>FWPU01002420.1_pt1 | contig 51929 bp, 43 predicted proteins | sample 2228361 | NCBI WGS metagenome assembly FWPU01 (sample SAMEA103939777, study PRJEB20133) | metagenome | reverse complement strand
AACCCAGGGTGCGCTTCGCGACCCTTCGAACCCAGGGTGCGCTTCGCGACCCTTCGAACCCAGGGTGCGCTTCGCGACCCTTCGAACCCAGGGTGCGCTTCGCGACCCTGGGCTAAAATGTGTAACCGCTACGCGGTATGGAGGGAGGCGGCGATTGGGGCGCGAAGGGGCGGCGGGGTGGACGAGGGGTTTTGCATGCTGGCGGGCCAAGCCGCGCTACGTTTTCCCGGATCCCGTTGGTTCACGGCGTGCGTGCGGGACCCTTCGAAGCCGCGGGATGCCACGGTGCGCTATGGGACCCACGATCCAATTGGATTGCCGTGTGCAAACGTTGCCCATTCAAATCCCAATGCGGCGCACGGCCACGCGCTGGCAAAATAGGGTCTCTTCCAACTCACACGTGCAGCCGGCTGCCAGCGCAGCACGTTCCCATTCGAACTTCGTCCATTGCCGCAGGCAGCTCACGATCCCATCCCAACAGAAGAGCAGCGGGGCGGCAGGGAGCAGCCAGCACCACAGCACGCGGCGCAGCCTGCCCGGGCGATGTACGAACCGCGCGGGCACCACTAGGGCGGGCACGATCGAAAGCAACACGTACAGCATCGACCCGATCGTGCGTCGCAACGGCTCACATACAAGCACCGTGCTGCCACCTGAGCACAAGCGGTGCAACACCCCAGCGCGAGCAGCATGCGGTATGTGGTGCAGCGCCGCCGAAAGCACTAGCAAAGTCTCGCTGCCCCAGCCGTGCGGCGCTGCCATGTCCACGGGCTCGAAGATAGGCCGGACCAGCGCACCAAATCGGCGGACGAGGGCCTCATAAGAGGGCCGGTCGGGATTGTTGTCGCAGCAGACGAACGTAATTGGGGCCTGCTGGGAGCTGCCGGGCATAGAGCATCCGGACGCACTCGCATGGCGCTGCTCGCCGTTGCACGCTGGCAGACCCGCCATGGCGGCCATGGTGGCGGTGATCCGCGCGGTTCCCGCGCCCAACTCCACAACCTGGGTAACGGCAAGCCGCCGTGCTTCGTGCAACGCCTCCTGCGCCACCCAGCGGTAGTAGCATCGAAAAGGGGGCGTGCTGATGCATTCGAGGATCTCTCGCAGCGTCTGCCGCAGGCCACGCGGCAGCCATGTCTGATCCATGAACTCGAACAAATAGGCCGGCTTCATGGGGATGGGTTGGCTGGGGGACGTTAGGACACGAGGCGTGGGTATGTTGCGCTAACGCTCGCATTGCATGACGGCATTGGCGTGGGGGACGGTGGATTGGGGGCGCGGGGGCGACCCAGGGTGCGCTTCGCGACCCTTTGAACCCAGGGTGCGCTTCGCGACCCTGGGCTAAAATGTGTAACCGCTACGCGGTAAGGAGGGGGCGGGGGCGGCGGGTTTGGCGGCCACGGCATGGAGGATGCGTTTGGCGTGCAAACGGTCGGGTTGCATGACGGCATTGGCGTGGGGGCGGCGGGTTGGGGGCGCGGGGGTGACCGAGGGTGCGCGACGCGACCCTTCGATCCCAGGGTGCGCGACGCGACCCTTCGATCCTAGGATGCGCGGCGCGACCCTGGGTTAAGGATCGGTAACGGCTACGCGGTAGGGCGGCGGGGGCGGCGGATTGGGCGGCCACGGGATGGACGATGCGTTTGCATCGCAGAGGTTTGCATTGCACGGAGGTATTGGCGCGGGGGCGGCGGGGCATGGTTGAGCTGCGCCGGCATACGGCTCGCCAGCAGAGGGTAGATGCTGTTCGCCGGCCGCCGGCCCCACGCCATAGCGCTGCGGCGCCAACACGTTGTGGGGGTCGAGCGCCTGCTTGATGGCCGCTGCGGTTCGTGCAAAGGCTGGGTTCGCAGCCAGGACGCGGTGCATATGATGCACGCTTGTGCGGTACTGCTGGTAGCCCGCCGCCGCGACTGAAGAGGCCAGCTCTTCGTAAAGCGCCGCGGCGCGGGCAGACTCTGCGGGCGACTCGCGGTCGTAAAGGATGGCCATTAGCATCACCACGGAGCGAGGGTTCGCCATGATGAAAGACATGGCAAAATCGAAGCCGTGGCGCTCGAAGCAGGCCTCGCAGAGGCTGCGAACCGGCTCTACATGGCGCGAGGCCAAAGGAACGACCGGCGCAAACCAAAGCAGGCCGCAGCCGTCTCGCGCGGGGTCGATGTCGCACGCCGGCCGCCGCCGCCGCGAACGAAAATAGGCGCAAGTTAGAACCTTCTCTCCAGGTATGCCTCGGAGAATGTCGTAGATAGCCGGGACGATGCGCAGCAACTCGGGCGAGGCCGCGCCTGCGCCCGCTCTCAACAGCGCGGCGAGCAGGCCGTTCCGAAGCGTACCAACGGGCGAGCCTTCAAGCCCCCGCAAAAGCCTTGCCATCCACGCCACGCGTTTGGCCCCGATCGTGGTCAGGTTGCCAAGCGGGCCGAGCTGCCGCCGCACCAGCGCGCGCTGTGCTGCCACCTGGGCACGCGTGCCGTAGAAGCCGCCCACCATGGTCCACAACGGCAAACCGTAACGCGCACGCAGCGCGGCCCTGCCTCGTTCTCCTAAGTAGCCCTCGCGCAGGGCCAGCTCGTGGGGAAACTGTGTGATCACGGCGCCCAATAGCACGTCGTTCACCATGTGGAAGTTGCTGCGTACCGCGCCGGCCAGCGCAAGGCGGCGGGCTGCATCGATCGCGTCTCCCAGGCGAGAGGCATCTCTCAGCTCGAACACGAACATCTCAAAACACTCCGGCGCCGGCATCAGCCAGATCCCGACCGCCGTGACGATACCCAGGTTGCCTTGGCTGAACAGCCCTTCAAGTACCGGGCCGGTGCCCCACTTGAACGTGTGGTGCGTGGGACAGTTCGGCGGCCCGCCGCCCGTGTAGAGCAGCTCGCCGTCTGGCAACACCACTTCCAGCCCGCAGAGATGTGCAAAATGGTCTCCGTACGGCGTGTAGCCCAACCCACGCTCCAAGGCATTGCCCAGTACGCTGCCCTGGGGCGAACTGTCTGTACAGTCTGCCCACAGCCGTCCGCCGCAACCCGCCAGGTGTTCTGCAAGCTGTTGCTGGGTCACGCCAGGTTCAACAACGGCATAGGCCAGCTCTTCGTTCACCTCTCGAATGCAACGCATCCGGTCCAACAGCAACACCACTGCCTGGCTGTGCGTTGCCGTCTTGGTCCCATACCCCCAGTTATGGCCGCGTCCAAAGGTCCAGAGGTGCAGGCCATGCCTTCTTGCAATTCGCACCGCCTCCTGTACCTCCAGCACGCTGCCGGGCCGCAGTACGCAGGCGCACTGGTGCGCTTGGGGAATAGTCACAAGAGAATGCCGGCGGCAATCGTCAGGCGAGGCCAGTACATGCTCCGCCCCAAGCAAGGCCCGCCATTCGCCAAGCGCGGCCGTTAGCTCCGGCACTGGTTCGCTCGAAACAGATGGCTGCCGGTCGTGCAGATAAACCTGGGTCATGGTCCACCCTCAACAGAGTGCTCGGCCTAGCCGGCCGTCTGCCGCAGCCGCCCGCGCCTCTCGAAAGCAACTCACCACGCGTTCGAGGTAGTCCTCGGGCCGGGGCAGATGCAAGCCGCGCTGTTCGAAAAACTCACGGCTTTGTGCGTTGTCGAACACCTGCTCATCTTCAAGATAGGTCAGAAAATAGGGCATGCCCGCCAGCAGTTTGCGCAGCCTGCCGGGCGCCAGCGGCCGTGCTATTGCAATCGCGGCGCGAAGGCAACTGCGGGGCAGCCTGCGCCGCCTGGGCAGCCGCACGCCGCGGCCGCGCTCGAACGCCGCCAGGCGCGCGGCGAGGTCTTCCAGCGCGATCGCCCCGCTGGGGCCGCTACAAAGGTGAAAAATGCGCCCCGCCGCCTGCGGCTCCCGGCACGAGATGGCCACGGCACGGGCCACATAATCGACGGGTACCAGGTCAAGCTTGAAACCGCCCGCACGCGGCACCAGCCCCAGCGTGTGGCGGCCCAGCAAAAAATCGATCAGGTAGTAGAACACCTGAAACTCCGCCACGCGCCCGGTGCGCGAGTCTCCCACCACCATGCTGGGGCGGTGGATGGTGGCCGGCAGGCCCGCCTGCATGGCTGCCAGCAGCAACTCTTCCGCCTCGAACTTGGCCTGCTCGTAGGTGTTATGAAACTTCGCCGGCCGCAGAGCCGCCTCCGGAATCAGGCCTCGCATGCGCCCGGCCACGCCCACCGTGCTCAGCACGTCTAGCTTGCGGAACAGCTCCGCCTCGCGGCAGCGCTCCACGAACGCCAGCACGTGCCGCACACTCTCCACCGCAGAGCGGCGGGCCTCCGCCAGCGGCCGATTCAACCGGACGTTGCCCGCCACGTGTATCACGTGCGTGATCTGCCTCGCCAGCCGCTCGTGCATCTCGGGTTCGAGTCCCAATAACGCCTGGCACACGTCTGCGCGCAGGGCCTGTACGCGAGCAGCATCGACCTGATACCCCGATTGCTCCCACCAGGCCAGCAGTTGCGCAACACGCTGGGCGAGATGCCCCTCGTCCCTGGCGCGAAGCAGCAGCCACACCAAGGCGTCTGGGGCGCGCAACAGCTCGGGCACAAGGGCGCTGCCCACCACGCCTGTTGCGCCCGTGACCAGGATGCATGTCATTGCACTCGCACCTCGGCTACGTCAGCCGGCGGCGATGACGCACAACCCAATTGGGCCAGAACGTCCGCGTACCGGCGGGCGATCTCTGTTCGCCGCGGCTTCATGAGCAACGTCAGCTCTCCGTTGGCCACAGAGAGCGGATGCTCCAGCAGGGCAAACCGCTGCACGCGCTCATGCGGCGCCAGGTTTTCTGACTGCCGAGCCAATTCGGTCTCGATCAGACGGCGAACGTCGCCGGCCGATGTAGCGCCCTGGACCTGCGTTTCGGCCGCACGCAGCGCCGCCTGGCTGGGGTAGATCAGGGCCGCCGGCGGCTGGCGTCCATCGGCAAACACGATGATCTGTTCCACGTACGGGCTGTGCAGATATGCCTGCTCGATCCTCGCCGGAGAAAGCCAGCGGCCGGTGGAAACCTTGATTTGTTCGTTCAGGCGGCCTCGCAGGTGCAGAAAGCCCTGGTCATCGAACCAGCCGCAATCGCCCGTGCGATAAAAACCGTCGGGCGTGAATCCCGGCGGCTGACCCTCGGCATGTGCATACTCTGCAAATAGGCCCGGTCCTCGCACCTCGACCTCGCCGTCGACCGACGTACGCAGCTCGTTGCCTGGCATGGGCAGCCCCACCGATCCAAATCGAAACGCCCTCGGCCGGTTTGTCGCCAGCGGCACGGCGTTCTCACTGACGCCGTAAGCCTCCAGCACGAGCACGCCCATCTGTTCAAAGAACTCCAGCAGCCAGACCGCAGTAGGGGCGCTGCCGGTGATGGCAAAACGCAGCCGCCGCCCCATCGCCTCGCGCAGATGCGCCAGCACATGTCGATCGAGCCAGCGATCGAGCAGCCCCCCCAGCCCCCGCCGTGCAGGGCGGCAAAAACGCCCGGAATGCCGCGCCAGCGCGTAGCGTACCAGCCACCGCTGCCACCAGGGAGCGCGTGCGAGGCGTTCTTCGATGCCCGCGTGCAGGCGCTCGTAGAATCTCGGCACGCCGACGAAGACCGTCGGCTCCGCCTCGCGCAGGCTCTGCACGATCTGCGCGGGCTCAGGCTCGAAGAACACGCTGCCGCCCACGGCTATCGCCGCCAGGTTCATCACTCGCTGAAACAGGTGGGCCATGGGGAGCCAGCACAGGGTGGCGTCGGCGGGGCCCAGTTCTGGGAATGCCTGGCAGATCGAGCGGCAGGCGAGCAGAAGCTGCTCGTGGCGGAAGAGAAGGTGCTTGGGCGGTCCACTCGTGCCAGAGGTGAACAGCAGCGTGGCGTGAGAGTGTGGTGCAGGTTGCGGCAGCGGGACGAGTGGCTGAGATTCGGTCTCGCAGGCGTCTGTGGCCGTGTCGAACTGGGGATCGCAAACCGCTTGGGGCGCAGCCAGGGGCGATAGGAGGGGGGCATCGGCAGCACACGTGCAGGCGGCGCTCTCCGGCCCATCGCTGTTGCCACCAACCGTCGCGTTGTCTGCATGCCAAGGCCAATCGTAGCGAGTGCCCCATGCAAACCAGGGCCAGCCGCACGTCTCTGGCAGCCAACGAGGGGTGGCGCGCCCGCAGGCGTATTGTGTGTCAAGCTGGCGGGCGAGTGCCTCGTCGTCGGTGAAAACCAGCGACGGGCGAATGCTGGCCAGCAGCTCCAAGACTTGGCTGTGCGGCAGGCGGGGGTCGAGTCCGGCCAGTACGCTGCCGCAGTGGTAGGTCGCCAGTTCGATCACCCACCAGGTAAAAGAGGTACGGCCGAGCACGGCAACGATGGGCGGCCTCTCCGCGCCGCTCCTGCCTACCACACCCATGCTGGCAAGCCCCGCAGCCGTAACGGCCACCTGCGCGGCCACCTCCTGCCATGTGTAAGACCTCCACCGGCCGTGAGGAGTGCGTTCGTGGCAGGCGATGGCCTGGGGAGACTGGCGCACGCGCCAGGCCAGCAGCTCGGGCACCGTTTGGCAAGGAAGATCAACCACGACACGCGGCCTCTGATTGTTGTGGCTCGGTTCGAGACACGAGCATGCCCACCGCCTCCAAGGGCACGAAACTAGGCCGTGCCGCTGCACACTCGCCCGGGCCTGCACCGGCACGGCGCGTAATGCGCAGGTCGCCCTCGCAGAGGCCCAGCCAGGCAAGCGAGCGCCGCACCTCGCGGCCCAGAAAAATGCGATGCCGAATCATCCAATCGGCCAGCCGGCCCGCCCACTGCCAATACCTGCGGCTGGCCTTGCCCTCGCGAATGAGGCGAGAAAACTCCGGCGCATAGGGATTGTAGCCCAGATGCTTGAGGTCAGAATACATCAACAGCCAGTTCACGGGGCAGTTGGAATGCACAGGACTCGCCGTGCGTCGCGTGGCGGCCAGGCCCAGTTCGACGACGCGCCGCATGATCTCCGCCTGATCGTAGGGCCAGGCATGGAAGGGGGCCAGGTAGCGTGGAAAGACGGTGCCCGGAGGATAAGCAAACGGGTTCCAGAACAGGGCCAGCTCTTGCACTGAGAAGAGGCCGCTTGAACGCAGCTCCGGCGGCGTCCAATCGGTGCGGCAGATGAGTTCGCGCGAGAATTCGTATGTCATGCGTTCAGGCTCGGGCTGGCCGGGCGAGTAGCCCGCTAGCACCAGAGGAATCTTCTTCTCGACCGCCACGCGCAGCGCATAGCCCTCGAACAGCGGAGCACACACGTAGCACACAGTGCGAACGGCTCCACGCTGCTCCTGATTCTGCAATAAATAGCGATACAGCTTGCGGTAGAACGCGCGCGGCGGCGTGAACACCAGGTGCGGCACTTCGAGCCGCTCGATGGTGCGGTTGATGTTCTCCCACGCCGCCGGCGGCACGTTCATGTTCGTGGTGAAGGCTAGCACGTTCAGACCGTATTCAGCCTTCAGCCGGTAAAGCAAATAGCAACTGTCTTTACCGCCGCTGAGGTTGACCAGGCAGTCGTATTCTCCCCGTCCGCGGCAGTCTGCCAGCGCGGCCTCCAGATCGGCCGCACGCGCGCGGCGGACACGCTCTTCCGCCCCCACATCGGCCAGCTCATACTCTCGACATGCCTGGCAGATCCCGTGCGAGTCGAGCAGTCCACCGGGCGCCGCCTCAGGCAACAGGCAACGCCTGCATCGTTTCATGGTGCGTGCTCCCTTTCGACACGCGTGCTTTGCAACAGCAAGTCCCTGCATCGAGGCGTTCTGCCTCTAGCAACTCGGCCCTCGGATGAGCGGCCCCAATAAAGCCTAGGTCGCTGGCGGCAACTGGATCGCTGCGACTGACGGAGCGGTCCCTCAGGCCCGCCCGGCGAGTTGCCTTGCAAGCCCCAGCCTGCCGCTCGAAACCGCGGCGACTTACTCGGCACCTTACACGCCATCCGCCATAAGCAGGTTCCAACAGCACCACGCGCAGCCAGCCTCCCTTTGTCGGTGCCCGTGCCATACGCCTCGCGCCGTACACCCCACATGCTGGCATCCCACTGGTTTTGCGACCGCTCAACGCCCTCGCGCTGAGCGTGCCGGCGGCTTCGCGCACGTTCCGTCCTGTCATGCCCTCAGCGCACTCGCACTGCGGCCGGGCGCGGGTTAGCGGCACCTCAGGCGGCGTGGCGCCCCGACGCCAGCGCGGTTCATTGGGCCGGACCAATATCAGGCCGCTATGCGGACCTTATGATCCGGCCACGGCTCCTTTGGGTAAATAGATAGAATAGATAAACCTTGTGGTTTATCACGTTCGTAACGGACGGACCTTACATATCCGCAGCACCCAATCGGTGGCAATACCGGTTCGCTTGAACATGCAGGTTCGGAAAAGCCGCATTAAATATGGCCAATCCAGTACCAACGGCATGCGATTCGGGTCAATGCCCGAGAGGTAAACACGCCCGCAGCAGTCATGCCCGCCCCATGAGCCGAGCCTCGCCAATGCACCAATAGATGGCGTGAAAATCTTTCTCCGCTCTACGCCAACAATGCCTCTGGCTGGTCTGCCGTTTTCGGCAGTCGTGCTGCCTGCGCCTAGCGGCATAGATGAACCGCATGGTGCTGAGCGAATTGCTTCTCGCTAAGCCGGCATGCAATCGCCGGTTTGAGCACCTCACGTTCAAACTCCCGTTCTCTTGGCCGGAGACTCTGGCTACATTTGCGCCTGTTCGTGTCAGGCAGAGAACATGAACGGCAGCCGTTCGATTTTGGATCGCCTGTTCGGCCTACAAGGCTCCGTAGCGGTCGTCGCGGGAGGAGGCGGGCGCATTGGCCGCCCTCTGTGCTGCGCGCTGGCCGAGGCTGGTGCAGCCGTGTGCGTGCTAGACATCGATGCGGCCGCTGCCACCGCTGCGGCTGACGACGCACATCGGCGGTCTGGCGCGGCTACGCTGGCTATAGTTGCCGATTGCACACAGCCGGCCCAGCTCGAGCAGGCCGCCCGCCGTGTAGCCGAGGAGCTTGGCACAGCCAACATACTGGTGAATGCCACGCAATTCCGCGGCCCGGGGTTCTATTCTTCGAACGTCGCCGAGTACCCGGCGGAGATGTGGCGCAAGGTCATCGAGGTGAACCTCAGCGGCGTGTTCTTCACGTGCCAGGCATTTGGAAGGCGGATGGCCCAACACGGCGGAGGGGTGATGGTGAATCTGGCCTCGACGTATGGGCTGGTCTCGCCGGATCCCCGGATTTATGGCGATTCGGCCGTGAACTCGCCTCCGGCTTACGCCGCCAGCAAGGCCGGGGTGATACAGCTTACGCGCTACCTGGCTGTGCACTGGCGCGAGCAGAACATTCGGGTCAACTGCCTTATACCGGGCGGGGTGTTCGACGGGCAGCACGCAGATTTTGTGGCCGAGTATTGCCGGCGAACGCCCATGGGGCGGATGGCTGAACCCGAAGACTACCAGGGTGCGGTGTTGTTCATGGTCTCTCACGCCAGCCGGTATATGACCGGCGCTGTGATAACGGTTGATGGAGGTTGGACGGCCTGGTGAGCGGCCTGGCCGTGTGGCACTACGGCCGGTGCAGCGGATGCCGGCTAGTAGCCGGGCCAGGGATGGTTGCCAGATTCTTTCGCTAGACGTGCCAGCGTGCCGCCGGGCGCCACCGGCGGCTTGCAGCAACCGACTGCGGTTTCACGCCGGGCGCGCCGGCGTCGGGCCGTTGCCCGCTTGCTGGCGGCGACTCCGATTGACCCCCGCGGCGCTTTTGAGTACAAACCCGCCGCCTTTTTTCTCAAGTTGGGTCGCGCAGCCCTGCACTTCGGTTGGCCGCGGGGTTGACAGCGGCGCGCCAGCGGTACGTCTATGTCGCCATCTCAAACAGAGGCAGATGCTGCGCCCGCAACCGAGCCTGGCGCCTCTGCCAGAAGCCGCCTGGCTGCACTCGCTGTGCGCGCGGTGCGTTGGCCCGTTCGGCACTGGTATGCCGTGCTGATCGCAGCAGCCCTGGGGGCGATACTTATCGTACCGCTGGCCACGCACTGGCGGCTACTTCACCGGCCCAAGCGTGCTGTTTCCCTGAGAGAGGTGCTTGGGGCGCTGGATGCGGGGCAGACGGCCAGAGCAGTCGAGCTGGCTCGGATCCTCCGAGAAAGGGGCGTGGCCGAGGGAGAGGCGGCTGGCGGGCCGGCATTCGTGCTGGGCGTGGCGGCGCTCAGGCAGGCAGAAGGCTATTTGGGAGACGAGCGGCGGCGCTACCAGGAGATGGCCGCTGGCTATCTGGCGGAGGCTCGGGTACTGGGCTTCCCGCGCGGGCGGGAGGCCGTTGGTACGTACCTGCTTGGCAGGACGCTTTACGAGTTGGGCCGCTACGAGGAGAGCCGGCCGGTGTTGCGGCGTGCGGCGGCACTGAAGCCCGAGCGGCGTGACGTGAGTGCCATGCTGGCTACAGCCCTGCTGCGTTCTCGGCGGCCGAGCCCGCGGCAGGCGCTGAAGCACATCGAGAGATTCCTTGCTGCCAAGGGGCTCAAGGATGCCGAGCGCGAGGCGGGGCAGTTGATACTGGCAGAGATCAAGCTGGCTTTGGGAGACAGGGACGGGGCTCGGCAGGCGCTGGCCACGCTTGCCGAGGATTCGGCCTTACGGCACGAGAGGTGGTTGCTGGAGGCGCGTGCACTGCTGGCAGAGGCAGAGGCATTGCGGGCCACAGCGCCAGGAGGAGAAGGAGAGGCTGAGGCGGGTGTGGAGCGGCTTTGCGAAGATGCGCAAGCCGCGCTGGCGCGAGCCTTGGGGGGCGACAACGTGGAGCGGCCGGTGACGGCGGCCGCAGAGTATTTGCTGGGCCACTGCCATTTGCTAGCGGGCCGGGAGAAGGAGGCTTTGGCGGCATGGGAGCGTGCGTACGTGCGGCGCCCGCGGCATCCTGCTGGATTGGCGGCGGGCTTTGAGGCGGCGGAGTTGTCTCGCCGGCAAGGACGGTTGAAGGCTGCGGTCGACGCGTACCAGCGGGTTTTCGGGGGCATGCCATCTGCTGCGAGGTACGAGAATCGGTGGTTGCCGCTGGAAGAGTTGCGTACGCGCGTGCTAGCGGCGTACGAAGACTTCCTTGCGCGCCATGAGTTCGAGCTGGCGATCAGACTAGTGCGTGCTTCGCGGCCGGCATTTCGCACGGCGAGGCGGCTAGAGCTAGAGGCGCAGGCATACACGGCGTGGGCTCGGGAGTCCAGCGGGTTGCTGGCGGAGGGCGAGGTTGCGACTGCACCGGAGGGGTCCGAGGCGCTGGCACATTATCGCGACGCAGGCCGGGCCTGGGAGCGGCTCGCGCAGCTCGAGCGGTTGTCTCGCGAGTATCCCAACTATTTGTGGCGTGCAGCAGAGAGCCTGGCTGCGGGCCATGACTATGCGCGCGCATCGGAGATGCTGCGCAGTTATTTGGATGAGGAGCAGCGTGCGCGGCGGCCCACGGCGCTCACACTGCTTGGCGAGGCACTACTGGCCTTGGGGCACACCAGGCAGGCCATCGAAGCGCTTCGCGAGTGCGTTGAGTACTTTCCCCGGGACGCGGCGAGTTTTCGAGCGCGGTGGCTGGCGGCACTTGCCTGGGCGGAGCTGGGAGAGGCTGCGCGTGCCGAGGCCTTGCTGCTGGAGAATGTCGAGGGAGACCAGCTTACGCCCCAGAGCGTAGAGTGGCGGCTGTCTCTGTTCGCGCTTGCGCGGCTGCTGTACGACCAGGGGCGGTTTGCCGAGGCACGCAGGCGGCTGGACGAGGCGGCCATTCGCTATCCCAACGATCCACATGCCTTAGAGGCGCGCTATCTGGCGGCCGAGGCCTGCCGACGCCAGGCCGCGCTTCTGGCCCAGGAAGCCGAGTCGGAATCGAGCCTCGATACGCGGCTGGCGCGCCGCCTCCAGGCCGATCGATTGCTGGAAGCGGCACTGGAGCGATACGCGCTGGCCCTCGCCGAACTTGAAACCGAATTCAGCCGCGGTTCCTTGCCCACAGAACGCCGCTTGCTGTTGCGCAACTGCCAGTTTGCCAGAGCCGCCACGCTGTACCACCTGCGCCGCTACGAACAGGCCCTCACCGCCTACCACGCCGCCTTGAACCACCACCAGGATTCGCCCGAAGTTCTCGAGGCCTACATACAAATTGCGGCCTGCCACCGCCGCCTGGGCCAAGATGCCCAAGCCAAAGCCATCATGGCCCAGGCGCGGCTTGCGCTCTCGCGCCTTACCGACGAGGGAGCGTTTACCGCGCGCACGAACTACAACCGCGAAGAATGGACGCGCCTGCTGGACCTGCTGGATCGCCTCTGATGACCGCGCAACATCTCCACACCGCCGCAACAGCAAGGCTCGCCGACCTTGTGCAGCACAAGCATGCCTGCCTGCGCGAACTCCGCTCATTGGGCGAGCAGCAAGACGCCTGGATTGCGGCTGGAGACTTTGACCGGTTGTTCGCCCTGCTCGCCGTCAAGGAGCAGTTACTCGAGCGATTGCAGCAAATCGAGCGGGCACTCGACCCGTATCGCGAAGAGGATCCGGAAACCCGCTGCTGGGAGTCTCCCGAGGCCCGCCGCCACACGGCCGCCCTGGCCGCTGAGTGCGACGAGCTGCTGCGGCAAATCCTCCTGCACGAGCGGGCCAGCGAGACCCTGCTGGCCGCGTACCGCGACCGTGCGGCCGCGATGCTCGTCGCCGCCCACGAGAGAGGGCAGGCCCGGCACGCTTATACGAGCCACGCTTCCGCCCCTTGCACGGAGCTGGACCTCAGCAGTCCCCCCTAAACCGCTTGCAAAGGCCCGAACCATGGACAATCTCCAACGTCAACCTCAACAGCATCCAGCCTCCGACCTGGAAGCGGTGCTTGCTGCTTGGCACTCCGCCACGGTCCGCCTGGAACAGACGCACAATGCCTTGCGCAGCGAGGTCCGCCGCCTCAGCGACGAACTGGAGATCAAGAACCGCGAGCTGGCGCGCAAAAACCGGCTGGCAGACCTGGGACAGATGGCCTCTCACGTGGCCCACGAGGTGCGTAACAGCCTGGTCCCCGTCACGCTCTACCTGAGCCTGCTGCGCCGCCGACTCTCAGAAGACCCCGGCAGTCTCGACGTGCTCGACAAAGTTGAGGAGGCCCTGCTCGCCCTGGACACGACCGTGAACGACCTGCTCAGCTTCTCCGCACAGCGCGACCCATGCCCCCTACAACTCGATCTGCGCGAGTTGGTCGACGGCGTGCTGGCCGCCGTGGCCCCTCAGTTGCGCGCCCAGCAGATTGACGTGACGCTCGACATTCCGCCGGGCACCACCCTGCTGGCCGATCGAGACATGCTGCGCCGCGCCGTATTGAACCTCGTGCTCAACGCCCTGGACGCCATGCCCGACGGCGGCGAACTGGTGATCACCTCTTGGCAAGGCCCGCAGGGCGTCGAACTGGAAGTCGCCGATAGCGGCCCAGGCCTCGATGAACAGGTCCGCCGGCGCGCCTTCGAACCCTTCTTCAGTACCAAGCCGGGCGGTACCGGTTTGGGCCTGGCCGTCGTGTACCGCGCCGCCGAGGCCCATGGCGGAGACGTGCACGTGCTGAACTGCCCAGAGGGGGGAGCGGCCTTCACCCTCCGCATCCCCCGCCGTGCCATGGAGGCCGCCGCATGAAACTGCGCCCGCAGCAATCGGCCCCAGCCTACGCAGGCCGCGTCCTGGTAGTCGACGATCATCGGCAGGCCCGCGAGTCGATGGCCGAAACCCTCCGCCATGCCGCCTATGAAGTAACTTGCGTCTCCAGCGGCATGGAGGCACTTGCTGCGCTGGAACAAGCCAGCTTCGATGTCATCGTCACCGACCTGCAAATGCCCGGCATGAGCGGCCTGGATCTGCTCGCGCAGTTGGAACGCCGCCCGCACGGCGCCCAAGTCGTCGTCGTCACCGCATATGCCACCGTCCCCACCGCCGTGGAGGCCATGCGCCGCGGAGCCTTCGACTACATCGAAAAGCCCTTTGCCGCCGAGCGGCTCGAAGAACTCGTGCGCCGGGCCGTACAGCGCGGCCGCCTCCTGGACCGCCAGCTTTCTCCGCTCCCAGCAGGCCAGGGAGAAATGGTCGGCTCCAGCCCCGCCATGCAGCGCCTACGCGAAGCCATTGCCCGCGCCGCTCCCACAGACGAAACCATCCTGATCAGCGGAGAAAGCGGCACCGGTAAGGAACTCGTCGCACGCGCCCTGCACGCAGCCAGCCGCCGCGCCGCGCGGCCGCTCGTCAGCCTGAACTGCCCCGTCCTTTCCGCCCAGCTTATGGAGAGCGAGCTGTTCGGGCACGAACGCGGCGCTTTCACCGGTGCCGACAGCCCACGCACCGGCCGCTTCGAACTCGCCGACGGCGGCACCATCCTGCTCGACGAAGTGAGCGAAATCGATACCGCCCTCCAGGCCAAGCTGCTGCGCGTCTTGCAAGAGAAATGCTTCGAGCGCGTGGGCTCCAGCGTCACTCGCCATGTCGATGTCCGCGTGCTCGCCAGCACCAACAGAGACCTGCGCGCCGAAGTGGCACAGGGCCGCTTCCGAGAGGATCTTTTCTTTCGCCTGGCGGTGATCCCCCTGGAGGTGCCTCCCCTGCGCGAGCGCCTGGAAGATTTGCCAGAGCTTGTCGAGCACTTTCAGCAGCGTGCGGCTGCGCGGCTGGGCCGGCCGCCGTGCGTACTGGACCACACCGCACGCGCGTTGCTGGAGAGCTACCACTGGCCAGGCAACGTGCGCGAGTTGGAGAACATCGTGACCCGCGCCAGCGTGCTGCACAGCGGGCAGAGCGTTTCGGCAGACGAACTGCGGCACTGGTTGATCGACGCGCCTGGCGGCTCGCCGGCCGCTGCGGCGGTGCCTGTGGGCCTGAGCTTGCAGGAGATGGAGCGCAAGCTGATCGAGGCTACGCTGGCGCACTTCGACGGTCATCGTGCCAAGACGGCTGCGGCGCTGGGGATTGGATTGCGTACGCTCTCAGGCAAATTGAAGGAGTATGGCTATGCCACGCGAGCCAAGAAGCTTTCGGCTGCATGAGCCGCCCGGGGCGCAGTTTCTGCGCGTTCCGGGCGGCAGTATTTGCCATCGCCGCGGCGCAGGCCGGCTGCACGCTGGAACGCCGCCGCGGCAACAGAGACCCGGCTTAAGCAGCAACGTAGTGTGTACCAATGCCTTGCGCACTCGGCCTGTGGAGCTTGGGGTCGTTCCCGCGGCGGCGTGCGGCTGCGGCATGCCGCTTGCGAGTGTTACGTCAGGCCTTGCGCTTTACGACGACGTCAGGGTTGGGTTGGAGTACCGCGCATGATCGACGCGATATTGCAGGCCACGCCGTTTCCGGTGGTCGAGCAACTGGCGCGGTTTGCCCAGGCACGGCATACGGTGCTGGCGGGCAACATCGCCAACTTGGACACGCCAGGGTACCAAGCGCGGGATCTGGCGCCGGAGTTGTTTCGCCGCCGGCTGGCGGAGGCGCTGGCGGCGCAGCGGTCGGCGGCAGTGCAGGGCAGTGCTGGGGTGCAGGGCAGTGCTGGGGTGCAGGGCAGTGCAGCATTGCATGGTAGCGGGATGGCCGTTTCAGCCAGGCGAACGCAGGTGGCGCAAGTGACGAGCGACCTTAAATCGTTGTTGCGGCACGACGAGAACGACGTGGGTCTGGAACAGCAGGTGGCAGCGGTGGCCAAGAACCAACTCGAGCACAACCTGGCGCTGGCCGTGATGAGCAACCAGGTGCGGTTGTTGCAGGCGGCGATCAGCGAGCGAGTGTAATACGGGCAGTCGTAGCGAGAGCAGCGCGCGGTTGTAGGAGAGTGTGAGAGCCATGGGGAGGACGGGCAATGATTAGGGCATTGGATATCAGCGCGAGCGGGCTGGCGGCGCAGCGGGTGCGGCTTACGGCGATTGCGAACAACCTGGCGAACATGTCGACCATACTCAACGAGCAAGGGGAGCCAGACCCTTACCGGCCGCGGTTTCCGGTGTTTCAGGCAGACGAGAGCCTGGGCGGTGCGTTGGGGGCGGTGGGGGTGCGCGTCAGCTCCGTGGAGGTGGCGGAGGTCGAGCCGCGGTACAAGTACGAACCGGGGCATCCCTATGCTATCCAAGAAGGCCCATGGCAGGGATATGTGGCATACCCCAACATCAACATGATGGGAGAGTTTACAGATGCCTTGGAGGCCACGCGTGCCTACGAGGCGAACCTGGGGCTGATCGAGGTGGCCAAGGATCTGGCCCAGCAAACGTTACGCATCTTGGCCTGACGGAAGCCGAGCATGATGCACGCCATTCGCCCACCGATCGCGTCTGCGGTACCGGTTCCCCCCCCTCCAGCCCAGCCGGCGGCAATTGCGCCGCAGGCAGCGGCTGTCGAAGGCGGCAAGGAGCCGCGGCCGTTCCAACAGGTGTTGCTCGATTCGATCGAGCAGGTCAACGCGTTGCAGCTTGATGCGCAGCGCACGGTGGAGACGCTGGCTCTGGGCGGGGAGGTGAGTCCCATCGAGGTGTTGACGGCCGTGCAGAAGGCGGACCTGGCGTTTCGCATGATGCTGCAAGTGCGGAACAAGCTGGTCCAGGCATACCAGGAGTTGCAGAGCGTGCGCGTCTAGCTGGGGTGCGTTCTGCCGCGGGAATTGGTCCACTTGGAATGGGCGGCTGGCGGCAGGCGTGATCTTTCCAACCAGGGGCGAGGGCATTGGGGATGGACGCCATCAACAAACTCTGGAACCAGGCGGCCGAGCTGTTTCGCTCGTTGACGCCGGGCGGGCGTTTGCTTGCGGGCTTGCTCTCGGCTGTTGTGGTGCTGGGTCTGGCCTGGCTGTTGAACCGGCAAGTGGCGGGAGAGGAATCGTATCTGCTTGGCGGGCAGGCGTTCTCTGCCAATGAGCTTCCGGCCATGGAGGCTGCCTTTGGCAAGGCCGGCCTGAACGACTACGAGGTGGTGGGAAACCGCATCCGCATTCCGCGCGGCAAGCAGGGAGAATACATGGCCGCCCTGGCCGATGCCCAGGCGCTCCCCGCCCATTATGGCGACATGTTGGCACGCGCCCTGGCGAACCAAAGCCCGTTTGCCAGCCGCACCCAGCAGGAAGCCCTGCTTGAGGCAGCCATCGAACGTGAACTATCGCTCATGCTCTCGAAGATGCAGGGCATAGCCGAGGCCAACGTGAAGTGCAACGCAGAGAAGCGCGGCATCGGTCCGCGCAGCGAACGCAAGGTCACGGCCCTGGTCAGCATCAAACCGCAAGGCAACATGCCGCTGGACGAGTCTCGCGTGCCTCACATCCAGCGGGCCGTGGCCGGGGGCTGGGCCGGCCTCGCGCCGCAGGACGTGGTCGTGCTCGATCAGAACACCGGCATGAGTTACGGCGGCAGCTCCGGCCCAAGCGGCTCGCTGGACAATCCGCACCTCATGGCCGTAAAGCACTACACAGAGATGTACGAAGCCCAGATGCACAAGGCCCTGCGGTACATTCCGGGCGTCACCATCACAGCGCTGGTGGAGCTGAACCCCGAGCTGGAGCACCGCGAAGAGCGCAACAAGGTGGATCCGAAGACGGTGCCGCTCTATCTGCGCGAAGACAGCTCGATCAGCACCCAGGAGAAAGATCAGCCCGGCGGCCGGCCGGGCTTCGAGTCGCAGCAGCCCAACCGCGGGGCCAGCGTCGCCGCCGGACGGCAGGGCTCGCGCAGCGAAGAGGAGACAAACGCTCGTGAGGAGCAGAACGCCGTCTCCCACGACCGCACGCTGGTGACCATGGCGGGATTGACTCCCAAGCGCGTGACAGTTTCCATCGGCGTACCCACCAGCTACCTTGTGCGCGTGTGGCGAGAAAAACAGCAGCCTGCCGCGGGCCAGCAACCCAAGGATCCCACTCCGGCCGAACTCGACGCCCTCGCCGAGGCGGAGATCCTGAAGATCAAGAACCAGGTCGCCTCGCTGCTGCCGAATGTTGACCCCACGGTCGACCCGCGGCCGCAGGTGCAGGTGACGACTTTCCCCGACATCAAGTTGGACGAACCGCCAAGCATCTCTCTCTCGCAGCAGGCGCTGCATTGGCTGGCCGGCAGTTGGCGGACGCTGGCCATGTTGGTTCTGGTGGCCTTCAGCCTGCTGGTCGTGCGGTCGTTGGCGCGGGGGGGGCCGGCGCCGGCGCTCACAGAAGCAGGCGCCACGCCCACCTTGGCGGGCGATGCCGGCAGAGCCGCGCCGGGCGGCGGGGCGGAGGAGCAGGCAGAATCGGCCCCCAAGCGCCGCTTTCAAGGCGGGCAATCGCTCCGCGACGAACTGGCAGAAATGGTACGAGAAAACCCAGACGCCGCAGCAGGCATCTTGCGTAGCTGGATTGGTGCGCCCAACTAGGCCATGGCCCACACAGTACAAAGCACTGCCCGTCTCGACCCCGCTCTGCGCAAGGCGGCGATTCTGGTCGCCAGCCTCGATCCGCCCTTGGCAGACCGTTTGCTGGACCACTTGCCGGTCGAGCATGCAGCCCGCATTCGTCGCATGGCTGTGGAGTTGCACGATATCGACCCCGGCGAACAAGCCGCCGTGCTGAACGAGTTTTTCGCGAGCCGCGAGCAGCACCCACGTCAAGGCCGCAGCAAGCCGCCTGAGCTGCCGGATGCGGTCTCGGCCAAGCGTACGGCATCCCAGGCCCTTGCCACGCCCGCCCGCCATGCAGGTGATGCTGCCCACACGGCCGACGACGAATATACGCCCTTCCGCTTTTTGCGCCATACCCCAGGCACGCAGTTGGCGCGGCTGCTGGCCGCGGAACGGCCCCAAACCATTGCCTTGGTACTGGCCCATCTTCCAGAAACCGATGCCGCACGCACCCTGGCAGCCCTTCCCCCCGAGCTGCACTTGCCTGTGGCACGCCGTGTGGCAGAACTCGAAGAAGCCAGCCCCGACGTGCTGCGCGAAGTCGAACAGGGCCTCGCCGGACGCATGGCTCAGTTCCAACTGGCCGGTGCCCGCCGCGCACTGGGACTTTCGCGCCTGCGCGCCATCTTGCAGGCCGCCGACCCCGCCTGGAGCCGTGATCTGCGTAACGCCCTGGCTGCGGCGGATCCCCAACTGGCGACAGAACTCCAACCCGACGATGAAATCTCACGCCCCCACCCCACGGATCAGCCGGCCGACTTGGAGGCCCTGGCAGCTCTCTCCGATGACGACCTGCGCGGCCTGCTCTCTGAGGCCGACCCCGAACTCGTAATGCTCGCCCTGGCAGGCGCTAGCCCGAAACTGGCACGCCGCTGCCTCGCGCTGCTGGAGCCTGCACTGGCACGCCACCTCGAGAGATCCATGGCTCGCCTCGGCCCCCTGCCGCTGGCAGACATCTCTCAGGCACAGGCCGAGCTGCTGATGCTGCTCCACTCATCGCCGCGCGCCCCGACCGCCGCGCGCTAAAACCGCCATCGCGCAGGAGATTCCCATGCCCGGCATCATCCGCAACGACGAACATGCCGCGGTCCCTCGCCCAGTGGCCTTCAACTTCGAAGACCTGGCGCAGCATGCACAGCGCTACTTGGAGGCCGTCCGCGTCGATGCCGCCCGCATCCTCGCCCTGGCCACGGAGCAAGCCGAACAGCTTAAACGCCGGGCCGCTGCCGAAGGCCGCCAGCAAGCCGCCGACCAAGCCCGCCGCCACGCCGAAGAACACGTGGCACGCCAGCTCGACTCGCTCCTGCCCGCTCTACGCGCCGCTATCGACGCCATCGCCCAGACTCGCCACGAATGGCTGGCCGAGTGGGACCGCCGCGTCGTGCGGCTGGCCGCCGCCATGGCCGCACGCATCCTGCGACGCGAACTCGACCGCCACCCCGAACTGCCCGCCAAACTCGTTCGCGAGGCGCTAGAAATGATCACCGAGGCCGGCACAATTCGCATCCACCTCAATCCCCAGGACTTGCAGGCCCTTGGCTCCCACTCCCAGCGCCTGGCGGCCGAATTCGCCCGCCTGGGTTCGCTCGAGTTCGTGCCCGACGCACAGGTCGCCCCCGGCGGCTGCCGCGTGGAGACGCGCTTCGGCCTGATCGACCAGCAAATCGAGAGCCAGCTTGCACGTCTGGCTGAGGAATTGACCTGAGATGCTGGAACTTCACGAACAGCTCGCTGAGGTGTTGCCCAGCCGCATCGAGGGCCGCGTGGTGCGGCTGATCGGATTGACGGCTGCCGTGGCAGGCTTTCCGGTACCCATTGGGGCGCAGATCGAGATCGAGCGGCAGGGTGCCGCGCCGTTGGCGGCCGAGGTCGTGGGCTTTCGAGAGGACCAGACGCTGGTCTATCCCTTGGGAAGCTTGCAGGGGGTACGGCCGGGCAGCCGGGCGCGGCTGGTGCATACGCGGCCTTGGCTGCGCGTCGGCCCGGAGCTTTGCGGGCGGGTAATCGATGCGTGTGGCAACCTGTTGGATGGGGAGCCTCAGCCCGTGTTGCCGCATCGCGTCGCGCTGGATCGCCGTCCGCCTGCGCCCATGGAGCGGCCGCGGATCGACGCGCCGCTATGCACGGGCATACGGGCTCTTGACGGCCTGCTGACGTGCGGCAAAGGGCAGCGGATGGGGATCTTCTCGGGGTCGGGCGTGGGCAAGAGCATGTTGCTGGGGATGATGGCGAGACACTCGAGCGCGGACGTGAACGTGATCGCGTTGATTGGCGAGCGTGGGCGGGAGGTGAACGAGTTCTTGTCGCGCGACTTGGGGGCTGAGGGGCGGTCTCGGAGCGTGGTCGTGGTGGCAACGGGAGACGAGCCGGCGCTGCTGCGCATTCGGGCCGCGTTTACCGCCACGGCGATTGCGGAGTACTTCCGGGATTTGGGCCGGGACGTACTGTTGATTATGGACTCGCTCACGCGTTTTGCGCTGGCGCAGCGCGAGTTGGGGCTGGCGGCTGGGGAGCCGCCGACGACGCGTGGGTATCCGCCTTCTGTGTTTGCGGTGCTACCTCGGCTGGTGGAACGTGCTGGCAGGGCGCGGCAGGGGAGCATCACGGCGTTTTACTCGGTGCTGGTGGAGGCGGACGATCCCAACGAACCGATTGCCGACACAGTGCGCGGGCTGCTGGACGGCCATACGTGGCTGTCTCGCAAGCTGGCGGCGCGGGGCCACTATCCGGCGATCGATGTGCTGGAGAGCATCAGCCGTCTGATGCTGGAGGTGGCAGATCCGCAACACCGGGAGGCGGCCCGGCAAGTTCGTGAACTGCTGGCGGTGCATCGCGAGCACGAGGATCTGATCTCGGTGGGTGCCTACCGCAAAGGCAGCAACCGGGAGTTGGACGTAGCGCTGGAGCTGCTGGGGCCGATCCAGCAGTTTTTGCGCCAGCGGCCCGATGAGGCAGCCGCTTTTAAGTCAACACGAGACGGGCTTTTGCAACTTCGCGCCCAGGCCCTGGCTGCCGCCGGCGGCCCGGTGCAGGGGCATGGCTCTACAACGAGCACGGCCGGGCGGACACAAGCCATGTCCGTCGGCCCTGGAAGCGTAAAGAAGACCAGCTAATTGAGGGCCAGAAGGGGCATGGCTGCATTTCGCTTCCGGCTGTCGAGGCTGCTCGAGCTGCGGCGTGCCGTTCGAGATCAGGCTCGGGCACACTTGGCCCAGGCCCAGCGTGCGTACGACATGCTCGAAGAACGCCTTGCTGCGTTGCGGTCTGAGTTGCAGGCTGCGCGGCGCATGATGCAGCTTGTGCCCGGCGCGGTTGACGTAGACCGTGTGCTGGCAGCCAGCCGCTATGAAGCGGTTCTGCGCTACCAGGAGCAAGAGGTGCTGGCACAGCGCGAGCTTGTCGCCGCCGAGGTCGAGCGCCGCCGCGAGTTGCTGCTGGCGGCCGATCGCGACCTGAAGGTGCTGGAGAAGCTCCAGCAGCGGCAGGCCGCTCAGCACCGTGCAGAGGCCGAGCGCCGCGCCATGGCCGAGCTGGACGAAGCGGCCGGCAACGTCGGCAGAAAGGAGCAGCGATGAAGCGCCTTGCGCAGTTGCTGTGGAGCGCCTGGCTTTACGCTTGCATGGCGACCGTACTCGCCATCGGCGTGGGGGCCGCATATGCCAGCATGCGCGGCTGGCTGACGGAAGCAAAGCTCCTGCGCATGATAGCCGCCGCCCGGGGGATCGATGTGTCTCCCCAAAACAGCCGCCGCCAGGCCACCGAGCCGTCTCAGCAACCTTCGCTGGACGAGATCGCCCGTGCACGCGCTCTGCGCGCACGGGATTTGGAGCTGCGCGAACTGGCGCTCGAAACAGGCGTGGCAGACCTGAAATACGAACAGGCCAAACTTGCAGACGAAAAAGACCGATATGAAGTCATCAAGACTGCTTTCGAAGCCAAGCTGCGCGAACTGCGCGATGGGGCACTGGCTGCCAATCTGGAGCAAGTGCGGCTGATCCTGGAGAACATTCCGCCCAAGCAGGCAAAGGACCAGCTTCTGAAGATGCTGGCCGATGGCGAGATCGATCAGGCGGCGGCGCTGCTTTCAGCCATGCCGATTGCCAAGCGGGCCAAGATCCTCAAGGAGTTCAAGTCGGAACCCGATTCGGAAGACCTGGCCAAGTTGCTCAAGCGCCTCCGCGAAGGCGGTCCTGAAGTACCGATCATCGACGACAGCTTCGGCCAATTAAAGCAGCCGCAAAGTATTCCTCCCTGACCGGCAAATTGCCATGCTTTTTGCTGCCACCGAGCCTCTGACAAGCCTGGCTGCACTAAACGATGCGCCTAACGCCGGCGGCACGCCCCGAGATGCAGCCTCACCGTCGTTCGGAGCGGTGCTCGTACGTACCACGCCGCCGGGCGGCCGGGCTGGCAGCGCTACGCCAGCATCCGCTTTTCACGGCCCCCAATCCGACCGCAACCCAAACACTCCTTCGCGGCCGAATCGCACCGAAGCGGACACACCGCGCAGCCAGACGCAGTCGGTCCCGGGAGCAGTGCACGAGGGCTCCGGCGGCCACGAGCTGGATTCTCCTCGTCTTGGCCACGAGCAGAACACTGCCATCGATACGATGCAACCGCAACAGGGCCCGGCACGCAGGGGCCGCCTCCGCGGATCTCGCATCCGGGGCCTGCGCTCGCTGCCATTGGCGGAAGCAACCGCAGACGCACTCGCCGATGTCCAGATCCCGGATGGCAACGCCGCCGGCCAGAATGCAATGGGCCAGATCGATGGGGTGCCAACAGAGAGCGTGCCCGCTGACATCGTCACGGCTCAGATGGGCCTGGCGCCAAAAAACGCAACGTCCGATTCGCCGACCGAAGCGGATCTCACGGCCGTGCTGCGGCCATTCGTAGTATCGACGGCTGGCGAAGCTCTTGCTGCCAGCACGCCCGCAGGGTCGGCGGGACAGCTCGACGCATCGCTGCCAACCGCGCATGCCGCCTTCGTGCAAGACGCGGCACAGGGTACACATGAGGCGCCGGGCGAGGCCAACGCATTGCCCATGCCTGGCGGAGCGGAAACGGGCCAACCCGAGCGTTTCGCGCGCAGCAACGCCCGGCGCATCCCTGACCTGGGCGTTCGAGCCTCGGAACCAGACTTGGCAGCCGTCGTTCCCGCCCGACGCGGTGCAAGCGGTCAGCCGCCCACGCCCCTCACCGGCCAACCGTCCCAAGCGGCAGCCACCACGCCTGCCATGCATCAGGCATCGACGATTGCGGTCGATACGCTGCTTGTGACCGAACCGCTTAAGATGGCATCGCCCCAGGCCGAAGCAGCAGACCATGACTCATCGACTTCGTTGCGAGAGTATGCGGCACCGGCCGACGGACAGCACACGGTAAACGTGCCACGCGCGCACCAGCTTCCGTTCACCCAGCTTCCAGCGACATTGTCCCTGCCGCCATACGACCCGCATCGCACCGCGGCTGGCCCCCATGGACCCAAGCTTTCGGAGGTCGAGCGCGTGCGCTTGATCCAGCGCGTCGCCCGTGCTTTGCACACCGCGGACGACCAAGGCGGCCTGCTCAGACTGCGGCTCAGCCCCCCCGAGCTGGGGAGCGTGCAGCTCGAGGTCTCTGTACACGATGGCACAATGCATGCACGCCTAAGCACAGATACCGCTACGGCACGCGCACTCCTGCTAGACAACCTGCCCGCGCTCCGCGAGCGGTTGGCCGAACTGGGCGTCCGCCTGGAACGCTTCGACGTCGACCTCTTCAACTCTGGACCAGAGAGCCATGGGCACCCGCCCCAAGACCACGACCGCGCGCCGCCGGTCTACCGCCCCCGACTCGCGCGCAGCGACGCACAACGCATACCCCTTGTTGCCCGCCGCAGCCGCCACCATGGTTTGGATGTGGTTGTCTAGACGATGAACCGTACAGCGACATTGCCATCAGCGGCATCGCAATATTTGCCTCGGTCGGGAGAAGCATGATGCAAACCGACTCGCTCTCCGCACTGGTCAACTCCGGCGTTGCTGTTCCCCAGGGAACCCTGCGGGAAGCGACCGTTGACGATTTTTTGAGACTGCTGATCACCGAGCTGCAAAATCAAGACCCGCTCAACCCTGCCGACAATCAAGACATTTTGCACCAAGTCAGCCAGATTCGCAGCATTCAATCCACCACGCAGCTTACACAGACGCTCGAGGCCGTGCTCTTAGGACAAAACCTCGCCTCCGCGAGCAGCATGATCGACAAGCTGGTGTATGGACTGACAGACGAAGGGCAGGAGGTGACCGGACGTGTGGAGGGCGTGATTGTAGAGGGGGGCTCGCCGCGCGTGATCGTAAACCAGCGCGCGTTGAGTTTGGGGAACATCAGGCAGATTGCTGCGGGCATCGAGTGACGCCATTGCCGAGGCGGCATACGGTAGCTAAGAATGGAGTGCGTATATGGGTCTGTCATCGGTATTGAGCACAGCCATTACGGGCTTGCAGGCCGCTGAGACAACGATCGACGTGGCTGGCAACAACGTGGCCAATTCCAACACGATCGGCTTCAAGGCCAGCCGGGCGGTGTTCGCCACGCAGTTCTTGCAGACGCTCAGCCTGGGCTCGGCGCCCACGGCAGGCAACGGCGGTACGAATCCGCGCCAGGTCGGTCTGGGGGTGCAAGTCGCTGCCATCACCCCGGACTTCAAGCAGGGAACGCTGGAAATCAGCTCCAGTCCGTCCGACCTGGCCATTCAGGGCCAGGGCTTTTTCATCGTCCAGTCCAGCACCGGCGAGACGCTCTATACTCGCAATGGCAAGTTCCTCACGAACTCCAACAACGAGCTGGTCACGATCAATGGCGAGCGCTTGATGGGCTTTGGCGTGGACGAGAACTTCGAAATCCAACAAACCAGCCTCGTCCCGCTGACTGTTCCGCTGGGCGCAGCCGCCGTGGCCAAGGCCACGGAGAACGTCGTGCTGGAGGGAACGCTCACGCCCACCGGTGACCTGGCCGATACGGCCGAGATCATCCAGTCCGGCATCCTTAGCGACGCCGCCTTCGCGGCCCCGAGCACGGCGGCCACTCCGGTCCTAGCACCTGTGCCAGATGTCTCGGCCGTCACCACTTCTACGGCCGCCGGCGGCGCGCTTGCGGCCAACGGCACCTATCGGTACGTGGTGGTGTTCGCCGACAGCACCTCAGCACCGCCGGCCGGCACCGAAAGCACTGCTTCCGTAGCCATTGGCCCCATCACGCTCACCGGCAGCGATCGGACCATTACGCTCAGCAACCTGCCGGTCGACTCCAGCGGAACATACGCGGCTCGGCGCATCTATCGCACCACGGACGGCGGCTCGACATATTATTATGTGGGCAGCGTAAATAATAATAACCCGGGCCAGAGCTTCACCGACTCCACGGTGAGCGATGCCACACTCGTTACTCAGCCCGCCCTGAATACCGACTCGCTGACCGGAAATTATAGCTACTTTATCACCTTTGCCAATGCCGTGGGCGGACCGGGTACCGGCATTGAAAGCCGCCCCTCGCCCCTGGTCGGACCGCTCAATGTGGTCAACGGCCGCATCCAACTTACCAATATTCCCGTCGATACGAGCGGACAGTGGACCGTACGCCGCATCTACCGCAACCTGGCAACAGACAGCTCCTCCTTCCATTTCGTTGCGGAAATCCCCAATAATCTGCCAGGCCAAACGTACACCGACAACTTGCAAGACGCCGTGCTGGCAACACGCGCGCAAATCGATCCAGATGGGCCAAGGATCAACACGAACACCCTGCTGACCAACGTCTTGCAGCGATCCGATAATACCTTCACCCAATTGTTCCAGGAGGGAACGCTCTCGTTTACCGGCCGCAAGGGCGGCCGCTTGCTTGGCACCAAGGAGCTTACCATCACGTCCTCCACCACCGTGCTGGACCTGATGAACTTCTTGCAGGACGCCCTGGGCATTGCCCGCATTCCCGGCCCGGATCCCGACAACCCCATCCCTGGAGACAGTTCCGGTGCCAACCCCGGAGCATCGCTCACCTCCAACGGCCAGATCCGCCTGGTGGGAAACAACGGTGTCGACAATCGCATCGAGATCGGCCTCTCCGCCTTCGAGCTTACAGCATCTGGCAGCACGGCGCCTGTGAGCCTGCACTTCAACTCGATGCAAAATGCGCGCGGGCAGAGTGCTGTGGCAGATTTCGTGGTGTACGATTCGCTGGGCATCCCGCTGAACGTGCGTGTAACGGCCGTACTGGAACGGCGCACAGGGACGGAAACCGTCTACCGCTGGTTCGCCAACAGCCCCGACAACGACCCAATTACGGGCGTAAGCATCAACGTGGGGACCGGCATCATCGTGTTCGACGGCGAAGGGCGGTTCATCACCGCCAACAACGACCGCGTGAGCATTGACCGCCGCAATGTACCCAGTGCCTCTCCTCTGGAGTTCAAGCTAGACTTTACGCGCCTCTCCGGCCTGGCCGATACCAGGGCCAGCTTGGCCGCCACGCGCCAGGACGGCTTCAAGCCGGGCAAGCTGACCAGCTTCATCATTGGCGAAGATGGTGTGATCCGCGGCGTGTTCGACAACGGCACGCAGCGCGATTTGGGTCAAATCAGGCTGGCCCGCTTCGCCAACGCCGAAGGCTTGGAAGCTCGCGGCTTGAACCTGTACGCCGTAGGCGTGAACTCCGGCCTGCCGGTCATGGCCAATCCCGGACAACAGGGTCTGGGGCAGATCATTGCCGGTGCGGTGGAACAGTCGAACACCGACATCGGCAAGAACCTCATCGACCTGATCGTGGCTAGTACCCAGTACCGCGGGAGCACGCGCGTGATCACAGCGGCCCAACAACTGCTAGACGAGCTGTTGAACCTGCGGCGCTAGGCCGGATCACGCTGGTAACCAGCCGCCCCCTGGCGGCGCGCAACTCGGCCCGCAGTAGCCGTGGCATCTTGCCGCGGAACGGCGCTGCACGCGCCAGAGCGCGGGCCTAGCGTCCCGATGGAATCTGCGTTTCAGATTCGCGCGTGCCCGGGCGAACGCGGCTACGCTGCGACCCCGACATATGAGCGGGCACGCGCGGACACGTTTCGCGAAGTTCAAGAAGAGTTGCCGGCAGACTCTGGCGCCGCCCGGATCGAATGCCAGCGGGGCGCCTCTTGCAGCTCGCAGGCCGGCCAGTTGTAGGCCTGGCGCAAAGCGCATTCCACCACGCTGGCAATCGCCCGCCCCGAGATGGGCTTGCTGAGTACCGAGAACGCCTGCTCAGCAAGTGCCTGCCGCACCAGCTCTTCGTCCGCTGCGGCCGATATCAGTATGCACGGCAATAACCCACGGAGCTGACGTACCCGGCGCAGCGTCTCCAGCCCGCTCAAGCGCGGCATCTGCATGTCTAGGATCAACAGGTGAACCGTATCCCGCCCCACGATCGAAAGGGCCTCCTCTCCATCGGCCGCCAACAGCGTGCGATATCGGTCGGGTGAAAACACCCACCGCAGCGACTCGCGGAACGTTCGGTCATCGTCGGTAATCAAGATCGACGGTAATGATGCGCTCATGGCTGTTGGCGATCGGCCCAATCGCCCCCCGCTCCCACACGGCAGTCCATCGGCACTAAAATGCCAGCACAGCAACTCGCGTGCCGCTAACCCACGCTCGCATCGTAGAGCCGCAACGCTTGCGTCACAAGTGCTTTGGCTTGAATACCTTATAACACAACATCCCCCCTGCGCCTAGTGATAATGGGAAAGCTGCGCAAAGCTGGAAGATCCTTGTGCCGTATGTCCGCTGTCAAAACGGCAGCGTCGGTGGTTCTGCCCGCCCTAGCTCCGCCGCTCCCTGCCGAGCAAGATAGTCGGGCAGCGCGGCTTGTCGGGCAGCGCGGGCCAGGTCGTCAGGCTTCGCAGGCCTAGAAGTTCCCCAAACACCGCTGGCCAGCGGAAGTTCATGTCGGCGTAGAAGGTGCGACGTAGCGCATGTAGTCCCCTTTAAGCCTAACTCACGCCTGCCCCGCACCGATGCGACACAGCGCGGCACACGCAGATAGTTTCGAGTTGGAGTTCAGCCCCGCCTTGCTCCGATGCGACAGAGCGTGCCACCGCTCCTTTGCCTGCAACCCGAGGGTCTCTATACTACGGTGAGCGTTGGCCAACGCGCTGCGGCTCGTGCCGGCCTTGGAGCGAGCCGGACCAACTCCGAACCCGGCGATCGAGGCATGTCGGGACGGGCGTTGGAGGCCAGCTCAACGGTGCAAAGGACTGTGTAGTGGAATCCGAAACGGCTCGGCCCTTTCTCGCACGCCACGAGTTTCTCATCCGCCGCCTGCACTCTTTGACCGGGTTGATTCCGGTCGGTGCCTACATGTGCATCCACCTGGCCACCAACGCCAGCATCCTGGCTGGGCCGGCGACGTTTCAAGATAACGTCGACCGCATCCACTCGTTGGGGCCCGCTTTGCCGTTCGTGGAGTGGACCTTCATCTTGCTGCCCATCATCTTCCACGCTGTGGTGGGTGTGGCGATCATTCGTAGCGGTCTGCCCAATACCGGCAGTTATCCCTATCCCTCGAACGTCCGCTATACGCTCCAGCGTGCCACGGCTTGGATTGCCCTGTTCTTCATAGGCTGGCACGTATTCCACATGCACGGCTGGGTCACGTTGCCGCACTGGAGAGAACAGGTGGCGCGCACCGGGCTAGGGGCCCAGTTCGACCCTGAACATGCCTCTTCGAGCGTGCATGCGGCGTTGGGCTCTTTATGGATGACGATCTTCTACTTGGTGGGCGTGGCGGCCTGTGTGTTCCACTTCGCCAACGGGCTGTGGACGATGGGGATCACCTGGGGGGCCTGGACTTCGCCGGCCGCCCAGCAGCGCGCCGGCCGCATCTGCCTGGTACTGGGCATACTGGTGATGGCGGTGGGAGTGGGGGCGCTGGTGGGCGTCCGAGCGGTGAACGCCCGCGCGGCACGCAGGCTAGAAGATGCTCGCTTGCAGTGGAAGCACCTGCTGGCTGAGCCGCCTGTGGTACGGCAGGGCGCGTCTGCCCGCGGAAGTGGCGGGCTGCCAGACGAAGAAGCTTCCCTGGTCAGGCGGCCAGCCAAGGGCGCGTCGCGCGCCGGCCGAACCGCTGGGGAGTCTGCCGCTGGCAGCGCGTCCGATTCAGGTACCGTCGCGGCGAGTGGCGGAGACCGTTAGAGATGTGCGAGCGCAAGAAGCGGCTTGCAACGTTTGTATTTCCTTGCAAGGCCTTGCCTGAGGAGATGGCACATGGGCTCCGGCAGCTTCAGGAAGTCGGCCAAGAACGCCCGTTGCTACGGCAGCATTGGAGAACCGAGGTGACGACCTGCCCGCAGGAGACATGCCCCAGTGCAGCCAGCGAGCGCATGCCAGCCAGGCGGCCAGGCGGCGGGACAAGAGGCCGCCGAAGTAGGGAGGCACGTCATGCCTAGCACACGCGTGGTGGTTGTGGGCGGGGGATTGGCTGGCTTGGCAGCGGCCATGAAGCTTGCCGAGCTGGGAATCGATGTCGACCTGATGAGCCTCACGCCGGTGAAGCGTTCGCACAGCGTGTGCGCCCAGGGGGGAATCAACTCTGTGAACGAGGTCACTCGACAGCAGGGAGATAGCGAGTGGCTGCATTTTGACGACACGGTCTACGGCGGCGATTTCTTGCAGCACCAGCCGCCGGTGAGGGAGATGTGCGAGTGGGGGCCGCGGATCATCGACCTGATGGACCGCCTGGGGGTGCCGTTCAACCGCACCGAGGAGGGATTCCGCGACCAGCGTCGATTTGGAGGCACGCTTTTCAAGCGTACGGCCTTCGCTGGGGCCACCACAGGCCAGCAGCTTCTGTATGCGCTGGACGAGCAGGTTCGCCGCTGGGAGGCGGAAGGGCGGATTGCGAAGTACGAGTTCTGGGACTTTCTTGCTCCGATCATCGACGAGCGGGGCGTCTGCCGTGGCTGCGTGGCCCAGGATTTGGTGACGATGGAGATTCGCGCTTTTCGGTGCGATGCGCTGGTGCTGGCAACCGGCGGCTGCGGTCTGATCTATGGCCGGTCGACGATGTCGATGGCCTGCACGGGCAGTGCGGCGAGCCGGGCCTACCAGGCAGGCGTGCGCTACGCCAATGGGGAGTTCATTCAGGTGCATCCGACGGCGGTGCCGGGGTCAGACAAGCTGCGGCTGATGAGCGAGAGTGCCCGGGGAGAGGGGGGCCGCGTTTGGGTTCCTCGCCGGCCGCAAGATCCCCGCGACCCACGGCAAATCCCGGAGTCGGAGCGCTATTACTTCTTGGAAGAGCGTTACCCTAAGTACGGTAATCTGGTGCCGCGCGATATTGCCACGCGGGAGATCTTCAACGTCTGCACGTACGAGGGGCTATCGGTCGAGAAAGATCGCCTTTGCGTCTACCTGGACCTTACCCATCTGCCACGGGAGATGCTCGACCGCAAGCTGGGGGGAATTCTGGAGATCTACGAGAAGTTCCAGGGCGTCGATCCGCGTGAGGTGCCGATGAAGATCTTTCCGGCCGTGCATTACTCGATGGGCGGCCTGTGGGTCGACTATGAGCGCACGGCATCGGGAGGCCTCAAGCTGGGCTCGCCGCGCAACCAGGTGACGAACATTCCTGGGCTCTATGCTATCGGGGAGTGCGATTATCAATACCATGGCGCCAATCGGCTGGGCGCCAATTCGTTGCTGAGCTGCATCTTCAGCGGTCTGATCGTGGCCCCTTCGATCCAGAGCTGGCTGAAAGGCCTGCCCGGCGGCGCAGCACACGATCAGCCAGCCGCGCTTTTCGACCAGGCTGTACGACGCCATCAGCAAGACCACCAGGCCCTCTTGGCTGGCAAGGGGGGAGGAGAAAACCCCTATCTTTTGCACCAGGAGCTGGGCCAGGTGATGACGCGTGCTGCCACGGTGGTGCGCCACAACGACGTGCTCCGCGAGGCCTATGGCCAGGTGTGCGAGCTGGAAGAGCGCTGCCGCCGCGCCTCGCTCTCTGATACCGGCAACTGGACGAATCAGAACGTGATCTTCACCAAGGCCCTGCGAGACATGTTCCCATTGGCCAAGACCATCTTGCGCGGTGCATTGCTGCGCGACGAGTGCCGCGGCGCCCATTACAAGCCGGAGTTCGCGCTGCCTGGGCTGACGGCGACTGAACCGGCTGAGCGCCGCCGCGAGGCCGAAGTGTGGTGCGATCGCTTCGAGGAGAACACACGCCGCTGGCTGAAAACCACCATCGCCCAGTACGGCCCAGACGGCGAGCCGCAGATCAGCTACGAGGAGGTGGACACCTCGCTGATACCGCCTAGGCCGCGGCTCTATGGCCTGGTGGGGGCAGAAGTGATCGAAGACGTCTGGAAAGCACGCCAAGCCCGCGCTGCGGCCGCCGCGCCCCAGGCACCTGATGGAGATGGTACACAGCCCCGGCACGCCCGCGCGGCTGCTGCCGGCGGCTGACTCGCCGCCGCGCACCGACGTGCAACCCCACGCCTACCAACCCCCAGCCCATGATTGCTACCGACCCTGCCAGCCACATCGGCACTCAGGCCGCTCACGTCAACAACCAGGCAGAGGTGCCGCAAACGTTCATCGTCCGCGTCCTGCGCCAGGATGGGCCAGGCGAAGCGAGCTACTGGCAACGCTTCCGCGTCACACGCGAGCGAGACATGAACGTGATCAGCGTCTTGCAGCAAATCGCCACGCATGCTCAGACAGAAGACGGCCAGCGCGTGCCCCCGGTGGCCTGGGAATGCAACTGCCTGGAAGAGGTGTGCGGCGCCTGCACGATGCTGGTCAACGGCCGCGTTCGTCAGGCTTGCACGGCCCTGGTCGATAAACTCCTCGCCGAGCGCCCCGGCGAAATCGAGCTGCGGCCCATGACAAAGTTCCCCGTGATCCGAGACCTAGTGGTCAACCGCCAGAGGCTGTTCCGCGCCCTGATCCGCGTCAAGGCGTGGATCCCTGTCGACGGTTACTACCACCTTGGTCCCGGCCCCAAGATCTCTCCAGAAGAACAGCAGCAGGCCTACCCCCTCAGCCAGTGCATGAGCTGTGGCTGCTGTCTGGAAGCTTGCCCTCAGTATCTCAAGATCGAACTCGCGCGCCGCGAAGGCGAGACCGACGAGGAGTATGCCCGCCGCGAACAGCAGGCCTACGACCGCGGCTTCGTAGGCGCTCATGCCATCAGCCAGGCCATGCTGTTCAATTCCCATCCCACTGGCCGTATGCAGGCCAGCCAGCGCATCGAAGCCCTTATGCAGGAGGGCGGCATCCAGGTATGCGGCAATGCTCAGAACTGCGTGGCCGTCTGCCCCAAGAATATCCCTCTCACCACCTCCATTGCACGTGCCGGCCGCGCAGCAACCATCCACGCCCTGAAAAAATGGTTCGACCTGTAGCGGCCGCCTGTTCCCGACAAACACCGAACGGTCTCAGAAGCGACAGCGATTGAACGGCGCCAAAGCAGGCCCCCAGCGCACGCCGTCTCCACCCATGCACAGTGACGGCATCGCAAAGCGCCAGAGCACTATCCCCTGCATCGCTGTGTTCTATCTCAGAGTTTGTGGCTTGGCTCAAATTGGTCAAGCGCTGCCAGTGCTGGCAAGATGGGGTTCGTCTGGAAAGGCTGACACTTGCCGTAGCTGTGCCCGCCGTAGCTGTGCCCGCCGTAGCTGTGCCCGCCGTAGCTGCAACATTCTGCCGCAGAAAGCTGTCGCCGCACGCGCCCTGGCCGCACGCGCCGGACTGCGGACCTGTGTGCGGATGGAGCCTCCTTGCGGCTCCGGCCTGCCTTGTGGCGAGTGCGGCTCCGGCCGCACTCTGGCGAACCGCGGCTACAGCCCGCATTCTGCGCGAAGGCGGCTACGAGGCCCCACTCGGAAATGTGCGGGCCAGCTCGTCCCGTATCTTCATTAACAGGCGGCCAAGGTGGTTCTCTCCTCGACCTCCGCACACGCCCCAGAAGCGGTCGCCCCAATCGTTTGTCTCTTCCAGATATGCATCTTCCGTGGCCAGCAGCTTGGCCCTGAGGTCTGGTTGAGCGAACTTCTGCCTCAGCAACTCTTCCATGATCGCGAGCTTCACCTTCCCCCAATCTGGCCGCAGCGGCAGCTTGCGCGACCGTCGCTTAGCCTCTCCTGGGGAAGGCAGGGCGGCGAGCATTGCCCGCAGCTCCGGGTCATGGGTCTTGGCCGCATGGTAGGCGTGCTCGACCGACGGATACACCGCACCCTCGAACTCGATAGTCACCGGCCAGTAATTCGAGAGCCAGCGGTATTCGCCGAAGAAGCCGCGAATGTCTTCCATGGTCAATGGATGGCTGTTACGAGGATGTCATGGAGAAGCTAAAAGGTACGCGGGCTTTACGCCGGAACATCCCCTACGAATGTAGGGATGCATGCGATCATCGCAGCACTCACGGCGTGGTGCGCCGCTGCTCGCGCAACAGTACACGGCGCCTGTCTCTCCGATCGGCAAGGCACCCCGCGACAGCCGAGTAGACCGCAACCCCGCAAGCCCTGCCACCGAATGCGTCTTGCGCAAGCTGCATCTGGCAGCTCGGCGCGCCGCACACAATCTGTCTTGCAGCATATAATACAGCTTGCCATGATGCACGGCTCGACAATGCCCGAAATGGCCTACCAGACCTGGGCCGCGCACCTGGCTCGCCTGGGCCAGGCCGTAAAAAGTCTCGCCACGCAAGCCGCGGCGCTGAAAGCTCCCGTACCCGACGACGAAGAGTGGTACAAGCTCTTACGTCATAAGCTGTTGCCGCAGGTCGAGGCGCCACCGCTGTTGGTGATCGCCGTGGTGGGTGGGACGAACATCGGCAAGAGCGCCTTGTTCAACCAGCTTGCCGGCGAGGCCGCCAGCCGGGTTAGCCCCCTGGCCGCGGGCACCCGCCACCCCGTTTGCCTCGTACCCCCGGCACTGGCCGACGCCACACTGCTCGCCCGGCTCTTCGAGGGGTTCGAACTGCACACCTGGCAGTCTGCTGATGATCCCCTGACCGATGCGCCCGAGCATCGCCTTTTTTGGCGCGTCTGCGAGCGCATGCCGGCCCGCCTGTTGTTGCTCGATACGCCCGATATCGACTCAGACGCCCAGGTGAACTGGCAACGCGCGGAGATCATTCGACAAGCAGCAGATGTCCTCGTCGCCGTGCTCACCCAGCAGAAGTACAACGATGCGGCCGTCAAGCAGTTCTTCCGTAAGGCCGCCGAGGCAGACAAGCCCGTGATCGTCGTCTTCAACCAGTGCGATCTGGCCGAAGACCGCGGCTATTGGCCTCAATGGCTGGCAACGTTTACGCAAGAGACCGGCGTCCAGCCCGAGGCGGTATACGTTGTGCCCTATGACCGCCAGGCTACCGCGGCCATGCGCCTGCCGTTCTACGACGTTGGTAAGGACGGCACAGCCGACCCCACCGGCACGGTCAACACCACAAGCAACGCTGCCACCGCGGCCACGTGCAACTCCACCGGCACAATGAGTCAGGCTTGTTCGGGCAGCCCGCAGACATGTGCGGCAGGCACGCTTACGCCAGACCTCTCCACTTCTTTAGGCAACCGCCTGGCCGAACTTGAATTCGATACCATGAAATGGCGCGCCTGCCGCGGCGCGCTGGCAGTGGTGCTCGATCCCGCGTCGGGCGTACCCCGTTACTTGCAACGGCTGCGCGAGGCGGCACGCGAGTTCGGGCGGGCGTTAGAATACCTGTCGGCCCGGAAACTGGCTAAGGTCGCTTGGCCGCCGGTCCCCCGAGAGCGTCTGGTGCACGAAGCCTGCCTGTGGTGGGACGAGCAGCGCCCGCCCTGGTCTCGGAAGATTCACGGCGTTTACCGAGGATTAGGCAGAGTCATCCTTTGGCCGGTGGACAAGGTGCGGGAGATACTTGGTCGAAGTGCTGCGGATCCGTTGGAGGATTTTCGCAATAAGGAGCAGGAAGCCATGCTCCAGGCCGTCGAACGCATGGTGGACGCGCTGGAGGGGCTGGCTGAGGTGGGCAACGATACGCTCCGCGAGCGGTTGCGGGGCCTCGTGGGCGGCACGACCAGAGAGCGTCTGCTAGCGCAGCTTCAACAAGACTATCGCACGCAGGATCCGTTGGAGGCCGATTTTGCGGCCTACGTCCGCCGGGAGCTGGACGCCTGGAAAAAAAAACACCCCCGCATTTTCGAGGCACTGCGATATCTGGATAAGGTGGCCGCGGTTGTCCGGCCCGCCCTTTCGATTGCGCTGGCGATTACCGGTGTGGTAGGTGCCGGAGAACTCGTGGGCCACGCCACCTCGCACATTGTCGTCGAGAGCTTCGCAGCCGTGGCAACCACTGTGGGTGCTGATACCACCCTAACCGAGGCGTCTCGGGAAGCGCTGGTGCTGTTGCAGAACTTGCAACAGGGCTACGCAGAGCATCGCAGCCGCTGGCTGGCGTCGTGGCTGGAGCGCAAGTGGCTGGGCAGTTTGCTTGACGAGTTGGACCGCGGCGCGGGCATCGAAAAGTCTGAGGCATTCTCGCAGGCCAAGGACGCCTTGCAACACCTGGCAGCGGCCTAGTCTGGTTGCGCGATGGAGCATCCTCAGGCATCTTCTACGCTGGCCGGCGCTTGTGGTGCACCGGCCGCGGTGCGCACTGCACGCGTCGTTTTGCAGGCCCGCGTGGGTTCCAGCAGGCTGCCAGGCAAGATCCTTGCACCCGTGGCCGGTGTTCCACTCGTGGTCCATGCGGCTAGGCGGCTGCTGGCAGCCGCGCCCGCGGATCTCAAGTGGGAATTGCTGGTGGCAACAACCACCCTGACCGAGGACGACGCCACAGAGCAGCTCTGCGAGGCGCATGGCCTGGCCTGCTTTCGCGGTCCGGCGGAAGATGTGTTGGCCCGCTATGCGGCCGCTGCCGCCGGTCTGGTCCAAACAGACTTGATCGTGCGTGCCACGGCAGACAATCCTGCTTATTGCCCATGGCGAACCGAAAGGCTAGTGGCAGAGCACATCAGGTCTGGGGCCGACTACACGTGCATCGAAGGCCTCTCGTATGTCGTGCCGGAGGTAATGAGTGTTGCGGCGCTCCGAGACATGGCCCGCCAGGCGGCAACGCCCTACCAGCGAGAGCATGTCACTGCGTGGCTGCGCGAGGGGCAGACCGCTTGGCGCGTGGTGCGATTGCCTCCCGGCTGGCTGGGGCTGCGGCCGGAATTGCGGCTGACGATCGACAATGCTGCGGAACTTGAGCGGCTCGACAGGGCGCTGCGCCTAGTTGTTCGTGGGAGGCACGGTTCGGGCGTCCTTGCGACGTTAGAAGAGATATACGCGGCTTACGAGGCGGTTGGCATGTCGGGCACCAAGGATGGTACGGGAGAGGAGGGCTGCGCTAGTCCTTCGGTGCCATGACGTAGACCACCCTTTTCAGGCTCACCCAAAGATCCCGGATCAAGTGGCCAGAGCGCATATCGTTCAGGCTCGAAAGCCTCATGTGCAAGCCAGCGGTGTAAAGGGCCATCCGAAGACGGTCCTTCTGGCATGCCGCCTGAATTAACGTACAACAGGCTGTTGGCCACCTCTCGCATTTGGGTTTGTGCGGCCGCCTGGCCCACACATGGCGTGGCACTATCGGCTCGAAAATGGACCCAAGGGCAATGGTGAGATCAAAGGGGAACGGCCCCTACCAGGGCATTGGAGACCGATCGTTGGCGATGTGGATCCTTATGTCGGGCACGCCCCCCTAGCAGGGCATTGGTATCTACACAACTGCCTCATACGCTGGATTTCCAAGTTTGCTTGCCCCGCGAAGAGCAAGCGTCCCCGCTTGCTCAGAAATGCATAGAAAGTCCTACCTGCCGCATCACCAACCTCGATGGGAACCAGCGAGCATTCTTGCGATAACCCCTAATGCATGCGTGCCTTTGGGCCGAATTCCGGCGCCCTTGGCAGGGGCGGGCAACGTGTTGGCGGGGCGAAGGCCGGCAAGTGGGGCGAAACGTGACTCGAGCCGCCAGCGCCCGGCCGCAGCGGCGGTGTATAAGACCTGCGGCCGATCGGCCGGCGGCTTAGACGTGCTGTTCGCCGCACCAATGTTGTCATAAGCCTATGATGCGTAATAACTTGTGATGGTCATCGGCACCGCACGTAAGGCCCGGTATCTTGTGGGGCGTGGGGTAGTGTACAGATGTTGTTGACTCTGTACAGCCGTATATTAGACTTAAGCGGAGCAAGCGGGCTTTGACCCCTTGGAGGAGAACCGGTTAGTATGGCCAACCTGGAGCGGCTTACGCCAAAACAGCGGGCGGTCTACGAGTTCATTCGGGAGAAGATCCGCACGCGGGGTTACGGGCCTACCGTGCGGGAGATCGGGACGAGGTTTAACATCAGCTCGCCCAATGGGGTGATGTGCCACCTGCGAGCGCTGGAGCGTAAGGGGCTGATCAATCGCGAGCCCAACATGTCTAGGGCGATCACATTGGCGACCGAGTCGCCCGATGGACGAGAAGGGGGGCTGCCCCTCAAGGGACGTGTGGCGGCAGGCCGGTTGCACGAGGCGGTCGAAGAGCGTGAGCGGTTGAACTTCAACGAGATGTTCAACCCGGACGACCACTACGTGCTGCGCGTTAGTGGCGACTCGATGATCGAAGACAACATCGCCGACGGCGATTACGTGATCGTGCGCAAGCAGCAAACGGCACACCGTGGCCAGATCGTCGTGGCTCAGACGGGGGAGCACGAAGCGACATTGAAGCGATGGTACCCCGAGGGCAAGCGCATTCGCTTGCAGCCTTCCAACTCGTCGTTGCCGCCGATATACGTGACCGACGCCCGCGTGGTGGGCGTGGTCGTGGGGGTATTGCGGCGCATGAAGTAAGGGCCATCCGCGGGGCAAGGCAAAACATGCTTGCGCCCGCGGGATGGCATGTTGCACTACGGCGTTGCTGAGGAGCCGACGCCGTTACCGCCAGATGTGTGCGTATCCGCCGGAGCCGGCACGAGCGCAGGCGCGCCGCATGTTCGGCTTAGAAGTCGCCCGTGCGATGCCGTGGCCGATAGCCTCCGGCGCCGCCGCGACCGCCGCCGCCACCACTGGTGCGGGCACGTGCCTCGTTGACCACCAGGCTGCGGCCGCCCACCTGCCTGTCGTGCACGTTGCGGATGGCCTCTTCGGTGGCCTGGGCAGTCTCCATTTCCACAAAGCCAAAACCACGAGAACGGCCCGTGTCGCGTTCCTGCACGACCTCGGCCGACTTCACAGGACCGTACTCGCTGAACAGCTTTTGCAGGTCTTGAGAAGTGAAGGAATAGGGGAGATTGCCCACGTACAACCGCTTTGCCATATCAAACCTTTCGAGCCAAGCAAGCGTCTGGTACCCACGAGCGAAGGGCCTGGCGAGCCCACACGATGGACTCACCCAGCCAGGCCGCCGAGGGGAGACACGCACCCATCTTTCTTGCCATCCGAAGCGCCGGGGCCGCGCACACGACCAACCGGCTAGGAACACTCGACAAGGCGGGCCTGGCAGGTGCGGTCAAGGAAGGGCGGAGCAGGCAGTATCGGCAGGCCAAACGCGAGACGAGAGCGAGCGATCCTCAGTTCTTCACCACAAAGGGTAACGATGGTTGGAATCATACTGCCGCGATCATAGAGAAGTAAAGGCCAGTTGTAAGAAAAAAGCCATGCGGCGCCCCAGGCAGCCGCTCGCCTATGCCCTTTGGGGGCAGAAGCCGCTAGCGTGGCGGGCGCCCATTCGCCGTCGCGGACACTGGCCATTTGCAAGCTCCAGGCAGCGCTTCGCCCATTCCTCGGCATGCTGGGGCGCCTGGCGGCTCAGCGCGGCGCCGACAAGCGGACTATCCGATCAAGGGGGCGACGCACCGCCAACGGCTTGCCTTCCCGCCCAAACAGCAGCAGATGGCTCCGGGGCGTCACACCGCCTGGGCGAACCCCTCGACGCATGCAAAACAGAGCAGCCTGCCCCAGCAGGCGGACGCATTCGTCCGAATTGCGGCTGTGTTCGACCTCAGGTTCGGTTGCAAGCCGGTCATGCCGAGCCAGGCATGCTTCAACCGTGTTGTAGGAGCACAAGTACGGCGCCCTCGCCCATGCTGGTTTCGCGCAAGGGCTGCCAGCCACGTTCTTGTGCAGCCGTGAGAACATCAGCGGCCTGCGGCCGCTCCTCCGACGCAAGCTGGGGATCGTTTGGGCTTAACTTGATTGTGCCGCCCCCAAGCAGCGAGCCGGCGCAGACGTTGTTGAGCATCTGGCAGGTACCATCACGGTACACGATCAGGTACATGTGGGCGATTCTGGGCACGGCTTAGAGTCCTGTTAGCATAATCGAACGTGGGTGCTTGATTTTTAGGCGGCGCAGCCGCCGCTTTGCGGTACACCTTCCTTCGGGAGCGGCTTGTGTTTGTGGCGCACACCAGCCTGCTGGAGCAGGTGGCGTTTTGTGGCGCGTCAGCCTCTTAGCGCAGGCTGGCGTCTTCGGGCAGTTCAGCGTCCGGGGGGCAGTCGGTGGTTGGCTCGTCTTCAGGGGGAGGGGCCTGGCCATCTGCTGGCGCATCACTGCCGACTTCATGTTTCTCATCTGCATCGCTGGCTGCCTCGAACCACATCACATGCTGCCAGGGCAGCTTGTCGTATTCCCGCACCAGCTTGAAGCCATTCGGCGGTATCTCGCGCAAGATCTGCTTCTTGCTCATCTTGTGCTCCAGGCGGATCGGCACGTTGGGGTCTTCTAGCCGAAACTCCACCAGGACCATACGTCCCCCCGGCTTGAGCGCCTTGCGGATGGCGCGCAGCATGTGCACAGGATGGGAGAACTCGTGATACACGTCGACCAGCAGCATCAGGTCTACGGATGCGTCGGGCAAATGGGGGTCGATCACGCTGCCCAGGATAGGCTCGACGTTGTGGATGTTGGCTTGTTCAAGCCGCTCGTTGAGCATGCTGAGCATTTCGGGCTGAATATCGACGGCGAGTACCTTGCCTTCGGGGCCTACCATTTCGGCCAGGCGGAGTGTGTAGAAGCCGTTTCCGCACCCCAGATCGCAGATGGTTTGGCCGGGCTGCACGTCGAGAACTTGGAGGAGCTGTTCGCAGTCTTCTTCTTGCTGCCGCACATCTCGCAGCAGCCACGCGGCGTGCGAGTAGTGCATGGTGGGCGCAATGCGGCGCCCTTTATATCGCTTAAGGGGCGGGGGGATGCGCTCCGTTTCGGCCTGGCCCTGGCCCGATGCCTTTTCGGCTGAGTGCTGTTTGGCCTGTTTGGAGTGCGTCTGCGAAGCGGGCTCGGGTTCGGCGGCCGTGAGCACATGGCCGATCGCCCCGGCAGCGAACATCGACAGAAGCACCAGCAACCGCAAGCGATGTGGCATAGGACGACTCTCGCTGCAAGCCGGATGGCCAGGCCCGCGATACACTGTGGGCGGCAGAACTGACAGCCATTCTCCGATGTTTTGGCGCAGGGTGCAACGGGCAGCCGGCAGATGCGGCCGGCTGGACCGATGTGGTCCGCCCTGGCTCGCGCGTTCGCTTCCGCCGGCGGCGATGCCGCCTAGAGCAACTGGGGTCGTAGTGAGAAACGGCGATCGGTGAGAGCGTGACCTGCCAGTCGGAGCAGACTAGCCGCCAGCGGCCGCCCAATTGTGAACCGGCCTTGCAGACCGTAGAATGTATGGTGCGGTGGCTGGTATCCGCAGCGTGTATGCCAGGAGGGCCGCCGTGAACCGGCACCGGCGGGGAACGATGAGCGAATTGCGTCACCAATGCGGCATTGCCGCCGTGTACCACCTGCCGGGGCGTGCCGCGAGTCCGCTTTGCCCTGAGCAGGGTCCGGAAGAGGTTGCTCGGCTGATTCCCCGCATGCTGCTGGACATGCAGAATCGCGGGCAGCTTTCGGCGGGCATGACCAGTTTCCACCCTGGCCGCCGGCAACTTCTCTATACCTACAAGGATCTTGGCGGCGTCAGCGAGGTATTCCGTCTGAATCACCGTGGCAAGTCCGAGGCGCTGATGCAGCGGTGTTTGGGGCGTGCGGCGATCGGCCATGTGCGCTACGCCACGTGTGGCGAGGACGACAAGAGCTGTGCGCAGCCCTTCGATCGGCACCATTTGCAGAAGCACAAGTGGTTCAGTTTTTGCTTCAACGGCCAGCTTGCCAATTACGCTGATCTGCGGCGCGATCTGTTGGCAGACGACGACAACCACCTGGCCCGCGAGACCGATACGGAGATCCTGCTGCATCAGATCGGCCGCGAGTTGGCAGGCGAGCGGCGGCCGGGACTGGTCGAACTCTGGTCGCGCGTGGCCGGCCGCCTAGATGGTGCCTACAGCCTGGTGTTGCTCAACGCCCTAGGCGAGATGCTCGTGGTGCGCGACCCGTTGGGAATCAAGCCGTTGTGCTACGCGTATGTCGACCCCCTCTTCGCGGCTGCCAGCGAGAGCGTGGCGCTGGTGAATCTAGGGTTTCGGCCCGAGTGCATCAAGTCTTTGGCGCCGGGCCAGGCCATCACCATCTCCGAGGGGCGGTTCGAGATTCGGCCCTTTGCGCCAAGCCCGCGACAGGCCCATTGTTTCTTCGAGTGGATCTACTTCGCCAATGTCGCAAGCACCATGGATGGCCGCAGCGTCTATCTCTCTCGCAAGGCCCTGGGGGAAGAGCTGGCCAAGTTAGAAACCGTGCCCATCGATGAAGATACAATCGTGGTTCCAGTGCCAGACACCGCCAAGGCTGCTGCCGATGCCATGGCATTTCGCCTGGGCGTGCCGTCGTTGGAAGGCCTGATCCGCAACCGCTATACAGGCCGCACGTTCATCGAGGGGGCCACCAACCGCCAGCGGAAAGTCGCGGCCAAGTACACGCCCCTGCGCGAAGTGCTCGAAGACCGCCGCGTGCTGCTGGTCGAAGACTCCATTGTGCGGTCTACCACCATGAAGGCCCTCGTCCATCGCATCCGAGACGAAGGACGGGCGCGAGAGATCCACGTCCGCGTGGCCTGCCCCCCCATCATCGCGCCCTGCTTCTATGGCATCGACATGTCTACGGTCAGCGAACTGTTCGCTCCGCGCTTCCTAGAAAATGGCCGCCTGACCGAAGCCGCCCAGGCCCGCATGGCCGAACAGCTCGGGGCCGACTCGCTCCGCTATCTTCCCGTCGAGGCGATTGCCCACGCCATTCGCTTCGAGCCCGGCCAACTCTGCCAGGCCTGCATCACCGGCCAATATCCGACGCCCTGCGGCCAAGAGCTGTACCAGATCGCCCTGCGCAACGCCAAGACGAATGTGATCCAGCGCACCTACGAGAGCCAGGCCCAGGCACTGGGCTGAACGCCCCGGCCGTGCCGGTGGCACCTCTCCACTCCTCCGTGCCGCCCAGCATTACCGCGACGCCGCCGGGCCGCCCAGGCATTACATACACGCGAAAGCACCACCCCGGCGATTACACCAACGCCGTCAGGTGCGCGTGGCCCGAAGGACAGCGACGAAGTCGCCGTTGCCGAAAGCGTCCGGCGCCCTCATGGGCGCCTGGCCCGAGGCCTCACTGGCTCCGGCTCGCCTGCTCGCTGGCCGGTGCCCCGCCCCCCCAAATACGTCAACCCGTTGACGTGCCCTTGTGCCGGAGGGCACAATTAAGGTCCCTTTGGTAGGGACGGCCGCAGCCTGAGCAAAAGTGGGGCCGGCAGTTGTGCGAACGTGGAGTTTTTGCGTCATGCAACTCACTGCGGCGTGTCCGACGTGCGGTAAAGAGTACGCTGTCTCGGTCAGCCTCGCCGGCAAGACGGTCAAATGCCGCGCCTGTGCCATGCCATTTGTGCTGCCGCCGGCCCCCATGGCGGCGCACGGCAGCACAGGCATGCCTGGCTCACCGCCGCAGTCGAACGCGCTTCTACCCGGTTCGGACGGTCCACAGAACACACTGAGCCTGCTCGAGAAAGACCCGAATCACGCGGCAATTTCGCCCGGCGCTGCGGGCACGCCCGGCCTACCTGCGGCGGGGCGGCCTGGCATGGCCGTCCCCGCCGTGCTCAGGCGGGGGCCAGGCGAGCATGCAACGGCCCCCGCTTCCCTGGTCCACACGGTTCACACACAGGCACTCTCCCCGGCATCGCCGGCTCTGGGCTCTTCCCAGCCTGGTCGCTCCCTGGCAGACGACCTGGACGATTCCATCAGGTCTGCGGCCGACTCGCAGCACACCATAAAACCACCTCCGCCGCGGCCGCGGCCGAAGAATAGGCCCCGTTCCACCGGCACGACTGTCGGACTGGCTGCCGGCGGCCTCGGGGGCGGCGGCCTTGCGCTGCTCATCGTCGCAAAAATGGTATTCAGGATTGGCCGGATCATGGATCGCCACGCGCATCGCCAAAAGGATCCGCCCACCCCAGATTATCGGACGGCTCCCGAGGCCGCTTCCCCCCTCCAGCAGGCCGGGGGCGGTACCACATTCGATCTACCCCAACCAATCCAAGACTTCGCCTTGCCCGACCTGCCTGACGTACCCGTGCCGGAATTCCCGCCACCAACTTTGCCGCCGACCGGGCCTGACCCGTTTGGTCCCGGCGGTATCGGTCCTGGCGGTATCGGTCCTGGCGGTATCGGTCCGGACGGACTACCTGGCGGATTTGGACCTGGTGGTATGGGGCCCGGCGGGTTTGGCCCTGGCGCGGGCGGTCCTGGCGGTTTCGGTCCCGGCGGTATGGGTCCGGGCGTAGGGCCAGTTACTGGGCCGGGGGGCTTGGGGCCGCCGTAAATGCCACGAGCCGGCGGCCATGGCCGTCGGCCACCGTAGCGGCAAAGCCGGCCGCAAGGGTCGATAGGCTGCCTGGCGTGCCCCATCGATACGTACCCCTGGCAAGCTGCTGGCGTGGCCAACGCGCCATCGAGGTCGGCCAGGGCTGATGACGCCGGGCACCTTGCTGGGGAGCGATCTTCTGTGCCAACGAGGCTGGGTGCCGCTACTCGATTTCGAGCACTTCCAGCTTGACGTCGCCCAAGAGTTGGGCCAGCGGCAGCAGCGCGGCGAGTGGTGCGCTGCCTGCGAGGTTGGTATCTGCCAGCTTGATGTGGGTGGCGCTGGTGCGTCCCTGGCCCAATGTGGCATCGAGGGGATACCAGCGGCCAAGCACGTGCACTTCGTTCCACATGTGGAAGGCAAAGCCTTGGTCAGCCGGAGAATAGACCAGTCCGATGGCGAGTCTTGCCGGCAGGCCGCGTGCACGGCAGAGCGCTGCCAGCAGTACGGCGTGTTCGGAGCAATCTCCGCTGAGAGTTTCGGCCACATCGGCAGCGCTGGCGAAGGTCACGGCCATGGTCTTGCGGGCGCGCATCCGCTCATGAACAAAGGTTTCTAGGCTTAAGGCGAGGGTTGGCAGATCTTCGATTCCCGGCGCAGCCTGGTTTGCGAGCTGTTTCACGCGCGGGTGATCGCTTTGCACAAAGCTGTTGGGGGCGAGGTCTTCTGGCACGGTCGATTCGAGTGGGTCGGGCTGCCGATTGCGCGAGCCGGACTGCGCATCTTGGGCCTGTTGCATGCCGGCTGGAACACGCGCGGGAGCCGACTCCCCCAAATCGCGCACTTCGACGTGCAGCTCAACGGTGTGGCTGTCGATCGGCAGCACGCGCTGGCCGTTGGTGGTAGGAATCAGTTCGGCCGGGTCTGCGGATGCAAGCCGGAGTCGGTAGCGTGCGCGGCGCGTTGTGCGCGGTTCGACGTTGGGCAGGCGCGCGGGCACGATGGTGGCTCGCCCAAGATCGAACGGTTCGTCCTCTTGCAACGCCGCCAGGGCCTCGGAGCGCGAGGTTCGGTAGGCGCTGTCGCCGAGTGGGCTTTGCTGTTTGGTTTTCCAGATTTCGCCCTGTTTATCGATCCAGAGCAGTGCCAACTGGCGCTGGCTGCGCCCCCCTCCGGTTGCGGGGATGACGGTCTCGGCCTCGATGCGCAGAAGTTTCATCTGCTTCGGGCCAACGGCGGTTCGTTCGTGTCGCCGAGCAACGAGCTGCACCGTGGCGATCTGGTTGAGCACCGGCTGCATGGCGTACAGCTTGCGGCGTTCTCCAGGCAGCAGGGGGCGGCGGCGCAGGCTTTGTTCGACGGCGAAGAAGCCCCGGTAGTGTGGCCGCCATGCTAGAGCGACGCGCTGGCTGCCAGCAGTGGTAGTGGTGGTCAGCACCAGCCTGCCGTTGGAAACCCGGCCGCGCACTTTGGTAAGCTCGCCGCCCAGATCGAGCTGAGAGTCGAAGGCGTGCAGGCTGCCTTGCGGGTCTTCCCAGGAGATAAGCCGGTAGGCCTGTTGAGCGGTCTGGCCGAAGCGGCGCACCCGCATGCGGAACTCGTGCGTGTATTTGAAGAGCGACTTGCCATGTTGCACTTCGACAACGCGGCTGGTGTGGGCGTAGCCGATCTTGAACCCTCGTACCACAAACACCTCCCAGGTTTCCCCGTTTACGGTGGTGGGGGTAGCGGGAGAACAGGCGGCAAGGAGGGCGCAGAGCAGGGCGAGTGCCGGTGCCGGTAGGGGCGGCAGAGGGCGTGACGCAGGGGAGGATTGTTGCGGGGGCCGCAGCACGAATTTCATGGGCGATGGCGGTATCTGCTGGCCTTGGGAGCGGCAATGGAGTATATCAGAGATGCCTGGACGGCCGGAGTGCCGCCGGGCCGGACGGCCTGGTTGAACGTAGCGGGCCATCCGAACGTAGCGAATAAAGGACACGGGAAGTCCTGCCTGGCGCCACGGTGCCTGGAGCGACTTCCCGTTATTGTTGAGTAAGACTGCAAGCGACCTTGCCGACGCGATTTTCGCTTGGTTCCATGCGAATACTGGCTCCATGCTACGATTGTGGTGCGTGCTGCCGTGAGAAGGCGGCTGCTGCGCCAGCATCCCCAGCGTTGGGTCTGGTCAGGCGGCATGCAGACGTACGACAACAAACCAACATTGCTTGATTGGTCTGCGAACAATTGGAGTGCTGGGGTACCTGGATATGGGTTTCTTGAAGCGGTTGTTCCGCAACGTGTTCCGCGACGCGGCAGGAGCAGCAGGGACCAGCAGCTTCGAGCAGTTGAGCGAGGCACAGCTCGAGGCGCACCTGAACGTGGTGCGCTACGGCAGTTTTGAGTTGACCGACGCCATCCGCCCCTCGTACGACCTGCAAGTTGTGCCGGCCGAGGGGTACCGCCACGACGTGTACCAGGATGAAGAGTCCCGCGCCAGCGTGCCAGTGATCATGGCGGCGGCGACGAGGCAGCGCCTGTTCGACCTGTTCATGGACCTGCTCGATCCGCTGGGAAGCGAAGTGGACGTGGTGCTGGAAACCAGCCACCACCGGCAGGATCGCGGCCACCTCGACCTCTATCGCGAGCACATCGACCTGCCCGTGCTCAAAAGCACGCTGTGGGAGTTCGAAGATTTGCTGCTCAATGACGGCTGCACCGGCATTGCCGTACTCAACCCCGGCGTGCCGCTGGAAGTGCAGTTCGATGAGCACAAGCTGCTCATCGTCTACGGAAACGATCTTCGGCCGTTCGAAGAGATCCTCCTCTCCTACGGCCTGCAATGCGATAACGCCATGCGGTTCATCACCGAAGCCGAGCATGTGCACTCGTCGAGCGACGCGTACTACCGCCGCTTCGAAGAGTTGAAGCTGCGGCTGGGAATGGACGATGCGTGGATGTGATCACGCCGCAGAGTACAGCTAGCCGCCTGCGACTCGCCCGCACCAGCCAGACGTACTGCCGCACACGCACACGGTGTTATAGCGCGTCTGCGACCTGCTCGTACCAGGCAAGCCCTCCCAGGCCGCTCGGGCGGCTGGCTCCACCAGCTTGACTCCAAGGATCGATCAACGCCGATACAAGCGCGAACGCGCATGGCCGCATCGTTGCGTTGACTTGATGCCGCAGGCTCCTAGAATACGGGCAAAGCCCGCCTGCTACTGGAGGCCCCGCCATGGCCGTGCGCTCGCTGGCAGCACTGCCCGTCTATAACGAGCGAAACCATGTGGCCCCCGTCCTGGCCGAGGTTCGCCGCTATAGCACAGATGTGCTGGTTGTGGACGACGGCTCGTGCGACGGTACGGCCGAGGTCCTGGAGACGATCGAAGGTATTCGCGTCCTCCGGCATCGCCGCAATCTCGGCTATGGGGCCGCGCTCAAGACCGCCTTCGATTATGCCGTTCAACAGGCCTACGATGTGCTGGTAACACTCGACTGCGACGGGCAGCACGAGCCCCAGCGAATCCCCGAGTTCGTCTCGGCCTGTGCAGGGTGGGACTTGGTCTCCGGCAGCCGCTACCTGGGGGATCCGCAGGACGCAAGCGCGGCCCCCCCCGATCGCCGCCGCATCAACGAAGAGATTACGCAGTTGCTCAACGAGCGGCTGGGACTGAATCTCACCGATGCCTTCTGCGGTTTCAAGGCATACCGCGTCGAGGCACTGCGTGGGCTGCGCTTAACCGAGCCCGGTTATGGCATGCCCTTGGAACTTTGGGTACAGGCGGTCCAGCTTGGCTGGCGGATTCGCGAGCTGGCCGTTCCTTTGATCTACCTGGAAGAAGAACGTTCCTTCGGCGGGGCCCTCGATAACGCCGAGGTGCGCCGACGGTACTACTACGACGTGTTCGAACGCAGCCTGGCCGCCGAGCAGAACGTTGCGCCCGGGCGGCACGCGCGGCACGGCCTGGGCCGGGCTGGTGCAGGCACCTCCCGAGGAGAGGGGCCTTGAGCCAACCAGCGGGTCTGGGGCAGCCTGGCAGGCTGCCACTGCGCGAAACCGGCTCTTCGCCCTATCGCGCGTACCGTGCGCCGCAGGCAGACCGAGAGGTCGTGGCCATTCCCCCGTTGGCCGAGGCTGCACGGCTGCTCGTGGCAGAGCTAGCAGCAGGGCCAGCCCCAGACCAGGCTGATCGGCTGGCCGCTCCAGACTCGCTAGCACGCCCGGTAGAGCTGGCTCGGTCGCAAGTGCCAACACCCTCGGCGGAATTGGCACAGCAAGCACAGCAAGCCGCCGGCCCACCGGGCAGGCTGCTGGCTGGTTCCGCCGGCGCTGCCCCGTGCATCGTGGGCGGCAGAGAGCTGGCCGAGCTGCGCGCAACGGCGCGCCCCGCCGCGCTATCGCTGGCCCTGCGCTACGTCTCCCAATATTGCGACGCACCCCTGCCGAGCGGCGGAAAGCTGCTCGTGGCCGGCCATCAGCCCGAGTTGTTCCACCCCGGGGTGTGGCTCAAGAACTTTGCACTGGGCAAGCTGGCCCGCGCCACGGGCAGCACCGCGCTCAACCTGATAGTCGATACAGACGTCGTCAAGCACGCTAGCATCCGTGTGCCTGCCGGCAGCCCTGGCGCACCGCATGTGGAGCGCCTCGCTTACGACACGGCCGGCCCCTCCGTGCCGTTCGAAGAACGGTGCATCGTCGATCGAGAACAATTCGCGTCCTTTGGCTCGCGTGTAGCACAAACGATCGCGCCGCTTGTGCCCGATCCCTGTGTCACGGCCTTCTGGCCCATGGTGCAATCTGCCGCACGGGCAACAGATCGATTGGGGCTGTGCCTCTCGCAAGCGCGGCATCTCTGGGAGCGCCGCTGGGGCCTCGAAACGCTGGAACTCCCGCTCAGCCACACCTGCCGCCTGCCGGTGTTCGCATGGTTCGTGGTCCATCTGCTGGTCGAGCACGAGGCGTTTCGGCGCATCTACAACGAAGCCGTGCTGGACTATCGCCGCGCCCACCGCATCCGCAGCCAGAATCACCCTGTGCCCTTGCTGGCACACGAAGATGAGTGGGTAGAAACCCCCTTTTGGACATGGACGGCCGAGAACCCCATACGGCGCCGCCTGTTTGTCCGCCGCGTGCGCGGGGGACTCTGCCTGGCAGACCGCCAGGGGTGGGAACTCGAACTGCCGCTCACCCGCGACGGTACGCCCGACCGAGCCGTAGAGAAGCTCAACCTCGCCGCAGAGCGGGGCGTACGCGTCCGCACCCGAGCCCTCTCCACCACGCTGTTTGCCCGCCTGCTGCTGGCAGATATGTTCGTGCACGGCATCGGCGGTGCCAAGTACGATCAGATTACAGACAGGATACTTTCTGGCTTCTTCGGCGTACCCGCAGCGCCAGTGCTGGTGGTTTCCGCCACGCTGCGCCTGCCCGTGCGCCGGCCGGGGGTGACGCGGCAGCAGCTCAGGGAGGTCGATGGTCTGTTGCGCAATCTGCGCTACCACGGCGAGCATCATCTCGACGCGCGTTGGCCCCTCCCCTGGTCGCCGGCACAGCCCAGCACCCCCTGTTCCAATCCCGCGTGCAGCGCCGATCTGGAGAAACTTGCGGAGCGCAAGCGAGCGCTGCTTGCCCAAACTCCCGCTTCCGGCTCGCGCCGCCAATGGTGCCACGAAATTCGCCAGGTCAACCAGGCCATGTTTGCCTTGCTCTCCCCGCTTCATAGGCAGGCGCAGGCTGAACGCGAGCGTATTCTGCAAGACCTGGCCGCAGACGCAATTCTCGCCTCCCGCGAGTATGCCTTCTGCCTTTACCCTGAGCAGGTATTGCGCGATTTTCTACTGGAATTCCTCCACGGCAAACTCTAGGCTAAGGGCATGTCGGACGGATCGTTTCTGCATGGAAAGGATGCTTGTTGATGTTCGCACGCTCCTCGGTGCCGACCAGGGCCAACCCAGCGCCCGCAGGGCGCATGGCCCGCCGCACCCTCGCCTCTCGCCCGGCAAATCCCCAGACGCAACAGGCTCACGCTCGCCAATCACAGCGCCCGCCGCACAAGCAACTCACCCCCCTCAAGGCCAAGCACCCCGCGCCAGACGCAACGAAACGCCGCCGCACGGCTGTCAAGGCGCATTCTTCGAGCAACCAAGGCACGCCACGCACTGCCCGCACCACCCAGGCACGCCCAGTTCAACCCGCCGCCCCTTTCCAAATAGCACCGGCCTCTGCGGCAGACCACGCAGAAATTCGTCAATTTCTGGAAGGGGTGTATCCCCAGTATGCCCGCGGCGAATTCCCCTCGTCTCTCGACGACCCATTCTACGAGCCGCACGACCGGCTGCTCGTTAAAGACGGCCGCCGCGTGGTGGCGCACGTCCATGTCACGCGGCGCGTGATGGAGCTGGACGGGGTGCGCCTGCCAGTCTCGGGGGTCGCCGGTTTGGCCACGCTGCCCGAATACCGCGGTCGCGGGCTGGCACAGCAGCTTATGATGGCCGCCGAACGCTACATGTTGCGAGACCGCTCTCTGCTAGGCATGCTGCGGACCTCGATACCCCACTTTTTCCGCCCGGGTGGTTGGGCCGTGTGCGGCCGGCACAGCCAGGCACGCGCCGGTGCGCGCGAGCTGTTGGCCCAGCTTGCCGGCGATGGCGTGCGGCCCCTGCTCCCTGGGCTGCGCATCCGCCCCTGGCGCCAGATGGAGCTGGCCGGCCTCCAGCGGGTCTACGAAAGCAATGCCGCCACCGCCACCGGACCGCTGGTGCGCACCGAAGCGTATTGGCGCTGGCTTGTCAGCCGGCAGGCGTACGACCAGATCTTCGTTGCCGCCGGCGAGGCAGAGCTTGCAGATCCGCACGACCCGTGGCAGCCTGCCGCCTATAAGGGCGAAGGCCGCAGGGGCGGCGGACCGATCCACGGCTATTGCATTCTCAAGCAGCAACAAATCGTCGAGTTGATGGTCCTGCCGGGCCGCACGCGCGTGGCCCAGGCGCTGCTGGCTCACGCGTGCAGCGAGATCATCGAACAAGATTTTGATGTCATCGAACTCCACACGGCACCAGACGACCCTCTGCTCGAGCAGTTCCGCAAAGTTGGCGGCAGCGTTCATTTACACGAAGTGTCTCAGGGCGAGGTATTCATGATGAAGGTGCTTAACCCGCCAGGCGTGCTCCGCGCGCTTGCCGCACGCTTCTCAGACCGAGCACGGCGCCAGGAAATTCCCAGGCCGGCTGAATTGGGCTTCTTGGTCGACGGCCAGAAACTGCGACTGGTGCTAACCCGCAGCGGCGTACGTGTCGGCCAGAATAGGACCGGCCGCAGTTATGTGACGGTGGGCAATGCCGATTTCACCCGCCTGCTCCTCGGCCACTTGAGCCTTGCTGAGACATTAGAGGCCGGGCGTGCCGCCTGCTCGACCCGGCTGGCCGAGCAGCTCGGAATGGCCCTGCTGCCCCGGCTTCCGCTCTGGCGCCCGCCACTTGACGACCTGCGACCCTAACGGGAGCCGGTACCGCGCCCCTCGCATGTCTTAGGAACTCTGCTAATACCTCCGAGAACCGCTGAAAACGGGGCCAGGCTGGGACTTTGGCCGAGCCTCTTAGAGCCTATCCCGGAAAGGGCTTGCCCGAAACTGGGTGAGAGTTTATGACACCGGCCTCTGGGTAAGATGTGTCGACATGGAGGTCCGGTATGGGAACTGCACCGAAACGGATTTCGGAGGATTGGAGGATTCCCGACGCGCTGTGGGAACGCCTGGAACCGCGGCTGCCCGAGCGCAAGCGTCGCCGCAGGAACTCGGGTCGCAAGCCGCTGCCGTGGCATCAGGTAATTGACGGGATCT
>FWPU01001700.1_pt1 | contig 51967 bp, 45 predicted proteins | sample 2228361 | NCBI WGS metagenome assembly FWPU01 (sample SAMEA103939777, study PRJEB20133) | metagenome | reverse complement strand
ACAGTACACTGCGCCCTAGCCGCTACGATTCAGATGTGGACAAGCCTCTGCCAATGGTGGCAACCGTACAGGCAATTCAAAATTGCTATAGAAGTTGGTGGGTGTTAAAATTCTGGTTACCTGGTTTTTCGCTCTCCAACATAGCCACATCCCTCCTTGTCTTCGTCATTGACAAAAAGTGCGGGCCGCATTATAAACAGGATTGAATCGGCATAGTCCTGGCCCTTTTTAGAACTAATGGCTTGCGGGCGTTAGGCTTCGGCAGGGCAAGGGGCGGGGAGACAAGGGGATCGTGAAGCCGCTTTTAGTGAGCTTGTGGGCGTTCGCGCTCGGCTTTCAGCACGGATTGGGTCCGGACCATCTCGCCGCATTAACCGCCCTGATCAGCAGGCGCGGCGGCGCGGCGCGCCCCTTTCTGCTCAGTCTCGCCTTCGCCCTCGGTCACAGCGCGACGCTGATCGTGCTCGGCGGGCTGGGGGTTCTGCTCGGGCTGGCCCTTCCGTCTTCCATCACGCTCTGGGCCGAGATTCTTGGCGGCGCGATGCTCATCGGGCTCGGGCTCTGGCTCCTGTCAACGGAGGGACTAAATCCGCTCTATCTTCACAGGCACGAGCACGAACACGACGCCGGAAGAGGGCACGGACGTCCCCACGTTCACCTGCACTGGCACTGGGGCAAGGGACATTCCGAGCACCGGCACGTCCATATAGCGGGCCTGATCGGCGGGGCCTTCGCGCTGGGCGGACTGGGACGGCTGCTGGTGCTGGTTCCAACTCTGTTCTTGGCGGCGAGCGCCTGGCAGGGGCTCCTGTACATAGCGGCGTTCGCTCTCGGCATCCTGTTTTCCATGAGCCTGTACGGCTTGACCGCAGCGCGGCTCCTCCATATGCTTTATCCGCGGCACTCGGCCTATCGCGCGTTTAGCCTGGCCGTGGCTGCAACCAGCATAGTCACGGGGATAATCTGGATTGCGCTGAGCGTTTAATTTTTATCGCCGTAATCGCGGAGGGCGCGAGGGATCGATGGTTCGAATCTTAACGGCGGCATTATTAATTGCCTACCTGCTGGCTTTCGATTTCACGCGCGGCCACCATCTTCATTTAGAGCCGCTGCTCGAGGAGCATTTTCACAGCCATTCGGATGCCTTTCATCATCATCACGATGGCCTCATAGCAAAGGGCGGAGGCTCGGGCATCTCGCTCTTGCATCCGCAGGGCGGCGATAACGAACCGCCCGGCCATATTCATGCCACGGCAGCCGAGCCCGGCTCTTACAGCATCAGCCTGGAGCATCGGCTTCGCTCCCACGACCGCTGCAGGATTCTCTACGGTTTCATTAGATCAACTGCCCTTCCGGGTTCCTGGTCGCCCCGCGCTCCGCCGGCCGGATAAGAAGAGCCCGATTCGGGCGGCGCGCGAGTCTGAACGCCGGCTCCCGCAGCGCTGCGTTTTTCTCCTCCCGAGAAGCACGAATTTCACGAATTCGTGTGATTCAACTGAATTCGTGTTAATTCGTAGATCCGAAAACCTGGGTTCCATCTTCATCGCGCGGGGCACCGCTTTGTGCGGAGGTCTCGGGCGTGGAGTTGATATGCGCTTCGCTCTCTCGGCCGCACGCTATCTCTGCGCGCTGGTGTTCCTTCTGCCGACGCCGGGCTTTGCTCATAGCGCATCGCTCTACGGCTCGGTGAGAAATAAGGCCGGCGCGCCGGTTGCCGGGGCCGAAGTCCGTCTGGTCGCAGCGGTCGAAGAGGCGCTGGTGGCCAGGGCGGCGAGCGACGCGGATGGGAGCTTTGCCTTCGACCGCCTCGAGCCGGGCGAGTATTACTGTCTGGTAGAGCAGGCCGGCTATAAAAGCGTCAAGAGAAAGCTGCTTTTAAGTGCGCGGAGCGAGCAAGTCCTGCTCATAGAGCTGGAGCCTCTCCTTCCGATTCTCGCCTACAATGTCAACGTGCAGGCAACGGCGCCGCGCAGCGCCGCCTCCAGCGCCTCTTTTCGCTACCAGGAGTTCTCGCAACGATTGATCGAGACGCCGGGCGACCTGCTGCGAATCGTGCCGGGCCTGGTGATAGCGCAGCATGCCGGAGGGGGCAAGGCGGACCAGTACCTGATCCGAGGTTTCGATGCCGACCATGGCACCGATATAGCGCTCTTCTTCGAGGGTATTCCGGTCAACATGGTCAGTCACGCCCATGGCCAGGGCTATGCCGACCTGCATTTCGTGATCCCGGAGACCCTCGAGGCCATCGACGTCTACAAGGGACCTTATTTCGCGCAGTTCGGCAATCTGGCCACGGGCGGAGCAGCACAGCTCCGCCTGCGCCAGGAATTCGAGCGCTCCTTCGTGCGCCTCCAGGGGGGTAATTTCGGCACAGCCCGCGCGGTCGGCGCCTTCAGCCCGAAGCACGACTCGATTAAAGGCTTTTTAGCCATCGAGGGCCATTGGACCGATGGGCCGTTTAGAAACGAGCAGAACTTAAGGCGCTGGAACCTGGCCAGCCGGTGGACAATCCCTGCGGGAAGGGAAGGGCAAATGGGTCTGCTCTTTACCGGCTACGGCGGCCGCTGGAACGCCTCGGGGCAGATACCGCTGCGCGCGGTCCGCGCCGGGTTGATCGACCGCTTCGGCAGCATCGATCCGAGCGAAGGGGGCGATTCCACGCGGTTTAATTTTTCGATCTGGCACAACAAGCCGTTGGGCCGGCACGTCGTCAAATCGCAATTCTATGCCGTGAGATACAAGCTCGATCTTTTCTCAAATTTTACCTTCTTCCTGCGCGATCCGGTTAACGGCGATGGGATACTGCAGCGTGACGGGCGCTGGCTCTGGGGCGGACATTTTCAATATCACAACGCGCACAGCATTTCGGGCAGAGGCGGGCTTTTGACCGCAGGCGTCGATTATCGACAGGACCATATCCGCGGCGGACTGTTCAATCAGCGCAAACGGTTTGTGTTGTCACCGGTTATCGATTCCGCCGTCCTGGAGCGGGACGTTGCGGTCTACATCGAGGAGGAGCTGCATCTTGACGAGCAGGCGAAGCTCATCGGCGGGCTGCGCGCCGACCTTTTCAACTTCGATGTCGGCGACAGGCTGGGCGGCCGGCTTGCCGGAAGGCGCAGCCGCGCTATCGTGCAACCCAAACTGAGCCTGGTCCTGATGCCGCAGCCGGAAAGCAAATTCGAGATCTATCTCAACTACGGCCGCGGCTTCCACAGCAACGACGCCCGTTCCGCCGTAGCCGAGGCGCGCGCCCTCGTGCTTCCGGCAGCTTCAGGATATGAGGTCGGCCTCAGGCGGCGCTTCGGCAATCGCTTCGAGGTGAATTTCGCTTATTGGCTGCTCGACCTCGAAGGCGAGCTGGTATGGGCTGGGGACGAGGGGACAACCGAGCTGAGCGGAGCGACGCGCCGCCACGGCCCGGAGCTGGAACTCAACTGGCAGATCAACCGCTTCCTCTGGTTCGATGCCGACCTGACCTACAGCCGCGCCTTCTTTAAAGGGAGCAGAAACAAGGTGCCGCGCGCGCCCCGCCTCACATTCAATAGCGGGCTGTCGTTATCCTTGCCGAAAGGGTTATCGGGAAGCTTTCGCCTGCGCCATGTCGGGGCGCATCCGCTCAACGAAGAGGGCTCGGCGCGCGCCGACGGCTTCACCATCGCCGACTTGAATCTACGCTATCCGCTCGGCGATAGGCTCGAGCTGCTCCTGGCGATTGAAAACCTGTTCGACGACAGCTACAAAGAAGCGCAGACCTACTTCGCCTCGCGGCTCCCCTGGGAGCCGGCGCCGGTGTTCGACAACCACTTCACCCCCGGGAATCCATTTACATTCAGGGTAGGGCTCAAGTACAACTTTTAGAGCTAAGATAAGCCGTCAGCAATCAGCCGTCAGCCTTCAGCAAAAACAACGAGATGCAAGAGACAGGCACAATTACTCAGATGAGGGTTTGTACATCAGCTGTTGTCTTTTCTTGCCTAGCTGACCGCTGATGGCTGACGGCTGAAGGCTTGCCAGAAAAGAGACAACTCAGACCCGCTCAGCAACCGCCGATCCCATCTCTTGAGTAGAGACGACGCGCTCTGTGCCGCGGGCGATATCGGCGGTGCGCAGCCCTGCTTCCAGCACCGAAGTAACCGCCCGCTCCACCGCGTCGGCGGCCTCATCGAGGTGGAAGGAATAGCGCAGCATCATGGCAACGGAGAGGATTGCAGCGAGGGGATTAGCCAGGCTGCGCCCGGCGATGTCGGGCGCGCTGCCGTGCACCGGCTCGTACAGGGCGTGCCGCTCGCCGAGGCTCGCCGAGGGGAGCATGCCGATGGAGCCGGGGATGACGGCTAACTCATCGCTTAAAATATCGCCGAAGATGTTGTTGGTAAGTATGACATCGAACCGGCGCGGATTGGTGATGAGCTGCATGGCGCAGTTATCGACGTATATGTGCTCGAGCCGGACATCGGGATATTCGGCGCCGACCCTGGTAACGATGCGACGCCAGAGCTGCGAGCTTTCCAGGATATTGGCCTTATCGACAGATGTAACTTTCCGGCGGCGCTTTCGCGCGGCGTCGAAGGCAACGCGCGCGATCCTTTCCACCTCGCGCGCCGAATAGATCTCGGTATTGTAGGCCAGTTCCTCGCCGTCGATGCCGCGCGGCTCGCCGAAATAAATTCCGCCGGTCAGCTCCCTTACGATCAATATATCGACGTCGCGTATCACTTCGTTTTTCAAAGGAGAAGCATCGGCAAGCTGCGGGTAGAGGCGCGCGGGACGCAGGTTGGCGTAAAGCCCCATCTCCTTTCGCAGCAGAAGCAGGGCGCGTTCGGGTTTCAGTTCCGGAGGGTTGTCGTCCCAGCGCGGCCCTCCGACCGCGCCGAGCAATACCGCGTCGGAGTCAAGGCAGCTCTGGAGGGTCTCGGGAGGGAGCGGCCGGCCCGTTTGGTCGAGCGCCGCTCCCCCGACGGGGCGGGTGGTGATTTGAAATTTGAAGCCGAATTTTTCGCCGGCCTTCTCTAAGACCTTCAGCGCTTCGCGCGTCACCTCAGGGCCGACGCCATCGCCGGCTAAAACTGTGATCTTGAAGTCCAATTTATTAAGAAGCTAGAAGCTAGGAGTTAGGAGCTAGAATATTAATAAAGTTACCGGGACGGTGGCCTAGCAATGGGTGAAAGGTAAAGAGCAGTTATATCCCTTACCACATGTCTGCTGATACATGCATGGCTTTATTCTAGCTCCTAACTCCTAGCTTCTAGCTCCTGTTCTTTGGGCAGCGCCAGCCGGAGCAAATCCGCCGCCTGGTGCAATGCACCATCGACGCCGATACTTGTAGATAACCGCCAGCGCTGTGTCCTTAGAGCAAAGGCCGGAGGGGATTTGGCCTCTAAGGACACCTCTCGTGGTTTCCGGCGCGCGGGACCGGAGTCGCCCCGCGGCCGGCGCTGCCCCAAGGTCACAGTCACTATGCAGGCTGTCCCAAATTTGCCGAGACCTTGGCCCGATGCTGTCGCAGCAGCGAGAGCAGGTCCTCATCGTAGACGTTCTTCTTGCGATCTGCCAGGCGCGTAAATAAAAGGTAAATGGCGTCCAGCTCCTCCCGCTCCAAGTTGTACCCCAGCTCCTCGTATTTGCGGCGCAGGGCGTGGCGCCCCGAGTGCTTCCCCAGGACGATCTGCGTGGCGGGTTGGCCCACCGACTGCGGGGTCATTATCTCGTAAGTGATGGCCGCCTTCAACACCCCGTCCTGATGGATGCCGGCCTCGTGGGCGAACGCGTTGCGCCCGACTATTGCCTTGTTGGGCTGGACCTCGACTCCGGTCAGCTCGCAGAGCAGCCGGCTCGTGGCGTAAAGCTCTTCGCTCTTGATTCCCGTGTCGAGCTGGAGCAGTTCGCGGCGCACGCGCAGCGCCATGGCGAATTCCTCGAGGGCCGTGTTGCCTGCCCTCTCCCCTATCCCGTTAATCGCCACCTCGACCTGTCGCGCTCCGTTTTGGACTCCGGCAATAGAATTAGCGACCGCCAGGCCCAGATCGTTGTGACAATGGACACTTAAAATAATTTTATCGACGCCGGCCACGCGCCGGCGCAGGGTCGCAATCAGGGAGCCGAACTCGCTCGGCACGCCGTAACCGACCGTGTCGGGGATGTTGACTACCGTCGCCCCTTCCCGTATGACGGCTTCGATCACCTGGCAGAGATAATCTACCTCGGTGCGCGTGGCATCCTCGGCGGAAAACTCAACGTCATCGACGTAGCTCTTGGCCAGACGCACCGACTCGGCAGCCTGCTCGAGGACCTGCTCGCGCGTCCTGTTTAATTTATATTTCAAATGTATGTCCGAGGTGGCGATAAACGTATGAATGCGCGGCCTTTGTGCCTTTTCGATTGCCGCAGCAGCCCGCTCGATATCGAGCCGCGCAGCTCGGGCCAGAGCGGCCACTGTGGTCCCTTTGATCTCAGCCGCAACCGCCTTGACCGCTTCGAAATCACCCTCGGAGGCAATCGGAAAGCCTGCCTCGATGATGTCGGCGCCGAGCTTCTCCAACTGTCGTGCCATGCGTACTTTTTCGCCGAGGTTCATGCTGAAGCCTGGCGCCTGCTCGCCGTCGCGCAAAGTAGTATCGAAAATAATTACCCGATCCACCATTCCAGGATTGCCCCCCGCAAAAAGGATAGGCATAACCCGAGGCCCGCCGGCCTGGGTTATGCCTACTCCCCAGGTTCTCGCATGCCCAATTAGCCGGAGTGCAATTCACGTGCCATGGAAAGGGAGGCGGCGCTCGCTAATAAGTTATTGAAATATGAAGAGTTAACCCTTAACACCGGCCGGGCGCCCGCAGCACAAAAATTTCAAGGCTAACGAAACGTTAATACGTTTTGCGAGATGCCTGTGGGCAAAATCTCAAGTAACGCCGCAGCGAGTGAAACCGGAAGGGCCTGGACCGACTCAGATTTTCCGGGGGCACGCGGGCCGGGCGGGCTTGAATAAAATTTAGCGTAACTAATCGGACGATTCGGAGTAAAATGTTAGAACGGTTAAGAAAGGAGGCATCCATGCGTACAACCATGCGCTGGCTAGCTTTAGCCGCTCTATCTCTGGGCCTGGTCATCTTCCTGGCCGGAGCCGCAGGGGCTTCGAGCGAGAGCAAAGAGGAGAAGGAGCTGAACAAACAGGCGAAAAAGATAGACGAAGATGCCCGTACACCCGAAGGGCGCGAGCGGGTGATCAGGGCTTTTTCCGAACAGTTGGGCGTGAGCGGGGAGACCCTGCGCAGGCAGCGGGAGCAGACCAGGATGGGTTTCGGCCAGCTCTTCATTGCCAATGCGCTGGCCCAAAGTACCGGAAAAAGCTTCGATGAGATTGCCGCCGAGTTCAGGTCCGGCAAGGGGTTCGGCAAAATCGCTAACGAGTCCGGCGTGAAGTTGGGCCCGATAGTGAGCGACCTGAAGCGGGCCGGGGAGGCAGTGGAGCGCTCGAAACGGGATGAGGCGCGCGCCCGCGCGAAGCGCAGAGAGCGGATAACGGACGAGAAAGGGGGAAGAGGCGTAGGCGGCAGTAGAGGCGAGTCTCGCGGCGGCAGCATAGGTGGAGGAAAAGGCCGGGGAACGGGCGGCAGCCAGGGGAGAAAAGGAAGGCCCTAGTCGGGTTCTGCCGCACCTCGACGGCACCCGACCTTTCAGGCCCGCTCCGCATTGATTATTCATCCTCAATCCCCTCTGACCAATATCGCTCCGCCTAAATTGACAGGCTTTGTGTGCCTCTGCTATATTTCTAGGCCAATTACCGCAGCAGTTTGAGAGGAAAAAATCATGGAAGATTTGACGCCCATGATGCGCCAGTATCATGAGATCAAGCGGGCGCATCCGGGCAAACTTGTTTTCTTCCGGCTCGGCGATTTCTATGAGCTGTTTTACGAGGATGCCCTTATCGCCTCGCGCGAGCTGGAGCTGACCTTGACCTCGCGCAATCGCGACGGCAGCGGACGGCCGATTCCCATGTGCGGCGTTCCCTATCACGCGGTCGATGGCTATCTGGCCCGCCTGCTCAAAAAGGGCTACAAGGTGGCGATATGCGAGCAGGTGGAAGATCCGCGGCGGGCCAAGAAGCTGGTCAAGCGAGAGGTGATTCGCGTGGTCACGCCGGGGACCGTGGTCGAAGAGGTCCTGCTCGACCCGAAGGAGAACAACTACATCGCTTCGGTTTATCTCGACGGCGGGGGAGAGATAGGCGCAGCTTTTCTGGATGTATCGACAGGTGACTTTAAAGTTACAGAATTTCGCGGCCCTGGTGCCTGGGAGCGCTTCGAGGAGGAGGCGGCCCGATTTCAGCCGCGCGAACTGATATACCCGGAAGGAGAAGACGCGCCGGCGGCGCGCGAGTCGTCTGCCGACGCGCTCGAGCGGGCGCTGCGCACGCCGGTCGAGGCCTGGGCCTTCAATTTCGATTACGCGCGCCGAGTCTTGCTCGAGCAGCTCGGGGCTGAGACCCTTGACGGTTACGGCTGCGAGGGGAAGCCGCTGGCCGTGGCGGCTGCGGGCGCCCTGCTTCATTATGTGCGTGAGATGCACAGGTCGCAACTCGGCCACGTCGCGTCGCTATCCTACTTCGAAAGCAGCGATTATCTCAAGCTTGACCCGGCAACGGTGGCCAACCTGGAGCTGCTGCGGGCGGCGGACGGCTCGAGCGAACCGAGCCTGCTCTCGACCATCGATTTCACGCGCACCCGCATGGGGAGGCGGCTGCTTAAGAGCTGGCTTCAGGCGCCGATTACCGACCCGGAGGAACTCGCCCGCAGGCTGGATGCCGTCGAGGAACTGAAGGCTTCCGCCTCGCTGCGCGAGCAGTTGGGCAAACTGCTCGCCGGCATCCTGGACCTGGAGCGCCTTATCAGCAAGGCCACGGTCGGCACGGCTAACGCCCGCGACCTGGTGGCTTTTAAAAACTCGCTCGTGAACCTGCCGGAGATAAAGTCTTTTCTGGGTCGCTTCTCCTCGGCCAAGCTCTCCCGCTCTGCCGTTGAACTCGATGAGCTGGTCGATCTGCGGCGGCTGCTCCAGGAGTCGCTGGCCGAGGACCCTCCGGCCGCGCTGAACGAGGGGGGGCTGATCAAGCCGGGCTACAGCCGTGAGCTTGACGAGCTGCGCTCGATCGCGCGCGACGGCAAGGCCTATCTCGCGCAGCTCGAGGCGCGCGAGCGAAAGCGCACCGGGATCAACTCCCTCAAGGTGCGATTCAATCAGGTCTTCGGATACTTCATCGAGGTCACGAAGCCGAACCTGCACCTGGTCCCATCCGACTATATACGCAAACAGACCCTGGCCGGCGTGGAACGATTTTTCACCGAGGAGTTAAAAGAGTACGAGGAGAAGGTGCTCGGGGCGGAAGAGAGAATGGCTGAGCTGGAGTACGAGATTTTCACAACGATCAGGCAGAAGCTGGCCGGCGAGGCGCAGCGCGTGATGGCGGTGGCGCGCGCCATAGCCGAACTGGACGTCCTTCTCTCCTTTGCCGAAACGGCGGCGCGCTATAACTACTGTCGCCCCCGGCTCGATTCGAGCGATGAGATATACATAAAGGAAGGCCGTCACCCGGTGATAGAACGCTGCGTCTCTCCCTTCATACCGAACGACACTTACATGAACACCACGACGGACCAGCTGCTGATAGTGACCGGTCCGAACATGGGCGGCAAAAGCACTTATCTTCGCCAGGTTGCTCTGATCGTGATCATGGCCCAGGCCGGATGCTTCGTGCCTGCCTCGGAGGCGCGCATCGGCCTGGTCGATCAGATCTTCACCAGGGTCGGCGCTTCGGATAATCTGGCGCGCGGCCGTTCGACCTTCATGCAGGAGATGATCGAGACGGCGAAGATATTGAACACCGCTACGCCGCGCAGCCTGGTCCTGCTCGACGAGGTGGGCCGCGGCACCGCTACCTTCGATGGGCTTTCCATCGCCTGGGCGGTTGCCGAGTACCTGCACGATTCCGAAGAGAGGCGCGCGAAAACGCTGTTCGCCACCCACTACCACGAGCTGACCAAACTGGCGGCCACGCGGTGCGGCGTGAAAAATTACTGCGTCGCCGTGAAGGAATCGGCGGGAAGGATCGTCTTCCTGCGCAAGGTCATGCCCGGCGCCGCCGACAAGAGCTACGGCATCGAGGTCGCCCGATTGGCCGGCTTGCCCTATCAGGTGATAGAGCGGGCCCGCCAGGTGCTGGCGCGGCTCGAGCGCAAGGAGATCGACCTGACGACAACTAAAGACGGCGCGGCCAGGGCGCTGGATAATATGCAAAAGTCCCTCTTCGGCAAAGAATAGAAGTCAGGAGCCAGAATAAGAGCGGCTGGTCTTTGCGGCAAGGCAAGCTTCGGCCGTCAGCGTTCAGAAGCCAGCAAGAGCAGAAAAAACAGCGGCCGATGTCCAAACCTCGTCTGGGCAATTGTGCTCTGTTTTTCGCAGCTCCTTGTTTTGGCTGAGGGCTGATAGCTGAAGGCTTGCTAAAATAGTGCGGTAGCATACCGGTTTTAACACCCAGGGATGGATATTAAAAAATTATCCCCGCGCGTAATCTGGGGCCTGCTCTTCCTGGCCGCCATGCCGTATTTCATCAACCTGGGCGCCTCCTCGATTTGGGATTCGAACGAGGCCTTCTACGCCGAGGCGCCGCTCGAGATGATGGAGGCGGGCGATTATCTGACGCCGCGCTTCAACTATGATCTCAGGCTTAACAAGCCGATCCTCCCTTACTGGACGGTCATTGCTTTCTACCGGGTGTTCGGGCCGGGCGAGCTGGCCCTGCGCCTGCCCGGGGCGCTGGCCGCTGCCCTGACCATGGTCATCACCTTTCTAATCGGCCGCAGGCTTTACGGCACGGCGGGCGGGCTGGCTTCGGCCCTGGCGCTGGCCGCAAGCTTCAAGCTCTTCTTTATAGCCCGACGTTCGATAATCGACCTGTTGCTGCTGTTCTTCGTCTCGGCGGCTTTTCTTTTCTATGTTCTCTGGCGCAGCACCGGCAAAGATCGACACCTTGTGCTCTTCTATGTCGCGCTGGGGCTCGGCACTTTAACCAAGGGGCTGCCTGCGGTGATCGTGCCGACCGGCACGATATTGCTTTACATTCTGCTCGAGAAGCGGGCCGATCTGCTCGGCGCGCTGAAGCTTCCGCTGGGCGCGGGAGTCTTTTTAGGGATTTCCGCCCCCTGGTACCTGGCCATGTACCTGCGCCACGGCGCCACGTATCTGGAACAATTCTTCTGGCGGGAGCATTTTCAGCGCTTCATCGAGGGGACCGGGAGTTCGCTGCGGCCCATCTGGTATTATCTGCCGGTAATCGCCGGGGGTTTCCTTCCATGGTCGCTGCTGCTGCCGGCTGGCCTGGTCCTGTGCTGGAGAACGGTGAAGGGCCGGCCGGCTGGCGACAGGGAGCGATACCTGATCCCTCTGCTCTGGTTCGGATTCACCCTGGTCTTCTTCAGCCTGTCGCGCGGCAAGCAGGAAGAGTACGTGCTCCAGCTCTATCCGGCGGCAGCGCTGCTCGTCGGCTGCCTTTTCGTCGAAGGCTATCGCACGCCGGTATGGCGCTCCTGGCTGTTCAAGGTGGGCGCGGGGGCGCTGGCCTTCCTGTTCCTCGCTTTTAGTTTTATTTCTCCCTTCGTTTTGGAGCTTCTTTTCCCGGGCGAAAACGCCAATGGGGTGATGGGGGCGATTTTCATAGCGGCAGCCGTGGCGGCGACGTGGGCCCTGCTCACCCGCAAGGAAAAGGTAATTTATGTGGCAGCGCTGGCGGCAATGATGCTGCTCTTTATCCTTACTGCGGCCGTGTACGTCCCGCTCGTCGAGCGATATAAGCCGATCAAGCCGATGGCGGAGCGGCTCGTGGCCGAAGCTGCAGAGGAGGACCTGATCGGGTCTTTCGCGCTCTCCGTTCCGAGCCTCTGTTTCTATACCAGGCGGAAGATCTTCGAGGCGGTCGATCCGCAGCAAGCGGCCGGGATTTTCACCTCGGGAAGGCGGGTGTTTTGCGTCACCGATCTTTCCGGCTTCCGGCAGTTGCAGAAACTCGGCCTCGAGCTTCATGTGCTCGAGCGGAGGCCAAAGCTGGTGACCACGCTGCGTGCCTTTTTGTCCATGCGCAGGTCCGGGCCGCCCGAAGAATATTTGTTGCTCTCGAATCGACCTGAAAAGTGAAGAAAGTTGTCATCCTGCTCAAGATTCTGGTGACCGGAACGCTGATCGCGCTGGTTCTCAGCAGAATCGACGTGCAGCGCGCGCTCGCCGTGCTCTCGAGCGCGCGGGCGCCGCTGCTGGCGTGGGCGCTCGCCTTGATCTGGGCCGGCCATCTGCTCTGCATCGTGCGCTGGAAGGTCCTGCTCGAGGAGGTCGGGCTGAGGCTGGCTTACATTCGGCTTGTGGCGATATATGCGATCGGCATGTTTTTCAACCTCTTCCTCCCCTCGCTGGTCGGCGGCGATGCCATCAAGCTTTACCTGGCCGGACGGGAATCGAACGGCTCCTACGGCGCCGCTTTCGCCTCTGTCTTCATGGACAGGAATATCGGCCTCGGCGCCCTGGTGCTGATCTCGCTCGCCGCGCTCTTCTTCATCAAGGTCGAGGTCGGAGGGATCTCGCTGGTGCCGTTGGTCGCGGCGATGGCTCTGTTTTATCTCATCGCGAACCTGATGTTCCTATCGAGGTGGTTCTACCGAGCGATGGCCAGGCTGCCGTTGCTCTCGCGGCTGGTGGTAAAGCTCGCGGCCGCGTCCGACGGGGTGATAAAGCTGGGCCGCAGCGCGCGGCTCCTCTGGTTTAGCTTCGGGCTATCGCTGATAAATCAGCTGCTCGGGATTGCAGCTAGCTGGCTGATCGCCCGGTCGCTCGGCGTGACCCTATCGTTCGGCTATTTCCTCGCGGTCGTGCCTGTGATCATCCTGATCAGCATGGTGCCGATCAGCATAAACGGGGTGGGGCTGCGCGAGGCATCTTACTATGCCATGTTCGCCTCGCTCGGCGTGCCCGGCGAGAAGAGCGTGCTGCTCGGTTTCCTCACTTCGGTCCTGATTTTCATTTCCGAACTGCCCGGCGCGCTGCTCTATATTATGTTCAGGCGACGCGGCGATCTGCCTCGGGAAATGGAAAGCGCGCAGCTTGCCCCGCGCTCTCGATAACGCCTTTTAAAAGTCTATCCTAAGATTGGTTGGTAGTGCGCGCTTCAGCGCGTCGGAAAGGGCTAAAGCCCTCACTACGAACGATTTTAGGATGGGTTCTAAAGCTATAAATTGCGTTCGTCGCTTGCGCGTCACGGATGACATATAAATCCAACCTGCTCGAAATCAAGATCGAAAGCAAACGCCTCGGCGACGCCCAGCTCCTCCATCATTGCTTTGCTCGTGCAGTCGGTAAATGACCATTGCTTGCGGAAATTAGCCGACGGTGCAACCGCCGGAATAGTTTATGAGCCGGGGACTTCCGCCGCTTGAGGGGCTGGACGCGATATGCTGCGCAGCGCTTCGATTATCAATACTGCTGCTAGAAGAAGCAGGGCCAGGCTGACCAGGCCGTTGATCGCCAGAGCGTTGAGCGAGAGGCTAAGGCTCGCTGCCTGCTGAATCGGGCTCTGGATCAAGATGAGCAGCGACCAGATGGTCATGGTCATCACGAAGAGCATCGGCAGCACGGCGAACCAAACCGGGCGGTTCGAGCGCTTGAGCCAAACGGTCACGCCGAGCAGCGTGAGCGCCGCCAGCAGCTGATTGCTCGTGCCGAAGACTGTCCAGAACAACTGGTAGGCCCCTTCGCCGGAAACCAGAACGAGCAGGAGCGGCGGGGCGATGCTGATCGCCGTAGCGGCAACCGCCCTGGTCCGGCCCGACCAGTTGAAAAGCTCCTGAATGATATAGCGGGCAAGGCGGGTGCTCACGTCCAGGGTGTCGAAGACGAATGTAGAGAAGGCCATGGCCCCGAAGGTAATGGCGAACAACAGGTGCTCCTCTCCGATCAACACGGCGAGAAACCTCCCCAATCCGTCGCCGTAAACTTTCCCCGGAGCCACCCCCTTAAGCTCAGGCTGCGCCACAATCATTACCGTGGCCAGCGCGATGAAGGCCACGAACCCTTCGAGCAGCATGCCGCCGTAGCCAACCGGCCGACAGTGCGTCTCCCTGGCAATCTGTTTCGACGTGGTCCCCGAACAGACCAGGCCGTGAAATCCAGAGCAGGCGCCGCAAGCGATGGTCACAAAGAGGAAGGGGAACAGCGCCCCGGTCAGCCCCGGCGCGCGCCACCCTTTAAACACCTCCTGCCGGATCTCAAAGCCTCCGAAAAATATGCCGACCAGGCCGGTGAGAAGCGCCATATAAAGTATGAAGCCCCCTAGATAGCCGCGCGGCTGAAGCAGCAGCCAGACCGGCAGGAGCGAGGCGACGAAACAATAAAGCAGGATCAAAACGCCCCACGATTTTACCCCCAATATAAAAAGGGTGGAGATCCTGGTGCCGAGCCAGACCACGCCGAGCGTCGAGGGGACGAAGACCAGGGTGACCAGCCAGAGCGGGGGATTGAAGCGCCGCTGCACGATCCCCATGATGATCGAGAGCAGCAGGTACATTATGCTCGCGGCGGCGACGGCGCCGCCCGGATTGAAGGCGAAGTTCATCCCCTCGAACTCGCGGGTGACTCCGACGAAGGTGCTGGCCGTGATATCGGTGAAGGCCACGATGACATACATGAGCGAGAGCCATATGAAGAGCATCATGGCCAGCCAGCCGCGCTGGCCCAAATAGAGGCGCACGATCTCGGCAATCGATCGCGCGCGGTGGCGGACCGATGCGACCAGGCTGGAGAAATCGTGCACCGCTCCGATGAATACCGCTCCCAGGCCCACCCAGAGCAGGCAGGGGAGCCAGCCGAACATCTGCGCGGCGATGATCGGGCCGGCTATCGGCCCGGCGGCGGCGATGGCGCTGAAATGCTGGCCCAGCAGGTAAAATGGCTTTGTCGGCACATAGTCCACGCCGTCGTTCAAGGAACAGGCCGGCGTCTCGGCCTGTTCGCTGAGCCGATAATGGCGAGCGATTATCCGGCTGTAAAAACGATAACCGACCGCAATCCACAAAAGCAGCAACGTCGCTAGCAGCGCTAGACCCATAATCGCTCCCCTCTTAAGGGCTAAGCTCAATCGCCCCCTAAGATTTTAGTCCAGATAATATTCAAGAGCAAATTATTAACGGCTGAGATAGCGGAGAATGTGGAGAGCTAGCATGGTCTCCGCGTTCTCTGCGGTAGATCGAACCGGTTGAGGTGGCCGCTAACCGGCGAATTCTCTCTCGAGGAGCCAGCAGGCGCGTTCAAGCTCATAGCGGGCGCGCCCGAGATTGAAGTGGGCGGGTATGGCCAGGGCCACGAAGTAGTTGGGCGAGAGGCGTCGCACCGCCAGGCGCAGGTTCGAGCAGGAAAGGGTCAGTTCGTTCAGCGCGCCCATGCCCAGGTCCGAGGCGGCTTCTGCCAGACTCCTGGCGGCAGCGGCCAGCTCGGCGGCCAGCGGCTCGGCATCGAGCGGGCCGGCGGCGTGCTTCTCCACCACCAAGCCGTCGCCGTCGAAGATCACGGCCAGTTCGGCGCCGCACCTTTCGGTGACCGTTCTCATGATCTCATCGAGCATGCGAGCGTGGGGTGCCCGCGCGCATGAGCTAGAAGGCCGGGCGCCGTACGCGCGGGGTTATGAAAAACAGGATCTCCTGGGTGGTACGTCCTATGAAACTCCGCTTGAAAAGGTTGCCTATGACCGGCAGGTTCATGAGGCCCGGCACGCCTTGTGTGGTGCGCGACTCGTTGTCGATAAGGATGCCGCCGATTACAGTTGTGCCCCCATCGGCAACTAGAACCTTGGTGCTCGACTCGCTCGTTCTGATCGAAGGAATTCCGTTCACTCGCCCGGCCTCGCTGAAATCAGCGACGTTGTTTTCGACCTTCAGGTTGAGAAGGACCGTCCCCTGTTCGGTTATTTGCGGCGTTACGAGCAGGCGAAGCGCCGCATCGAAGAACTGCACGGTCACGGTGTTGTTCTGGATCACTTGTACCGGGAAACGTATCCCCTGGGTAATCGTCGCCTCGCTGTTGTTTTGCGTCGTAACCTTAGGCTGGGAGATCAGCTTAGCCAGCCCTTTCGCCTCGCCGGCGGTGATCGCGGCGTCGAGCAGGAAGGTATCGAAGATATTGCCGACCGAGATGCCAACGCCGCTGAAGCGGTTGGGCGACTGCGCCGGAACATTGAGGTTGAAGTTGCCCAGGTTGTTGCTGCCGATACCGGTCGAAACCCCGCCGCTTTCGCTGGTGCCGCCAGGCGTTCCGCGCCCGGTGAAGGGATTGCCTGCTGCAAAGCTCTGATTGGTGGGACTAGCCGAGGGGCGGACGCCGCCGATCGTGCCGAAGGTATTCGGCCCGCCGACAGTTATGCGCTCGAGGTTGCCGGCGACGAAGCCGAACTGCATCCCGATGTCGCGGGCGAAATCGCGGGTGGCCGCTACGATCCTGGCTTCGATCTCAACCTGGGGCTGCGGGATATCCAGGGTTGATACCAGGCGTTCGACCTCGCTGAGCGGGGTGGAGATGTCTTTCACCAGAATAGTGTTGGTGCGCTGGTCGACGACAATCTCGCCCTTGGGCGAGAGCTGCTTCTCCATGATCTTGGCCAGCGATTCCGCGCTGGCATAGTTAAGCTTTATCGGTTTGATCAGGGTGTCGGCGGCCAGGGTTTGCGCCTCTTTCAGCTTGCGCTTTTCCTCCTCCTCGCGGCGCAGCGTCTCCTTCCTGGCCACGCGCACCACGTTTCCTTCGATTCTTTTTGCCAAACCATGATTCTCGAGCACGATATCGAAAACTTGATCATAGGGGACCGCCACCATCTTGAGCGAAATGGTCCCCTTGATCTCGGGATCGAGCACGATATTCAGTCCGCTGATTTCGGAAAGCAGCCTGAAGAAGTCGATGAGGTCTCCCTCCTTGAAGTCGATATTGATCGGTTCGCCCGTGTATTTAGGCCGCTCGGCCGCGCTTTCGTCCTGTGCTCGGGTTCCCTCGGTTCGGGGTTCCGGCTGCTGGGTCGAGACCGCAGCGGCTAATACCGGCTCGACCGTGGCCGCCGCTGCTCGCTCGATCGGTTGCGGCGGAGTCGCTGGTTGTGGCTGAGCGGGCGGCTGCAGCGCGTCGGCTGGCGCGGCCGGCTCAGACGGCGCGCTCGTCGGGGTGGTGGTTAGCTCTGGTTTTGCAGCTTCGCCAGTGGAAGGCACAACAGCAGGGGTTTGCGGCTCGGGTTGAGCAGCCGCCAGGATCGAACCGGGCTCGCTGGCAGGCTCAGGCTGAACCGGCTCTGTGGTTACCTGCTGCTCAGCTTCCGCAAGCGAAGGCTCGGCAGCGCGCCCGGCCTCGGCTTGAACGGCCGCAGGGCTCTCAGCAGCGGGGACAGGCGCAGGCTCGCCCGCGGGCTCCGGTTGGATCGGGGTTATGCTGACCGGTTGTTCCTGCGCCTCCTGGCCCGGTTGCTTTACGACTATTTCCACCGCCTCGGGCCCTTGCTGCACCTGGTAATCGGGCCATTTTCCTTTGAGATCGAGGACCAGGCGCGCTATTTTTTCATCGTCCTCTTTGAACTGCCCCAGGCGCAGCCCTTTTACCATCGGATGGTCGACCGGGAAAGCCCGTCGCCGTACCCGGACCACGGCGTTATAGAAATCGAAGGCCAGGCGTGGAGGCGCCTCGACCCGGTAGGGGACCACCTTGTAAGCGCCCGCCGCCATTACCACGATCTTGAGCTGGCCGCCTTCATTTACGATATCGAGCCGCTCGATGCGCGCCGTCTCGCGCGCCTCAAGGGCCGGCGCCTGCGCCAGCAACAGCGCCAGAAATATAAAAATGCCTTTCAATGCTACCTCCTCCGGCTCTGGCCACGCGCGGGAGAATAGAGGGGGAGGAAAACCTCCTGATGATTCGCCCGCGAGTCGTCTTTTATCACCCTGACAAACTTAGCACCTTCTTTGGTGATCTCCTTTAAAAACCCGTCATAAACTTTATCCCCCTCGCGCAGGAAGTAAGCCATATCGGTGTTGCCGTAAACCACAGCGATCGGCTCCTTGTCCACACCGGTGGCCAGTCCCGCCAGCCGTATCTCTGAGATCAGAAGTCCCGCCGGTCCCGGGGGCCTGTTTTCGGGAGGCCTGGGCTGAGAGGGTTTGCCCCGAGTGGTCACCAGCAGGCTCCTGAAGGGGTCGCGCTTTTTCCGGCCCTGCTCCTGGCCAGCTGCCGGCGCCGCCAGCAGACAGGCCGCCAGGCCTATGCTGATCATCCGTTTCATGGTCGCCCCACCGCATGACCGGCCGGGCGACCGGGCGACGGCCTGATCGGCATTTGCTGTTCGAATTACCCTAAACCAAGTAGCCTTTTTCATCTTTGATTTTCTTGGCCCCGCCGAGCCCGATCCTCGGCGCTGGAAGTATGGTAAACGAAAGTGGTGGCGGTGCAGGTGGCGCTCAGGGTCACGCCGGGCTGGTTGGCTTCGGACACCCCGGTTATGTTGATGTTGTCGACGTTTATGATGCGGGTAAAGCGGGCGATGCGCTCGAAGAACTCGTTCAAGCTGAAATAGTTGCCGTCCAGCTCCATCGCGATCGGCCAGTCGGAATAAAAGCCCTTGGCCATTTCCGGCTGGGGGGCGAACTTCTTGATGAACAATTTGGAATCAGCCGCCATCTCCTGCACCTTGCGGATGATCTCGGGGGTCTCTTTAGCTTCAGGCAGGATCGTGCGCAGCAGTTCCAGCTTTCGCTGGTCCTTAGCGATTTCAGCTTCGAAAGCCGCCAGCCTCTGCTCGACCGCCCGCTGTTTTTCCACCCGCAGCGAAAGGTCCTGGATTTTGGCTTCCAGTTGGGAGATCTGCGCCCTCTGGCCCGACAGAAAATTGAAATACACTGCGTAGTCGAGCACGGCCAGGACGCCCAGCACGATCAGGCTCTGGTAATACCAGGGCAATTTTTCAAATTTAAATTCCATGGTCGGTTCCTAAGAAGCGCTCTTAGGCTTTTGCGCCAGCTCGCAGCGCAAAGAGAACTTGGTGAAGTCTCCGCTCTTATCGCGCTCGAAATAGTTGAGGTCCACGAAACGGAACAACCCGGTCGAATCGAGGCCGGAGATGAAGCGGGGCAGCGCCTCGTCGCGCAGGAAGTTGCCCTCGATGGTCAGAACGAGACCGTTCTGTTTGAGGCTGGTCAGCCAGAGATAGTCGGGCACGCTTTCCAATAATTTGTTGAGCAGGTCGACCGGACCGGTCTGGTTTCGCTTAAGCTGCTCGATCACTTCGATGCGCGACTCCAGCTCCTTTTTCTGCTTCTCGTACTGGATGACCTTCGCTTCGAGCTGCTTCAACCGGTTGTGCTCGGCCTCAAGCCGCTGATGCACCTCGGTCTTGTTGGCCAGGTCGCGGCTGAGCGACCACCAGAGCCAGCCGAGGAAGAGCAAGTTGAGCACGAACAGGCCGGTGAGGATGGCGCCGACGCGCGTCGTCTCCGGCTGCAGGGCAGGTATTCGAGCGTGGCGCAGCCTGTCGCGCAGCAGGTTTATTTTTAGCATGTTCAGTCCTCGAGCTTGCGCATGGCGAGCCCGACGGCAACGGCGAAGTCGGGCGAGATCCTCGCCATCATCCCGGGATCGAAGCGCTTCGGGTCATAGGAGATCCGCTTGAAAGAATCGAAGCGCTCCGCGGGCACCTCGAATTTTTTGGAGAGAAATTCGATCAGGCCGGGAACATGCGAGGAGCCGCCGCTCACGATCATGCGATCGAGCCTGGCTGCAGTTGTCGTCTTAAAGAAATCGATCGTTTTTTCCATCTCCAGAGCCACAAGCTCCGAGACGGAGTTAATGATTCGCGCTACGGCCTCCTCGCTGATCCCGGGCAGCTTCGCCCCCTTTTTTAATCTCTCGGCTTCCTCGAAACTCAGATTGAACTCGCCTTGAAGCGACTCGGTATACTGATTGCCGCCCATTGTGATGTCGCGGGCGAAAAGCGATTCGCGCCCCCTGACGATGTTTATGTTCATCAGGCTGGCGCCGATGTTGAGCAGGGCCGTAATGGTTTGCGGCGTTGGTTGATAGTTGACTTCGTATGCGTTTTGCAGGGCAAAGACGTCCACGTCAACGATCGCCGGCACCTTGCCGGCAAAGGCGATGGCCCCGGTGTGGTCTGCGATTTTATCTTTCTTCGCCGCCACCAGGAGCACGGGCAGTCCCTCGTCGTTCGGCGTCTCGTCCAGCACCTCGAAGTCGAGGTTTACATCGGCTAACTCGAACGGAATGTATTGCTGGGCTTCGTAGCGTATCACCTCATCCAGGTCCTCTTCGCCGTGGATCGGAACGGTGATCTTCTTGACGATTACCGAGTGGCCCGAGATCGAGGTCGCTACCCGCTTGTTCCTGATCCTCTGTTCTTCGAAGATCTTGGTTATGGCGTCGCTGACCGGCAGCCGGTCGATTATCGCGCCGTCGACTATAGTCTGCGGCGGGAGAGGCTCGATTCCTACGCTGGTGACGCGATAGCTGTTGTTGCGGAGCGGTTTGAGTTCGGCGATCTTAACTGCGCTCGAGCCGATGTCCAACCCCACTACCTGCTTGCTGCCCAGAAACATCAAATCACCTGAAGCGAGGGGGGGCTGTCGACCCTTTGCTGCAGCGTATCCTCTAGCGGCTTCTTTTATCAAATCGCGCACGCCTTGTCAAGAAAAATTTGCGGGCAGCCCGGCTCCGGGCTTTCTAGCCGGTGAGCCCATAAGATCCGGATAGGCGAATCAACTTGCGTCTGCGCGGTCTCTTCGGCTTTGCGGTGAAAAATGGATCAGGCATGAGGTAAAATTACCCGCTGATGCCGCTGCCGCGCGACTTTTATGCACAACCGACCCTGCTGGTGGCCGAGCAGTTGCTGGGCAAGCTGCTGGTCAGGGTGGTGCGAAAAGGGGAGATTACCGGGAGAATCGTCGAGGTCGAAGCGTACATCGGGGAGGAGGACCCGGCCTGCCATGCGGCGCGCGGGCCGACTCGGCGCAATTCGATCATGTATGGGGAGCCGGGGCACGCTTACGTCTACTTCACATACGGCATGCACTATATGCTCAACTTCGTGACCGAGCCCGAGGGCTTCCCGGCGGCGGTGCTGATCAGGGCGCTCGAGCCGCTGGACGGCGTCGAACTGATGCGCCGCTGGCGAAAGCGCCGCGCGACGCGGGAACTGACCAGCGGCCCGGGAAAGCTCTGCCAGGCGCTCAAGATCGACCTCTCGCTCAACGGCGCTGACCTCTGCCGCCCCCCGCTCTACGTGGAGGATTCCGGCACACGGCCCGAGAAGATAATCTGGGCGGAGCGCGTCGGGATTCGCGAAGGGTGCGACCGACTCTGGCGCTGTTACGTCGCGGGCAACCCGTTCGTATCGATAAGGGCAAAGAATGAAAATTTCCATAATCGGCGCCGATGAGCTGGGCGCTACGATCGCCCGCAAGCTCGCTGAAACCGATGCCGGCTGCCGAATCGTCCTCTGCGACGAGAACGAGGGGATGGCGCGCGGCAAAGCCCTCGATATCGCCCAATCGGCGCCGCTCCTCGGCTTCGCCCCGCGCCTGGAAGGGACCGCCGACCTGGAGCGCACGGCCGGGTCCGGCCTGATTATTTTTTCGAGTTGGGATGCGGCGGCTCGAGACGAGGCGGCCGCCGCTAAAATCCTCGGCCGGCTCGGGCAGCTGAGCCGCAACGCAGTGCTGATTTCGGCGCCGGAGAAGAGCGAAAAGCTGCTTGCGCTCGCCATAACGAGCGGCGCATTCGACGAGCGGAGAGCGCTCGGAAGCTGCCCGCTTGCCCTGGCTTCGTCCGGAGCGCACATGCTGGCAGAGGAGTTGCGGGTCCCATCCTACGAGATCAAACTCATGGTGCTCGGCGCGCTGCGCGAAAAGCTGATTATCCCCTGGTCGGTTGCCAGCTCGGGCGGCGTGGCTCTGGAGAGGTTGGTCCCGGCAGCGGTTATGCGCCGGATCTCCGAAGCTATTAAAAAGCACCCGCCGCTCGGCCCCTATCTGCTGGCCGCGGCCGCGGCGCGACTGGCTCGCGAGGTGATGGCCGATGGCTGCGCCCTGTATCCCGGCCTGGCCTGCTCTGACGGCAGCTACTGCCCGCCGGGCCACATCGTCGCCCTGCCGATCCGGCTCGGAAGATCCGGCATTATTGCCATCGAAAAGCTTCGGCTCGATCCGGTAGAGAGCACGGCCCTGCTCAATGCCGCCCGCGCTTGAGGGTGGCGCCTGCGTCGCGCTGCGGAAAGTTTAGCGGGACATTTCTTACTTTAGCGGTTCGACGCACAAAGGTTCGTCGTTAAATGGTGAGTTCACCGCTTGAGATACAACGTAGAACTCGAGCGCTCCGGACGGCGAGGGCTTGAGGAGCGTTTTTAATTCGGAAGCATCTTTGAGATCCGGATCGAGCCAGCGCTCGTAGTCTTTTTTTTCCAGGATCACCGGCATGCGGTGATGAATGGGACGGATGAAATCGCTGGCCTCGGTCGTGATGATGGTACAGGAGAGCAAAGGATGGCCCTCGGGGTTTTTCCAGATCGAGTAGAGGCCAGCGAAGGCGAAGATATCTCGATCCTTCATGTGAATATAGACCGGAAATTTTTGTCCCGCCCGGCCGAATCGGCTCGCGGCTTTGCCCAAAGCTTCGGCTTTCGCCCATTCGTAGAACCCATCGGCGGGCATGAGGCAGCGGCGCGACTTGAAGGACGACCTGAAGCTGGGCTTCGATTCGAGCCCCTCGGCGCGCGCATTGATCATGCGCGAACCGATCTTCGGATCATCGGCCCAGGAGGGGATCAAGCCCCAGCGCATCAGCTCTCCTTTGATCTTCCCATCGAGAGCGGCAACCGTTAAAACGTTTTGGGTAGGCGCGATGTTGTAATGAGGGCGGCGGCAATAGCCCTGGGCCTCCGGAGTCATCTCCTCGACCAAGGGCAGGGCAGCAGCCACCTGATCTCCCTTGACCAGGGTATATCTACCGCACATGGCGCAATCCTACATCAAACCGTGCGGCGAGGCAAGCAGTCGCAGCCCGGGCGGTGCGGCAATTGACCTCACCCCTTAAGCCAGGCAAGCTGACGGCCTTTGCCAATACGCTCTAACGCCCGCACTTCAGTCGAGCAATTTTAGGCGCATGCTCATTTCAGTTTTTACTTGAAATTTATATAGCATATAGTATATTATTTTTTGCTGTTTGGCGTGGCGCGTTGGAATCGCTCGGGCCCTTGCTGATAGAGGTTGAAAAAAGAAGTTAAGCGGCAGCGAGCTCGTTATGAGATCCGGGGGGCGGACTGATAGCTGGGCTCCCGCCGGCGGTGGAGACGAGCGGCAAAAGAAAGCCCTCTTGGCGGAGGGCGTGGGAGCAACCCGGACGGCACGCCGCTGGCGAAGCGGATGGCCTGGCGGTTTGCTCCCGAAAGCTCCACGGTCTATGCGGTTGGCATGGCGCAATCTTTGTCACGATCGGCTTCGCTTCATTGTAACCATCGTTGGCGTCGCATTTTCGGTCTTTTTGATGATCTTCCAGGGGAGCCTATTGTTCGGATTCATAAAGGCTGCATCGCGTGTGATCGATGTCTCTGATGGGGAGATCTGGATTTCAGCCAGAGGTGTTCCATGCTTCGAGTGTTCGACTCCCCTGCCGAGCCGCTTTCGTGAAATTGCGATGGGCACGCCCGGGGTCACGGCGGTCCAGCGCATCGCTGCGGGCTCTGCCGTCTGGCAGAAACCGTCCGGGATGAGGCAGATCGTTTACGTCGTCGGCGCCGAGCCTGGCGTTGGAGGGGATTTTCCATTGCCGTACCTGAACGGGGCGGGCGGAGCGGTCGAAGTGGAGGCGGTCCTTGTTGATCGGAGCAATGCGGCAATGCTCGAGGCAGCAGCGCGCGGGGTCGAGGGGGAGATAAACCGACGGAAGGCGCGGGTCAACCATGTAATCGATGGTTTCGGGTCGTTCATAGGTTATCCCTACCTCTTCACCAATTACTGGGATGCGGTCAGCTATTTAGAGTTGGGTCCGGAGGAGGCGCAGTTCTTGGTGGTACAGGCGGCGCCGGGATATGACCTGAAGGGCCTTCAGCGCGACCTTCAGGTGCGGCTGCCGGAAGTGAGGGTCTGGAGGCGCGAGGAATTTTCGCGTCGCGCCCAGGTCTACTGGATTGTGCAGACCGGCGCAGGATCTGCGCTTATGACCGCCGCTCTTCTCGGGTTCATAGTTGGCCTGGTGATCGTCTCGCAGACCATATATGCCACGACCATGGAGAACCTTGAGGAGTTCGCTACGCTTAAGGCGTTAGGCGCTTCGCGGCGCTATATTCAGGGAGTAGTGCCGTCCCAGGCTTTGATCAGCGGCCTGCTCGGCTCGACGATCGGCACCGCTATAACGATTCCAATGGTAGAAATTATCAGAGGCAGCGTCGCCTGGGTGCGTATGCCCTGGTGGCTCCCTCTCGTGATAACCTGCGCCAGCCTTTTAATGTGTGCCATGGCCTCAGTGGTTTCGGTTAGGAAGGCAGTCGCGGTCGAGCCGGCCAGGGTTTTTCGGGCATGAACGGTTTGCAGGTTCGGGAAAACTTGATGCTTTCAGTCGAAGGCGTGAGCGTCACTTATGGCAGCGGTCCAAACAGCGTGCGGGCGCTCAGCGATGTGTCCATTTCGTTCGAGCCGGGCAAGCTCACGCTGATCATGGGGCCCTCGGGCAGCGGAAAAACGACATTGCTTTCGGTGCTCGGCTGTCTGCTCGCTCCGGAATCTGGCCAGGTCCGGGTAATGGGGCGGCTCGCGACCGGGCTTTCGGAAGACGAGGCCGGGGAGCTGCGCCGCCGCCACATCGGCTACGTTTTCCAGGCCTTTCGGCTTTTTCATTCGCTCTCGGCCCTGGAGAATATGCTGATCGCGCTTGAAATTAACAGGTGCCGGGGAAGTCGAGCGCGGCGCGCAGCGCATCGCGCTCTGGAGGAGGTTGGGCTTGGCGACAAGTGGCGCCTCAAGCCAGCAGAGCTAAGCGCCGGAGAGAAGCAGCGGGTGGCGGTCGCGCGCGCTCTGCTTAAAGATCCACCGATAATTCTTGCCGACGAACCGACCTCCTCTCTCGATAGCGTTGCCGGCGAGCAAATCGCGGAGATGCTGCGATCGCTTGCCACAAAGCAGGGGCGGCTGGTGGTTGTGGTAACTCACGATCCCCGCTGGTTGAACAGGGCCGATCGAATAGTAACGATGAGCGATGGAAAACTGATTAGCGATACGTCGAAGGATACGACCTTATCGGGATTGTGATGGCCCCATTCGCGAAAAGCAAAAAACGACAGATAGTGCTCGTATCATTGATCGGCGTTGGGGCAATCGCCATCTTGTTGCGATTTGAACCGGGGCAACCTGATGCGCCGCCTCGCTCAATATCCGGCCAGCCTGGGGGCGCATCCTCTGCGGGAAAGAACGATCTCGTTGTTGTGCTTGCAGCTCCCGGGCGAATCGAAGGCGCCTCGGAGATGATTGAAGTGGGCGCGGGAATCGACGGGGTGCTCGCAGCGGTGCTCGTGAAGGAAGGGCAAAGGGTAAAACGCGGGCAGGTGCTGGCGCTGATAGATTGTCAGGATATCGCATCCCAGGCTGAAGCCGCGCGGGCTGAGGTCGAAAGCCAGCGCCAGGCGCGGCTCCGTCTGTCAAGGGGCAGTCGCGAGGAGGAGCGGAACGAGGCGGCGGCTGAGACCGCTGCGGCGAAAGCGCTTCTCGAGCGCGCACAGGCTCACTACCAGCGCATGGCCAGGCTGGCAGATAAAGGGGTCATCGCCAGGGAGACGTTTGACGACGCGCGCGGCGACCTCGAAGTAGCGCAGGCTAAGCTTCAGGCCGCCCTGGAGCGAGAAAGGCTTGTAAACGCGCCGCCGCGTCCGGAGGATCTGGCGCGCGCCGACGCGGAAATAGAAGCTGCCGAGCAGCTCCTCAGGACATTGCTGGCCAGGCTAGATAAATGCAAGATCAGATCCCCGATCGAGGGGACGGTCTTGCGTTGCTATCTGGAGGCGGGCGAAACGGTAAGCGTGCTCTTCCCGCGGCCGATTGTGGCCATTATGGATACTTCGAAGCTCAGGGTACGAACCGAAGTTGATGAGCGTGACCTGAACCGCATCGGCCTGGGCCAGCCGGCCGTGGTCCTGGTCGATGCTTTTCCCGAGGAGAAATTTACCGGGCGTGTCGCCAGCATCGGATACCTGATGGGCCGCAAGAAGGTGCGCACGGGCGACCCGGCGGAGAAGAGCGACCGCGACGTGCTCGAAGTGCTGGTGGATCTCGATGAGGCAGACAGGCGGCTGGTGGTAGGCCTTCGCGTAACGGTCCGGTTCTTCGCCCGCCGCCCGCAGGGTCGAGAGCAGTATCGCCCTGACGATGGCTATTAGCAGCGGGCGAGAGCGCTGCTGCCCGCGCTGTGTGCTTCGGCCAACAGGAGCTTTGAACCAGCCAACGCTGGAGGCTATGATGGAAAAAAGCGGATACAAATCATGGGACGAAACGGCTGGAAGATTCAACGCGTTCGCCAGCACCGATCATAGAGAGATAACGCAAATCCTATCGATGGCCAGGATGGCGCGCTATGCTCGCGGCGAACTCATTTATATGCTGGATGATCCGGCCGAAACCGTTTACTGGATAAAGGAAGGTAGAGTCAGCTTGACCAATCTTACCGAGGACGGTCGCGAGATCCTGCTCGAGATCCTGAAACCGGGCGAGCTGTTCGGCGACATCGCCGCCATTTTCGGCTCACATTACATGGAGTCGGCCCGCGCCATCGAAATCGCCCTGGTGTACAAGATAACGCGAAGAGATTTCGAGCGCCTGCTCAGCGTGCATCCCCAGATGCTCATGTATGTATATAAGCGTATGGTGGCACGGCTGATGAAAATAGAGAGGCGCTTCGTCAACATGATTTACGAGAAGGTGGATAAGAGGGTGAGGGAGGCGATAGCCGATATCGCCGACATAAGGGATCAAGCAGGCTATCGCTCTCCGATCGAAATATCGGTCACCCAGCAGGATATCGCGAACCTGATCGGCGCCTCGCGACAGCAGACCTCAAAGGCGCTTAAGCGCCTGGAGAACAAAGGGATCATCGAGCTCAAGTACGGCTCGATAATCGTGAAATCGCCAAATAAACTGCGAGAGAATCCACCATGGTCTGGCGATTAGCATGCGGGCTGTCGTAACCAGGGCATCGGCGTCAGTTATCTTCGCAAGTTCGAGCGGTCAATTTGTGCTGGGCAGTGCGAACATCTCGATGCAACGAAAGAGCAGCTTCCGGTCGCCCTTGATGCGGATTGCCTGTGATTTCAGGGCCTGCGCTGCGCTGGTCTGCCCGGTGGCCAGGGCAAGAAAGGTTTCGCTATCGGTTGCGAGGACCAGGTCGGGCTGCCAGACTCTTCCCTGCTTGGCCTCTACGGCGCCCGCCTCGACGCGCACCTGAAAGACCTCGCCGTCGATTTGAAATTCGTAGACAGCGCGAACGCCGCGCGCGGCTTTTGGATCGAAGCTGTAATACTTCATGCCCAGCATGGCCCAAATCGGCCTGAATTTGTCCCCGTTTCGCGGAGGCCCCATCAGCCTTGCTCCCCACCTGGCCAGCGCCATTACAACAGGCTCCAGCGCTTGGCCAGATTCGGTCAGTTCATAGACTCTGGAACCGGAAGGCGGCGGCAGTATGGTCCTCCGCACAATGCCGTGCCTCTCTAAGTCCTTCAGCCGAGATGCGAGCAAATTGGTGCCCATCCCAAGCAGACCGTTCAGGAGATCCTTAAACCGTTTAGGGCCGGTCAGCAATTCGCGTATGATGAGGAGCGTCCAGCGCTCTCCTACGACATCAAGTGCCCGCGCCATGGCACAGTACTGATTATATCTTCTCTTCGCCATTTTGCCTCCCAGACGGGCACAGTGCCGCCTATCTCATGAGCAATATTATAACCCGATTTATTCCGTAAGTACCCAAATTACGTTTGTCTTTCTCAACCATGGAGGGAACAGGCAGAGGGGGGAAAATGTAAATTATGCGACAATCGGTCGGGGGACGAATGTGGTAGGCTGAATGCGGTTTGCGGACATGTCGATGCGCATGTCATCTGTTGCATGGGCGCACCGGAGCTGCGAACCGGTCAACTCGATGCCCCCAAAGCATTGATAGCGATGCGCCTCCTTAGTCGGGAGGAGAACGAGGTGCAAATCCTCGTGGGGGCTTTTGCTATTAAGAATGCCTAACGAAACCGCCGTCGGCTTAAAGCCTGCGGGCCGAAAGCTGACGACTGATTGCTGATAGCTCGAAAGCCCTGCCCGGTTTTGACAGGCGCCCTGAAACTTATGGCCGCCAACTCGCTCCAGGAAATGGCCCGCTGGGCGAGCGGTTTGTCGCTTGACCAGGTGCCGGTTTCCGTGCGCGAGCATGCCAAGAACCAGGTGCTTTCGATGTTGGCTGCTGTACACAGCGGCTATTCGAGCGAGACCGGGCAGAAGCTGCTTCGCGCCTTCCCATCGCCGGGGGAGGGGGCGGGGCGCGCCCTGCCTGCGGGAAACCGGATGCCTCCGAGCCACGCTGCCTTCTTGATGGCCGCCTGGTCCATGGTGCTTGATTTCGATGACGTGATGCTCGGGGGGCACACTGGTCACTCGTCGGTCCTGGTGCCGCTTGGTTTCGCGGAGGCGCTGGCGGCCTCGGGCGCCGACCTATTGCTCGCCCAAATAGTGGCCAATGAGATTGCTGCGCGCATAAACATGGCGGTCGCGCTCGGCGCGATCCGCGGGCAGATGGCAAGCCACCTGCACCTGGTGGGCGCTGCGGCGGCAAGGGCCAAGCTGGAGGGGCTCGACGCTCACGCTATGGCCGATGCCCTTGGCTTCGCTCTCTCATATCCGGCTAGGGCACTCTACCCGGCTTTCCTGGGTTCGGACGCTAAGGCCCTGTGCGCTGCCTGGCCGCTGCGCATGGGCCTCGAGTCGGTCGATGCCGTGCGCGCCGGCCTGCGCGGTAATTCGAGGGTCCTGGATGATCCGCGCGGCTTTATTAATACCTTTGCCCAGGTACCGATGCCGGAGTTCCTGGGGGGGCTGGGCGAGCGCTGGCATACCGAAACCAACAGCTTTAAACTCTATCCCGGCTGCGGCTACATAGATGGCATCATCGATGCCGTGCTCTTCCTGGTCCGGCGCTATGCCCTGACGGCGGAGCAGGTGGAATCGGTCGATGTATACGCGTCGCTCTTCGCCGTCGGAATGGCGGCTCATTCGGCGCCATATCTCCGCGGCGCTGAGTCCCTGGTATCAACGCTGACGTTCTCCATCGCCTACAACGTCGCCTGCGCTATCATTTATCACGACCTGGGGCCCGAGCATCTGACCAGAGCGAAAATCCAGGACGAGCAGGCGTGGCAACTGGCCCGCCGCGTGAAAGTCCATCATGATGCCTATTTAAGCATAGGAGCGCTTAAGGCCGATATCCCGGTAGGGGCGGCGCTGAGGCGGGCGGGACGACCACAAGCCTTCCGATTCGCCCTCGGGCTCGGCCATAAAGCCCTGGGGGGCGGCCTGGGGCCGAGAAGCCTTGCGACGAAGCTGCTCGTCGCCTGCGCGCTGGCCGGCGCCGCGGGAAAGAGAGGGCCGCTCGATTTCACGCGCTCCGAAAAACGCATCGGCGCCAGGGTCGAGATTAGAACCTCGGATGGACGCAGGCTGAGCAAGCAAGTCGATATTCCCGCAGGTTTCGCCGGGAGCGGCGACTGGCGGAGCATGAGGGGCTTGCTGCGCGAGAAGCTGATCAAATGCGCCTCGCCTAACGTAGCAAGGGAAGCGGCCGATGAGGCGGCGGACCTGGTCGAGAGGCTCGATGATTTGAAGGCGGATGGGGTGAGACGCTTGATCGACCTGAACTGCAGGAAGCGGAAAGAAGCCTTTAGCAGTTCGCTGATGGTTTAATCTGGCCAGCAATTTTATCGTGAGGTGTGCGATGTCCAACCATCCGGAAGCGAGTGTTTTGCGGCGCGCTCTTCAGGCCAACTTCGCGTTCTCCGGGCTTTCGGCCGTTATTCTGCTTATATGGGCAGATGAGATTAGTGATCTGTTCGGTCTGGAGATGCAGTGGCCGTTCATCGGGATCGGAATATCGCTGCTGTTTTTCGCCGGCATGCTGTGCCTGATATTTTCGCGGCCGGCGATCAACCCGACTCTGGCTGCTGTGGTGATCCTTTTAGATCTGCTCTGGATAGCAGGAAGCCTGGTGTTGCTGCTCGCGGCTCCGAACGCGATCTCGGGCACAGGCAGGCAACTGGTAGTTATCGTTGCCTCGATCGTCGCCCTGTTCGCCCTGCTTCAGTTCTATGGCCTGCGGCGGCTTAAAGCCGCGGCCGCCCGAGCCGGGCCGGCACCCGTCCGCCGCGCAGGTTAGCGCTCGCTCGTTCGTAGGCCGGAATATAAGCGTCCAGTAAACGGACCGTGGATCTGCCTGTTTGCTTAAGGCAGCTCGAGTCGCTTTCTCTCGCGGCGCAAGGCTTGGCCCTACCAGACAAACGGTATCAGCATTTTCACCTCCTGGCAGTAAACCTCATATTCCTTGCCCAGATACTGTTTGAGCCAACTTTCCTCGTGCCTGATCCGCCGCCAGAAAGCAGCCAGGAGTACGAAGGGGGCCACGAACGCTGATATCCAGGCGTGGATGAAGAGCAAGGTAAAGGTGTACATGAAGAGGGCGCCGCAGTAGCCCGGGTGCCTTACGATCCGGTAGGGCCCGCTCCTGACCACCCGGTGATCGGGCAGAACCATGATGTGCCAGGTGAAGAACCTGCCGAGTTCCCGTACCGACCATGTCCTGAAGGCCAGGCCCAAAACTACGATGACCAGCGCAACGCTCGATAGCTGGTCCCAGCGGAAACTCTCGGGGTAGCGAAAATAGGTAGCCTCAACGACGCCGGCGAGCTGGACCAGGTAGACCGACCATACTATCTGGTTAGCAGTTCCGCGGTCGTGGGCTGGCGCAGACCTGTCAATCGGCTTGTAGCTGGGCTGTAGGAGCTGAGCCGCTATGCCGATGGCCGACAAAATCCAGAGCTGCGAGCGGCCGAGCGCGCCGGGATTGCCCAAAGCAGGCAGGATGAAAATCGCCAGCGAGACCAGGACACCTGTAAGCAATTTGCTCGGCATGCGTAACTCCTTAGCGACAAAAGCCCTGCCGCTCCGGTCACATGGGCGCACCGATCTGGACCTTGTCTCCGGATGCCGCGGGCGACATGCCGCACGATGTGAAAAGCTCAGCAAGCTCCTGAATCCAGCGGCATTGCTCGGCGAAGTCGATCGATTTACCCAGATACGATTCAACCGGCGGGCAAGAGATGCCGGCGGGCTCCAGGACCGCTCTGGCCAGAAAATCGTCAAATACCGCGGGCTGATTCAGGCAGTCGATGCGGCTCTCGTGAGAACGACGGGCGAGGATTCCGATCGGCCTGAGCGCCCTGGCTAATACGGGCGGCACGATGTGCAATTCTTTCGATTTGCCCGGGCCGTGGGAGGCTATCATCGCGATGAGCGCTTTCAATGGAAGCGATTTGTGCCAGCCGGCCACTAGATGGAAGGTTCGGCCGCTTTGTCCAGGATCTGAGCTTATCGCAATCATTGCCGTCGCCACGTAGTCCACCGGCACTATATCTATGCGGGCCAACGGGTCGCCGCAGATGGCCTGGGTTGCGGAACGGCGCAGCCGCCCGAGCACGGGATAAAATCCCGAAAGGGCGAAAGCGGTACCGTTTCGGGAATCTCCCAGGATGAAGCTCGGCCTGAAAACGGTGACGCGATCGCTGACGGGCGAACGGCGCAATTTGAGTTCTGTCTGATAGTTGTTGCGCTCCCATGCGCTGTTGAAGCGCTGGCCGCATTCGAGGTCGAACTCGGTGAAGAGCCCGCGCCTCCGGCCCGACACGAAAGCCGTGGATAGATGGCCGAGGCGGAGGCGCTGATTGAGGCCAAGCAATTCGATGCAGGTGTCCAGCGGATCGGCGCGGCAGCTCGACCTGGAGAGGAACCGGAGGCGACCGCCCCGATTTCCCCCGCAATGGAGCAGCGTATCGATGGTGCGCGCTAGCTCCTGCCATTCCGCTTCCTTCAGCCCGAATCTCGGTAGCCACATATCGCCGTACAAATACCGGACCTCAGCCCGGAGCGGGGAGGCGAAGTTAAGAAGACGCCGGAGCGTCCTTGTCGTCTTTTCATCCTGTCCCCGCGTGACCAGCAGATAGATGCGCTCGATTTCGCTCCGCTTTCCCAGAAGGGCCAGCAGGTGCGCGCCAACCATTTCCGTCGCGCCCGTCAGCAAAATATTTTTCATTCCAAAGAATTCCCTTCAATCTCAGCTGTTATTTTTTCGGCGCGATAGCGATTCAAGAGGAGCCTTTGTGCCGGCAAAGCCGCGCGCAGCCCGGGCGAAAAAGCCTTGATGAACAGGAATTGGTCCTCCATTTTTCCGCCCATTCTGATCTTGGGTATATACGTGCTTTGTCCCAAGTGCACCCTGGTTATGCCGTGTTCGATGGCGTGGCGAATGCTCTGATACATCAAAAGATTGTAGATCAAAGCGGTCTCCTCCTGCCGGTAATCTATCCCTATGCGCTTGCTCAACTGCTCGCGCGAGTCATAGAACAGCAGGAGCGCGCCCACGATGCCGCCATCCTTTTCGCATAGAATCAGTTTGGTCTTCGGATGTTCGGAGCGGGCGCACTCTAAAAAGAATTGCGGCGGCAATTCCTCGAACTGGTACCTAGCTTTCAAAAACGTGCTTCGGAACAGGGGGTAGACGGAGGGCACAAGGTCAGCGAAATCGCAGGCCTCGCGCAGCGTCAGCCGGCCCTCCGCTTTGCGATACGTCTTGCGCGCGTGCTTTCGGCCGTTCTTGGTCAAGCTCTGCAGGTACTTCTCAAACGAGGGGAAAGCCGTCGGGGCCTGGACGGTGGGCAGAGAGAACATTTGTGTGTAGCCCGCTGCCAGGAACTGTCCGCTTTCTTTAAACTCCGAGTGGATATCTTTGATCAGACAGAAATCGGCGCCTCCGCTGCGCGCGACCCTTTCGATTTCAGGGAGCATTAGGGCGAGGACCGATTTAACGTCGCAATGGGGGCGCATGGGAATCCAACCTCTGTCTGAAATGAGACAACCGACCACGGCCGCCCTGTAGGCCACGCGCAACCCGAAGCTGTTGACTGTAACCGTATAGGCTTTTTGAAACAGCCGGGGCAACAGGGCATTGAAGTTGAGCGTGGTCCCGATGTAAACAGGGGTAAACGCCAGCAGCTCGCTGCCCTCCTCCACCGCCAGGTACTTGACGGTGAGATCGCCCCAGAGCGAGCGCTCCATGGCCCGCAGCAGCCCATGTGAGAAATCGAGCCGCGAGCCTTCCAGCAACTCCATGCGCGAGCGACCGACCCGATCGATCGAGTCGAGCAAGCTGACGTGCATAGCTAAAGTTTCTTCCGGTATTCTCCGGGCCGAGCAGTTGCGTGCGCGCCAGGCAGGCCGAGTTCAGGCCCAGATATGCCGACCGCTGCAAAGAAGCAGCCCTGATCATCGGAGGAAGTGCAGCACCAAGTCGGCATAGGCCTCGACGTCGCACGGCCCGTTCCCGATAAGTTTGCGAGCCAGCGCGCCCAGGCGCTCTCTTGCGCGGTCCGATATATCGTAAGCAAACGGACCGAACCCCCGCGCGGCCAGGAAAGTCCCTGTATAGCGGAAGGTGCGGGCACAGGCGGCGCGCGCCCACGCCGCCTCGGGCTGCGCCCGAACGTAAGCTTGCACTAACCTTCGAGCAAAGGCGGCGCAATCGGGCGCCAGCGCCGGTTGCTCGGTTGCCGGGATCAGCGAGACGGCTAAAAGCGTCCCGATATCGAAAGCCGGGTCGCCTATAAAAGCCCCTTCGAAATCGACCAGCGAAGGCGGCGCTCCCTCTTTGACCAGGATATTTTTTCCCCAGAGATCGGCGTGAACCAGGCATTCTTGGCGGACGCGCATCTCGCTTATCAGCTCCCCATACGATGCGGGGAGAAGAGCGCGCAGGCCCGGCGCCAGCAGCCCGTCGAAGATCACGCTCCTGATCACCCGGTCCTGGTCGGCCGGGCGGAAATTTATGCAACCTCTCGAGCCCGAATGCACCGCGCCGAGCGCCTGTCCGAGCGGGGCCGCCTGGGAGGTCAACAGCTCATAATGCGTACCGATTATTTCCAGCAGGACCCTTCGCCCCTGGCCGACGTCGCTCATCCCGATGGCGAAGTGTTGGTGATCGACGAACAGGACCTCGGGGACGACGACCGAAGAGCCGCACAGGCTGCGAAACCTGCGCAGCGCTTCTGCCTCGGCGAAAATTCGCGCTCGCGGTAATCTCACCTCGAAGCGCTTGGGCTTCTCGGGCGCCAGCTTGAGGAAGATGTCGCGCTCGCTCAGGGTGACCCGAAAAACATAGTTGAAGTTGCTGTGTTCGGTAACTTCGGCTAAGGAGACGATATCCTCTGGCGCCAGGCCGAGCGCTTGGCACACGATCTCCTTCAACTCCTCGACCGGCATGGGACCGACCTCGCTTATGCGAGAAGCCATCTCTGTATCCTCCCCATGGCAACAGCGGCATCGGCCTCTGGCGCCAGGGGCAGCGGGTTCATGGGATTGCCTCCTCCAGGCCCATATAAGCGAGCCTGCTATTTTGCATCTCCTCGGACCATTGATTGGCAATTTCAACACGATCTTCGGCCGTGGTATCGACCAGGCGCCGTCCGCGCAGCAGCTCGTAATCGCCGATCAGCTTGCGCTGCGCTTCGATCCCTTCCTGAAAGAGCAGCTCTCGCCTGTATATCAGCTCGCGAGTCGGCAACTCATCCCATAGCCGCCTGCCCCGAGCGATCAGGTCGAGAATGCGTGGTTTATCTTCAGGGTGCTCGAGCAGGTGCTGGCGGACAATGGAGCTGCCCACGGTGAGATGCCGGATCTCATCGATATTGGCGCCGCGGTCGATGCTCGCGGCCGGCGGGTCGAGAAGGCGCCACTTGCGCTCGCTCAACTCCGCAGCCGGCGCCAGCACCCCTTCGACCAGGATGGTTATGATGACAACCCCTCCGATAAAATCCCGCTCGTCGCGCATGATAGAAAGTCCGAACGCCTCGAGCGGTTTCAAAATCGCATCTCGGTTCCGGCCCGCGATCTCCTCGATAGTTTGGACAAGCGCCTCCCGTGCAATTCCCAGTTCCGTCAAATGTGTTCGGAACGCCCAGGAATGACGCGCCTCATCGATAACCTGAGTGGCGTAAAACTCCATTGTCGGGATGCTTGGAGCCGACGCCACCAGATAACTGAGGGCGCGGGTTGCCATCTCCTCGCCAATGGAGCGGAAGGCAAACTCGTCCATGATCGCCAGCCGCAACGGGCCTGGCTCCAGCATGTGGGATGGGACTTCAAGGTCAGGAGAATGTCCATTTTTAAGGCCGAGCCAGGTCCCTTGGGCCACAGCTCCGATCCAGTATGCCAGGTCGCACTTTTCCGGCGTGAGCAGCAGGTTCATAGCTCCATCGAGCAGGCCGGGCGCATTGTTCCAGTCGGCCTCCTGCGGCGGCCCGGTCGGAGCGGTTATCATTCGCTCTCTCGAACTCTCGTTCAGATTTGCGGCTGTCGAGTCCCTGGCTTTTCGTCGCATCGCAGCGCTCCCTGGCTCGCCTCTTACACCCGCGTCTTGGGGGTCAAGCGCTCTTCGCCCTTCGAGTTCCCGCGCGTCAGAGCAATCGCAGTGCGGCCCGGCCCGCGCTCGAACTCTTCCAGGAAACGGGTGAAGGCGGGATAGGGGGCCGGCTGAAACGGAAGGCCGAAGGGCTTGTAGATATTTCCGAAAATAGCGCGGTCGCCGTAGAGATGGATCGGCAGGGCAAGCATCGCCCACTCCCAGGCGCCGCTTGCTATGTACCAAGCTGCTACGACCAGCCCGTTAACCGCGAAGCTGTGCCCGACGTTGTAGAGCACGTGGAAAATGCGTGGGATGGCGCGGAAGTCTCCGCTGCTGCGCCAGTAGTACCAGTACAGTCCGGGGAACGTGCCGACCAGATCGGGCCAGAGAAAAGCCCAACTAAACCGCCACCAGTTAACCTCACGCCAGTGTACGATTACCAGGCCAGTGGTAATCGATAAAAAGACCAGGTAGTCCAGGCGCACCAGGTTGTATGTGGTGCGCGTGAAGAAGATATTGTGTTTATCCATAGCTTTCCTGGTTGGGGCCAAAGCTGCCTGGAGGCCCCGGCCGGTGCGCGACCAGAGCGCGGCATTGCCTCCGGCTCGATCACGACGGTTTTTCTTGGCCACAATTCCCGATAAACCATGCGCTTATAGCATTTCAAACGGTCCGCCTTCCAGATATTTCGCCATGGCCGGCGCGATGCTGACGCGCGCAGGCGGATGGTATGCAAGGGCACGGCTGGCCGCGATCAGATAGCTGATCTCCGAGGATGAAGTGAAGGCGATGCCGCCCAGCAGCTCAGCGCTGATCATCGCCGCCCGCTCGATAGCCGACTGCACGGCGTATCGCACCAGCAGGCAGCGCGCGAGCATCGCGTCGCTCCGCTCCCCGGCCATCATCTCGTGCGCGATACCCTCGAGGGCCGCCATGGCCCCCTCCAGCTCTATGGCCGGGAGGGTCCTGTCGCTCGGGCCCCCCTTGCCGCTCGCCAGGGCCCGTTCGGCCAGCGCGCTGGCCATGCCCAGATAAGAGGCGGCAATCAGCAGTTCAAACCAGAGGAAGCCGCCGGTCTCCACCGGGTCAAGATTTTCCTGGACCGACGGGAAGAACAGGAATTCTTCCGGCACAAACACATCGTTGAGGATCAACTCATCGCTTTCCGCTCCCGCGAGCACCCAACTTTTCCAGAAAGGCCTGCGCTCGATTCCCTCTGCATCGGCAGGGATGATAGCTACGGCTCGCTTGTAATCGCCATTCGAGTCGTCAGGCAGGGCCACGCTGGCCGTGAGCAGGTGCATCGAATGGGTGAGGCTGCAGGGTTTCTTGCTGCCGTTGACCCGGTACCCGCCGTCCACTCGCCTGGCAACTGCCGTTGGCACTAAAATATTCGCGCCCGTGCGACCTTCGGCGAAGCCGGAGGCGACCAACAACTGGTCGGTGCTGATGCTCTTCAGGAAATCGCCGCTATAGTCGCCGTAGAAGCTGTATTCGACCAGGGTGGCAACGGAGAAGTTGTGCATCGTTACTGCGACGGACAGGGAAGGAGATATGCTGCCGATGGCCCGGTGGATGCGGATGGCATCGAGCTGATTTGCGCCGAGGCCGCCGTGCTTGCTCGGGATGAGGAGCGAGGGGCCTTTCAATTCCCGGTATATAGCTATAGCCGGATTGCCGGGGCGCTCCAGCTCCAGGAGCGGAATGCGGCGAAGCCTCTGTTCAAGGGTCGGGAGGAAACGTTCCAAGGCATGCCGCTCCTTGACCATAAAGTTCATAGATGAGCTGACGCTTGTCTCTACCCTGCCGGTTTGTGTCTCCATGTCATCCTCCATCGGCTTCAATGCGCGCCTTGGACGCGACGCCGATCAAACGCTTTCGACCTGCAGACGCGGCTGCGCGCGCCTTTCAAACGACCTGTGACTTACCGCCACCTTGAAACCGTGGCGCTCGGCTAATCGCGCGATCTCTAATGCGTAGTCGATGTCCAAATCAATTCCCAAAACCAGTATCCTGATGGCGCCCTTCGAGCGCCAGGATCATCGTCTCGGCCATGCAGGCGTAAACGTAGCCGGGCTCGAGATCTATGTTGAAGTTGAGCATCGATTCTTCCGGCAGGCGCACGATCCCTCCGTCAATAATAAGCAGGTCGGGTCTGGTCTCCCTGAGCCTCCGGCTAACGTTGGCCGGGCGCGAGATATCGCAGACGAGCGCGCCGCGCTTCAGCAACTGTTCCGACGCGACGATTTCGCTGGCCGTGCTGGTTGCTGTAACCACGACGTCGGCGTCGGCAAGCCCCTGCTCGACATCGCAGCTTAAATCGATTAAGCCCGAGCAGCTCTCGACCTCCCGGGCCATTCTGGTCCAGTCGCTCCTGGTCATATTCGGGCGGTGCGGGCGCCACCTGGAAAATACCCTTGTGGCGAGCGAGTCTTCGGCGAAATTTTCGCCAGCAAGGCGGAGGCCCCAGAGCCGTTTCAAGACGTCGCCCGCCACTTCGAGCAGGCGCTGTCTGCTGCGCGCGGCGTGATTCGAGTTGCCGAGCAGTATCAATCTGCCGGCCTGCTCTGAGAGGAGAATCGCTATCGCCCGGCCGATCGACCCCGAAGCCCCGACCACGGCAACAGTGCTGCCGGAGAGAGGTTGCCGCTGCATGCTCCTGGCTGCTTCGATTGCCTGCTTTCCGGCGACCGCGGTATAGGAATTTCCGGTAGTCAACGCAGGCAGACCATCGCCTTTGAGATAGAGGCCGCCTTGTGTCACCACCGAGATATATGCGCCCAGGCCGATGATCTTCGCGCCCCGTTTGCTGGCTATCTCGGCAGCGGCACGTATTTCCGAAAGCCCGTCGCGATAGGGCATTTCTAGAAGTTCGCGGGCGGTACGAGGCAATAGAATAAAATCGCCGTAGGCGGTGGCTCCGGTATCGGAGATGATCCTGGCCTCGCCGATTACGAAGGGATCGAAGTTCTCGGCGATCGGGGCGGCGAGCTGCGTGATCTGCTCATCGGAGAGCGGATCGAGGCTATCATCGATATCGGCATAGTTGCGCGGCGTCAGCGGGTGAAGCAGAAAGGCGAAATGGGCTTCGCCTTCCGATGGGCTGAAGCGAGGAGCTGTGCGTCGTGGCCTCAGCCCCGGATTGGTCCCGTCTACTTTAAGGCCAGTGATATGGGCGGTGAACCGCGCCGTATCGCGGCCATCGAGCGCTCTGATCGTCTTTTCAAAGGCATCAAGGAAGACCTCGCATTCCTTCCAGGTCGCGATAATTGGGGGCTCGACGCGAAGAACTCCGCCCTGATTGAGGGTATAGCCGAGGCGCACTCCGCTCACGTTGAGCATGTGGCTTACAACAAGCGAGGTCAAAATCTCGGTTTGCCCGAGGCAACCCAGCAAGCCCGAGTCCCATGTATAACGGTTAACGCCGAAATGGATACCGAGCATGTAGCCGCGCCCGCGCACGGTCTCGATGATCTCCGGGTACTTCCGCTTCAAGTTAAGAAGCTCTTGTTTAAGGCGGGCGCCGTTTTCGGCCACCTGCCGTATCAGGAAGCGATCATCTTTTTCAAGCAGTTCGAGCGTGGCCAAGCCGACCCGGCACGCCAATGTATTGCCGGCGAAAGTTGAGGTGTGCTTGAGGGCGAAGTCTTCATTATAGACCTCCTCGGTACAGAGGCAGGCGCCGATCGGGACCAGCCCTCCCCCCAGCGCCTTGGCGACGGTCATAACGTCAGGCGTTATCCCTTCGCTCTCGCAGGCAAACATTGTCCCGGTCCGCCCTAACCCGGTCTGAATTTCATCCACGATCAGCAAGGTGCCGGTGGCCCGACAAATCTCCCGCGCCGCGGCCAGGTAGCCCGGCGGCGCCTCGATAATCCCCCCTTCTCCCTGTATTGGCTCCACGATAAAGGCCGCATACTCACCTCCCGCCAGGGCGCGCTCGAGCGCTTCCAGGTCGCCGAATGGAACGTAGGTGTAGCCGGGGACGGGAGCGCCGAAACCCTGCTGATACTTCCTCTTGTCGGTAGCAGAGAGGGCAGCCAGGGTCTTGCCGTGAAAACTGTTGTTTGCGGCCAGAATGCCCGGACGACCGGTGGCGGACTTACACAGCTTGATGGCGGCCTCGACCGCTTCGGCCCCGCTGTTGGCGAAGGTAACGTAGCGCAGGCCAGGGGGAGCTGCCTTGATCAATCGCTCGGCCAGTTGGCCAGCAGCCTCCAGATAAGAGGGCTGGATGAAGCTCGGCTCGAGATTTTCCCGCACCTGTTCGACCGCCCGCCATATGTAGGGATGGTTGAAGCCGAAGGGGAGCGCCCCATATTGTGCCAGGAAATCTATATAGCGCCTTCCCTCATCATCGTACAGATAACAACCCTCTCCGCGCACGAATATCTTGTCCATTTTGAGCTGTGAGAGCAAGCGCCCGAGGTTCGGATTGACGTGGTTCGGATATGGATGCTGCGCGTGGCGGGCCGAATTTTGCCGCCTGCTGTCGGCGTCCTGGTTCATATCCCTCTTTTCTCCCCCTGCTGTTTCAGCCAGGTTAGCCTTCATGTTGCATCAAACCTGGCGGTCGGATAGCTTTTTTGCCGCCGCGACCCTCTCTTCTCCAGCTTCAAGCGGGCGACCGGATGATTTTCGCTGCAACTGCTGAAAGATGAGGGCGGCGATCCGTGCTATGTTCGGCTCTCCCATAAACAGGTCATTGATGGGAAACTCCACGTCAAACATCTGCTCGACGCTGGAAACGATCTCGGCTGCGACAACCGAATCTAAGCCGTAGGATGCAACCGGCCTTTCCATTTGAATCTCAGCGAGATCGATCTTAAGCCGGCTCGCCAGCTCAATGGCCAGCCAGGCTTTGATCATCTCCAAGGTGCGATCGCATGCTGTGGGCATAGCGGGCAGAGCGTGCGGCCGCCGCTCGACCGGCGCCTGCCATTTGTATATTGTTTCCAGGCTCTCGGCTAAGAATGCGGCGCGGGTTGCGCTGCGCTGGACCTTGCCGCTCGAGGTCTTGGGCAGGGTTGCAGGCGGAATCAGAGATAGGGCGAAAACTTCGACGTCATGCTCGAGCGCGACCGCAGCTCGGATGCTTTGCACCACCTCGTTCGGCTCGACGCTATAGCGGTGCTCGCGCGACAATTCAGCAACGATAACCAGTCGCTCGCTCTCCTGATAATCGACGGCAAAAGCTACCGAGCAGCCGGGCCGCACCGCGAAATGGCTCGACTCCACCGTCAGCTCGATGTCCTGCGGGTAAAGGGTTCGCCCTCGAATGATAATCAGGTCCTTGATCCGTCCGGCGACGTAAAGCTCGCCCTTGTACAGGAAGCCCAGGTCACCGGTGCGGAGAAATGGTCCTTCGCCTGTATCCGAGAGATATGCTTCGAAGGTCTGCGCGGATATCTCAGGTTTGGCCCAGTAACCGCGGGCCAGGGCCGGGCCCGAGAGCCAGATCTCTCCCACCTGTCCCTCCTGGCATCTGGTGAGGTTGGCCGGGTCGGCGATTACGATCTGCTCCTCGAGCCAGCTCCTCCCACAGCTTACTAAGACCTGAGTGCCGTCGAGGTTATCTCTCTCAACTGCTCGATGCTGTTCCAGTGCTGCCTTATCAAAGATTGTCATGGTCGGGCCGCGCCTGTAGTCGCCTCCGCTGACAAAGAGCGTTGCCTCTGCCAGGCCATAGCAGGGGTATAACGCCTCGGGGCGAAAGCCGTAAGGGGCGAAAGTCTGCGCAAAGCGCTTCAATGTTCCGGCACGCACCGGCTCCGAGCCGTTGAAGGCAACCTTCCAGCTGCTGAGGTCGAGCCCCTCCAGCTGTTCGGGGCGGGCCTTCTGCACACACAGGTCGTAGGCGAAGTTCGGCCCGCCGCTGAAGGTAGCCCGGTACCTGGATATGGCGTTTAGCCAGCGCAGCGGATTTTTCAGAAAATCCGAGGGGGACATGAACCAGCAAGGAACCCGGTTGTACATCGAGGCGAGAATATTGCCGATCAGGCCCATATCGTGATATAGAGGCAACCAAGAAACGATAATCGTATCGTCATCGTGCCCAAGCCCCTCTCTCATCATGGCCTGGTTGTACAGGAGATTGCCGTGGGTAATGATGACGCCCTTCGGCATCGAGGTGGAGCCAGAGGTATATTGAAGAAAAGCGATCGTCTCTTCGTGCGCGCCACAGTCTCTCCAGCTATCGGCACGGCTTAAATCGATCTGGTCAACGTTTACCCAGCGCAGCGACTTCAAACCGGGCATCTGCTCGAGCCACCTCTCCAGATTGGAAAATACGCTGGTTGTGGTCAGGGCAAGGAGGGGTTTCGAGTCCTCAATGATCGCGTGAAGGCGTCCGAAATTGCGGTCAGCCCTCGGCGGATATACAGGCACTGCGATGGCTCCGCCGTAGAGACAGCCATAGAAGGCCACGATATAATCGAGGCCCGATTGAAAGAGAAGCAGCGCGCGTTCGCCACCAGCATTTAGCTCTTGCAGAAGCGCGCCAACGGCCCGCGCTCTCATCTCCAGCTCCGCGAAGGTAAGCGATCCATCCTCTTTTTCGCCCTCCGAGAGGAAAATATAAGCAAGCCTGTCTGGGTATTCGCCGGCTCTGGTCATCAATAGCTGGACAAAAGAGACGAATCGATTAGAGAGAGATTTAATGTCGCTCATCCTCTCCCCCTGAGGGTTGCAGTGATTGCGCCGACATTTCTTTGTTCATCTCGGCAACTTGCCGATCCATCGACCGCCAGCTCGAATACAGTCGAATTTTGCGGCGGGGCGAAATCGCCGGGCCACAGGCTCTGTCCGCCGCCCGAGCGGGCCGATCATAACCTCACAGGCGGCGATTGCCTTTTGCAGTCGGGGCCGGCCTGGGAGACCGCCGGGCGGCGCGAGCCGGCGAGAGATCATGATTCGAGTCGCCCCTCTCCTTACCGCTAAGGCGCGTCCTTGGTTATGAAATCGGTCATATTCACGGTGCCGTTGCCCAACGTGCTGAAGACAGCGTGAGCACCAACTCCAGGCCCGAACCTGTCAAAACAGGCCCCCCAGGTCTGATGGTCCGAGTGGTAAACTATCGATAACCCGATGATCCGGCGGCCCCTGATATCGGTCGCAGGGTCTGGAAATGGGTTTCTGACCTCGAACGATCCCTCGCCCTTGCCATTGGCATCCGTGACGATAACGTTCGGCACCGAGAGCGGGTCTATATCCCGGCGGCCCAGTGCCGGCAGAGTCCTTAAACGTATCGCCCAGATCGTATAGAGCGAGTTGGGCAACATATTCTTCAGCTCGAAGTCGAACCTGGCGTGAGTGTAAGCATTTAATTGTTGGTTAAAGCGCGTTAAGGTGATCTTCACCTCGCCCTTAGCCTTGAGCCATTCTCCTAAAGTGATCGGGTCCTCTCGCCTCTCGTCTACCGGATCCTCGCCGGGGCAGTTGGGAAACGGGCAGTTGGTGGCAGTTTGTGGATCGAAGGGTTGGCCGGTATTCACATCGTAGGCAACTTGATCTCCTTGAAAGCCGAGGACCGGGACTTTGTGCAGTGGGAAGCTGGGCCGGGTATAGTTGAACCGCTGCGAGTCGGCGGGGAACACTTCCTTACATACTTCGAGGTCGCCATTCAGATTATAGGTGCTCTCGCCGGCCCTCGGGATGCGCGGGGCTTTTCCGTGCGGCCCGGCCACCGGCCCGAACGAGTTCGAGTAAAGCACGATCTCCAGATCAGGGCTGCCAGGCCTCAAGTCCAGCGGACGGATGACCTTATAGGCGGCGCCAAACCAGTTGTCCGGATCCTCAACCCCGTTGGCGTCCAGGGGCGGGACGGTCTCCTTGGAAACAAGGACAGCCTGGTTGGGGACCGGTACGAAAATACCCGGCGCAATCTCGGTCATGATGTTGCCAACCACAATGAAATTGCCATCCTTATCGACAAGCTCGCTGGGCGGCCAAAAAGGACCCTGCGTTACGACCGGCAGTTCGATCGTGACCGATGGCCCCCCTTGGCTCTTGTTCTCGTTGCTCGCGGCGCTGCCCACGCCAGGTTGCGCCCAAGACAACTGAATAGTCGTGAACAGTATCACGATGATCGACGTGAGGTGAAAGCTGAAATTAACCCTCATATCCCGGCTCCTTTCATTGGCTTACGGCGATCTGCCGATCTGCATCGTTTGAGAAAATTATCGGGGAGCCCTCCGGAAGCGCCGCTTGCAGGCTACCCCTAGACCTAACGCCACAAAGGAAAATACCCATTCCGACACAGGTTAAACCATGCCCTCCGAAAGAACTTAGAATGACTAACGAAACCACAAGCGATGGGGCAAGCCATCAGACCTCAGCTTTCAGCCGTCAGCTGAAAGCCTAAAAATTGAAAGCTGACGGCTCGCAGGCGGCCTTACAACTCGGTTTCGTCAGGCGCTCTTAAGGGCAAACCCTCGAAAACAGCTGCTGTTAAGCCGCCACGCTGGCCTAGCAAACCGAACCTCCCTATCGCAAAGCTCTTGCTTGAAGTGCTAGATATAGCAAAATCACGTTTGATAAGATTGTCACAAAATTTACATTTCAGGCAATTTTCTGCGCGCCTTTCCGAGGCTGCCTTTAAGACCGATAGGGGCGATCGAAACCAACCCAGCAATTTATTGCTGGGAGGGAAGGTAAAGACCTCGCTCCAGTCCCGTGCGGGACGGCTGAAGCCAACGATTCGCTCCTCTTAAAGGAGGCAATGGGTTGAGTTGCCCTGCTTTACCTGCGCCCGTATGGGCGCGCCGGTTTGACTTGGGCGGCGGCGCTTTGCTATAGTTTCAAAAGTTATGACTTCGCAGTATATTAGGAACTTTTCCATAATAGCGCACATCGATCACGGCAAATCGACCCTGGCCGACCGGATCCTGGAAAGGTGCGGCGCGCTCGAGCCGCGCGAGATGGCCGAGCAGGTGCTCGACGCCATGCCGCTCGAGCGCGAGCGCGGCATAACAATCAAAGCGCACGCGGTGAGACTGAATTACTCTGACCGAGGCCGCAATTACGTGCTGAATTTGATCGACACGCCGGGCCACGTCGATTTCGCGTACGAGGTCTCGCGCAGCCTCTCGGCCTGCGAGGGGGCGCTGCTGGTTATCGACGCAAGCCAGGGGGTCGAGGCGCAGACGCTGGCCAACGCCTATCTGGCGCTCGAACATAATCTGGCAATAATCCCGGTGATCAATAAAATCGACCTGCCGAGCGCCGAGCCGGAGAAGGTTAAAGAGCAGATCGAGAGCCTCCTGGCCATCGATGCCAACGAGGCGCTCCAGGTCTCGGCCAAAGAGGGGACCGGCGTCGATCAAGTGATGTCGGCGATCATCGAACGGATCCCGCCGCCGAAGGGCGACCCGGAGGCGCCGCTCAAGGCGCTGATCTTCGATTCCTGGTTCGATCCTTACCGCGGCGTGATCGTCCTGATTCGCGTCATCGATGGAACGATCCGAAAAGGGATGAGGATCATTATGATGTCTACCGGGATCGCCTACGAGGTCGAGCAGGTCGGCATTATCACGCCGAAGTTCCTGCCGATCGATTCGCTCTCGGTCGGCGAAGTGGGCTATGTGGTTGCCGGCATCAAGCGGGTGGGCGAGGCCAAGATCGGCGATACCATTACCGGGGAGGCGCGGCCCACCCTGGTCCCCTTCCCGGGCTTCCAGGAGATCAAGCCGATGGTTTTCGCCGGCCTCTATCCGACCGATACCAGCGGTTACGAGGAGCTGCGCGACGCGCTCGAGAAGCTGCATCTTAACGATTCATCCTTCCATTTCGAGCCCGAGACCTCGGCGGCCCTCGGGTTCGGGTTCCGCTGCGGCTTCCTGGGGCTGCTGCACATGGAGATAGTTCAGGAGCGGCTGGAGCGAGAGTTCGGGTTGGGGCTGATCACAACCGCGCCGGGGGTAAGATACCGGATTACGAAAAGGAGCGGCGAGGTCGTAGAGATCGACAATCCGGCCAGGATGTCGGCAGCGGGGGAAATTGCCAAGATCGAAGAGCCGATTATGACCGTTATGATCATGACGCCGGACGAGTATCTCGGATCGATCCTGAAGCTGGTGGAGGAAAAGCGGGGCGTCCAGGCCGGGTTCGAGTACATCGGACAGGGGCGCGTGATTTTGACCTACGATCTGCCGCTCAACGAGATCGTGCTCGACTTCTACGACCGGCTGAAGTCGGTGTCGCGCGGCTACGCTTCGCTCGATTATCACTTCAAGGGATATCAGGAGGCGGACCTGGTGAAGCTCGATCTGCTGGTCAACGGCGAGCCGGTCGATGCGCTCTCGGTCATCGTGCACCGCGCTCAGGCCCAGGCGCGGGGCCGCGCCCTGGTCGAGAAGATGCGCCAGCTCATACCGCGCCAGCTCTTCGAGGTCGCGATTCAGGCTGCAATCGGCAGCCGGGTCATCGCGCGCGAGACCATCAAGCCCTTGCGCAAAAACGTGCTCGCCAAGTGTTACGGCGGCGACATAACGCGCAAGCGCAAGCTGCTGGAAAAGCAGAAGGAAGGCAAAAAGCGCATGAAGCGGGTGGGCAAAGTCGAGATACCGCAGGAGGCCTTCCTGGCCGTGCTCAAAGTATCGTGAATATGATCGAGTCGAATCGGGGGTCGGGGCGGATCGGCTGTTTGATTACCCTGCTGATTTTCGCCGTCGCCGGTTACGTCGGTATGAAGGTCGGCCCGGTCTATTACAATGCCCAGGAATTCGAAGATGCCCTTCAGGTGGAGGGAGTCAAGGCGGGCGCCCGTTTTTACACCGACGAGGTCATCCTCGATGATATAATGAAGCTCGCGCGTTCGTTCGAGATCCCGATCAAGGAGGAAAACGTCAAGATCAACCGGGCGGGAGGTCAACTGATTATCGCCGTCGAATATTCGGTTCCCGTCGAATTCGAGATCATCGGCTACACCCACATCTTCAGGTTTACTGCGCGGACGAAAAACCTCATAGGTACTCTGTGAGAGGCAAATGGGATTCAGGTTTTCCCGTTCCATGGCGGCGCTCGCCATGATTTGCCTGCTTGCGGCCGGCTGCCCTCAGAGAATTAAAGTCGAGAGGGTCAAAGTGAGCGAGGAGGATCTGCGGCTGGCCGCCGAAAAGATGCGCGAAGGGGATATCCTCTTCGCGCGCCAAGAGTACTATCCGGCGCTCATGCGATATCTCGAGGCGAGTCGCCTTAACCCGAACAGCGAAATATTATTCAACAAGCTGGGCATCGTCTACTCGCAGCTCTCGCTCTACAAGGAGGCAGCGCTCGCCCTGCAACGCTCGATCGCACTCAACCCCAGCTACCCATATTCCTATAACAACCTGGGCTCGGTCTACTTCGCCAGGAACGAACTGGGCCGCGCCGAGCGTATGTTCAAAAAGGCAATTAAGCTCAACTCGGAGGTGGCGGCCTTTTACGTGAACCTGGGGCACGTATACTTCGAGCGCGGGGACAACAACAGAGGGCTCGGCGCCTTCAAGAAGGCGCTCCAGCTCGACCCGGAGGCCCTGACGCGCGCCGAGACGGTCAGCCTCAAGGCGCCGAGCGAGGACGAGGCAGCCGGCAGGCGTAATTTCAATCTGGCGCGTATCTTCGCCTCGATGGGGAACGTGGAGAACTGCCTGAAATTCCTGGAGGCCGCGGCCGAGCGCGGCTTCCCGGTTATCGAGGAGGTGGAAAAGGCCGGCGAGTTCGACTCGGTGCGCCAGGACCCGCGCTTCGTCGCCTTCATCGACGAGCTGCGCCTGAAAGAGCTGCTCAAACCCCGCCAGTCGAAAAGCTAGCGGCCCGTGCCATGCGCTTCGCGCCGAACCTGGCTCGAAGGCTTGCGGCGATCGGCGCGAATTCACTGTTTGCGCCGCGCATAGCTTTTTCTCCAGGGATTCGATAGACTTATAGCCTGATTCGGCAATCGGAAACTCGGCCCGCTCCCGCGAAACAATCGCCGGCCGGGCTGCGCTGTCGCCTGAAAGATTGGCCGATGAAGATAGGAAAGCTGGAAAGATCAAAATTTTACCACCTCGTGATCCTTATATCCGCGGCGCTCATTTTGAGCGTGGGCGCGGTTTACCGGAACAGCATCAAGGAAAAGGCGGTCGTAACCATCAGCCCGGAGATCGAGCGGTTGAGCGCCGAGGTTCGGAACCTCAAGAGCGCTCTGAAGAAGAGCGATCTCGAATCGATCCAGGAGCTGGTGGTTGAGGTGGCGCGAAAGGCGATGCCCGCAGTGGTCTTCATAACCCCTAAGACAGAGGGAGAGCCGCCAAATTCAATTATCACTTACACGGATTACCGGGCAAAAGATGGGGAGGGCGCCGTCTCGCCCAACCGGTCATCGGAATCGGGAGCCTCCGGCGTATTGATCGACGCTGAAGGATACATGCTTACCACGGCAAACATAGCCAGATCGAAAAGGCATTTCGAGGTGCGCCTCGAGGGCGGTATCTCTAAGCCCGCGCAACTGATCGCCCTGGACTCGGATGAGCAGCTGGCCCTGCTCAAGCTCGACCAGACCGACCCGGCGGTCAGGCCCGCAGCCTTTGTCCGCACAGAGAAGCCGAAGCCCGGCGATTGGCTGGTCAGATTGGGGCGCTCGCCATCGGGCGCGGAAAGCGTCTCCCTTGGCATGGTGTCTCTCGTTAGGAGCGGAGCCGGGGGCCGGGAAGCCTTTGTCACGGACACCGGGATGGTCCCGGAGCAGGACGGAAGCCCGGTTATTAACCTTCAGGGCGAAGTGGTGGGAATAAGCATCTCCTTGCCCGAACGCCGGTTCGATCATCGCATAATCGTGCCGATCGATCGGGCCCTAGCGCTGGTCGAGAAGCTAAAAAGGGAAATCAAGAGCCTGCCGCTGTCCTGGATCGGAATCGAGGTCCAGGAACTTACTCCGGATTTGAAAAGATATTTTTCCGTAACCAAAGGGGCATTGATCTCGGGATTGAGCCCCGGCGGCCCGGCCTTAAAGGCCGGGCTCAGGAGAGGCGACCTGCTGGTCCGGCTCGATGAGCTGGAGATCGAGTCGGCAGAAAAGCTTGTCGAGAAGGTCAACAGTACGCCGGCCGGCTCGAAGCTGCGCCTGGCGGTGAAGCGTAACGGAGCCGAGCGGGTCTTCGAAGTAGAGACCATGCCCTTCACGCCCGAGCTTGAAGCGCTGCGGGACCAGGATCAGAAGTCCATTGTTTACGACGAGGCCTTCGGCTTCGTGCTTGCGCGCAGGCCTTCGCAGCAGGGAGTCGAGATCAAAACCGTGCTGCCCAACGGCAAGGCCTATCGACTCGGCCTGCACGCGGGCGACCTGATCACTGAAATCAATGGAATGCGAGTCAGGAGCTATCGCGATTTTCTGCGAAAACAGAGGGCCCTGGGGGAAGATGACCTTCAGCTCTGGCAGATCAGACGCAAGGAGCAGGTCTTCTTCATCGCGGTCAAGGGAGGCCGCGCCGGCAAAAGCCAGACCTCAGCCGGTAGAGGCCCGGCTAAGCAATTATGAGCAACCTGCTGCTGGTCGGATTAATCTTGTTGCTCGCTCTCATCGGAGGGCACCTGGTCAAACTGCTTAAGGTCCCCGAGGTGGTGGGCTATTTTCTGATCGGGCTGTTTCTCGGACCGTCCTTTTCGGAGATCCTGACCAACGATGCGGTCTCGACGCTCGAGGTCCTCAGCGAGATCGCCCTCGGCCTGATCCTCTTCAGCATCGGCGCTATCTTCGAATTCGAGAACCTGCGAAGGGTCGGAAAACAAACCCTGCTCATCACCCTCTACGTTATGTTCGGGACCTTCCTGGCGGTCTTCTTCACCCTGACGTTCCTGAATGCCGGCTGGCGCGTGGCGCTGCTGCTCGGGGTTATCGCGACCGAGATATCGCCCATCGCGACGATCCTGGTGCTGCGCGAGGTCAATTCCGAGGGGCCGTTGACCGAAGCGATTTATAACATCCTGGCGATAAATAACGTTGCCTGTATAATCGTGTTCAGCGTGGCGAGTTTCCTGGTGCGCCTGACCGCCGGGGCCCCCGGCGAACTTTCGATCGTCTCGCTCCTCGGCCACGAGGTCTATTATCTGTTCTGGGGAATACTTGGATCGATATCCCTGGGATTGCTCCTGGGCCATGTCCTGGCGCTGTGGGGCAAGAGGATCGAGGAGCACGGCGAGGTGCTCATCTTGGTGCTGGGGATGATCCTGATCGCGGTGGGGGCATCTCACTGGCTGGGCCTCTCCCCGCTCATCGCCACCATGACCCTGGGAGCGACCCTGATCAATCTTGCCAGGGAGAGCAAACATCTCTTCGATGTGCTGGGGAAAACCGATCCGCCCCTGTACGCGATATTCTTCGTCCTGGCGGGAGCTGAGCTTCAGCTATCGTCTTTGAGACTGCTCGGTGTGACCGGAGCCGGATATACCCTGGCCAGGATCATAGGCAAAATAGCCGGGGCGTTTTACGGCGCCAGGGTCCTGAACTACCCCGCAGTGGTCGGGAGATACCTGGGCATGACTCTGATCCCCCACGCCGGAGTGGCCATCGGCTTGGCGCTGCAGGCGCGTAGTATTCTTCCTACTTACGCTGAAGTAATCTCCACGATAATCCTGGCTTCGGTGTTGATCAACGAAGTGATCGGTCCCATTCTTACCAAATACGCAATTGGCCGTGCCGGCGAGGCGCGCGAAGAGCATTTGGCCGCGTTCCAGGAGCTGTAAATTGAAACATACGTCATCGCGCTCGAGAAGGGAAAGGGCGCAGCTCAAACCTGCGCGCAAGCGTAAGGCTAAACCGGACGAGGAAGCTATCTCTTTACGCGTCGGCGATAAGGTGCTCTATCCGGGGATCGGCGTTTTCACCGTTACCGAGAGGGTCAAGAAGACCATCGGCGGAAAGAGCATCGAGTTTCTGAATCTCGTTTCGGTGCGCGACGCTAAACTCAAAATTCTCGTACCGACCTCGGGCCTGGAGCAGGTCGGGCTGAGAAAACTCCGGGAGAAGCCAAGGATCGATCAGGCCTACCGCATACTGAAAAGAAAGAGCCATGTGGTGGAGCGAGACTGGAGGGCCAGGTATCAGGAGCTGCTCGATAAGGTCAATTCAGGTTCCCTGCTCGAGGTGGCCGAGGCGGTAAGCGCCCTCACACAGTTGAAAAGCGAAGGCCGGATCACCATGCGCGAGGAGAAGTTGCTCGATAAGGCGCGCCGCCTTTTGATCGGCGAGATCGCCCGTTCGCTCGGCGTGCCGCGCGATGCGATAAGAGCAAAAGTAGATAAGCTCCTGACAGCTAAACGCGGCAAGCGGAAATCGCGCTCCTGAAGCTGCCTTCTTGGCTTTACTGGCGCTTTACTTTTTATTAGAATGTAAATCGAGGAAATACGCCGTATGCGTGAGGTTAGATTATCGAGCAAGAACCAGATCGTGATCCCGCGCGAGGCCAGACTGGCCCTCGGCGTCCGCGCCGGCGATAAGCTGCTCATAGTCGTGCGCGGCGCAACGGTCATTTTACTGCCAAAGCCGAAGAAATATGCGGTAGCCCTGAAAGGCATCGCGCCCGGGCTCTATCCGCCCGACTACCTTGAGGGGGAAAGGGAATCGTGGCGGTAAGAAAAGCAGGCCTCGAGGAATTCCTCAAGCGGCACGGCCGTGTCGCGCTCGATACCAGCGTTTTTATTTTCCAGATCGAAGGTAATCCCAGGTACCAGGAACTGGTCTACGCCCTCTTCTCCTGGCTTGAGAGACCGCGGGCGCGGGCAGTTACTTCCACCATCACCATGCTTGAGCTTCTGGTTCAGCCTTATCGAACGAGAAATCTCGGTCGCGTTAACGAGTTCTACGCTCTACTTTCGACCCACCCGAACCTGGAGTGGAGCGCGCCCACGCTGGAGATAGCCGACCTGGCTGCCAAATTGCGGGCCGAGTATAACCTGAGAACGCCCGACGCCGTACAGGCTGCCACGGCTCTTGCCCGTAGAGCCACGGGCCTGATTTCCAACGATCGGGTCTTTAAAAGAGTGCCCGGGCTGGAAGTTGTCGTTTTGGACGAACTGATCGCAGGTGTCAGTGAGCGATTGTCTTAGGATGTCCACCTTAAGTGTTCCACGGTGCGCCAACTGGAACTTGGTAGGGTACGAAGCCATTGCGCCTTTTCGCTCCGGAGAGGCAGTGGAAATTAGCCGGCGGTGA
>FWPU01002418.1_pt1 | contig 51973 bp, 48 predicted proteins | sample 2228361 | NCBI WGS metagenome assembly FWPU01 (sample SAMEA103939777, study PRJEB20133) | metagenome | reverse complement strand
TTACTTGACGGCAGCGTATAACTGTGCTATCTTGAAATGTGAACGTTCACAGACAGACGCCTGAATTGGGGGGACTATATGTACACCATAGGCATCGATTTCGGAACGGAGTCCGGGCGCGCCGTGCTCGTCGATGTCCGCGACGGACGTGAGATTGCCACCGCCGTCCATCCCTATCCCAACGGCGTGATCGACCACCACCTGCCCGGCACCAACACCCCCCTCCCCCCCGACTGGGCGCTCCAGGACCCCCTCGACTACATCGAAGTGCTCAAAGTGACCGTCCCCGCTGTGCTCCAGCAGGGCGGGGTCGACCCGGCTGAGGTCGTCGGAATCGGCATCGACTTCACCGCCTGCACCATGCTGCCCACCAGGGCCGACGGCACCCCGCTGCGTGCCCTGCCCGAATTCGAAAAGAACCCCCACGCCTGGGTCAAGCTGTGGAAGCACCACGCCTCCCAGCCCCAGGCTGATCAGATCAACGAGACGGCTCGCCGGATGGGCCAGAACTGGCTCAGTCGTTACGGCGGCAAGATTTCCTCCGAATGGTTCTTCAGCAAGGCCCTCCAGATCTTGCAGGAGGCCCCGGAGGTCTACCACGCCGCCGACCGCCTCATCGAGGCCGCCGACTGGGTGGTCTGGCAGCTCACCGGCGTCGAAACACGCAACACCTGTACCGCAGGCTACAAGGCCATCGTCCAGGACGGCGACTACCCCCCCCGTGAGTACTTTGCCGCCCTGCATCCCGACTTCGCCGATGTCGTCGATACCAAGATGATGCGCACCTTCGCCGCGCTGGGAGATCGCGTGGGCGGCCTCACCGAGCAGGCCGCGGCCTGGACCGGCCTCAAGCCGGGAACCGCAGTCGCCACCGCCAACGTCGACGCCCATGTCACCGTGCCTGCCGTCAAGGTCACCCAGCCCGGCAGCATGGTCATGATCATGGGCACCTCCACCTGCCACATGCTCGTCAGCGACCGGCTCCAGCCGGTGGAGGGCATGTGCGGCGTGGTGGAAGGCGGCATCATCCCCGGCTACTACGGCTACGAAGCGGGCCAGAGCGGCGTGGGCGATATCTTCGCCTGGTTCGCCAACAACGCCGTCCCCCCAGAATACCACCAGGCTGCCCGGCAAGCCGGCCAGGACCTGCACCAGTACCTTGAAGCCGAGGCGGCTAAGCAGAAACCCGGCGAACACGGCCTGCTGGCCCTGGATTGGTGGAACGGCAACCGCTCGGTGCTGGTCGATGCCGACCTGACCGGCCTGCTCATCGGGGCCACCCTGGCTACCCGCGCCCCCGACATTTACCGCGCCCTGATCGAGGCCACAGCCTTCGGAACCCGCATCATCATCGAATCCTTCGAGGAGCGCGGCATCCCCGTCAACGAGCTGGTCCTGGCTGGCGGCCTGCCGGAGAAAAACCAGCTCCTCGTCCAGATTTACGCGGACGTCACCGGCAAAACCCTGCGCTTCGCGGGGTCGGCCCAGTCATCGGCCCTCGGCTCGGCCATGCACGCCGCAGTCGCCGCCGGTGTATATCCCAACATTCAGGCCGCCGCCGAGAAGATGGGCAAGCTCACGGACCGCACCGTCCACCCCATCCCGGCCCACCAGGCCATCTATGATCGCCTGTACGCCGACTACAAGCTGCTCTACGACTACTTCGGGCGCGGCGCCAACGACGTGATGAAGCGCCTCAAGGCCCTCCGGCACGAAGTTCGCACGGGCTAGTTCACGGAGTCAAGGGAATGTCCGCCATGCGCTTACAGGCGCTACGCCGACAGGTGTCCGATCTGCACCAGGAGTTGCCGCGCAATAACCTGGCCGTCTGGACCATGGGCAACCTCAGCGCGCGAGACCCGGAGACCAACCTGGTCGTCATCAAGCCCAGCGGCGTCAGGTTCCAGCACCTCTCGCCGGAAAATATGGTCATCGTGGACCTGGACGGCAATGTCGTCGAGGGCGACCACAAACCCTCCTCAGACACGGCCTCGCACTGTTACATCTACCGTCACATGCCGCATGTCAACGGCATCGTTCACACCCATTCCCGCTACGCCACCGCTTTTGCCGCCCTGGGCCGCGATATCCCCTGCTTTCTGACCGGTATGGGGGACGAGTTTGGCGGGCCGATCCCGTGCGCCGGTTTCAGCCTGATCGGCGGTGAGGGCATCGGCAGGCTGGTCGTAGACGTGCTCACCGGCCATCGCAGCCGGGCCTGTCTGCTTCAGAATCACGGTGTGTTTACCATCGGCGAAACCCCCGAGGCCGCCATCAAGGCCGCCGTGATGTGTGAGGACAGCGCCGCCACATCCTGGCTTGCGCTCCAACTCGGCACGCCGATCCCCATCTCCCAGGAGAATCTGGATCGCCTCTTCGACCGCTACCAGAATGTCTACGGCCAGTAGGGTGCTGGTCATCTCGCGGGGGCTTGTGTTCCTTTGCAGAGATTGAAGAGATAGAGGAGAACGAACATGGTGGTCGCACAGCCTCAGCCTGTTGCCGCTTCCACGCTGAATGCCAGGCCGGTTACCCTGGCCGTCATCGTCGGCACGCGCGGCTTTTTTCCTGCTCATCTGGCGCTCAGTGGGCGCAAAACCATCCTCGAAGTCCTGGAAAAGGCAGGCATCAAGGCCATTCTGCCGCCGGAGGATGCGACCAACATGGGCGCCATCGAGTCGCTGGCGGAGGCCCGGCTGGCGGCTGACCTCTTCAGGCAGCACCGTGACGAGATCGACGGCGTGCTGGTCACCCTCCCCAATTTCGGCGACGAGCGCGCTATCGCCAACACCCTGCGCTTCGCCGACCTCAACGTGCCGGTCCTCATCCACGCCTTCCCGGACGAGGTCGGCACCATGGACATCCAGCACCGCCGCGACAGCTTTTGCGGCAAGATGAGCTGCTGCAACAACCTGCACCAGTACGGCATCAAATACACCCTCACCAGCCAGCACACCATGGACCCCACCGGCGAGGCTTTCATGGCCGACCTCAAGCGCTTCGCGGGCATCTGCCGCGTGGTGCGGGGCATGCGCACGGCCCGCCTGGGCATGATGGGCGCCCGCCCGGAGGCCTTCAAGACCGTGCGCTTCAGCGAAAAGCTGCTCGACCACGCCGGGATCAGCGTCGAAACCCTCGACCTGTCCGAGGTCTATGGCCGCATCGAGCGCCTGCCAGATGATGATCCCGCCGTCACCGCCAAGCTCGACGCGATCAAGCGATACGCCAGGACCCAGAACGTCCCCGCCCAGTCGCTGCTCAAGATGGCCAGGTTCGGCGTGGTCCTGGATCGCTGGGTCGAGGCCAACCAGCTCGACGCCACCGCCATCCAGTGCTGGACATCAATGGAGGAGTACTTCGGCGTCGTGCCCTGCACCCTGATGAGCATGAGCAGCAACGCCCTCAACCCCTCCGCCTGTGAAACCGACATCGTTGGGGCGCTGGCCATGCTGGCCCTCCAGCTTGCCTCTGGCCGTCCTTCGGCCCTGGTCGACTGGAACAACAACTACGGGGAAGATCCCAACAAAGGCGTGGTCTTCCATTGCTCCAACCTGCCCAGCGCTGTCTTCGTGGAGGATATCCCGGTCATGGACTACCAGGAGATCATCGCCGGGTCGGTAGGCAAGGAGAACACCTTCGGCACCATCTACGGTCGTATCAAGGAAAGCCCCTTCACCTATCTCCGGATCTCGACCGACGACCTCCAGGGCCGGATTACAGCCTACACCGGCCAGGGCAGGTTCACCAACGATCCGGTCCATACCTTCGGCGGCTATGGCGTCGTGGAAGTTCCCAACTACCAGGCCCTGCTGGCCTACATCTGTAACAACGGTTTCGAGCACCACGTGGCCGTCAACCAGGCTCACGTGGCCGATATCATCGACGAAGCCTTCAATAAGTATCTGGGCTGGCCGACCTACCACCACCGCTAGGTCGGCCAACCGCGCGGGGCGGCTCTGGGGCCGCCCCACCCCGTCCGGCGCTCCACGCGCCAGATCGGTCAACGGGCTTACGAGCGAGTACCATGTCCGTCCTTCTACAAGCTACAGGCATCACCAAGCAGTTCCCCGGCACACTGGCCCTGGATAACGTGCAGTTGGAGCTGAGAGCCGGTGAAATCCACGCCATTGTGGGTGAAAACGGCGCGGGCAAGAGCACGCTGATGAAGATTCTGAGCGGCGTCCACACCGCCGACGCCGGTGAGATCCGCTTCAACGGCCAGTTGATCGCCCCCGCCAGCCCCCAGGAAGCCCTCAGCCTGGGCATCGCCATCGTCCACCAGGAGTTGAGCCTGGTCCCCGCCCTCACCGTGGGCGAGAACATCTTTCCCGGTCGGCTGCCCACCAACGCCCTCGGTATGGTCCGCTTTGGCGAGCTGTTCCGCCGCAGCCGCGAGGCGCTGGCCAAGCTGGATGTCAGGGTCGATCCCCGCACGTTGGTCAGCGATCTCTCGGTCGCCAACCAGCAATTGGTCGAGATTACCAAGGCCCTCAGCTCAGATTGCAGGGTCCTCATCCTCGACGAGCCAACCTCCGCCCTCACCGAACGCGAAGCGGATACCCTCTTTGACCTCCTGCGTCGGCTGGCCGCCGATGGCGTGGGCATCCTCTACATCAGCCACAAGCTCAGTGAGATCTTTGCCCTGGCCGACCGCGTGACCGTCCTGCGGGACGGCAAATACATCGGCACCCAGAACGTCCAGGATATCACGCCCGACGTAGTCATCCGCATGATGGTCGGGCGCGAGCTGGGCGAGATGTACCCCGACAAAGCTACCCAACGGGGCGAGCCGATCCTGGAGGTCCGCAACCTGCGCCTGCCCGGCCAGCAGGTACGCAACAGCTTCACGCTCTATCGCGGGGAGGTGCTGGGTTTCGCTGGCCTCATCGGTTCCGGTCGCACCGAGCTGATGCGGGCCATCTTCGGGGCCGACCCCAAGGCGGAAGGGGAGATCGTCCTGGACGGCAGGCGGGTCGAAATTCACTCCCCCTCCCGGGCCATCCAGCGCCGAATCGGCTACCTGCCGGAAGACCGCAAGGCGGCGGGCCTCTTCCTGGATATGGCCCTCAAAAGCAACATCGAGGTTTCCATCCTGCCGGAGGTCTCCGATAACGGCTTCGTCACCCCTGGCAAGGAGAAGCGCATCGCCCAGGAATATGTGGAACGCCTCAACATCAGCACGCCCAGCGTGGAGCAGCAGATACGGCGCTTGAGCGGCGGCAACCAGCAAAAAACCCTCATCGCCAAGTGGCTGGCCATCAGGCCGCGCCTGCTGATCGTTGACGAGCCGACACGCGGCATCGATGTGGGCGCTAAACGCGAGATCCATTACCTGTTGCGCCGGCTGGCCCAGGAAGGCGTGGGCGTCATCATGATATCTTCTGAGCTGCCGGAGGTCTTGGGCATGAGCGACCGCGTGCTGGTCATGCACGAGGGCGCTATCGTGGCTGAATTGACCGCTGACCAGGCCACCGAGGAGGCCATCATGACCTACGCCAGTGGCCAACATATCGAGATGAGTGTATAGGGCAATGGAAGCAACCACCCAAACTCAACCTGAAAAAGCGACAACCGTAGAGACCGGCCCCGGTCTGCTCAGCCGGCTCATCCAGTTTCGGGAGTTGACCCTGATCGTCATGATCCTGGTCGTCGGCGTCCTCCTGCAACTGGCCACGGGCCGCTTCCTGACCACGGCCAACCTGAACGCGATCCTGCTCGGCTTTGCCGCCTCGTCCATCATCATGGTCGGCATGCTGGCCGCTCTGGTCTCTGGCGGCTTCGACCTGTCCGTCGGATCGGTATTTGCCATGGGTGGCGTGACCAGCGCCATCGCCCTGCGGGGCGACGTTCCCATCCTCCCCGCCATCCTGCTGGGGGTCGGCGCCGGCATGCTGGCCGGGCTGGTCAACGGCCTGCTCATCACCAAAGCCCGCATCAACCCCTTCATCACCACCCTGGGCATGATGAGCATCGCGCGCGGCGTGGGCCTGGCCATCACGGAAGGCTCCCCAATCGCCAACCTGCCGACTGAGTTCTTCGTCTACGGTCAGGGCAAGACGCTGGACATCCCCAACCTGATCCTGATCGCCCTCGTGATCGTGATCATCGGCGATATCCTCATGCGCCGCTCAGCCGTCTGCCGCCTCATTTACTATGTCGGCGGCAACCCGGATGCCGCCCGTCTGTCAGGGATCAACGTCGATCGCGTGACCATCGGGGTCTACACCCTCTCTGGCTTGCTGGCCGCCCTGGCCGGCGTGCTCTCCGTCTCGCGCTTCACCGTGGCAGACCCCGGCACCGGCACCGGCGAGGAGCTGCGCCTCATCGCCGCCTGCATCATCGGCGGCGCCAGCCTCAAAGGCGGCAAAGGTACGGTCCTCGGCGGTCTGCTCGGCTTGATGTTCGTCGGGTTCATCAATAACGGGATGGTGCTTCTGCGCGTACCCGTCTATTGGCAGAACCTGGCCATGGGGGTCATCCTCCTGGTGGCGGTGGGCTTCGATACGTTCAGCCAGCGCTTCCAGGAGCGGCCAGGCCGCAGGAAGGTGGGCTAGCCCCTCCCGCCTTCACCAGTCCGTCCTGAGGCATCTAGATCGTTCAGTTGAACAAGAGGAGCTTGAGAGATGAAACGCCGTGAATTCTTAAAGGCCACCAGCATGCTCGCCGCCGCCGGCATCACCCTGCCTGCCCTCAGGTCACTGCGGGCGCAGGAAACCCAGACCTACTATATGGTTACTTTCGTCTCCGGCATCGATTATTGGAGGGACTGCTATCGCGGCATGCAGGATGCAGCGGAGTTCCTTGGCGTCGAAACGGTCTACACCGGCACCCCGGAGAACGACATCACAGCCGAAGTCCGCGTCTTCGAGGAAGTGGCTGGCCAGCAGCCTGCCGGCATCCTGGCGACGATCATCAACCCGGACGCCTTCATCGCCCCCATCAACGCCGCCGTGGAAAGCGGCGTGCACGTGGTCACGTTCGACGCCGACTCGCCGCTCAGCAAGCGCTATTCCTTCGTCGGCACCGGCAACTACTATGCCGGCGTCGTCGCCGCCCGCTGGCTGGCCCCGCTGGTCGGCTCCGGCAGGGTGGCCATCTCCAGCGTTACCGCCCAGCTTAACCATGTCCAGCGCCGTCAGGGCTTCATCGACACGCTGGCCGCCGAATACCCGGATGTCACGACCTCAGACGACCTGATCGTCGACGACCAGAACAACAGCACCATCGCCGCCCAGCAGATGTCCGCCGTGCTCCAGGCCAACCCGGACATCAAGGGTATCTTCGCCACCGACGCCCTGGGCGCGGTCGGTGTCGCTCAGGCGGTGCGCGAGGCCGGTCTGACCGATATCCGAATCATCGGCTTCGACTACGATGAAGGCACCCTCGACCTGATCGACAGCGGCCAGTTGAGCGCCACCCTGGCCCAGGGCACCTGGCAGATGGGCTTCTGGGGGCTGATGTTCCTGTACATGGTCCGTAACGGCATGATCAAGTCCGTTTCGGATTGGGCCGCCGCTGGCATCTCCCCCCTGCCGCCCAACGTGGACACGGGCGTGGTCGTCATCACCGCCGAGAACAGCCAGTACTGGCGCGCCGGTTCATAACCGGCACCGTTGCATGGCACAACAGGGCGGGGCGCCTCACAGCGCCCCGCCTCGCCAACACCCCAACCAGCAAGTCTCACCGCAACAGAAATCCTCAAGATTTGAACAAATCGGGAACTTTTGTACACCCGCTTGCGGTCAACCTGTGGTACGGTAAGCCACAAAGAGATCGTGCAGGGAAGGTGGTGTATGTTCCCGGCGCTTCACTCAGCGAAACTCGCCGGAAGGCGCGCCCAGGCGGGCATTATCCTGGAGGCTGGCTTTGCTTGCCGAAAAAAAAGTTTGCGGCAGCAGCAAACGGCAGCAAGGCGAAACCTGTCCTATGTCAGTTGCCCCCTCAGGGAACGTCCTTGGCAGCCTGATGCGAAAAAGGGATAATCCCCCTTGAGGAGGAGAATCCTTGTCCGTTACAGGCAGCCGACTCATACACAGGCCCTGGCCCTCGTGCTCGCCTCAAGCGTGCGCGCAGGCCCCTGCCTTGCCCGGGGACACGCTCCCTCAGGGCCGGCGTGCCGTTGTGCCCCAACTGTGCTCCAATGAAACAGGAGGAGAAACCGATGGCAGATTACCGTATCCCACGGCTTGAGATGCCCGCGCCCGTCGGACCGGACGAGGCCATCCTGGTGGCCAGCGGAGACCTGCGGCTCGCCGCCAACCAGGTGTGCTGGCCCGCCCAGGAGGACATGGAGCGCCGCGTCGTTGACGCCTTCGCCGGGCAAGGCCTCACCGTCAGGCGGGGCCACCCCTACGACCCCGTGGAGAAGCACGGCTTCATCTCCAGCCAGCGCATGGGCATGGATGTCTTCAAGAACATCCACCCCGAAGCCCGCCTGATCGTGGCCGAGGCCGTCTGGCAGTACAGCCATCACGTCCTGGCCGGGCTGCGCAGCCATCGCGGCCCCATCCTCACCGTCGCCAACTGGAGTGGCCAGTGGCCCGGCCTGGTCGGCCTGCTCAACCTCAACGGCAGCCTGACCAAGATGGGCGTCCCCTACAGCACCATCTGGAGCAAGGACTTTACGGATGACTTCTTCCTCAACGGCATCCGCCAGTGGCTCCGCGAGGGCCGCATCACCCACGACACCAGCCACGTGCAGGACCTCGACCCCGCCAGGCTCCCCGCCCCGGAGGCCGAGCTGGGTCGGGCGCTGGCCGCGCAGCTCCGGCACGAGAAGGCCATCCTGGGCGTCTTCGACGAGGGCTGTATGGGCATGTACAACGCCATCATCGACGACGAGTTGCTCAACCCGGCGGGGGTATACAAAGAGCGGCTCAGCCAGTCGGCCCTGGTGGCGGCAATGCGCCGCGTCTCCGACGCCGAAGCGCAGCAGGTGCGCCGCTGGCTGGACCAGCGTGGGGTCACCTTTGTCACCGGCCCCAACCCGGAGACCGACCTCACCGACGACCAAATCCTGGAGCAGTGCAAGATGTACATCGCCGCCGTGCGCATGGCCCACGAATTCGGCTGTGCCGCCATCGGCATCCAGTACCAGCAGGGCCTCAAGGACATGACCCCCGCCTCCGACCTGGCCGAAGGGCTGCTCAACAATCCCGACCGCCCGCCGGTCTACCACGCGGAAACGGGCGAGGAGTTGTTCGCCGGGCTGGCCGTGCCCCACTTTAACGAGGTGGACGAAGGGGCCGGGCTGGACGCCCTGGTCACCAACCGCGTGTGGACGGCCATGGGCCTGGACCCCTCCACCACCCTGCACGACCTGCGCTGGGGCGAGCACTACCGGGGGGACGGCGTGGACGCCTTCGTGTGGGTCTTCCTCATCTCCGGCGCGGCCCCGGCCTCGCACTTTATCGGCGGCTATGCGGGCGCCAGCAGCGAGCGACAGCCCCCCATGTACTTCCGGCTGGGCGGTGGCACGCTCAAGGGCGTCAGCAAGCCGGGCGAGATCGTCTGGAGCCGGGTCTTTGTGATGGACGGCGGGCTGCACGCCGACCTGGGGCGCGCCACCGTGGTCGAGCTGCCGCGCCAGGAGACCGAGCGCCGCTGGCAGGCCACCACCCCGCAGTGGCCGATCATGCACGCCGTGCTGCACGGCGTGACGCGCGACCAGATGATGGCCCGCCACAAGGCCAACCACCTCAACGTGGCCTATGCCCCCTCCGCCGAAATGGCAGATAAGGCTCTGGCGGCCAAGGCGGCCATGCTGGCAGAGATGGGCGTCGCCGTCCACCTGTGCGGGGAGGTAAAGCTGTAGCCAGCGCCTCCTGGCCGCCACGCCTGGCGGCCCTCAGGCCGGGAATTCACCGCACCAACGAACAGGGGACGCCTCGCCTCGTGCGTCCCCTCGCGCGCTGCTTCGCCAGGCCTCCGTATCAGGCTCACACCAGCCCCAACAGCCGCGCCACCGTCGCCGTCAGCAACGTGACCCCAAACCCCATCGCCAGCGGCAGCAAGGTGGCCACCAGAGTCCAGCGCAGGTTCTTGGTCTCCTGCCAGATCGTCAGGATGGTCGTGCTGCACGGGTTGTGGATCAGGCTGAAGAGCATCAGGTTGACCGCCGTCAGCATCGTCCAGCCGCCCATACCCACCAGCACGTTGTAAACCTGGGCGTCGCTGTCCAGCTCCACCATCACGCCCGGCTGCACCGCCGCCGAGCCGCCGACCATCATCGTCAGCATCAGCACGGTGGGGATGACGATCTCGTTGGCCGGGATGGCCACCACATAGGCCAGTAGAATGACCCCGTTGAGGCCGAAGAGCAGCCCGATGGGGTTCAGAAAGTGGACCAGGTGCTCGCCTACGCTGGCCCCGCCAACCGTGACGTTGCCCAGCAGCCAGATGACCGCGCCCGCTGGGGCAGCCATCACCACGGCCCGCCGCAACACGATCAGCGTTCGGTCGATGACCGAGGTGTACAGCGTCTTGAGGATTTGCGGCGGGCGGTACGGCGGCAGCTCCAGGCTGAAAGCGGAGGCCTCGCCCTTGAGCCAGGTCCGGGAGAGGAACCAGGACACCAGCAGGGCCAGGGCGATGCCCAGCACCGCCACGCTCACCACGCTGGCCGCTGCGACCAGGCTGGCCAGCGCGGGCGGCGCGGTCGCGCCGATGAAGATCGTGCCCATCAGGATCAGGGTAGGCCACCGTCCGTTACAGATAGAGAAGTTGTTGGTGATGATGGCGATCAGCCGCTCGCGCGGGCTGTCGATGATCCGGGTGGAGACAACCCCCGCCGCGTTGCAGCCGAACCCCATCATCATGGAGAGCGCCTGTTTGCCGTGCGCCCCCGCCCTGTGGAACAGCCGGTCCAGGTTGAAGGCCACGCGCGGCAGGTAGCCCAGGTCCTCCAGCAGCGTGAACAGCGGGAAGAAGATCGCCATCGGCGGCAGCATCACGCTGACCACCCACGCCGTGGCCAGGAAGACCCCGTCGATGAGGAATCCCGACAGCCACCAGGGCAGGCTCAGCGCCCCGGCGACGCCGTGCAGCACGCCGTAGACCCGGTTCATCAACAGGTCGGCCAGCATTTGCGAGGGCACGTTCGCCCCGCTGATGGTCAGCCAGAAAACGCCCATCAGCATCAGCCCCATGATGGGAAAGCCCCACACACGGCTGGTCAGCAGGCGGTCCAGCGTGCGGTCCAGGTACAGCCGCCCGCCCCGCGCCGTGCGCGCCACAGCGTGGTCGGCGATCTGGGCGGCGTCGCTGTAGATCGACTCCACCAGCCGGTCGTGAAAGTCCGGGCCGACCGCACCTTGCAGTTCCCGCGCCAGGCTCAAAAGCTGCTCGGCAGGAGCAGCGGCTTCGAGCTTATCGGCCATCAGGCCACCTCCACTTTCGCTTCTGGCAGCCGCTGTACGGGCGCGCTGCGCGTCAGGTTGCCCAGTTCGCCCCTGCGCACCGCCTCGACAATGCGCGGATCGCCCTCCAGCAGCCGCATGGCCACCCAGCGGGCGTTGGGCAATCCCTGGAAGGTCGCCTCGATTTGCCGGGCCAGTCGCTCCACCGCCCTGGCCACCTTGGGATCGCGGTTCTTGATGCGGTGGGGGCGGGTCGCGGTTTTGCCCGTCGCCACCCCAAAGATGGCCGCCAGCAGCTCCGGGACGCCCTCGCCCCGCCGGGCCACGGTGGGGACAACGGGCACGCCCAGGTCCCGCGCCAGAGCGCGGGCGTCCACCCGCAAGCCGTGTCGCTCGGCCTCGTCCATCAGGTTCAGGCAGACCACAGCCCTGTCGGTGATCTCCAGGATTTGCAGAACCAGGTTGAGGTTGCGCTCCAGGCGCGTGGCATCCGCCACAATCACCGTCACGTCCGGCTGCCCAAAGAGGATGAAATCGCGAGCAACCTCTTCATCCGCGCTGGTGGAGAGCAGAGAGTACGTCCCCGGCAGGTCCACCAGCTTGAAGCGCCTGCCTTCATAGAGGAAGCCCCCCTCGGCCCGCGTGACCGTCTTGCCCGGCCAGTTGCCCGTGTGCTGGCGCAGGCCGGTGAGCGCGTTGAAGACCGTGCTCTTGCCCGTGTTCGGGTTGCCCGCCAGCGCCACCACGTAATCCCAGCCCTGCACGTCCAGCCCCAGCTTGATCAGCCGGGCGTTTTGTGCCAGCGAGCAGGTGGCGCAGCCCGCGTGGGGCAGCGTTGCGCCGCCGCTAACCCTTGTGTCGCTCATCGTGTGGCTTCCTCCTGTTCTTGCACCTGCACATGAATCTGCCGGGCCTGCTCCCGCCGCAGCGCGATCAGCGATCCGCGCACCAGATAGGCGACCGGGTCGCCGAGCGGGCTGACCAGCTCCACCTGGATGGCCGTCCCCGGCACGATGCCCAGGTCCATCAGCCGGCGGCGCTCCAGGCCCTGGCAGGTCAATGCCGTGACCACCGCCTGCTGCCGGGGGGCCAGGGTATCCAACGTTCGGGTAGATTCACGCATCGCCCACTCACCCTAGAACTTGACCAGAAACGCCGTGAAGTACATGACCGCCAGGCCCACCACCAGCCCCCCCAGATTCACCCAGTTCAACACGGGCTGGTCCAGCCGCTTGCTCTCCTGCGCCACCAGCCTGCCGACCTCCCACACCACCTGCAAGATGGCCCCCACGCCGACCGCCAGGAAGATCGTCGCCAGCACCGGGTTAAAGGCGAAGCCCCCCACCCAGGTGCCGATGATGGCTGGGCCGCCCGCCAGCAGGAGCAGCAGGGCGAAATGCCGCAGGCCGGGGTTCTTGCGCAGGATGGGGGCGGCGATGCCCACGCCTTCCGTGATGTTGTGCAACGTGAAGCCCAGGATGAGGAAGGTCCCCAGGGCGGCCTCCCCCAGGGCGAAGGCCGCGCCGATGGCCAGCCCTTCCCCCAGGTTGTGCAGGCCGATGCCCAGCGCGATCTGGTAGGCGATGCTGAGCGGCGTGCGCTCCCCGCTCCGGCGGAAGGCCCCCACCGCCAGCAGCGCTCCCAGCGCGATCAGCGCGACGAAGATCACCATCGGCACGCCCTGCCAGAAGGCCGGCAGCCCCTCGGCGAACTCCAGCGCGTCGAACCACGTGCCCACCGCCAGGAAGACCAGCAGCCCCACCGTCAGAGACAGGATGAAGTTCATCGCCTGCCTGCTCAGGCGGCGCATGAAGGGGTACCACAGCATCCCCAGGAAGACCGGGACGATGCCCACGTAGAACCCCACCAGCCCGAACTGCGCCAGGAATGCCGCAGATGGCGCGGGCGTTTCCACCGCAACCGGGATCTCGGCGGAGAAGGTCGCGCCCAGCTCGGTGATCAGGGTGATCTCATGGGCCTCTGCGGTCACCCAGGGATAGGGAATGGTGAAAACGGCCCGCCCCAGGCGGGGGATAGTGTTGGATGGCTCCGCCGTGAAGGCCCAGTAGGCTTCGTCCACCAGCACCTGCGGGATGGTCACCGGCTGTGGGCCGTCGTTGACCACCTCCAGCCGGATGACGCCCGGCTCCGGCAGGGTGATGCGTTGGATGGTGACCTGCTCGATGGGCGGCCCTGCCAGCTCGGTCAGTCCGCCGCCGGTGGTCACCACATAGGCCAGCACCAGCCCCAACAAAACCAGCGGGACCAGTGCCAGCGCCCAGGCAGTCCCGGACAGGCGGTCCTCGGCGGCTTTCACGTCCTGGGCTGTTGTCTGCTGCGTGCTCATGACCGCTCCTCCTCTCGCCAGGCGACTGTACTGCCGCTGGTGGCCTTCCTGTCCCACTCCGCGTCAAGCCCTGCCTCGGCCAGGGCCGCCTCGAAGTCCTCCGGCTCCACCACGTTGAAGTTGCCCATCCAGCCCAGCTCCGCAAACTCGCTGATGTGGGCGTGGAACATGTACTGCCCCGGCCAGCGGTAGCGGAACTCCAGGATGCCCCGCTGGGCCTGGGCCTGCATGATGGTGTCCACCATGCGCAGGGTCGGCTCCAGTGTGGTGCCGTGGTCGTAGTAGTCAAAGAACTCCGCGTGCAGGTGGAAGGAGTTGATCGGGTCGAATTCGGTGATGTTGATCAGGTAGATGCGCACCAGCTCGCCGACCTTGATCGGGATGAGCTGCCGGGCGAACTCATGCCCCACCGTGTTGACGGCGTAAATTTCGTTGTCCCCGTCGAAGTTGGTGTCGAAGCCGTTCATCATCATCATGAACTCGCGCGCCGGGGGACGCCCCTCGCGCGGATCGACGATGAACGCGCCGTACAGCCCCTTGTGGATGTGGCGCTTGAGCGGCAGCGCATGGCAGTGGTAAAGATGGCAGCCGAAAGGCTCCGCGTCGAATTCGTAGACAAAGCTCTCGCCCACGCCGATCTCCCCCGGCCCTGCCCCGGCCACGCCGTCCATCTCGAAGGGATGGATGCCGTGGAAGTGAATGGTGTGGGGGTGCGTGCCCGCATTGATGAAGTTGATGCGGATGCGGTCGCCCTCCGTGCAGCGGATCGTCGGGCCGGGCACGCGCCCGTTGTACGTCCACGCCGGGAAGAAGATGCCCGGCGCGATCTCGATCTCCTTGTCCTGCGCCACGAACTGGTATTCCCGCAGCGTCTGGCCGTTGGGCAGCCTGCTGACCCTGCCGTAATCCCAATCGACCAGCATCTGCGCCGGGTCAAAGCCGTTGCGTGCGTGGTCCACCGCCCCCACCAGCATACCGTTCATGTGCTGGTGAGCGTGCGGCTCCGCTTCCGGGTAGTCGTCCGGCCCCTGGGCGCGGACGGCCCTTTCCAGCGCGCTGGCTCCCAGCAGGGCGGCGGCGCTGCCCAGCCCCACCCGCAGAAACCCGCGCCGTGAGAGAAGATGCTGCAATGTCTGCTTCATTGGATGCTCCTCAGCTTGCGACGTGCTCTCACAAACGTAGGGTGTCAGCCCCGCAATTTTCAGGCCAATGTTGACCTAGTTTTAGGGTAACCTAATATATTATACTGCCTTATCCAAAAGAGTCAAGGGACCGGAAAAGTAAAATTCAGCGGAAAGGCGCAGGAAGGGAATCTGGTGTATGCTACCTGGCGGTTGTCAGCCTGTGATTGTGACTAAGGAGACCGGCATGATGAAGCAGTGGGGACTGGTCCTGCTGGCCCTGGGGGTGGGTTTGCTGGCGGCCTGCGGCGGCCCCGGCAGTCGATCGATTTGCGGCGCGCAGGTCTGCGTGACGGATACTCGCCTGGTGCGCGTTGGGCAGGGCACCATCGCCCTGATCCTGCGCGTCACCGAGCCGGACGGCAGCTTCGACCCGGAGGCCCCACCCCGCTTCACCGACGGCCTGCACGTCACCCTGGTGGCGGAAGAGAGCAGCCGCCGCATCCTGGACCGCGACTTCAGCGCGGCGGACATCTCCTGCCTGGCCGGGACCAACGTCCCTGGCGCGGAGGGCAGTCTGGTGGCCGCCTGCCTGCTCACCATCGACGAGTCCGAGCTGGCCGCCCCGCCGGAGGCAAACGGCGCGGTGACGCTCACGCTGTACAGCGAGACCTTCCCCACCGCGCTGATGGAGGTGCGCTTCCCATAGCGAATGTTGCTCAGGGCCTCCCGCTCAGGCAGCGGGCAGCAGCAACCGCAGCCCCAGCGCAAGCAGCCAGCCCACCACCAGCCACAGGCCAAAAAGCCCGTGCAGCCGCGCCGTGCCGCCCTGGGCCTGGTGCAGCAGGGCGGTGTCCGTGCTGCTGGTGATGATCCGCGCCAGGCGGTAGGCTTCCGGGGCGGTGACCAGCGCCAGCAGCGTCGGCCAGGGCATCACACCCCCCAGAATCAGCGCCACCAGGGCCAGGTAGGCCCCGCCCACCAGGAACACGTATTCCGCCCGCGCCAGCCGCAGCCCCAGCAGCACGGCCAGGGTCCGCTTGTTGGCGGCGCGGTCGGCCTCTATGTCCCGGATGTTGTTGGCGTGCAGGATGGCCGCCACCATGAACCCGATCGGCAGCCCGGCCAGCAGCGCGGTCCGGCTGGCCTGCCCTGCCGTCATGGCGTAATACGCCCCCAGCACCATCAGCGGCCCCATGAAGACGAAAACCGCCAGCTCCCCCAGGCCGATGTAGGCCAGCGGCAGCGGCCCCGCCGTGTACAGCACCACCACCAGCACCCCGCCCACCCCGATCCACAACAGCAGCGGCCCGCTGTAGGCCGTCAGCAGCAGCCCGATCAGCGATCCCAGGGTCACAGTCACCACCGCGCCCGCCAGCACCAGCCGTGGCGGCAGCACCCGCTGCTTGATCACCATCCCCTGCCCCGCCACCTTCAGCGCGTCCGCGCCGCGCTGGTAGTCTGAGTACTCGTTGATCAGGTTGGCGGCGATTTGCAGCAGCAGCGCCCCCAGCAGCGCCAGGGCAAAGCGCAGCAGGTCGAAGCCCCCCTCGTCCAGGGCCACCACCGCCGCCAGGCCCAGCGGCGCGTAGGTGGCCGTCAGCGTGCGCGGGCGCGCGGCGCGATACCAGGCCGCCAGGCGCAGAGGGTTGGCAGTGGACCCGCTGCCGCTCACTTCAGGACCTCGACTCGACGAAGGAATCGGCATACCAGCGGCGCAGCTCGGTCGAGGAGATGTCCGCGCGGAACATCTCCTCCGGGATGGCCGTGAACATATCGGCAAACTGCTCCGGCACGGGCACGTCCTCCAGTGTGCGGAATTGCCCTTCGTGCAACCGCCCGGCCACCAGAAAACGCCCGCCAGCCCGCCGGATGGCCTCCAGCGAGGCCAGCATGGCCTGTTCATCCCCCCCGTAATACCGGGGGTTGACCAGGCGCGTCGCCGTGTCGTAGCCCAGCACGAAGACGCTGTTGGGGAACAGGGCGGCCTTCTGCTCGAACAGGGGCGCGGTCGTCAGCACCACGCGCCCCCGCCCCACAATCTGATCGAGCCGCCTGCGCACCTCCGCCTCAGAAAGCGGCGGCTTGTCCACGTTGTGCGCCGAAAGCTCAAAGTACACCGGCAGCCCCACGATCTGCTCCGCCACGTGCGCCAACTGCAGGTGGCCGCCGTGCAGCGGGTTGAACGCGCCGGGCAGGATGGCCACGCCGTGCGGCAGCGCCGCGCCGATGCGCCGGTCCAGTTCGATGGCGATGGCCGGCAGCTCCCCGTGCAGCACCTGCAAAATGAGGTCCGGCTCTTCCTCCCGCGCCGCCTGGACCTGCTCGTCCGGGTAAAGCCCCAGCGGTATCTCGTCCCGCACCCCGCAGGCCCGCGACAGGGCCGAGAGCACCAGCCGACTGACCACCTCCTCCTCGCCGATGCGATCGCGCATGCCTTTGCTCAGCACCAGCGAATAGGTGGCAACGCCCTGCTCGTCACGCACGGCCACGTGGCAGCGGTGTGCCCCGCGCTTGGGTCGGTCCGTGACCAGCGTCGCCGTGCAAGCCAGGCCCAGGGAGGGCTTCCCTTCTGCGGCCAGCAGGCGCGCCCGGTGGTAGGCCGTCTTGGCCAGGTAGATCGCCGTCTCCCGCGAGACAAATTGCTCTGGACGGAAGCCCAGGTAGTGCTCAAACGCCGGATAGCTGTAAGGCAGCGTCATCTCCAGCACCGTCCGCGAGGCCCCCGGCACGCTCAGCAGCCAGGCCAGCGCCCTGCTCCCGCCCCCGCTGACGACCAGGGCCGCCTGCATCGGCAGGTCATGAATCTGGCGGATGACCGACTGGATTATCTCATCCACAACCACGCTCCACTTCCCGCGCCGCGTCCCCCGAAGTATACACACCCTGCCCCCGATTGGGCAGCCTTTGCTGCAATATCGGCATTGACGGGGGAGAGCCTGATCGTTACAATTGCCTGGCTGCGACAAAAATGTCGCCCCAGGTTAATAGTTGTGTGCGGACCCGCCATGAGCGCCTCCAATTCCAACCGTCCCATACCCCTGGCCGCTTCCAGCCGGGCCACCATCGCCCACCTTGACGCAGAAGCGCTGTCCCTGGAAGCCAGCGCCGTCCGCGCTGCCCAGGCGCACGCCGTCATAGCCCACACGAGCGCCTTTGGCAGCGCCAAAGCCGAAACGCTGGAAGCGCAGCTCAGCGCCGTAGGCGTCGCCCAGGCCCGCCAGGCCACGCTGCGCAACGTGGGCGCCGGGCTGGTGCAGGCCCGGCAAGTCGCCGCCTCCGGGAGCTGGCTGAACTTTGTGCAGGGCGTGGAGGTGAGTCTGCACGGGCGCACCCTGGTCGGCCTGCTCATGGCGCGCCGGGTTTCCGGCGACGTGCGCGTGCTCATCGACTGGCGCGGGGCCGCCATCCTGGGGCTGATGCTGGGGCTGGTCATCACCTGGATAAGCAGAAAGCAATCCCCATCCCCCCAAGTCAATCGCTAATTGCAGGGAGAACCTACCAAAATGTCCAAACTGATTACGCTGGAAGCCCAGCCGCGCACCGTCACCGGCAAACAGGTCAGGCAATTGCGCACTCAGGACTTGATACCGGGCGTGGTCTACGGCCCACACCTGGACAACGCGATCAACGTCCAGATTCCCTGGCGCGATCTGCGCGCCGCGCTGCGCGAGGCGGGCGGCACCAACCTGATCGAGCTGAGCGTCGGCAGCGAGAAGTATAACGTGCTGGCCCGCGAGGTGCAGCGTGACGTGATCAGCGGCGATCCGCTTCACATCGACTTCTACGCCGTGTCCCTGGATACCCGCCTCAGGGTGGAGGTGCCGGTGGTGTTCGTCGGGAAGGCTGCCATCGTCCAGAGCGGCGAGGCCATGCTGATCACGCGCGCCAACACCGTCGAGGTCGAGTGCCTGCCCAACGCCATCCCGGAGGAGCTGACGCTGGATATCTCCCGCCTGGCGGAGATCGGCGATTACCTGACCGTGGCTGACCTGAGCGTCCCCCCCGACGTGACCGTCCTCTCCGACCCGGAGGAGATACTGGTCCGCACCGACTACGCGACCGCCCTGCCTACCGAGGAAGAAGAGGAAGCGCTGGAATTCGAAGCCGGCGCTGAGGAAGTCGAAGTCATCCGTCGCCGTCGGGAGGAAGAAGAGGAAGAAGAGGGGGGCGAAATCTAGCCCTCCCCCGCCGGAGATCGTGCCAGTAGGAGGGGGCCGCTGTGGCCCCCTCGTTGCCTTCCCTGCCGCTCAGTCCGCCCCGGCCCGGTCTTCTTCCGTGTCCTCTGCTTCGCCGTCTTCCTCCTCCCCCGCCCCCTCAAACGCGACATCCCCCACCGCCGTCACCGCGCGCGCGAAGATCAGGTAGCCGGTATGCCCCACCATCTGATCGGTCGGACGGACGCGCGACGGCAGCGTCTTGTACCAGCGCAGCAGCAGCTCCTCGATCTGGATGAAGAACCACGCCCCCCTGTGCAGCGCTTCGTTCAGCGCCACCACTTGATTCATGGTCGGCACAATGCAGCCCAAAAACCCGCCGCTACGCAGCGCCCACCGCGCCTGGTCCAGGTAGTCCCACGGATTCGGCAAGTCCAGGAAGAGCGCGTGCGCATCCTGCTGGTCAAACCCATCGGCAATGTCCCGCTCAATAAAGGTCACACGTGGGGTCAGCCCCAACCGCTCCAGGTTTCTGCGCGCAAGCTGCTGCATGTCGGCCCGGCGGTCGTAGCTGTAGACGTGCCCCCCCTCCCCCACCATCATCGCCAGCGTGAGTGTCAGCGCCCCGCTGCCCGTCCCCGCCTCTATCACCTGCGCGCCGGGCTGCACCCCCATTTTGAGCAGGATGTAGCCCAGGTCCTTGGGGAAGATGATCTGAGACTCCCGGCGCAGATGCGTGATCAGGTCGTCCAGGTTGGGCGTCAGCACCCACATGGCGTGCCCGGTGTGGGTCTGCACGCGACTTCCACAGGGCAGCCCGATCAGGTCGTCATAGGCTACCACGCCGTGATGGGTCTGGAGCTGCCCCCCCGGTTGCAACGTGCGGATGTAGGTCTTGCGGTCTTTCCCCACCAGCAGCACCACGTCGCCGTAGGCCAGGGTCGTTCGCTGCGTCGCCATAAGTCACTCCCCGCTGGTAAGCGCGCTAAAACACAGGTATTATAGCCAAAGGGGGCCGCTCACCACCGATGACACCGCCCAACCCACCACAAGAGAGCGAGCGCGCTTTGCCCTCCCTGGCGACGCGCGCCGTCCCGGAGCGGCCCATCCTCCCGGCCCACCCCGCAGCGCGGCTCTTATGGGGGTGCGCGGTTGCAAAGGATAGAAACAATGCTAAACTATGCGCACAGGGTGGTGCGTCCCTGGTCAGCACTGCCACAAGAAGGGAGACACCTGGCATGAAACGTATTCTGGTTGTGGATGATGAAATCGGTGCTCTGACATTGATCGGCATCATGCTGGAGCGCGGCGGCTTCAACGTCCTCAAGGCCAAAGACGCCAACGCCGCGCTTACGGTGCTCGACAAAGAAACGCCCGATCTGATCATTCTGGATGTGATGATGCCAGGCATGGACGGCATTGAGCTGTGCCGCGTGATCCGGGAGCGCAGCGAAACCAGGGAAGTGCCGGTGCTGATCCTTTCCGCACGGGGAGACGCCGAAAGCGTGATGCGCGGCATGGACGCGGGGGCCAACGATTACCTGCCCAAGCCCATCCTGCATCACGACCTGGTGGACAAAGTGCGCAAAATGCTCGATATGAACGCCATGGCCGAGTAGGCAGGTCGCCGCGCCGGGAGAAAGCCTGAGCTGGGATAAACTGGCTTTTCTTTTGGTCTTCTTGCCCCCTCACCCAACCCCATACAGTGTGCGATACACATGATAATGCTCGTAGAGCAGTTGCACGTAGCGGCGTGTGCTGTCAATCGTGATCGCCTCCACAAAGCGGTCCGGGTCCCCGCCGGCGGCTTCCCACCACGCCGCCGCATTGCCCGGACCGGCATTATATGCCGCCAGGCCCACCACCGGCTGGTTGCCGAACCGATTCAACTGCTCCCATAAGTAGTACGCCCCAAAAGCGATGCTGGCATGCGGCTGGAACAGGTCCGCGTGCTGGTAATCCGGCCAGTTGAGCTGGGTGGCAATGTAATCCCCCGTGCTGGGTATCACCTGGGTCAGGCCCTTTTCGCCTGCCGCCGCCGTCGCGTAGCGATCAAACAGGCTCTCCTGCCGGATCAAGGCAAAAAGCAGCAGCGGGTCCAGCCCCCGCGCCTGGGCCTCCGGCAGCACCAGATCGCTGTAATACACAGGGTAGCGCATGCGTGCCAGGTAGGGCGGGGCCTGCAAGGTGGGCACGTCAGCCTGCTTGAGGATGTTGGCCGCCCCGACGATGGAATAGCTGTAAGCGCCGATCCCCCGCAGCCAGATGGCGAGCTGGTAGCTGGCCAGCGGGTCTTCTTCGTAGTCCCCCAGCAGATCGGAGAACTCCTCCCCCGCCTCGACCACGGAGAGCAGCGCCCACAGCTCCCGCCCGGCCACCACGCGCGGGTCCGCCTCCAGCGCTGCTGACATCGGCCACAGGGCCTCGCTCTGGGTGATGCCAAAGGTGGCCCGCAGCCAGTCCTCGGCCTGGCCCAGCTCAAGCTGGTTGTCGAATTCAAAGCGGTAGCTGGCTGGCGGCTGGAACATCTCCCGCCCCATGAGCAGGTCCTCCGCGCGAATGCTGAAGTAGCCGCCGGGGTCCGCCGCCGCAGCGGCCCGCAGGGTGGTCTGTGCCCGCTCCGCGCTGCCATTGCGCTGCGCCAGCTTCCCCAGCCACAGGTAAGCGGCGGCCACCTTCTCCCCGGAGCCGGTAGCGCCCAGGGCAGCCAGCAACCGCTCCGCCGTCGCCATGTCATTGCGCTGAACCGCCGCCATCGCCGCCCGCAGCAGCCCGTCCATGGCCCATTCATTGCCCGGATACGCCCGCCCCAGCCGCTCGAAGACGGCCAGCGCCTCGGCCTCCTGCCCCAGCGTTTCATGGAGGTAACCGGCCCGCCACAGGGCCTCTGGGGCCTGCGGCAACTGCGGGTAGGTCTCCGCCAGCGACCGGTAATGCTCAATAGCGCCCGGCGTATCCCCGGCCAGGAAGCGGGTGCGTCCCTGTTCCAGCAGCGCCTCGCCGAACTGCGGGCTGGTAGGGAACCGCTCCACCACGGTCTGGAAGGAGGTCCAGGCTGCGGCGGTGTTGCCCACGGCCCTGTACGCCCGTCCCAGCATCAGGTGGATGTCCACCGGTATCTCGGCGAGCGGCAGCTCGCTGGTATAGGCGTGCAGCGCCGTGATCGCATCCTGGTAGTCTTCCGCAGCGAAGCTGACCCGCCCCCGCACCTCGGCATCCACCGGCTGCCCTTCGTTGAGCAGAATCACCAGCGCCTGGTAGGCGTAGCCTGTCTCTGGATAGGCAGTCATCAGTTGGCGGTAGCGGTCATAGGCCCCCGCTGTGTCCCCGGCGGCCTGTAGGGCCTGCGCCGCCAGAAACATGATCTCGGCCCGGTAGCCCGCGTTGCGCGCCACCGCCAGGATCGCGTCGTATTGCGCCACGGCGGCGTCCGGCTGCCCCGTGTTGAGGTAAATCTGGGCCAGCTTCTCCCGCAGGGCCAGCAGCGGGACCAGGCTCCTGCCCACCTCCACCGCCTGCTCGTAGTAGTCCAGGGCTTCGCTGTACAGCGCCTGGGCATAATAAGCGTCGCCCAGACGCTCGTATACGTAGCTGTCGATCACGCCGGGGCGCAGCGCCAGGTATTGCTGAAAATCCATGGCCGCCGCCGGCCACTGCGCCAGCCCCAGCAGCGCATCGCCGCGCAGGAAGTACGCCCAGGGCACCCGGCCATCGGTGGGATGCTGAGCCAGATAGTTGGTCAGCGCCGCGACTGCCTCCGAGAAAAGCCCCGCCCGCAGGGCTGCCTCTCCCAGGCCGTAGGCCGCCGCCGCCCGCACATCCGCCGCCATGGAGTCCGGCGGCTGGACCAGCACCATCTGGAACGTGGCGACCGCGCCCTGGTAATCGCCGTTGAGCAGGTGTCGCTGCGCCGTCCGCAGGGCCACATCGGGGACTGGCGTCGGCGTGGGCGGTACGGTGGGGGTCGGCAGCGGCGAGGGGGTCACAGCCGCCGTCGGAAGCAGCTCCGGCGTCGCGGTGACGATGATCGGCTCCGGCTGGCCCAGGCTGAAGCTGCACCCAACCAGAGCGCCGAGCAGCGCAAGCCACAGGGTCAGAGCGTGGGGGCGAAATGCGAGCTTCATGGGAGGGATTATGACCGTGCCCTGGAATCGTGTCAACCGCCATCCCTGCCTTCCGGCGTCAGCGAGCCATCCAGCCAGGGGAGGCCGTAGCCGACCAGCAGCTTGCCCGATTCCAGCAGCCCGTCGCCCAGGCTGGGCACGTCGTGGAAGGCCCACCAGTGGTCCGGCCCCGGCAGAACCCTGACCGCAAACACATCCCACAGCAGGCGCGGCAGGGAGATGCGCGCCGCTTCCAGCGCAGGGCCGCGCGCCTCCCCCCCCAGCGGCACGCGCTGCAAGACCACCTGAAAGCGAGAGAAGTAGTCCGGGTGAGCCAGCAGTTGATACATCACCCACAGCTCAAGCCGCTCCCCCAGCCGTCGGCGAAAACGGTATAGCCCCCCACTCCATTGCACCGGGTTCTCCTCCAGACCGTAGCCCGCCGCGCCAAGGGCCTGGCCCAGGGCCGTCACCAGGGCCTCCTGGAAAAACTGCTGTGTGGTCATTGAACGCTTCCCATCTCCCCTCGCCGTGCCGGCCCGGCCCCACCACCGGCAGCGCCGCCAGTGTACAAAGCCTCCGCCGGGCAGACAATCGGCCATAACGTAAAGAGATGTTAAGAAATTGTTCAAAAAACATAGAGAAACAAGCAATCGCTGCCTCATCAAGCCTATGATATAAATACAGCCTTCATCTGAGGCCTGTCATCGTTTCCTCTCATGTCATAGTGAGCGCAGGGAGCTGGACTTATGATTCACGAGAACACACATCGCAGAAAAGGGAAAAAGCGTATCCTGGAAAGAGGCCAGGGCCTGGCCGAGTACGCGCTCATCCTCGTTTTGGTGGCCGTAGTCGCCATCCTCATCGTCACGGTGTTGGGGGAGCAGGTGCAGCAGGTCTACTGCGACGTGTTGTTGGGCCTGGGCAGCGCCGCCCCAGAAGTCGAGGCCTGCGAAGCGCCGCGCGTCGCCTGTGTGGGCGTGGCCAACGGCGCGACCGTGAGCGGGCCTATTGTGGTGGAGGCCGAGGTCACCGACAACGACGGCCCGTCGGCCATCCAGCAGGTCGATTTCTACGTGGATGGCTCCCACATCCGGACCGAGTACCGCTACCGGTACTGTCTGGGTGCGGGGGACAACCCCTGTGGTAGTTATCCCGCCCACCACCTGTCCAACGGCCCCCATACGATCCGGGCCGTCGCGCTCGACGTGGACGGCTACACCGGCGAGTGCACCCTCACCATCAACGTGACGGATTGACCGCCTCACAGGGTACCAACCCTCCCTTCTCATCTCTCCACCCGCACGCAGGGGCCTCTCGCAAAGCTCCTGCGTGCTGCTTTTCTCCCGCGCCCCCCCCAATGAAACCCGGCATACGAATTGTACAGGTTTGTCAATGACTCCTCACAAATTGGTCGGACACTTTACCACTCACAGCTCCCTACTCTATCATTAAAGCATCACTTCATTCTGTTTATTATCCTGAAGGAGCTATCGATGTTTACCGCAGATTGGCTCACCGCCCTGAAACGAAAATGGCCTTTTGCGGACCGGGGCCAGGGGTTGGTGGAGTACGCCCTCATTCTGGTCCTTGTAGCCATCGTCGTCATTCTGGTGGTCGGCCTGCTGGGAGACGAGATCAAGGGGGTCTTCTGCAACGTCGTGGCCGAGCTTGGCGACAACCCGCCGGATATTGCGGCCTGCCAGCCGGCGCCCCCTGAAGCCCCCCCAGAGGAGGAGGAAGAGGAAGAGGAGCGCTCCGAAGTCATCTGCATGGGGGTTTCCAACGGTCAGACCGTGAGCGGCTCGATCGTTTTCGAGGCCGTGATCAACGATGTCCAGGGCCTGGGCACCAATTACGTCGACATCTTCGTTGACGGCCTGCGTGACCCCTTCAACCCGGCAGGCGGACGCAGGGAATGGGTCTACCACTATTGCCTGCGAGGGCCAGATTCTGGATGCACAGGCTTCGATACCCACGCCCTCTCCAACGGCAGCCACACCATCCGCGCCGTGGCCTACTGGGGCGACGGAACCACCGCCGAGTGCAGCGTCACCTTCAACGTAGACAACTAGGCCGCTCCCCTGCGCGGGCACAAGAAAAAAGCCTTCCGTGCCGGAAGGCTTTTTTGTGGCTGGGGGACCTGGACTCGAACCAAGACCAACTGGGCCAGAACCAGTCGTTCTGCCGATTAAACTATCCCCCACTGACGGTATTTATTCTAACATGGGGCGGGGGGTTGTCAAGGCTCAGCCGGGCCAGCGCCGCCTGGATTCGCGCCAGGCAGCGCTCGCGGCCCACGATCGCCATGGTCTCAAACAGCGGCGGCGACACCGTCTGCCCCGTCACCACCACCCGCAGCAGCCCAAAGAGCTGGCTGGTCGTCAGCCCCAGCCGCTTGGCCAGCCCGCGCAGCGCCCGCTCCAGCGTCCCTGCCTCAAAGTCGTCCAGGCCCGCCAGCGCCTCCCCGGCGGCCAGCAGCGCCTCCCGCGTGCTTGCGGCATCCATCTTCTCCTGGATGATCGTTTCCGGGTCGGGCGGGGTCACCTCCCGGAAGAAGAAGCCCGCCATCTGCACCACGTCGTCCAGGGCGTGGATGCGCGTCTGCACCAGCGGGATCACCCGCTGCAACACCGCGTCATCGACTGCATAGCCGGCGGCCTGCAATGGCTCCCGCAGCAGCGGGGCCAGCTCCGCCGGGTCCATCTGGCGGATGTATACCCCGTTCAGCCAGTCCAGCTTCTCCAGCGGAAAGATGCCGCCCGCCGGGTTCACCCGCGACAGGTCGAAACGGGCAATGGCTTCCTCCACGCTGAAGACCTCGCGGTCCTCGCCGAAGCTCCACCCGATGTTGGTCAGAAAATTGACCACCGCCTGCGGCAGGTAGCGCGCCTCCCGGAACTCATGCAGCAGCACGGGAACCTGCCGCCCGTTCTGGGTGAAGCCAGCCTTGCGCTTGCTCAGCTTCCCCTTGCCGTTCGGGTTCAGGATCACCGGCAAATGGGCAATCGCGGGCATCTCCCAGCCAAAGGCCTGGTAAAGCTGCCAGTGCACCGGCGCGGAGGGAATCCACTCGTCGGCCCGCAGGATGTGGCTGATGGCCATGAAGTGGTCGTCCACCACGTTAGCCAGGTGATAGGTGGGGAATCCATCCGACTTCAACAGCACCAGGTCGGTCAGCGTACGGTTGTCTACGGAGATGTCCCCCCGGATCAGGTCGTGCACGGTCGTCTGCCCTTCCAGGGGCATCTTGAACCGGATCACGTAAGGGTCGCCCTGGGCCTCGTGCTCGGCATACTCCGCCGGGGTCAGGTGGCGGCAGCGCCGGTCATAGCCCTGGCTGCCCTCCTCACGCAGCGCCGCCAGCCGCTCCGTTGTGCAGTAACAGCGGTAGGCTTTGCCCTGCTCCACCAGCCACGCCGCCCACTCTTGGTATAGCGCCAGCCGTTGCGATTGCACGTAAGGGCCGTAGTCGCCGCCGACATCGGGGCCTTCGTCCCAATCCAGGCCCAGCCAGCGCAGCCCCTCCAGGATCAATTCCACAGAGCCGGGCACATAGCGCGCCTGGTCGGTATCCTCTATGCGCAGAATAAAACGTCCCCCATGGTGGCGCGCAAACAACCAGTTGAAGAGCGCCGTGCGCGCCCCGCCGATGTGCAGGGGACCGGTGGGGCTGGGGGCAAAACGAACGCGGACAGGTCGTTCCACAGCACAATACTCCTTGAGCGGCGGATAGCGGGTCGATTATACCCGCTGGTCAGGGGGCTGTCAGGGGTTGATCCACGCCCCAGGCCGGGCGCGGGGCGGCGCTACCGCACTAAACTGGAGCAGGCGCAGCGGGGATGCACGCGCCTATGGGGAGGCCCGGCGCACGATCACGCTCTCCACCAGGCCGATGCCAAACAGCAGCGTGAGCAGGGAGCTGCCGCCGGAGCTGATGAAAGGCAGGGTCAGGCCCGTCACCGGCAGCATGTTGAGGTTCATCCCCACGGAGACGAAGGTCTGGAAGAAAATGATGGTGGCCACGCCGTAGCACAGCAGGCTGCCAAACGGGTCGCGGGCCAGCCGTGCCGCCCGCAGAATGCGCCACAGCACGATTCCGATCATGGTCAGCGCCGCCATAGCGCCCACAAAGCCCAGCTCCTCCGCAATGACGCTGAAGATGAAATCGGTGTGGCGGACGCGCAGGAAGCGCAGTTGGGTCTGTGTGCCCTGCGCGTACCCCTTGCCCAGCAACCCGCCGGAGCCGATGGCAATGCGCGCCTGCACGATGTTGTACTGCGCGCCGGGGTCTGCCTCCGGGTTGATGAAGTTGATGATCCGCTCCTGTTGGTAAGGCTCCATGTTGGTCCACACTATCGGCAGCAGCAGCAGCGCGATCACGACGAAGACGGCGATATGCTTCAAGCGCAGCCCCGCCCCCCAGGCCATGGCGGCCCACGTGGTCATGATCACAATGGTCACGCCTAGCGAGGGCTGCAAGAAGACGAACAGCGCCGGCAGGCCCATATAGGCCAGCGACACCAGCACCGTCTTCATCTCCCCGAACTTCTCCCGCTGATTGCTCAGGTGCTGCGCCAGCGCGATGACCAGCAGCACTTTGCTGATCTCCGAGGGCTGGATGGGGATGCCAACGTTCAGCCAGCGCTGCGCCCCCGCATCTCCGATCAACCCGAAAAAGGCCACCAGCCCCAGAAAGATCAGCACAAACAGGTAAATCCATTGGTGCAGCGCGCCCCACAGGCGGTAATCGATGGCCGTCATCAAGAAGATGGTGGCAATGCCCACCAGCCCGTACTCGATCTGGCGCTCCACCCGGTTGATCAGGTCCGGGTCAATGGCCCCCAGCGTCGCGCTGCGGATCATCAGGATGCCGTAGATGACCAGCAGCAGCACGACGCCGAACAGGACGAAATCAAAGCGCCGCCAGATGCTCACCTCACCCCGCACCATGGCTCACCCCACCCCATGTCATTACAGGCTCGCTCCGCATACCAGCTCACACAGCCTCACACAACACAAAGGAGCCGCGCCCAGGACGCCGCCCCCTTCCTGACCCAACCCTGCTGCTATGGCCCGCCAACCAGGCAGGTGCACCGACACCCGGGGAATACGCCGTCCTCCTCAGGCCCCGTCGTCAGGAGCCAGCGGAATATCGGCCACCAACCAGTTGTCGCGCTGGCGCTGCTCGATGGTGATCTCCACCTTGCTGTGATCGATGCGCACGTACCTGGAAATCACGGCGATGATCTCGTCTTTCATCTCCTCCAGCCTGTCTGGCGAGATATCCAACCGGTCGTGGACCAGCACAAAGCGCAGGCGGTCTTTGGCAACCTGGGCGGAGGTTGGTGCGTTGCTGCGCCTCAGCAGGCGATCAATGAAAGCGTTCATAGGCCTATCTCCTAGGCTCACCCTCCCCTGACATATTCCCGCTGAACAGCTTGACCAACCGATGAAACACACCGCCCGTCTCGTCCAGCGACATAAACGGCACGTCCTCGCCGCACAGCCGCCGGCTGATGTTGCGAAAGGCCTGCCCTGCCCTGGATTTGGGGTCCCCGGCTGCCGGCTCGCCCCGGTTGGAGGAAACCAGGATGGCCTCGTCCTCCGGCACCACCCCGATCAGCTTGACGGCCAGGATGTCCACCACATCTTCCATGGAGAGCATCTCGCCCCGCCGCACCAGCTCCATCTTCACCCGGTTCACGATCAGCTTGCCCGGCCCCTTCTCCTCGGCCTCCAGCAGCCCGATGATGCGGTCCGCATCCCGCACGGCAGAGACCTCCGGGTTGGTCACGATCAGCACATCATCGGCGGCGGCCACCGCGTTGCGAAACCCACGCTCGATCCCGGCAGGGGAGTCGATCAGGATAAAATCGAATTCCTCGCGCAGCTTATAGGTGATGTCCAGCATGTCAGATGGGCTGACGGCTGTTTTGTCGCGGGTCTGGGCTGCGGGGATCAGGTACAACTCAGGATAAGCCTTGTGCTTGATCATCGCCTGGCGCAGTTTACAGCGCCCTTCCACCACATCTACCAGGTCGTAGACAATGCGGTTCTCCAGGCCCAGAATCACATCGAGGTTGCGCAGCCCAATATCGGCGTCGATGGCAACCACCTTCTTCCCCAATATGGCCAGCGCCACCGCAATGTTGGCGGTTGCCGTTGTTTTGCCAACCCCCCCTTTGCCGGAGGTGATGGTGACCACTCGTGCGCCCATAGGCTACTCCGGTTCCTTTCCTTGGGTTCAACTCCATGTTTCAACCACGATGCGTCCATCGCGAACCACGGCAACCTCTGGCCTGGGTTTTCTCCGCTTGTCGTCAGGAGAGGTGGCAATGTGCCCGGCTATACGCAGTTGCATCGGCGTCATGTCCAGGGCGCACACAACCGCCGTCTCGTCGCCGTGCGCCCCCGCGTGCACAACCCCCCGCAACCGCCCCCAGACAATGACATCCCCCCTGGCAATAACCTCGGCCCCTGGGTTCACGTCGCCCAGCACCACAACGTGGCCGTCGCTGCGCACCGTGCGCCCGCTGCGCAGCGTGCGCTTGACCAGTACCCCGCTGGTCCCCACCTCCTCGGAATCGATCGGTGGCGTGCTGTCGTCCTCGGCCACCCGCAACAGCGTCTCCGCAACCTCAGGATTCTTGTCTTCCAGCGTGGTCGGCAACCCCATCTTGCGGGCGGTGCTCAGCGTGGTCATGCTCTCGCTCAACACAGCCCACAACGATACCCCCCGGTTAGCCAGCATGGTCTGCAAAGAGCCTAACTCATGCCGCCGCAGCGGGCGAGAACCAACATCCAGCGCCAGGCGCGCCCCCTTAAAAAATGCCACCTGTTGGTCAATCACGGCGATCAACTGCTTTACCAGGTCTCTCCAATCGCCCTCAGGATCGAGATGAATCAGCAACCCATCCCGAATGCCCTTGATCTTCACAGCGCGTTCACCCATGGCAGCACCCAAAGGAAAAGCGCACCCAGGCGTTAAGCGGCTCCGGCGGCATTAACAACCGCCCTCTTTAACTATACTCATTTTCCAGCGCAGCGCTATTGGGCCACGCGCGCCTGCTGGCGCTCGTTTTGCAGCCGGAAGTAAGCTTCAAGTGTATCGCGCACCACGGGCAACGCAACCAGCGAGCCTTCCCCGCCGTTGTAAACAAAGGCGATGACGATGATCTCCGGGTTTTCGTAGGGCGCGTAGGCCGTGAACCAGGCATGCGCCGGCCAGTTCCCTGGCACGCACAGCCCCAGCGGGCGGGCGATGTCGTCACAGTACTCCGCTGTCCCCGTCTTGCCCGCCACGTTGACGTAGGACAGGTTTGCCCCCGTGGCCGTCCCCACCAGCACCGCCTGCCGCATCCCCTCCTGCACCAGCGAGAACGTCTCCGGCTCCACAAAGGGTGGCTCGTAGTCGGGGTCGAACCGGTTCTCATCACACACCCCGCCGTTGAAGATGTAATTGCGCGGGACGTGCACCGTGTACGGAATGGAAAGCCCTTCCACGTTCACCGTCGCGCTGTAGCTGGACGGGTTGCAGCGCTCCGGGTCATAGAACTCGCTGTCCGGCTCGCAGGTGCAGGCCAGGCTGTTCTCGCCCTGCAGGATCATGTCTTCCTGCAAAAAGAGCACCGCTGGCTCTCCCGCCCGTGGCAATCGCAGCGTGCGCTCGACGTGGGGCGTGAATCCTTCCACCACGTTGCCCTCCGCGTCCAGGAAGCTGTGGATCACCGTCGGCTGGTAGAAGGTCCCCCCATTGGCAATGGCGGCCACTGCGCTGATCAACTGGAGGGGCGTCACGTTCAGGTATCCCTGCCCAAAAGCCGCATTGTACGTATCTCCCGTGGACCAGTTCTCCCCGTGCGTGCGGCGCTTCCAGTCGCGGTCCGGCATCAGCCCCGGGTTCTCGCCCGGCAGCTCCACGCCAAGCTCGGAGCCAACGCCAAAGGCCGTGCCGTAACGGTAGAGGTCGTCGATGCCCAGCCCTCCCTCGCGCAGCACGCTGGTGGGGACCTCCGGGTTGCCACCGCCCACCTGGTAGAAGTACACGTCGCAGCTCTGCGCAATGCCTTGTATCAGGTTGACATCGCCGTGCCCGGAGCGCAGCCAGCACACAAAGGTCTGCGAGCGCGCCGGATCGTTGGGCGCATAGCGGTTGGGCAGCACCAGGCTGCCGGGATCGTTCAGCACGGCAAAGGGATCGATCACATCCTCCTCCACCACCCCCACCGCCGTGATCACCTTCCACACCGACCCCGGCGGATAGAGCGATTGCGTGGCGTGGTTGATCAGCGGAAACAGCGGGTCGTCGCGCAGTTGCAGGTAGTACTCCCCGTCGATGCTGCGGGCAAACCGCGCATTGTCATAGGTGGGCCAGCTCACCATCGCCAGAATCTCGCCGCTCTGCGGATTCATGGCGATGACCACGCCGGACTGCGTGACGATGCGCCCGGCATCGGAATTGATGATGTTGATGCGGCGGACCAGCGCCTCCTCTGCAGCCGCCTGTAGCTCCACGTCCAGCGTCAGCCGCACATTGCGCCCAGGGATTGGCTCCTCCTGCTGGACGACGCGCAGCGGCAGCCCGGCCACGTCCACCTCCTGCAAGCGGCTCCCCTGCCGCCCGGCCAGCTCGTCCTCCAGGAAGAACTCCACGCCCGCATAGCCGATGCGGTCGAAGGCCGGGTTGTACCCCTGCTCGATGAGCGCCTGTGCCTCCTCGGCAGGGATGGGGCCTAGATAGCCGATGACCTGGGAGGTCAGCGCGCCGGTCGGGTACTCCCGCACCGCCGAGACCTCAATGTTGACGCCGGGCAGGCGAAGCCGATCCTCCAGGATGCGCATCGCCACGTTGCGCGGGATGTCCTGGGCCACCACAACAGGCCGGTAGGGGGCGATGCCCTCGCCCTCCAGCACCAGCTCTTCCAGGCTGCGCTCGTCGGTGCGCCCTGCCGCATCGGCTGCGGCGCGGGTGGCCGGCACGCCGATCAGCGCCGACAGACGGTTGTAAATCGTCAGCGTCGCGGCCTCGCTGTCGGGCAGCTCGGCGGGGACGATGGTCACGTTGAAGGCGGGCACGTTCAGCGCCAGGAGCTGCCCATACCGATCAAAGATGACGCCCCGTGGCGCGGGGATCGGCAGCAACTGGAGCCGGTTTTCCTCCGCCTGCAGGGTGTACGTCTCGCTCTCCACAAACTGGAATTCATACAGCCGCACGGCCAGAATCACCAGCGAGAAAAAAACCACAGCCTGAAAGAGCGTCAACCGCCAGCCCTGGAAGGGCAACAATCGGTGGTTCATAGCCTGTCCTGCTGTTACTCACTGACACCGTCTAGTCGGCGGGGCCGGGAAGCCAGATAAAACGCCCCCATAACACGGTAAACCGGAATCATCACCACTGCATTATAGATCATGCTAGGCAGCGTGACATAGAAGAATAAATCCAGCAACGGCAGCGGGCGGCCCGTCAGAATCAGGACCAGCAACACAACCAGGTGGGCCACCGGCGTCCCCGCCGCCGCTGCCAGCGCGGGGTAGACCATGTTGCGCGGGCTGACGCGCCGCAGCAGCAGCGAGGCCAGAAAGCATACCAACACCAGCCCCAGCGCCGTCGTCCCCACCGGGGCGGCAGATACCAGGTCTTCCAGCACGCCCCCCACAATGGCCCACACCACGCCCCGCTCGAACCCCCCCATCAGGCTCCAGGAGAGCGCCAGCAGAAATACCAGATCGGGCATTGCGCCGCCCAGGCGCGCCTCTGGCACCAGCGTGGACTGCACAACCACCGCCAGGGCCAGCACCGGGATGCTGAGGTAGCCGCTCACGGCGCCCCACCCCCCGCCTCGCCGCTGGCCGGCGGCTCGAAGACGCTCAGGTCCACCGGCTGGAAGTTGGTGATCACCAGCACGGTCTCCAGCCGCTCAAAGTCGTTGAAGCTGCGGACTTCGGCCTCCTGAAACAGCTCAAACTCGAACTGCCGGATGCTGGTCACCTGGCCGATAGGGATACCCTCCGGCAGGTTGCCGCCCAGCCCGGAGGTAACCACCGTATCCCCCTCCTGCACCACCGCGTCCAGGTCGATGAACGTCATGCGCAGCGTCCCCGTGAGCTGCCCCTGCACGCTGCCCTCCGCGCGGGAGCCGAGCAGCCGCGCGCTGACCGCGCTCACCGGGTCGGTGATGAGCAGCACCTGGGCAGCGGTGGCGCTGACCTGCGTGATGCGCCCCACCAGGCCGCGCTCGGTCACCACCGGCATCCCCTCCGTCAGGCCGTCACGTGCGCCCCGGTTGATGTGGATCACCCGCGTGAAGCCGCTGACCCCACGGTCGATCACATCGGCCACCACGTATTCCTCGTTCTCGCGGCTGCGGGTGTAGTTAAGCAATGCGGCGATCCGCTCGTAGTCGTGCGCGATCTCGCGCAGCTCCACGATCTCCGCCTGAAAGGCCGCCAGCGCCGACTCCAGGTCACGGATGCGGGCCTGCGCCTCTTGCAGCTCGATCAGGTCCTCCACAAAGCCGCTGCTGGATTGCGTCACGCTGTTCACCACGCCCTGCACCCATTGCATGGGCACGGCCAGCAGGCCCTCCAGGGGCGTGCTAAGCCCCGCTGCGCTGGCCCCAATGAGCACCAGGCACAGAAAGACGCTCACCACAAACAACAGCAGGCGATTGGGGCGATTCATCGTTCCCTGTGGGCTGAAAGGCTATACGATCTGAACCGGATAGCGGAGCGGGTATGCCGGGCGGCATGTGGGGTGAGGCGCTGGGGCATGAATGGCAGAGCAAACAACCACTTCCCTACGGCAGCCGGGAACACGGAGCGTCTCACCTAGTGCTGCGTGCTCCCCCGCTCCAACCCCACCAGCAGGCGGCGCAGGTTGTCGTAATCTTCCAGGATGCGCCCCGCGCCGCGTGCCACGCAGGTCATCGGATCGCTGGCCAGCCACACCCGGACGTTGGTCTCCTCGGCCACGCGCTCGGTCAGGCCCTTGAGCTGGCTCCCCCCGCCCGCCATGCAGATGCCGGTCTCCATCAGGTCTGCCACCAGTTCGGGCGGGGTCTCGTCCAGCGCGTCCTTGATCGTATCCACAATGATGCTCACCGACCCCGCCAGCGCCTCACGCAGCTCGATGGAGGAGACCTCGATGGCCTCCGGCAGGCCGGTCACCAGGTTGCGGCCCCGGATGACCAGCGTCCGCTCCTCCGGCAGAGGGTAGGCCGACCCGATCTCGATCTTGGCCCGCTCCGCCGTGCGGTCGCCGATGAGCAGGTTGTATTTGTTGCGCATGTACTGGACGATGTCCTCGTCCATCTCGTCCCCCGCCACCCGGATCGAGCGGCTGATGACGATGCCGCCCAGCGAAAAGACGGCCACCTCCGTGGTGCCGCCCCCAATGTCCACCACCATGCTGCCGTGCGTCTCCGTGATGGGCAGGCCCGCGCCGATGGCCGCCGCCACCGGCTCCTCGATCAGAAAGGCCTCCCGCGCCCCGGCGCTCATCGTCGCGTCGTAGACCGCCCGCTTCTCCACCTCGGTCACGCCGCTGGGAATCCCCACCACCACGCGCGGGCGCGGGATCGGCACCCAGGTTTGCTCGTGGGCCTTGCGGATGAAGTAGTCCAGCATGGCCTCCGTCACCTCGAACTCGCTGATCACGCCGTCGCGCAAGGGGCGAATGGCAACGATGTTGGAGGGCGTTTTGCCCACCATCTCCTTCGCCTCTTTGCCGATAGCCAGCGGCCGGCGGGTTCGCTTCTCAATCGCCACGTAGGAAGGCTCGTTGATTACAATCCCCTTCCCCCGCACGCTGACCAGCGTATTTGCTGTCCCCAGGTCGACGCCCACATCGAGCGAAAACAACCCAAGCAACCAATCCAGTGGACTTAACACGTACCGTTCGGCTCCTTCAACCCGCCCGCAAAGACGCAACGAAGGATTATAGCATAGCCCCAGGCGGGTCACTACTTTGCCGTGCCTTCAGGGTGCGCCCTCCGGCCAGGCTCCGCCGGGGCGCTCCTCGCTGATTGAGGGATGTTTTACCACCTTTTCCGTGCCCGGCAAAAACATTTCCCTCTCCCTCGGATGGCTCTATACTCAAAGCATGGACCTGCTGGAGCGTTTTGTGGAGGGTCTGGACCGCCACGCCCTGCGCCCCTGGCTGGCCGGCAGGCCGGTCGTCGTCGGCGTCTCTGGAGGGCCGGACTCGCTATGCCTGTTACACCTGCTGCACCGCCTGTCCTCACCCCTGGCTATGGCGCTGCACGTCGCCACCCTGGATCACGGCCTGCGTGGCCCCGCCAGCGCCGCCGATGCCGCCTTCGTGGAGCGCACCGCCCGGCGCTGGGGCCTGCCCGTCCACCGCGCCACCCGTGACGTGCAGGCGGTCGCCCGCTCCTTGGGCCTGGGCCTCGAGGAGGCCGCGCGCCTGGCCCGCTACACCTTCCTGGCGCAGGCCGCCTATCAGGTCGGCGCGCAGGCCATCGCCGTGGGGCACAACGCTGACGACCAGGCGGAGACCATCCTCATGCACCTCATCCGGGGCAGCGGCCTGGCTGGCCTGCGCGGCATGCTCCCCCTCGCGCCGCTCAGCGACTACCACCTGCTGCCGGACGCCCCCCCCGCAGGCGCGCTGGTCCTGCTCCGCCCTCTGCTGGATATCCCACGCGCCGACATCGAGGCTTACTGCGCCGCGCACGACCTCCACCCCCGGCAGGACGCCACCAATGTCGAGCTGACTTACTTCCGCAACCGGCTGCGCCACCAGGTGCTGCCGCTGCTGGCGACGCTCAATCCGAACATCCGCCAGTTGCTGGTCCGCACCGGCCACGTGCTGGCCGCCGACTACGCCCTGCTGCAAGAGCTGGTGCAGGCGGAGTTCACCGCCGCGCTGCGCAGGCAGCTTGAGGACGTGATCGTCCTGGACCTGGAGCGTTTTCGCCGCCCGGCGCTGCCCCAGGCGATCCGGCGCGGGCTGGTCCGCGAGGCGCTGCGACGCCTTGCGCCGGAGCTTCGCGACGTGGGCTTTCTCGCCGTGGAGCAGGCCCTGGAGGCCGCGCTGGCGGGAACCACCGGCAGCCAGGTGACTCTGCCTGGCGGGGTCATGCTCCGCGTGGATTACCGGTCACTGACCTTCCACCGGCCCGGCGCGCCGCTGCACTGCACAGACCGGCCCTGGCTCCCCCCAGGGACCGCGCTGCGCGTGCGCGTCCCCGGCCCCACCGTCCTCCCCACCTCAGGATGGGTGCTGCACACCCGCTGGTTGCAGCCGGGCGAGGACCCCGCCAGCTTCTGGGGCCGCCCCTTCACCGCCACCCTGGCCCTGCCGGAGCCAGCCGAGCTGACGCTGCGCACCCGCCGCCCCGGTGACCGCTTCGCCCCCCAGGGCCTGGGCGGCCACACCCAGAAGCTGAGCGACACCCTGATCAACGCCAGAATCCCCGCCCCCCAGCGCGACGTGCTGCCCCTGCTGGTGGTGGACGGCCAGCTCGCCTGGGTCGTCCTCGGCCCCCAGGGCCGCATCGCAGAGCCGTTCGCCGTCCGCCCGAATGCCGGGCGCATCCTGCTCGCCTTTTGGCAAGGCCCTGCAACCCCCTGACGATAGTTTGAGTGTGACAATGCTAAGGGCATTTTAGGAGTTGCGATTAGGGAAAAAATCAGTTACAATTGAGGGAAAGTTGTCAAAACATATTTACCCCTGGATAGTGGGCAGCCCAATGAATACAAACTCAGAAACCTCCCATATTCTGGTCGTCGACGACGAAAGCGCCATCCGCTACTCCATCACCAAGACGCTGCAACGGGTGGGCTATCAGGTCGACTCCGCAACAAGCGGCGAAGAGGCGCTCGACATGCTGGGGCGCAAGCGCTACGATGTCGTGCTCACCGATATCCGCATGCCGGGCATCAGCGGCGTCGATCTGCTGGCACGCATCAAAGAGCAGGCGCCGGACGCCATTGTGATCCTGCTGACCGGGTACGCCAGTCTGGACACGGCGGTGGAAAGTCTGCGGCTGGGGGCGCACGATTACCTGATCAAGCCCAGCTCCAGCCAGGACATCCGGGAGAGTGTCGCCCGTGGCATTGAGCGCGCCCACAACCTCAAGCGGCGGCGCGCCCTGCTGGATGCCATCCAGAACAACGTGCAGGAGCTGGCCACGGTCTCCACGCCGACGCCGGTCCCCGCCTCCACCGCTGGGCAGGCCGCCAGCCCCGGCGGGGCCTCCACGCCCATCGCCACGCCCGTCAACGCCATGAACCTGGGGCCGCTGACCATCTTTCCAGGGCGCTATCAGATCTCCGTCGGTGACCAGCCCATTGACCTGACGCCGACGGAGTTCGATCTGCTGCTCTACCTGGCCGTGCATCGGGGCCGCGTCGTGCCCTGCCACGAGCTGGTGCGCGAAGTGCGGGGCTACTCCATTGACGAGCCGGAAGCCCGCGAGGTCATCCGCCCGCACATCAGCAACCTCCGCCGCAAGCTCAAGCAGGCGGGCCAGAACCCCAACCTCATCGTCAACGTGCGCGGCATTGGCTACCGCCTGGCCGACCTGCCCGAAGCGCAGGATTAGCATGCCGCCTCCTGTGTGGAAGCGCCGCCTGATCAGCCTGGGGGGCGCTTTTTTACTGCTATGCCCGCTGCTCGCCTCCTCTGTGCTGGCCGGGCCGCCCCGCCAGGACATCGATAGGCGCGTGGAGCGCATCCTGGCCACCATGTCCACCGCCCAAAAGGTGGCCCAGCTTTTCATGGTCAGCGTCTGGGGGGAGGCGCTCAGCCTTGAGGCGCAGGACTTCCTGAGCACCTACAACCCCGGCGGCGTCATCCTGTTCGGCTACAACATCCGCGCCCCAGACCAGGTCACCCGCCTGGTCAATGACATCCAGGCCGCCGGCCTGGCCCACCCCAATGGCCTGCCCGCCTGGATCGCCATCGACCAGGAGGGGGGCCTGGTGGCCCGCCTTTCGGAGGCCAGCGGCTTCACCACCTTTCCCATCAGCATGGCCCTCACCGCCACCGGCGACCCCGCCTACGCCCGCGCCGTCGGCCAGGCCATCGCCGAGGAGCTGCGCGCCGTCGGCATCACCATGAACCTGGCCCCTGTGGCCGACGTGGAGACCAACCCCTACAATCCCGTCATCGCCCGCCGCGCCTTTGGGGCCGACCCCCGCCAGGTGGCGGCCATGGTCTCCGCCATGGTGGAAGGCCTGCAAGCGGGCGGCGTGATGGCCACGGCCAAGCATTTCCCCGGCCACGGAGAGACCAGCGGCGACTCGCACGTGGAGCTGCCCGCCGCCCCCCTCGACCGCGCCCGCCTCAACGCCGTGGAGCTGGTCCCCTTCCGCCAGGCCATCGCGGCCCAGGTGGGCGCCATCATGGCCGCCCACGTCTGGTACCCGGCCCTCGACCCGACCCCGGAGACCCCCGCCAGCCTCTCGCCGTCCGTCCTCAGCGGCCTGCTGCGCGGGGAGTTGAACTTCCAGGGGCTGATCATGACCGACGCGCTGGACATGGACGCCATCGACCGCCGCTACACGCTCTCCGAGGCTGCCATCCTGGCCATCCAGGCCGGGGCAGACCTGCTCACCCCCGGCCCCCATGCCGGGCCGGAGGCCCAGCGCGCCGCCATCGAAGCCGTGATCGCCGCCGTTAACGACAACACCATCCCCCTCAGCCGCATCGAGGACTCCGTGCGGCGCATCCTGGCCCTCAAGGCCCGCTACGGCGTGCTGGACACAGCCCCCCTGGACCCCGAAACCGCCCCCCAGCGCGTCAACCGCCAGGCCCACGAGGCCCTGGTGGCGGAGGTCCTCAGCGCGGCGGTGACGCTGGCCTACGACGATCAGCGCCTCGTTCCCCTGGATGCCAGCCGCCCCCTGGCCCTGGTCTACCCGGCCACCCACCCCAGCATTGCCCGCGCCTGCACCTTTTACGACCCCGACCTGCGCCTGGTGGGGTTCTCCTTCGGCCCCACCGAGGAGGAGCGCGCCTGGGCCGTCAGCGCCGCCGCGTGGGCAGAGGCCACCGTCGTCTTCACCTACGACGCCTACGAGAACGCCGCGCAGCAGCGCCTGGTCAACGCCCTGCCGCCGGAAAGGACCGTCGTGGTGGCCCTCCGCTCCCCCTACGACTGGACCGCTTTCCCCGCCGTGGCCGCCTACCTGGCCACCTACAGCCCCCTCCCCCCGGCCTTCACGGCAGCCTGCGCGGCGCTCTTCGGCGCGCAGCCCATCTCCGGCGTCCTGCCCGTGACGCTGAGCCAGGACCTGCCCGCCGGCAGCGGCCTCCGCCGCCCCTGAGCGCCCGCCGCACAGCCTTAGCAGAAGTCCGCCCAAATCGAGTAGAATAGACAGAGCCAGATGGAATGAAGGCGACGCCGATCTCCGGCGCGGCCTGCCGTCTTGCTGCCGAAACCCAGAAGTCATGCTTGTGAGGACGGCTTGTGATGGCTTCCACTTTGAATCCGAACCTGCTGGCCAAAGATACCACCGCCATCCTGAATGAAGCGGCGGCGCTCGTGGAACGCTACCGCAAGAAAAACCTGTTTCCGGAGCTGGCCCTCCTGGCCCTGGTTCAGGACAAACAGACCCCCGGCTACCGGCTGCTGCAAAACCTGGCCCAGACGCAAGGCTCCGACCTCGACCGACTGGAGCGGCAGGTCCGCCTGGCCGTGGAAACCCGCCGCGACCTGCCCGGCGAGCTGAAATTCATCACCAACGATAACAGACAGGTGGAGCTTTCCCGCCAGATGATCATCGCCCTGGATGACGCCCTCAGCATCGCCCAGTCCATGGACGAGGTGTGGGTGCGGACCGACCATCTGTTGGTGGCGATGAGCCAGAAGACGCTGGGAACCGGCGGCATCCTGGTGCAGTATGGCGTCACCCCCAACGCCCTCACCGACATGATCAAAGGCCCCGGCCCTGCCCGTAGGGCAGATTCGCGCCTCCCCCGCCCGCCGGGGACCGTGGCCGACTACGTGGCGCTGGCCAGGGCCGGCGGGCTGCAGGGCCTCTACCTGCGAGAGGCGCTGCTGCGGGACCTGATCAACATGCTCTCCCAGAAGATCAACCGGCACGTCCTGCTCGTCGGCCCAGAGGGCGTGGGCAAGCGCAGCCTGGTCTATAGCCTGGCCCTGCTGATGGCCCAGGACCAAGGCCCCGCCGACCTCAAGTGCCTGGTGCAGATCGACGAGGCCGCCCTGCTGGATAACCCCGTCCAGGCCGTGCGCGCCGGGATCAACAAGGCCCAGGCGGGCATCCTCTTTGTGCCCCACCTGCACCGCTTTTTCGGCGGCCCGCTCAAGGCGGAGTTCCCCAAAGCCGCGCCGGAGCTGCAAAAGGCCTTCCTGGGCAGCCAGCCGGTCATCATCGGCACCACCACCGATGTCGAATACACCGAGCGGCTGGCCGGTGTCAGCGCCATTTACGAGCACAGCCAGGTGCTGCGCGTCAGCGCCCCCAGCGAGGCCGAGGCCGTGGAAATCCTGCGCGTGCTGCGACCCCAACTGGAGGCCGACTACCAGATCGAGGTGAAAGACGAGGCCCTGGAGATCGCCACCTCCCTGGCCCACCGCTACCTGGCCGCCACCCCCCTCCCTCGCAGCGCGGAGCATCTGCTGCACCGGGCGGCGGCCCTGGTCAGCATGAGCAACCAGCAACACCTGGCCTTCAAGCCCAGCCCGCCGGATAACAAGCTCGACGCCGAAGACGTGACCCTGGCCGCCAGCCAGATGACCGGCGTCCCCGTCAGCAAGCTGGGCCAGGACGAGCGCACCCGCTATGCCAGCATGGTGCAGCACCTCCACGAGCGCATCATCGGCCAGGACGAGGCGGTGATGGCCGTCAGCCGGGCGGTCAAGACGGCCCGCGTCGGCCTCAAGGACAAGCGGCGGCCCATCGGCGGCTTCCTCTTCCTCGGCCCTACCGGCGTCGGCAAGACGGAGCTGGCCAGGGCGCTGGCCGAGTTCATGTTCGGCAACGAGGAGGCCATGCTCCAGCTCGATATGAGCGAGTTCCAGAACGAGTCCACCATCAACCGCCTGCTGGGTTCCCCCTCCGGCTACGTGGACAGCGAGGCCGGGGGCCAGCTCACCGAGCGCGTCCGCCAGCAGCCCTACCTGATCGTGCTCTTCGACGAGGTGGAAAAGGCCCACCCCCGCGTCATCGACATCCTCTTGCAGGTGCTGGAGGAAGGCCGCCTCACCGACGGGCGCGGCAACACGGCCAGCTTCAGCGAAACCGTGATCATCATGACCAGCAACCTCGGCGCTGAATGCCTGGGGGAGCCGGAGATGACCGACGAGACGCGGGACTGCGTGATGGAGGCCGTGCACGCCCATTTTCGCCCGGAATTCCTGAACCGCCTGGACGAGATCGTCATCTTCCATCCGCTCAACGAGGATCACCTGCGGCAAATCCTGGACCTGATGCTCCGCAAAGAGAGCAGGCTGGCCGCCGAACGTGGCCTGAAGCTGGAATTCAACGACAAAGCCAAACAGTGGATGCTGGACCAGAACGACCACCCCGAATGGGGCGCGCGCCCGCTGCGGCGCATCATCCGGCGCTATGTGCGCGAGCCGCTGGCCGACTTCCTGCTGAAAGAGAATCCGGAGGCCGGGGCCACCATCCACATCGGGGCCGGAAAGAACGGCCTGACCTTCAAGATCAGCCAGAATTGACCCCCCTGCCCGCCGCGCCGCCGGCGCCAGGCCGCAGCCTGAGATGCCGGTAGGGCCAGCCCTACCGGCGTCAGCCAACCCAAGCAGCACACGCAGGCCGACGCCAGTGGGGCTGGCCCTGCAATATGGGGGTGCATGCGCCTTGCAATTGCCCGCCCCGGAGTCTGAGCGATGAGCAGCACCGACAACCTGGAATCCCGGCCCCGCCCGGCCCGCCCCCCAGACCTCTGGCGCGCCTGGGAGCGCACGACCGATTACGTGGCCCACCACATCAAGCAGAACGCCGTGCTCGGCCTGGCCTGGAACTCCAGGGGCGTGGATGCGCCCTGGATGGCGCAATTCGCCTGGGCGGGCCGTCTGGAGCGCGTGGCCCGCCGCGCCAGCGCCGGACAGGCCTTGCTGGACCTGTGGCAGCAGATTGACGCCAAGGCCAAAATCTTCCAGAATGCTGCGGAGGCCCGGCGCGCGCCCCAGGGCTACCCGCCCGATCAGTGGTTCACCGCCACCGAGGCGGAGCTTTTGGCGCAACTGATCGCCCTGCCGGGGGCCTACCGCCAGCCGACGGCCACCCTGCTCATCCTCTACCACGCCCTGGCGGAGCCGGGTTCTCGCCTGCAAACGCGACTGCTGGGCCATGAGGCAGCGCTGACCGTCAGCGCGCACGGGACCACCCTGCAGGAGGCCTGCCAGGCGTTGTATGCCCAGGCGGCGCAGCGCCTGGCGGAGTTTGCGCCCGATTAATTCTTACCATACAGCATGGATATCGAGGAGCTTATGACGGAACCCATACATTTCGGCACAGATGGCATTCGCGGCATCGCTGGCGTCCATCCGCTCTCACCGGAGGCCGTGCTGGCCATCGGGCGGGCCACCGGCAACTGGCTCCGCCGCACCTACAGCGCCCCAGCCGTCCTCATCGGGCGGGATACCCGGCCCAGCGGGCCGCAACTGACTCATACGCTGCTCGCCGGGCTGGCCGCAGAGGGCGTCACCGCCGACGATGTCGGCGTGATCACCACGCCGGGCGTCGCCTACCTGACGCGGGCGCTGGGCTACAGCCTGGGCATCGTCATCTCGGCCAGCCACAACCCGGCGGACCAGAACGGCATCAAGCTCATCGGGGCGGATGGCTTCAAGCTGAGCGACGAGGTGGAAGCCACCCTGGAGGGCGCTATCGCCGCTGCGCTCCAGCATAACCAGCCCGTGCAGCACTTCGGCCAGATTCGGCAGGCCGCGCAGTACCGCGACCGCTACCTGCAACACCTGCTGGCCGGGCACGCGCCGGACGCCCTGCGCGGACTCTCCGTGGTGCTGGACTGCGCCAACGGGGCCGCCTACGCCCTGGCCCCCAAGGCTTTCGCCCACCTCGGCGCTACCGTGACCGCGCTCGGCGCCAGCCCCACCGGCCACAATATCAACGTCCGCAGCGGCAGCGAGTACGTGCGCCGCCACCGCGATACCCTGCTCGGCATGATCCGGGCCAGCGATGCCGACCTGGGCATCGCCTTCGATGGCGACGCCGACCGCGTGGTTTTCCTCACCCGCGACGGGGCGTTGATCGACGGCGACCACGTCCTGGGCCTGCTGGCCACCCACCTGCACGGCCAGAACGCGCTGCCGGGGGCCACCGTGGTGGCCACCACCATGAGCAACAGCGGTCTGGCCCACTACCTGGGCCAGCGCGGCATCACCCTGGAAAGAACCAAGGTCGGGGACCGCTACGTCATGGAGCGCATGCGCCAGGGCGGCTTCGCCCTGGGCGGCGAGCAGGCCGGGCACATCATCCTGCTGGACGCGGAGCACACCACCGGCGACGGCCTGTACATCGGCCTGCTGGTCGCCTCGCTCGTCGCCCAGGACCGCACGCTGCTGGAGCGCCTGGCGGCGGATATCCCCCGCTTCCCCCAGGTGATCGCCTCCGCCCATCTCAGCCGCCGCGTCCCGCTGGAGGACATCCAGGGCTTGCAGCCGCTGATCGAGGAGACGCTCCTGGCTTTTCAGCAGCAGGGGCGCGTGGAAGTGCGGTATAGTGGTACGGAGCCTAACCTGCTGCGGGCCATGGTCGAAGGGGGCGCGGCCTCCACCCAGAAGGAAGTCGTGGAGCGCGCGCTGGCCCTCTGCCACCTGGTGGCAGCCGCCAGCCAGACCGGCAACCCGCACATCGATCTGGTCGATGGGGCAACCGGCGCAAAAATCGACCCAGATACATTGTAGCGAGGAAGAAAAAATGACACGAGTTAACCCCCACATTTTCCGCAAATACGACATCCGGGGGCTGGTGACGGGCGAAAACCCGGACATCACGCCGGCGTTCGCGCGGCTGGTCGGCCAGGCCTATGGCACGTACATGCAGCGCCAGTACCAAACCGCGCACGTCTACGTCGGCTCGGACAACCGGCCCAGCTCCCCCGGCCTGCGCGCCGCCATCATCGACGGCGTGGCCGCCACCGGCCTGGCCGTGACAGACCTCGGCGAGGTGCTCACGCCCACCGTTTACTTCGCCGCCGCCTCCCACGGGCCGACCGCCGGCAGCATCATGATCACCGGCAGCCACCTCACCACCGACTACAACGGGATCAAGATGGGCTATGGGGCGCTGGCCATCTACGGCGAGGAGATTCAAACCCTGCTCAGGCTGATCCAGGCGGAAGACTTCGAAAAAGGCAGCGGCTCCGTCACCCAGGACTTCAGCATGATCCACCGCCACATGGAGACCATCAAAGGCAAGGTCAGCCTGGGCAGCCGCAGGCTCAAAGTGGTGGTGGACGCTGGCAACGGCCTCAGCGGAACCTACGTGCCGCCCGTGATGGAAGCCCTCGGCGTGGAGGTTATCTGCCTCTACTGCGAGCCGGACGGCACTTTCCCCAACCACCTGCCCAACCCGGAGGACCCTGAGCTGACCAAGGACCTGGAGGCGGCGGTGGTGGAGCACAGGGCGGACCTGGGCATCGGCTTCGACGGCGACGCCGACCGCTGCGGCGTGATCGACGAGCAGGGCCACCACATCGCGGCGGACCGGCTGGTGGCGCTGCTGGCCCGCGACCTGCTCTCCCGCCTCCCTGGGGCCAGGATCGTCTTCGATGTCAAGTCCTCCCAGGCCCTGGCCGACGAGATCAAGGCCCACGGCGGCGTGCCGATCATGTGGATGGCCGGGCACAGCCTGATGAAGGCCAAGATGAAGGAGGTCGGCGCGCCGCTCGGCGGCGAGGTCAGCGGGCACATCTTCATCGGCGAGGACTACTTCGGCTTCGACGACGCGCCGCTGGTGGCCCTCAAGGTGCTGGAGATCGTCAGCAAAACGGATAAGACCGTCTCCGCCCTCTTCGCCGAGATCCCCAGGCTGGTCGCCACCCCGGAGATCATCCTCGCCACCCCAGACGAGGTCAAGTTCCAGATCGTCGAGAGGGCCAAACAGGAGTTGGAGGCTCAGTATGAGGTGATTGACGTGGACGGCGCGCGGGCCATCTTCGAGAAGGGCTGGGGCCTGGTACGCCCCAGCAACACTCAACCGGCCATCACCATGCGCTTTGAGGCCTACAGCAAAGAGGCCCTGGTGGAATACATGCAGCGCTTCGACCGCCTGCTGGACGACTTCCCCCAGGTGGACCGCCAGAAGCTGCGCGAGCAGATCGAGGCCTTCAGCGCCTAGCCGTCGGCCCTCACGCCGAGGGCAGGCCCAGGTTCTCCCAGATCGCGCGGTCCAGCGTCACGATGTGCGGGTGGCCGTGCACCAGCGCGTTGTAGCTGCTATAGGGGTACTCCGCCGGGTGGGCGCACAGGCCCGCCCGGACCGGATTCATGTGGATGCTGTCCAGAATGGCCGGCAGCCGGTTGAGGTCGGCAAAGGGCCGGTCCCAGAATCCGGGCTGCCAGAGCTGCTGGGGCAGGGAGCGGGCCAGCCGCCGGATGGCCTGGGTGGTGCCGCGCTTCACCTCCTCGACGATGCGGGGCAGGAAGTACGCCGCCGGGTCCTCCGCATACCGCCGCTCCTTCTGGATCTGCTCGGCGGCAAAATCCTCAAACCCCGCCTCGGTCGGGTAGATCACCCAGTGGAAGTGATCGGGCATGATCACGTAACCGGCGCACAGCAGCCCAAACCGCCTGCGGGCCTGGTTCAGCCGCTCTTGCAGGATGCGCACCCGCCCCACATCGGTGAACAGCGGTCGCCGTGCAGCAGCCGTCACCGTGACATGGTGCCAGATGCCGGGTTCGTAGCGGTGGGAGGGTTCGGGCATGTGCCACCTCCCCTAACCAGGGCGCTCAGCGCCCCCCGTCTTTTATCCATCATATCATAGTTTTGCGCCTGCTCCTCAGTGCATGGCGCGCCCGGCCCGCAGGTAACCGTGCCGCATGGCCCGCGTTTCATCCAGGGTCACAAAAGCCTCCGGATCAATCCGGGTGATGATGCCCACCACGTTCTGCACTTCGCGGCGGCGGGCCACCACCCGCACCGAGCCGACCTCCCCTTTGGCCCCGCGCCCCCGGCTCTCCGTCGCGCCAAAGCCCGCCGCCCGCACGGCCTCCGCGATCTGGGTTGCCCGCTCCACCGAGACGACGTTGATCGTGAGGAAATTGGTCACAAAGCGCGCCTCAAGCGCCATGCCCAGGTAGGTCCCCACGGCAAAGCCCCCGCAGTAGGCCAGCAGGTTCCACAGGTTATCAAGCTGGGTGACCACGCTGCCGATGGCAACGGCGAACACCAGCGACTCGAAAAACCCCAGCGCGGAGGAGAGCAGCTTCCTCCCCTGCACCAGGATCAGCATGCGCACCGTGGCGATGGAGACGCCAATGAGGCGCAGGGCGAAGATCGCCAGCGCGCCGAGCAGAATGGATGTATCGATGGTCAAAAGTCCTGAACCTCCCCATAACATCGAGCGAGACAACACGGAGCGCATTCTACCCCGCCCCACTCCTCCTGACGACCACCCCTGCCTCATCCCACGCCTGGCATACCCCGCGCCCCCGCGCTATAAACAGCGCACGCTCGCCTGCCCGTCGTCAAAGTCATGCGGAGGGGCCGCACATGGACAAGGTCAACCTGGCGCAGAAATTCAGCCGCATTCAGGAATACTGGAGTCCCAAGATCGTGGGGGAGGTCAACGGCTTCCAGGTGAAGCTGGTCCGGCTCAAGGGGGAGTTCGTCTGGCATCAACACGAGCACGAGGACGAGTTGTTCCTGGTGGTCAGGGGGCGTCTGCTGATCCGGCTGCGCGACGCGGAGATCGCGCTGGAAGAGGGAGAGTTCTTCATCGTCCCGCGCGGCGTCGAGCACCTGCCCGTGGCCGAGGAGGAAGCCCACGTCCTGCTCTTCGAGCCTGCCTCCACGCTCAACACGGGCAACGTGCAGGACGCGCGCACGGTCAGCGACCCGGAGCGGATTTAGGCCCGGCACGGCCCTGCCCCGGCGGCTCCACCAGCCGCACCGGCCTCAACAGGCCCCGATCAAAAGCGGATAAATCGGCTGCGCCCTCCAGCGCCGCCCGCACGCGCGCGGCGTCCTCCCGCAGTTGGCCCACGTCCACGCCCCGGCACACCTCCGGCAGGGGGGCCAGCCATTGCACGCTGCGCAGCAGCATCTTCAGCGCGCCTCGCCGGTTGCCGCGCGTGATCTGGTAGTAGGCGATTCCCACCTGCAAGATGGCGCGGTACAGGTCACGCACCGGCCCGTCCTCCGCCATCCACAGCGCCTCAAGCAGGTCGTGCTGCTTGTAGTACTCCCCGGCGTTGAACTGAGCGATGGCCTCCAGGGCCTCGGCTGGCAGCGGCTCCTGGCACTGCTCCCTGAGCCGACGGCTCGCCGCCGGGTCCGGCACGCGGGCATGGTCGGCCAGCAGGCGCGGCATCTCGGCCACCAGCGCCTCCGGCCTCAGCGCCATGTCCGCCCCCGCAGACCGCGCCTCCTGCCGGATGGCGGGGTCCCTCGCCACCAGCAGAATCGGAATCCGGCGGGTGGCCGGGCTGGTCTTGGGCGTGGTGGCCCAGTACCGCCAGTCGTCGCGCTCCCCGTCCACCAGGATCAGCGCCGCGCCGTCATCCGTCAGACGGGAGACGTACCCATCTGGTTCGTCGTAATGCTTCAGCGCAAAGCCGTGCGCGTCCAGCACGACGGCGACCCTGCCGCTCCACGCCGGCCTCCCGGAGACCACCACAACAGGGGACATCACGGCCATCCTCGCTCCTTGTCAGGCCCAGACGCGCAGCCGGGCTGCTTCGATCTGTACGCTGCGGGCGCGCGGTGGTATGCTATTACGCGCCGTGGGCGGGGGGCACAGCCGCGCTCTGCGTCCGCTCAGGCTGCGGTTCCGCTGCGCCGCAGCCCTCCCCGGCATTGTAACGTATCTCGCGCCTGGAGTGTACCATCCGTGACACACATCTTCATCACCAACGATGACGGCGTCAATGCGCCGGGCCTGCTGGCCCTGGCCCAGGCCATGCGTGCTCTGGGCACCATCCAGGTCGTCGCCCCGGCCATCAACCAGAGCGCCATCGGCCACAAGAAAACCCTCTTCCAGGACATCCCCACCACCGAGGCAACGCTCGCCGACGGCACCCCGGCCCTGGCCGTTGGCGGCTCGCCCGCCGACTGCATCGCCATCGCGGCGCTGGGCGCGGCCCCCTGGCCGCCGAGCATCGTCGTCTCCGGCATCAATCGCGGGGCCAACATGGGCCAGGACATCACCTACAGCGGCACGGTGACCGCCGCGCTGGAGGCCGTGATCCCTGCCGTGCCCGGCGTGGCCGTCTCCCTGGATAACACCGCCGCCGATGACGTGGAGCAGTACCGCGCCGCAGCCCAGGTCGCCGTCCGCGTGGTGGAGCGCGTGCTGGTCAAGGGCCTGCCGCCGCTCACCATCCTCAACCTCAACGTGCCGCGCGGCGAGGTCAAAGGGCTGCGCCTCACCCGCCAGGGCGTCCGCATCTATCGGGACGAGCTGGAGAAAGCGGGCAGCGTCTACCGCATCGTCGGCCAGGCCCCGACCGGCGTCACCGACGAGGAGGGCACCGACCTGTGGGCCGTCTACAACGGCTACGCCAGCCTCACCCCCATCCACCTGGACTTGACCGCCCACCACTTTTTCGCCGATCTGGCCGCCTGGGACATCGCGCTATGACCGTTAGCCTGCCGCAGCCAGTTTGGGGCAATCCCTTGACACATAGACAAATATCTATATAATAGGAAACATGAACGTCGATCCAGTTCTCTTTGCCAAGGCCATCGCCGACGAGACGCGCCAGGAGATCATGAAGCACCTGTGCTGTGTCTGGTTGAGCGTCAACGATGTGGTGGACCGCCTCGGCGGCAGGGTCAGCCAGCCCACGGTGAGCCACCACCTCAAGAAGCTGGAGGAGGCCGGGCTGGTCCTGGTCCGCCAAGCGGGCCGCCAGCGCTTCTACACCCTCAACCAGCAGGCGATGACGGTCTGCTGCGGCGCGCTCATGCGCACCTTCGCGCCGGACTACACCGGGGCCACCATCCCGCTTGAATCCATCCGCCCCGCCGGGGAATGAGCCGAAGAAGCGTCTTTTTTTGCCCGGATGCATCGATGACTATCTATATATCGCAAGGAGCGTAACACCCATGCCCCCAACTGACACCCCCATTCACGAGGCCGTGCGCGCCCGCTACGGGCAGCTTGCCCGCGCGCAGCGGGAAGCCGACCCCGACCTGTCCCTTGCCCCGGCCTCCTGCTGCGCAGAAACGCCCTCAGACTGTGGCTGCCAGCCCGCCCTCTACGACGCCGCTTTGCTGCAAGGGCTGCCCCAGGAGGTGACGGACCTCTCCCTGGGCTGCGGTGACCCGGTCACCCTGGCCTTGCTGCGTCCCGGCGAAACCGTGCTCGACCTGGGCAGCGGCGGCGGCATCGACTGCTTCCTGGCCGCGCGGCAGGTCGGGCCGGGGGGCCATGTCATCGGCGTGGACATGACCCCGGAGATGATCGCCCGCGCCAATGCCAGCCGCGACCGCCTGGGCCTGGAGAACGTGGAGTTCCGCCTGGGCCACATCGAGGCGCTGCCGGTGGCCGATGCCAGCGTCGATGTGATCATGTCCAACTGCGTGATCAACCTCTCGCCGGACAAAGCCGCCGTCTTCCGGGAGGCCTTCCGCGTCCTCAAGCCGGGTGGGCGCCTTTCCATCAGCGACATCGTCACCGAAGGAGAGCTGAGTCCCGCCCTGCGTGCCGACCTGGAGCAGTGGGTCGGTTGCGTCAGCGGCGCGATTGACGTGCAGGCCTACGTGGACCTGATGCGCCAGGCGGGCTTTGTGGATATCCAGGTGGTGGACAGAAGCGCTGCCGCTGGGCAGACCGGCGAGGCGCGCATCTACAGCGCCCGCCTCACCGGGCACAGGCCCGCCTAGCGGCGGCGCTGCCACGCCCACAGGCCGGGCCTTCACAGCCCGGCCTTATCGTTGCCCCCAAACATTCATATTCCCCTTATCAGGCCGCAGGCCAAACGGCGTTACAATGACAATAAAGAGCAAAACAGTCCACTTAAACCCACAGCGAGCAGACCATGAACGCCACACCCCCCACCAGCAGACCCACCATCCTCCGGCGCTCTTTCCTCGTCACCCTGCTCATCCTGGTTTGGATCGGCCTCCTGCCCCTCGTGGCCCAGGGCCAGCCCTCCCTGGCCGGGACGCTCGCCGCCATCGGAAGTGACGGCAACGTCTACCTGGTGGACCCCATCGGCGGCGCGCCGTCCGCCCTCACCCGCGACGCCCAGAGCGGCGTCCGCCGCTACCACTGGCCGACCTGGTCCACCGATGGGCGGCTGGCCTTCTTCTCCCAGGAGCTAAGCCCCGCCGGGGGCATCCGCCTCAAGGTCTTCATCCTGGAGGCCGGGGAGCGCACCCCGGCCCTGGCCTACCAGGGCGACGGCGAGACCCTGACCTACGCCTACTGGGCGCCCGCCAACTGCTCCCTCAGCGCCAACTGCCGCGACCTGGCCGTCCTCACCACCACCAGCGCCGGGCTGAGCGTGCTCCGCATCCGCGACCAAGCCCCTGCTTTCGCGGCGGAGCGCATCGGGTACGGCAGCCCCTTCTACTACAGCTACTCGCCGGACGCCACCCGCATGATCTGGCAGCGCTACGGCAGCCAGCTTGACCTCTATGACACCGAGCGCGACGAGGTGATCGGACGCCTGCCGGATGCCGTGGGCCGCTTTCAGGCCCCCATGTGGTCGCCCGTGGATGACCGCCTGCTCTTCTCCGTGATCAACGAAAGCGGCGGCCACGACCTGGTCATCGCCGATGGCCAGGAGCGCCAGATCATCGCCGCCGACCAGCCGGGAGCGCTGTGGTTCGCCTGGTCGCCGGATGCCCGCCACGTGGCCTACAAGGCGGACCTGGGCATGCTGCGCGTGGTCGAGGTCGCCACCGGGCAGGAGGTGGCCCGCAGCCCGCTGCCCCGCGTGTTGGCCTTCTTCTGGTCGCCGGACGGCGCCCGCCTCGCTTACCTCACCTTCCCCGACGAGAACGCCCCCCAGGTCCGCCTGCCCGCTGCCGGAAGGCCCAGCAGCGGCCTGGCCGCCCCGGCTCGGCAGGCCGCTCCCCCTCCCCTCACCTGGCACGTGCTCGATCTGGCCACCGGCTCCCACCGGACCGCCTTCAGCGCCTTCCTCCCCACGCGGGAGATGCTCTACCTGGTCACCTTCTTTGACCAGTTCGCCCAGAGCCACCCCGTCTGGTCCCCGGATGGCCGCTACCTGGCCTACGCCGGCTTCTCGGAGCAGGGCGCGCCGACGGTCTACCTGCTGGATACCGCCGGTCAGGGCGCCGCCCCCCTGGCCCTGATGGAAGGATGGATCGGCATCTGGAGCTACCGCTGACCGGCAACGCGACTAAGGCCAACTCTGCCTTGCCACATCCCGGTAGGGGCGGCTATACTTAGCGTCGTTTTTGGTCCATCCTTTCACAAATGCTCAGGATAAACTCGTAATGGCAAATAAATGGCTTGCTACAGGCGCTTTGCTGGTCGTCATCGGCCTGCTTGCTTCCGGCTGCGGGGCCATAGCCACCCCGCGCCCCCCCCTTCCGGATACGCCGGAGCCGCATACGCTCGCCCCACGGCCCGTGAGCGAAAGCGGGGAGACCGGCGCAGGGGCGGCGGTGGGCCAGCGCCCAACCCTCCCCCCAACGGCCACCCCCACGGAAATGCCGCCCACCTCCACGCCCACGGCGACCCCCACCCTGCCCCCCACCCCCA
>FWPU01002417.1_pt1 | contig 51998 bp, 48 predicted proteins | sample 2228361 | NCBI WGS metagenome assembly FWPU01 (sample SAMEA103939777, study PRJEB20133) | metagenome | reverse complement strand
CTCCTGTAATTTTATAATTTAATAATATTCTATAATAATTATCTTTCATTAACTGAAAAGTATATTTTGCTCTATCAAGATTATAAAAAGGTACTACAGAAAAATCAAGGGGATTTATACTAACCAATTTTATTGCGTCTCCTTTAGCATTATTTAATTCAAACCATCTTACTTCTGAGTAGTTTCCATATTCTTGCGGCTCAATATAAGGATTCATAAGCGAATCTATAAATATATTATGAATTCCTATTTTAGCACCTGTTTTTCTATCTGAGTAATTTTCATATGGTCCTCTTCCATACCATGAAAGATTTTTATAGTTATTAGAGACTTTCATTTTTAATCCTATACATGGAAGCCAGCTTATATTGAAATATCCTAAGGGTGTTGCAATATGTGAAATATTCAATTCTCCATTGTCAAAAAATCTGTAAAGAAATTCATTAATTATTATATCACTGCTCTTTGTAAAGCTAGTATATAGCTTAACTTTAATTAATGAATTAATAGTATCTACTTCTATTTTTTCAACTTTATTTTGATATTCATTTAATCCCATTTTATACCAATCTTCTGCTTCAGCTTTCCCCCATTCAAATTTCTCGTTTGATATAGGTGCTCTCCATACATTAAAATTCAATGATGTAAAAACTATTTCGTTGTTGTGGAATAAATCCATGTCGCCTGTTAATTTATTTATTTTGTATAAATAATTGCCTGTTTTAATATTATATTCTATTGAATCTTCGGTTACTTTCATTTTAATTGTTTTTCTTTCCAGATTTTCACGTAATGCTGGTTCTATTTTATTTATCACAAATTGTTCAAAATTAATTTCAAAACCTTTTGGTTTATATGGTTCATCATATTTTTGTTTACATGTAATTTCAAGTATATATTCATTATTATTATCTAAATTTTTGGGGATTGGTAATGTAAATTCTTTTTCCTGCTGTGGTGGAACATTTAATGTAAATTTACCCGATGCTTCCACTCTACCATTTTTATACAAGTACCATTCATAATCATAATAATCAAGATTTGTAAAAGAATATTTATTAATAACTTTAAACTTTCTTTTCTCTCTATTTACAGGATAAAATCTAACCGGAGCCATACTATGCTTTGCCTGCCATAATTCAGGTTGCGGTTTTCTATCTGCTGTAACCATACCATTTATACAAAACGAGCTTATACCAAATGTTAAATAATCCTCTCCCTCCATTATTTTATCAAACTTTAGCCATAATACTGCTGGAGAATTTGTTCTGTCAAATAGCTTCACTTCATCAAAAATATAATTTGATAACCATCCCAAGTGCTGGTCGTTATGTAAATATGAATCCCTTCCAATATTAAGTGGATAATGTGAAGATAAAATTTCTTTAGTATACTCTCTTGTACCGTAAATTATTCCATCTATATATAGACTCATTTCTCTACCATCATATAAGGCTTTAATAGTATGCCACTCTGTATACCAATTTTCAGGTAGTTTTATCTTCAATGAATTATTGTAAGAATTAATATAGAAACTAAGAGTATCAAAAGATACTTGTGTTATTCCATACTGAAATGCTTTTGCAATAAGTGAATTTTTTTGATAGAACTTTTGTGGATATACTATCAACTCTATCATTAAATAATTGCCCCTAATATCAAGACGTTTATCATCATATATTTCTATCCAATCATCAAGTCCACTTAACTTTATTGCATTATGTTTATTACCTTTAACTAATTCGGGATTACCCAACACTGCACACTGGATATTATTTTCAGAATAATCTTTAACAAATTTTGCTTTTACTTTTAATCCCTGATCAACCCAGTCCCATACAAACCCACCCTGGAGTCTTGGTATTTCATAGATAGTTTCCCAAAATTCATCAAAGTTTCCCAAGCTATTTCCCATTGCATGGGCATATTCCCCCATTACAACTGGTTTTGATGATGATAAACCAATCTGTCTTAATCTTGAAGGTGTAGGATATCTGGGACCAATAATATCAACATAGGGTGCTTCGCCATCCGGCCAGTTAGATTGATGCATCAAGAATCTTGTTGGATCAAACTTCCTAATATACTCAGCCATTGCATAATGAGGTTTATCAAGCCCACATTCATTACCAGTACTCCACATTACAACACTCGGATGATTTTTATCTCTCTGAACCATCCTGATAAATCTATCCATAAATGCATTGAAATATTCACTCCTTGATGGAAATTCATTTTCTGTGTAATGACATTCTGCATTTACTTCATCCTGAAGTAATATTCCATATTCATCACACAGATCATACCATAATGGATCATTTGGATAATGACATGTTCTTACTGCATTAAAATTATATTGTTTTAATAACTTTATATCTTCAAGCATAAGCTCTTTAGTCAATGCTTTTCCTGTTACAGGACTTATCTCATGACGATTAGCGCCTCTAAAATAAATTGGCATACCATTCATCATTGCAATGCCATTTTTGACTTCAAGCTCTCTAAATCCAACTCGCTGCGATATAATTTCAATTATATTTTCTCTGTTGTCCATTAATTCGATAATCAATTTATATAAATAAGGATGTTCATCAGACCATGGATGTGGTTTGCGAATTTTCTGAGTAATGGTTGTTTCCAATTTATCATTAACATCTACTAAATTGGAAACGTACGAGTCTACCTTTCTATTATCTTTATCATATAGAGTATATCTAATTTTGGCTTGTTTTAAACTCCCTGTAAAATTTTTTAGAGTAATATCTAAAATTAAATTTGCATCAACATATTTTTCATCAAAATCGGTTTTAATAAATATATCTCGAATCGTGAGTTTTGGTTTTGAATAAACATAAACATTTCTATAAATTCCAGAGAACCTGAACATATCCTGATCTTCAAGATATGAACCATCACACCATCTCAGTACCATTACTGTAAGAAGATTCTCTCCCTTCTCAATTTTATCAGTTATATCAAATTCTGCTGGGGTCATTCCATCTTCGTGATAACCTACATATTTCCCATTCAACCATATAAATGCCGCTGATTGAATTCCATCAAAGTGAATATAAATTTTTCTTTTAATCCAATCCGAAGGGAGTTTGAATTTCTTTCTATAAAAACCAGTTGGATTAATGTCATCAGGTACTTGGGGAGGATCATACGGATAAAATTCCATCGGTATATTTCTGTACATTTGATGATCATATCCTAACATCTGCCAATTTGAAGGAACTGGAATTAGCGACCATGATTTATCATTAAATTCTTTTTTGTAAAAATTCTTTGGTGCTAAATCAGGATTTATTTTCCATTCAAATTTCCATTCCCCATTAAGTGATAGGTAGTAAGTTGATTTATCATAATCTCGCTGTAACGCTTTTTCAATGTCTTGATAAGGAATCAGTATTGTTGTTGGTTCTTCTTTGTTTTCCCCAAAAATCTCAGGTTTTTCTATATACATATTTATATCAAACTCTAATTGAGAAAAAAGATAATTTGAAAATAAAACCGTAAACCAAAGAATTTTTATTACATTTCTCATATTTAACACTCTAAATTTTTTTATAATGAATTGTTGATAATATACTTAATATTTTTGCACTCTGCTCGGGTGTAATATCTCTTTGAGGTTCCGCAAGCATTTCATAGCCAACCATAAATTTTTTTATCGTAGCCGAACGAAGTAGTGGTGGATAAAAATGCATATGAAAATGCCATTCATTATGTTCTTTGCCATCGGTTGGTGCTTGATGTATTCCAGAAGAGTATGGGAAACTTGTTTTAAATAAATTATCATACTTTGTTGTAATTACTTTTAACGCATTTGCAAAATCTTTCTTCTCTTCATTTTTAAATTGGGTTATATTTGAAATTTTTCTTCTTGATATTATTATTGTTTCGAATGGCCATACCGCCCAGAATGGGACAAGAATGACAAACGAATTATTTTCATAAACAATTCTTTCTTTAAGTTTCAGTTCAAGCTTTAGATAATCGTAAAGTAAACTTCTCTTATATTTTTTATAATATTGTTTGAAGTTTTTCAATTCTTTGAGTGGTTCCATAGGAATACTTTTTTGTGCCCAAATCTGACAATGAGGATGTGGATTGCTATTCCCCATCATTGCCCCTTTATTTTCAAAGATCTGTATATAATTTATGAATGGTTTTGATGCCAGGTTTTTAAATTCTTTTATCCAGGTATCAATTACATCCACGATATCATTTTCACTCATTTCAGTAAGTGTAAGATCATGCCGGGGTGAAAAGTTTACTACACGACAAATACCTTGTTCACTTTTTGCAATTAATATTCCATCTGTATTTATTTCTGGAATATTTTCAATCAGGGCAGAAAAGTCATTTGTAAAAACAAAAGTACTTTTATAATCAGGATTTATTTCACCGTTTGCTCTTTTATTTCCCGGACATAAATAACAATTCCGGTCGTATGTGGGGCGAGTGTCCGATTCAGATTTTTCTACTTCTCCCTGCCATGGTCTCTGGGTTCTATGTGGTGATACAAGAATCCATTCCCCTGTCAATAAATTTTTTCTTCTATGTGGATATTTATTTAATTCAGACATTAACATTTTCATAAACCTTTATGAAATTTGTTCCTTTGCTTATTGATGTAATATACCATTTCAATTCAATATCAAATTTCTTTTTATATTTTTCTGAAAATACCTTGCAAATCTCTTCGACATTGCTTTTTTCGATTAGATTAATTGTACAACCACCAAAGCCACCTCCCATCATTCTCGACCCATATATGTTGTCAAATTCTTTCGAAAGTTCAACAAGATAGTCGAGTTCTTCACAACTTACTTCATATTCTTTACTCAATCCCTCATGCGTTTGATACATTAAACTTCCCAATTCATTCAGGTCTTTTCTATTTAATGCTTCACACGCTTTTAATAGTCTGTTGTTTTCCTCGATTACATATTTACATCGGCTATAAATTTTATTATTCATTTGACCTGAAAATTGATTTAACATATCTAATGTTACATCTCTTAGACTTTGCACTTCGGGATAATTTTTCTTAATAATTTCTACTCCTGTCTTACATTCTTTTCTTCTTGAATTATATTCAGAGGAAGCAAGAGAGTGAGATACTCCGGTATTAAAAAGAACAATTGCTATGTTTTTGAAATCAAATGGTTCATATTCATAATCAAGTGATCTGCAATCAATTTTCAATAATTTATTTTCTTCACCAAACAAATTGATGTATTGATCCATAATACCGCATTTAACACCAACAAATTCATTTTCAGATTTTTGAGCCAATTTAACAAGAGAGAGTTTATCAATTCTCAAATCATAAATTTTATTTAATGCATATGCCAGTCCTGCTTCTATAGCTGCCGATGAAGATAAACCGGCTCCAATAGGTATATCTCCACCAAACACACAATTAAATCCAGTAATTTGAAAATCATTTTTATATAACTGATCAACAATTCCCATCAGGTAATTAGGCCAAATTTTGTCAGACCTGATTATATTATCAACTCTAAATTCATATTCATCATTTAAATCATACGCATATAGTTTGCATATATTATCATTACGAGGAAAGATTGCAAAATAAATAGATTTATCAATAGCTCCGGGTAGAACAAATCCCATATTATAATCAGTATGTTCACCAATTATATTTACTCTGCCAGGAGAACGAAGAAGATAAGGATTTTCATTAAAAAGTACTTTGAATTTTTTTTCTATTTCAATAATATTACTCATTATACTCACCTATATTATGCTTACCTTTCTAAATTTGAAATAAAGAATACTTCCGAAAATTAACATCACTGCACCCCACCATATATTTGGATGAGTTTCACTCAAAACAGTGAATCGTGCAGAGGGGTTTAATAAATAATAAATTCCCGTTAGAAATATTATTCCTCCCATTATTAAGAGGATCAATCCAACAAAATACCATATAGGTTTCATTCCTTTTGTAGTCATTTTATTTCTCCATTTTACCAGAAAATAACATTTAATATTATTAAAATGATTAATGATATAATTGCAACGAATTCAGGACGTTTAACAAAAGTCAGATAAGCATCATGTTTTTCTTCTGTTAGACCTTTAACCAGACCAACCAACTCTTCTTTTGGTTTTTTCTTTGTAAAGAAACTGATAACTACTGTAACCACTGCACAAATTAACCATGCCCACCATGCTCTCCAGAAGTTTGCTGCCATATCGCTTTGAACATTAGAAAGTGTAATTATGCTTTCATTAAACCAATCAAATTTAACTCCCATATACATTAAAAATGAAGAAATCATACCTGTTACCAATCCCCAGAAAGCTCCGTTTGGTGTAATCCACCAGACAAACATTCCCAATAACATGGTTGCGAATAATGGTGCATTTACCCATGAAAAAATTGCCTGCATATAATCCATTATGCTTGGAAAACTTTTTGCCCAGTATGCAGTAATTAACGATACCAAAACTCCAACTATTGTGGATACTCTTCCCATCCAGAGTAAATGTTTATCGCTTGCATTTTTATTGATTACTGATTTATAAATATCGTAAGTCCATACGGTATTAAATGCACTTATATTACCTGCTTGACCTGCCATAAATCCAGCAAGTAATGCTGTTACACCTAATCCAACCAATCCGCTTGGATAATATCTTTTAATCAACATCGGGAGTGCAGAATCGTAATTTATTTGTCCATCATCTTCCAGCAATTTAAAACCACTATTTGGATCATTAGATAAGGCAATAGCAATTAATCCTGCAAGAATTACAATAAATGGCAAAGCCATCTTAAAAAAGGAAGCAAGAATTGGTGTCATACGTGCAGCTCTTAAATCCTTAGCTGAAAAAGCTCGTTGAACTACGAGAAAATCTGTAGTCCAATAACCAAATGAAAGGACAAATCCTAAGCCCAGCACAATTCCAGCCCAATGGATTAACATTCCATTTTGAGTAGGATCCGATGACGTAGACCATAAAGTATTCATTGATTCAGGAAGTCTATTTAAAATTTGATCAATACTTCCTATTTCAATAATGCCCATAATTGATACAAGAAACAAACCAAACCAGATCAAAAAGAATTGAATAATTTCTGTAAATATTGCCGACATAAGACCACTCAATGTAACATAAGCTGCAACAGTTGCAGCAGATACCCACATGCTTATATCCCAATTCCATCCTAAAAATGTATGCAGCACCAAAGCCATTGCATAAAGATTAATACCTGAGACGAGCAAAGTCATAATAGCAAAAGCGATTCCATTTAAAACTCTTGTTTTTTCATCGAATCTGAGTTTAAGATATCCTGGGATTGACTTTATTTTACTACTGTAATAAAACGGCATCATATATATGCCTAAAAAGAGCATAGCAGGAATAGCCCCAATCCAGTAAAAATGAGCTACATACATTCCATATTTGAATGTATTACCTGTCATACCAAGTAATTCAAGAGCACCCAGATTAGCTGATAGGAAAGCCAAACCTGCAACCCAGGAGGAATTTTTTCTACCAGCAAGGAAGAAATCCTCTTCGCTTGTGGTAAATTTCCGTAGATAGATACCAATGCCAAGAACAAAGGCAAAGTAAATAAATATAATTAGCCAGTCGATTAATGTTAGTCCGATTGAGGGCATATTTTTACCTTTAATTTATGAACTAAAATTCAAACGATTGCATAATTAAAAAAAAATTATGTTGAGCTTCTTATAATTAATTCAGCATTTAGAATTATTTCTTTTGTATCTAACACGTTTTTATTTTCTATTATATTAATTAAAATTTCTGCAGCTTTCTTACCCATCTCAAAAGATGGTTGATTTACTGTTGTTAATGGAGGATCAACAAGTGTTGTAATTTTATTATTTGAAAATCCAACAATTGCCACATTATCGGGAATTTTCAAGCCAGCCTCTTTAATTTTTTGAAATGCTCCAATTGCCACAGGATCGTTTACTGCAAAAATTGCATCTGGAATTATATTTTTTTCTAATAATTCACTCATTGCATCATATCCATCCAGTTCATGTAAGCCACCATACAAAATTAATTCTTTATTAACCTGTAAACCGTTTTGAATTAATGCATCAACATATCCACTCATTCTCTTCTTACAAATATCTAAACCAGATGGACCTGCGAAATGAGCAATATTTCTATAGCCCTTTTGGATCAAATAAGTTACTGCATTATATGCACTTTGTTTATCATCTATTACAACTTTGTAAGTATCGACATCTTCACAGGTTCTATCAAAAAAAACTAGTGGCACTCCCTTTTTAATTACATCATTAAAATGCTCACCACTTTTTGTATTTTGAGAAATTGAAACAATCAGTCCAGCCACGCGATGATGAATTAGAAGATTTGTATTTACAACTTCACGCTCAAAACTTTCATTCGATTGACATAAAATTATTGTATAACCAGAATTATATGCAACCTGTTCTATACCGCTAATTGCTGAAGAGAAAAAATCGTGTTTAATTTCGGGAACTATAACTCCAATAGTTGAAGTTCGATTACTTTTTAAGCTTTGAGCAAATGGATTAGGTCTATAATTTAATTCCTTTGCAACTTCTTTAACTTTCCTTTTAGTTTCGGGACTTATATCCGGGTGGTCATTTAATGCTCTGGAGACTGTGGATGTCGAAATTCCCAATTTTCTTGCTATATCTGTAATGGTTATAGGTTTCATTAAAATTCTATTTTGCAAACGATTGCAAAATAGTTTTTATTCACTGAATTGTCAAGCATTTTTTTAAAAGTTTGAAAAAAATTTATAATCTTTTTTCTATTTATAAAGTTTTAGAGTATTTCTCCGATAATAAGTAAAATTAATTATTGGGTATTATTATGCTTCTTTATATTATTTTAGTATATATAGTATTGTTTTTCATCTTTTTATTTATAGTTATCAGGTCCGCTCCTATGGGTTACGAAGATGAAAATGGGTTTCATTATTTATAGTCTTTGATTTGACTTTTTATAAGTACTATTAATATTGTAAACCACTCCAAATGATAATCCATTACTATCATGCCCTTGATTTCGTTCGTAACCAGGATTATTCCCATTCGAAATATGTATATGCCATAGTCCAGCTGTTAAATAAAATTTTGAAAAGACTTTATATTCTAAACCTATTCCATATTTTGGACATCCATTAAATTTTGTACCTTCTCTTAAATCACTAAAAAAGCCTGAAGGTTTAGGAAAATTATCAAAAAAATAAATTAATCCAGCACCACTAATAAAGTATACCTTAAACTTATCATTATTCAAAGCATAAAATCTAAATAGAGGACGAACTCCCAATCCAAATGTATTATTAACATTATCAATAACATAAACTTGTGTAAATTCTATTACAAAAGAAAGATACTTTCTTAAAATAAAATTCACTCCAAAATTATTATGATACAGGTTTGAATAACTTCCATAATATCCTTTTGTATATCCAGCATCATTATAAATGCTATAATCATTCAATATTGTACTATCGCGATCTGTAAAAATCAGAATAAGTCCCGCAGCTAAAGAAGGGATAATGATTCCATTTACTGTATGTAATGCAACTGGACTTATACCTAATGGATTTTGATACCACATAGTAAAAGGTGGAAAAGTACCACACGAATTCGTTGTTTGGTTAAAAATTTCATAAGTGTGTATAATTAACAAAAACACAGGTAATAAAAATTTAATTTTCATTTTAATAGAAATAGATTAAGATGAATTGTTATTAAGTAATCTAAAAAGGTAGGTAATAGATTTTGTACCGAAGGCCGGAGTCGAACCGGCACGGAGTTTTGAGCTCCACTGGATTTTGAGTCCAGCGCGTCTACCAATTCCGCCACTTCGGCACTCAAAATTTCAAACACAAAATTATATTTAATCATATTTATAAGCAAGAAATCTATCCAACCATTTTATTTACTTTTGTCTGGATATGGTGGAGGTGGAGCTAATTTCGGGGGATTTTTATCCAGCTCTTCTAAAATTATTTCTATTGCTTTTTCTAATTGTTGGTCTATACCTTCATACTCTAATGCTGGGTCGTTATCTACTACTATATCTGGTTGAACTCCATATCCTTCGATTATCCATTTTTTGCCTTCAACATCATATCTTGAAAATTCAGGCTTGTTTAAATATCCACCATCAACTAAGGGAAGTGTACCTCTTATACCAACTACACCACTCCACGATCTTTTACCAATAAGTTTACCAAGCTTAGCCTGCCTGAATCTATATGGAAATATATCTCCATCAGAAGCTGAATATTCATCTAATAATAATACTTTCGGACCTATATGAGTGCCTGAAGGATCAACATTTGGTTTTGTATTTCTTGCTATAGTTATCATCTGTAATTTTCTATTTAATCTTTCCAAAATCATTGGTGACACATTACCACCACCATTTCCTCTATCATCAATTATTAATGCTTCTTTTTTTAATTGAGGATAATAATATTTTGCAAATTGATTTAATCCAAAGATTCCCATATCAGGTATATGAATATATCCAACCCTCCCATTTGTGGCTTTATTTACTTTTTCTATATTACTTTCAACCCAGTTTAAATAATAAAGAGGTTGTTCGTTATCTATTGGTACTACTATTGTTTCCCAGCTCCCTTCCAGCTGAGGAATTGAATTTATTGTTAATGTGATTTGCTTATTTGCAGTGTTAATCAATGATTCATAAATATTATTCATCTTATTTGTTGGCTTACCATTTACTGCAATAATATAATCTCCTTCTTTAACATTAACACCAATTTCAGTCAGTGGAGATCTTAGATTTTTATCCCAGTTTTGTCCCTTTAAAATTTTCTTTATCTGATAGATTTTAGTTTTTTCATCTCTAATTAATTCTGCACCAAGTAAACCCAACTTTACTTTTTCTGGTTTTGGATAATCTCCTCCGCCAACATATGTATGCCCGATATTTAATTCACCAATCATCTCCCCAATGATATAGGTTAAATCTGCACGATGATTAACATAATTTACAAGTGGTTCATAATTCTTTCTTACTTTAATCCAATCGACACCATGCATATGCGGATCAAAAAAGAAATCGCGCATCTGTCGCCAGCATTCATTAAAAATCTGATGCCACTCTGCATATCTATCGAGATTCATCTTTAAATCATCGAATGATATTTTTTCTTTTAATTCCAGTGTGTTTTGTGGTAAATCGATTATAAAATAAGAGTTTTGTTTACCAACAATCATTTTTTTCTTATCCTTAGAAATTTCAAAACCATCTACTTCACCAAGCTCAATCTCTTTTTTCTTATCCAGATCATACATTACCAATTTTGATTTTCTTTCATCAGATTTTCTCTTCATATAATAAATTTTATTTCCAGCAGAAGTTACTCCCCAGTAAGTTGAACCCTCAGGAGTAATTTCTATAATTCTATTTTTAATTCCGTCAAAATCTATTTTTAATTCTGAAGAGTTACTTTCTGCTTTACTTTTTACATTCCCATGTTTTTCTTTATTTTCAGTTTGAATTATAACTTCATCATTTTGCGGTTCAAATGGTGATTTTGTTTCTTTTGATAATGTTATCAAATAAATTTTTGCCATGTCTGTATATATGTGATTAAATTCTGTTTGACCATATTTAGGATTAAATGTTCTTTCAGAAATAAAATATAAATATTTGCCATCTTCACTGAATTCAGGACCATAAGAATCGTACCAGCTATCTGTAACTTCATATGATTTATTTTGTTCAAGCGAGTAAAAATAAATTTTGGTAAAAGATCTATCTTCTGGTTTAGCATAAGCAATCCATTTGCTATCAGGTGACCATGTAAAACTAGTAATTTCCCATGCATCTGATCTATCCACTAATGTAACTTTTTTTGTTTCTATATCAACATAGTATAATCTTTGTAATCTATCATTCCATAAAATCTTTCTGCTATCTGGTGACCATTGTAAATCGTACTTATAATTATTACTATTAAATGTTAGCTGGATTTGTTCTCCTCTTCCATCCTGTGAAATAATATATATCTCATCTTCTCCTGTTTTATCTGATATAAACGCAATCCACTTTCCATCGGGAGACCATTTAGAACTTCTTTCGTGAACTCCAGAGGTACCTGTAAGATTTCTTGTAATACCATTTTTAGCAGGTACTGTAAAAATTTCTCCTCGTGCACCGAACAACGCCCTTTTGCCATCAGGAGATATTTCATAATTTGTAATATTTTTACTTACATCAAGTAGTCCGCCTCTACCATTATCAAAATCTTCATTTAAATAAATTGTCACTTTTTGTATTTGATTAGTCATTAAATCAAATTTGTATATATAACCTTCATATTCAAAAACAATTGCATTATCTCCAAGAGAAGGGAATTTAATATCGTAATCTGAAAAATTAGTATGCTTTTTTATTTCTTTCGTGTCAATATTATATGAATATAAATTAAAACGTCCTTCTCTATCTGAAATAAAATAAATAAAATTATCTTTCCACATTGGTATAATATCTTGTGCTGGATTATTTGTAATATTAATTGTTTTTTTGTTTTTGAAATTATAAATCCAAATATCATCAGCCTGGCCACCACGATATCGTTTCCAGGTTCTAAATTCACGAAATACTCTATTGTAAGCTAATTCAGATTTATCGGGTGAAAATGAGCAGAAACCACCCCGCGGAAGTGGAAGTTGTTTTGATAAGTCACCATCAATCGATACTTCAAATAATTGACCCTTAAAATCATTAAATTCTTTCCAACGCGAACGATAAATTATTGTTTTATTATCCTTCCAGCATAATACAATATTATTTGGCCCCATTCGATCAGATACATCATCCCTGTTCAATGTAGCTGTTATGGTTAATCTTTTTGGAATGCCTCCTTCTGATGGAATTAAATAAACTTCTGTATTACCATCATATTGAGCTGTGAATGCAATATAATTTCCATCTGGAGAAAATCTTGGAAACATTTCATAACCAATATCGTTTGTTAATTTTCGAGCAACGCCACCATTTGCATCCACCAAATACAAATCACCAGCATATGTAAAAACAATCTTATTATCATGAATAGTGGGAAATCTAAGCAGACGTGCTTCTTTTTGCTGAGCAAATATATTTGGTATCAAAAACATTATAACAATAAAAAAGACCTCTTTTAATTTTGATTTATTCATGGTATACTCCTAAAAGTGAGAGATTTAAAATTCATTTTTATCAATATTTCCATCCCATAAATATTTCTTTGTTTCTTCTATAATAATATTATTAAGAAAGATAAGTGATAATAAATTTGGAATTGCCATAAGCGCATTTGTTATATCTGCAAAAGTCCATACTATATTTAATGATACTATAGAACCCACAAATACAAAAATTATCCATAACCATCTGTAAGGCATTAATAATCTTCTTCCAAATAAATATTCAATTGCCTTTTCACCATAATATGACCAGCCTATAATAGTAGAAAATACAAAAGTTAAAAGTCCAAATGTTAATAAAATTGGTCCTATTACCGGAATATCAGCGAATGCTTGTTTGGTTAGCAATGCACCATCAAATCCTTTTGTCCATTGATTCGAATTTACTACAACAATTCCTGTAAATGCACAGACTACCACAGTATCCCAGAATGTACCGGTAGAAGAAACAAGTGCTTGTCGCACAGGATTTTTAGTTTGAGCTGCAGCTGCAACAATAGGTGCACTTCCTAATCCTGATTCATTTGAAAATAATCCACGAGCAATTCCAAATCTGATCGCATCTTTCACACACGCACCTGCAAAACCACCTAAAACAGCATGTCCTGTAAATGCACTTTTTATCATTAAATATAAAGACTCTGGTATAGTATTAAAATTTATTAATAATAAAATTATGCAGCCAACTATATAAAAAGCTGCCATGAAGGGGACCAGCCTTTCACATACTTTAGCAATTAATTTTATTCCACCTATGATAACCGATGCCGTTAATGCGGCTAATAGAATGCCATTTATCCATAATGGTATATTTAGTGTATCATTTAATAAATGAGAAATTGAATTTGCCTGAACCATATTTCCTATTCCAAAAGCGGTAATTGATGTAAAAGCTGCAAATAAAATGGCAAGGAATTTATTTTTCATTCCTCGCTCTAAAACATACATTGGTCCGCCCGCTATTAAACCATCTTCTGTTGTAATTCTATATTTAACAGATAACAAAGCTTCTGAATATTTTGTTGCTATACCAAAAACACCTGTAAGCCACATCCAGAAAACTGCTCCTGGTCCTCCAGATACAATTGCTGTAGATACACCTACAATGTTACCTGTACCAATTGTAGCTGCAAGTGCTGTTGTAACAGCTCCAAATTGGCTAATATCACCCACCCCTTCTTTTTCTTTTGAAATAGAAATCTTAATTGCAGTTATAATATATCTCTGAATAAATTTTAATTTAATGGTTAAAAATATGTGAGTCCCGAAAAGTATAATCAGGAGAGGCATTCCCCATATAAAATTATTTATATTAGAAAGAAAATTTTCTAATTCATTCATTTTTTTTCTTTCACATTATGAAATATTTTTTATTCTGAAATTTATTATTCAATAATTTTTGAAATATAATTCGCAAACATAATTTTCCATACATGCCAGTCATGCCCTGCAGAAAGATAAACGTCAAATTGATGAACAATATTTTTTGATGACAATAATTTACTCATAAATCTATTTTCTTCAATTGTATAATCATATTCACCTGTACCCAAAAATATTTTCATTGCTCTCATTTTATCGATATACCATCTATCTTCAAGATTGGGTAAATAATCTGGTGGATTATTAAAGTAGCAATTATCATCATAGTAACCATAAATAAATTGCTTTATATTAAAAAAACCACCCATTGAAATTATAGAATTAACTTTATCAGGATGTCGAAAGGCTAAATTTAAGGCATGATAAGCACCAAAACTACACCCTGCAAGCCCAACGTATCTTTGCCCGGTTTCATATTTTGCAAATTCAATAATATCATTTAATACTATCTTCTCGTATACGATATGCTTTTTAACACGTTCTGAAGGATGGATATTAAAATTATACCAGCTTTCAGAGTCAATTACTTCTGGTGAATAAATCTTAATCTTTCCACTTTCTAAGTAATTCTGAACTGTGGCTATTAAACCAGAATCTTTACTATCATAATAATTTCCTTTCTCAGGTGGGAATAAGATAATCGGATAACCCGAGTAACCAAACACAAGCATTTGCATTTCTCTATCTAAGTATTGAGAGTGCCATTTATGATATGTTTCATTCATTTAAATGGATAATATTTTGAAACAAAGATAATCATTGGAATAACAAGATGCTCAAAAATCATTTCTTCAATATTTTGGAAATTTACGATAACAAGAATATTTTTACATATAAAATTTATGTAATTTATATTTGCGCCCGTAGCTCAATTGGATAGAGCAGCAGACTTCGGATCTGCCGGTTGAGGGTTCGAGTCCTTCCGGGCGTACGAAAATTTAAAAATGAAATGATATTTTCTGAACAAGTTTACAAATTTATGTATGCTGCACTTCAGGAGGCTGAAAAAGCACTTGAAGAAAATGAGGTCCCTGTTGGTGCTGTTATTGTATATCAAGACCAAATAATTGGAAAAGGATATAATCAAACCGAAAAACTCAAAGACCCAACTGCGCACGCTGAAATGATTGCGCTTACAGCTGCATCAAATCATTTAAACGACTGGCGACTCAATGAATGTGATCTTTATGTAACAGTTGAACCATGCATAATGTGCACTGGAGCCATCCTACTTTCGAGAATTAAAAATGTTTACTTTGGCACTTATGAACCCAAGTTTGGTGCTTGCGGTTCTCTTTTTAATTTAATTGAGAGCAATAAATATAATTACCAACCCAATGTATTCTCCGGAATTTATTCAGAAGAATCCAGAGCATTACTTGAAAAATTTTTTCAAACTAAAAGATTGAACAATATTTAATCAGTTATTTTTGTCTATAAAAACATTTCGATTTATTTTTGTAATCTCATAACAAAAAAATAAATGACTATGCAAATAATAATATTTGGTGCCCCTGGTGTGGGAAAAGGAACTCAAGCAAAACTTATTGCCTCAAAATTAAACTTAGCTCATATTTCAACAGGCGATATTCTTAGAGAAGCTATCAAAAACGAAACTGAAATGGGAATTAAAGCTAAAGAAATAGTTCAAAGTGGTGGTCTGGTACCCGATGAAATAGTTGGAGGTATAGTTAAAGAAACATTACAGGAAGAAAAATGCAAAAATGGTTTTATACTTGATGGTTTCCCCCGGACATTAAAACAAGCAGAAATTTTAAGCAAAATACTTTCAGAACTTAATAATGAAAGACTCTTTCTAATAAAATTAAACGCCGCTGATGAAGTCATAATTAGCAGATTAAGTAACAGACTTGTATGCAGTCAATGTGCTAATATCTTAAATAAGAATGATGTTACAGAAAATTTCAAATGTCCGTCCTGCGGCTCAATCAATAGCTATATTAAACGTAAAGATGATGATGAAGAAGTCATAAAGAAAAGATTAGAAGTATATCACGAAACAACAGCGCCTGTATTTGATTATTACAAGAATAAAGCTATCGTAATTGAAGTTGATGGCACTCAGGCTATTGAAGATGTAACTAAAGAGATATTAGAAAAATTAAAAGTGAATTAAAACTTTAATCTTTCTTTTTTAATAATACCTTAACAGCTTTACCATTTTCTAATTTAATTATTTTTGTATTAAAAGAACGGACAAGTTCATAATTATGCGTGGCAAATATTACAGAAGTGCCACGCATATTAATTTTTTTCAGAATTTCTAAAATTTCATCTGCAGTTTCAGGGTCCAGATTTCCTGTGGGTTCATCTGCAAGAATTAAAAATGGGTCATTAATAATTGCTCTTGCAATTGCCACTCTCTGTTTCTCGCCCCCCGAAAGCTCAGAAGGCATACTATATTGCTTATGAGCTAAACCGACTTCTGTAAGAGCATAAAATATTTTCTTTTTTATATCTTTTTTGGGAGTTCCAATTACATTAAGTACAAAAGATAAATTATCGTAAATGTTTCTATCGTTTAATAATTGAAAATCTTGAAATATAATTCCAAGTTTCCTCCTTAAATAAGGAATCTCTTTTGGTGTAATTGTTTCGGATGAATATTCTCCAACCTGTATGTAACCAGACTGGGGAAAACACTGCATATAAATTAATTTCAAAAGAGTTGATTTACCAACTCCACTTTTACCAACAAGAAAAACAAATTCACCGTGCTCGATTTCAAGTGTTAAATCCTGAAATACTGGTTGATTGTTGTAACTAAAATCAACATGATTGAATATTAACATTAATTCTTTTTCCTTAATATAAATTGTGCCCTTTCTGATTCTGCATTAGCATCTTGAAATGAAAATGCTTCATAACAATGTGAAACATAAAAATTGGTTTTATCTATTATTTTAAAGTAATCTTCAAAATCATAAATTTTTTGTCGATGTATTTCTCTTACTTTATTTCCATTACCAAGATCTAAATCAAAAATATTATAATGAATTTTTTTTACTTCATCATATTTACTTATCTGTTTGTAATGTATTCCATTAATTTGTCCACTTCTATTTAAATATCTCTGGTATTTAATACTATTATTTTTAAGACTTACATCAAAAGTAAATATCCCTTCATTAGACAGCGTTAGATCAACTTCATTAAACAATTTTATTAATTTTTCCTTTGATGTAAGATAATTTACACTATCGAAGGCTGAAAAGATAAAATTAAATTTTTTCTTAAATGGCAAAGCTGTCATCTCACAAGCCACTCGATAAACGTATTTACATTTAAATTGATTTAACATAGCTAATGATAGATCGGTAGCGAGATATAAATCAAATTGTTTTTTTAATCTTTCTGCAAGCCTTCCAATTCCACAGGCAATCTCTAATGCATATATTTTTTCTACTTTTAGTTCTTTACTCAATTCAATTATATAATCTCCCCATTTATCATAATCAATATAACGCATTAAATGGGAATAAATAAGTGCAAGATGTGTATAAATTTTTTTATTCATTTTTTATTTCGATTGCGGAAAATTTTTTCAGCCCACTTAACTGCTTCTATCATGCTGGATGGATTTGCCATACCACTTCCAGCTATATCAAAAGCAGTCCCATGATCTGGTGATGTTCTTACAATAGGTAAACCTGCAGTATAATTAACTCCAAAATTAAAATTCATCATCTTAAATGGAATTAATACCTGATCGTGATACATTCCGAGTATTGCATCATAGTATTCATATTGATGTCTACCGAAAAATGCATCTGGAACAAATGGTCCAGAAATACTTTTCATCCTAAAACTTTTTACTACTGGCTTAATTATTTCTTCTTCTTCATTCCCTATTAATCCATTTTCACCTGCATGAGGATTCAAGCCAAGAACAGCTATCTTAGGATTTTTCTTACCTAAATCATTTACTAAAGTATTATACAAAATATCAATTGCAAGTTTAATTTTCTTCTTCGTCAATAATTTTGAAATTTTCTTTATCGGAATATGTATCGTCATAAGGCCACAAACCATCTTATTCGATAAAAAAGTCATCATATAATTTTTAGTATTAAATAATCTGGCAAATAATTCTGTATGGCCTGGAAAATCTATGCTTGCTAAATTAAATGCTAACTTTGAAATAGGAGCAGTAATTATAGCATCTGCAAAATTATTAATTATAGCTTTATAAGCATAAATAATCGATTTATAAGCTGCCTTACCTGAAGAATAAGTAGGTTTACCTGGACTTAGAGCGAAATTACCAATGTCATAAATCAGAATTTTCTTATTTGTTTTATTACTGATTTTTTTAACTACATCAAATTCAAATAATGGATTTACTAATTCGGCGGTTTTTTCAAAAACTTTTTTTGGAATGAATATAATTATTTCTTTTTGTACGCGTGAGGTGATTGTATTAATTGTTTTAATGATAATTTCTGGACCAATCCCATTTATATCACCACATGTAAAAGCAATTTTAGCCATTTAATTTTCCAGCATAAAATTTCCCAAACCACTTTCGTCAACAAATGTAAATTGTTTATTTATATTATGATAATTCCAGATTTCTATTACCTTCCTATCTATATAATCTCTTGTAATTTCATCAGGTTTGCCATATTTAATATAAATTTTACCTCTATCAGTTTTAGCACCATATTTATTAGTTATAGTATAAAAATTTTCATTTGCATAATCCACTCTATTATAAAATTCATACATTAATTCATTGAATTTATATTTTCTATTAGGAAGTTTTTTATCCCAATAGCTTAGTAATGATTCATATAAATCATTTTTAGAATTATTCAACATATCCATTATTACATCTTTGCTTTCAATTACATTCAATATTTCAACTGCAAACCCCACATCATTCAATGCTTTTGGTTTGTTTATCCATTTGACTGGGAGGTAGAAATCAACTTTTTTATTATCGTCGTAATTTATAATTAACTTTGCAATACCCTCTAATAAATTGCGATTAAAATTTTCTATAATAAGATAACGAACTTTACTTCCCTTACTTTTAATCCCTAAAATATCAGAGCATTTATTTATTGACAAGTCTGACTCATAGAATTTCGTTATAACTTCTTCATAAACAATTTTTTCTTTTTGTTCTATCTTAATATTTACCTTTTTTAATGTAGTATCATCAACAACTATTAGTAAAGAATAATCATTATTAGAAAATGGAATAGAATTTTGTGAATTAATTAACTTAAAAATCAATGAATCAATGCATATATTTTTTGTTTTTTCGACAATTATCGGAGCATAAAATTTTTCTTTATAAAAATTAGAAAAATCAATATTGATTGTATCAAGAAGAAAAGAATTTTTAGTATTATGAATTGTTATAGTAGGTAGAATGGAATAATCATCCTTATCAATTCTAAATGAGATAAAATCTTCAATAAATTTAACGTTTGATTTTGTATCTTCAAATACATTTACGTAAATATCATTATTAATTAATTCACGACTAATAATTTTTCCTTTATGAATTAATTCGAACTCAATTCTTGCACCTGAAAAAAATTTTTCTTCTTTTTTTACAAATACAAGATTAGAATAAGGAATTTTGTAGGAAATAAAAAGCAAATAATCTTTTGAAGATGGAATTATATTTTTTTCAATTAAGATTATTTTATTATTCACAGATTCTATTATTTGAGATAAAGCCTGTGAACTCATAAAAAAAGTAAATAAAATAAAAGATATGGATAGATAAAAGGATTTCATTTTTGATTAGCTATTCATGCTCTGCAAAAATTCCTTATTATTTTTAGTTCCTTTCATTTTGTCGAGTAAAAATTCCATTGCTTCTGTAGGATCCATATCAGAAAGAATTTTTCTCAATATCCATACTTTATTTAATTCATCTTCTTTAAGGAGTAACTCTTCTTTTCTTGTACCTGATTTATTGATATCAATTGCGGGGAAGATTCTTTTATCTGCAAGATTTCTATCCAGAACAAGTTCCATATTACCTGTTCCTTTGAATTCTTCAAAAATAACCTCATCCATTCTACTACCAGTATCAATTAATGCGGTTGCAATAATTGTCAAACTTCCACCATCCTCAGTGTTTCTTGCAGAACCAAAAAATCTTTTTGGTTTATGGAGTGCATTTGCATCCACACCACCAGACAATATACGACCACTATGCGGAATAACAGTATTATGTGCACGAGCTAATCTTGTAATACTATCAAGTAATATAACAACGTCATCCCCTGCTTCAACCATTCTTTTTGCTTTTTCAATAACCATGTTTGCTACCTGGACGTGTCGTTCTGCAGGTTCATCAAAAGTCGAACTGATAACTTCTGCCTGAACCGAGCGTTGCATATCTGTAACTTCTTCAGGTCTTTCATCTATTAAAAGCATTATTATTTTTACTTCAGGATGATTTCTTGTTATAGAGTTTGCTATCTTTTGAAGAAGTATAGTTTTGCCTGCCTTGGGTGGGGATACTATCAAACCTCTTTGACCTTTACCAATTGGAGCAATTAAATCAACAATTCGCATTGAATATTCACCGGGTGCTGACTCCAGTTTCAATCTTTTTGTTGGATAGATAGGTGTTAAATTATCAAATAATGTTCTTTCTCTTATTGCCTCCGGATCTTTACCATTTACTGCCTCAACCCTCAACAATGCAAAAAACCTTTCGCCTTCTTTTGGTGGACGAACCTGACCACTTACAAAATCTCCAGTCCTTAAATTAAACCTCTTAATTTGCGAAGGTGATACATAAATATCATCGGGAGATGGCAGATAATTATAATCGGCAGACCTTAAAAAGCCATAACCATCACCTAGCACTTCAAGTACACCTTTTGAAAAGGTAAGTCCATCTTTCTGAGATTGGGCTTCAAGAATCTTAAAAATTAATTCTTGTTTTCTCAGGTCGCTATAACCTGTAAGCCCAAATTCTTTTGCAATTTTGTAAAGATCAACAATTTTTTTAGATTGTAATTCTGATATGTCCATTGGCATGATTAACTCTTCCTACATATTGTGATAAATTTCTTCAATATTTTATTTAAATATTTTGAGGATATATTGACACTTGGTTTATTGGATTAATTATTAAATAACGCAGAAGTCATTCTGAGGTTTACTCGAAAATTATACTTCTTAAATCATATTTTCAAGTTTTTCATTAATAAATTTTGATTTTATTTCTCCAATAAGATACATACTACCTAATACAACAAGACATTTATTCCCTTCTTCCTTATAAAATTTCTTAACAAAGTCTACAGAATTATATAAAGGATAAACTTTTACATAAATACTCTCTGCTATATTTTTTATACTTTCTATTGTAGCAGATCGTTCAGTCTGAATTGACGTAATATATATATTATCGAAAAATGGGGCTACTAACTTTAACATAGTTGCTATGTCTTTATCTTTCATGGCAGCAAAGATTAAATCCCTTTGCGAATAACTGTAATATTCTTTAATAAATTCTTCTAAAAAGATTTTTATACTTTCAGGGTTATGTGCTGAATCAAAAATTATTCTTGGCTTATTACTTAAAATTTCATATCTGCCCTGAATTCCCGTATTCAATATAACATTATTTATACCTTTATTAATTTTTAAGAAATTATTTATACCAAGTACAACGTCAATAGATTTAACTGCAATTGCAGAATTTATTAATTGATAATATCCTTTCATTGGAGTTGAATAAATCTTATAAACTTTATCATTTAATAAAACCTCAACAAAATCTTTTTCTCTTTTAACATAATTATCAAATACGTAATATTCACAATTCATTTCCTTTGCCCTTGAAATAATTACATTTTCTGCTTCAAAAGGCATATAACCACTTATTACCTTTGTATTACTTTTTATTATACCTGCTTTTTCTGATGCAATTTTTTCAATTGAATCACCAAGTATATTTGTGTGTTCAAGACTTATAGATGTTATTATTGAAGCAAGAGGCATGATAACATTAGTTGCATCTAATCTACCTCCTAAACCAGTCTCAATTACTGCAAAATCTACATTTTGTTCATAAAAATACGAAAATGCCAGTGCAGTGGTTATTTCAAAAAAAGTTGGTTCTTCTTTTTCAATGAGTTTTTCAATTGATTTATAAAAACTTATTATATATTCATCGTTAATTTCTTTTCCGTTAATTTTTATCCTCTCATTAAATTTTACAAAATGTGGAGATGTATAAAGTCCAACATTATTACCCAGTTCGTATAAAATGCTTGCTAAAAAAGATGCCGTACTTCCTTTACCATTTGAACCTGCTATATGAAAACATTTTAATTTTTTATGTGGATTTCCTAAATAATCAAGTAATTTTACAATTCGCTCCAATCCCAGCTTGATGTGGAATTGACGCATTGAAAATAATTTTTCGAGTACTAATTGAATTTCCATTGATTATAATATATATGAACCAATTAAATCGGTTATTTTATTAATCGACATTTTTTCACAATAGTTTTTTAATCCTTCCAAAATTTCAACAGATGCAAACGGATTTATAAAATTAATTGTGCCGAGTTGAACCGCTGTTGCTCCTGCAATAATAAATTCAACTACATCTTCCCAGTTCATTATTCCTCCAACACCAATAATAGGGATATCAACATTACGACTAATTTCTAATACTTTTGCTAAAGCTATAGGTTTAATTGCAGGACCAGATAATCCACCTGTAATATTTTTTATTTTCGGTTTTCGCGTCCAGATGTTGAAAGCAGTTCCAACAAGTGTATTTATTGCAGAAACAGCATCTCCCCCATTTTCTTTAACAACCCTTGCAAAATCTGATATTCTCGATACATTGGGTGATAATTTTATAATTATTGGTTTATTCGTATTCATTCTCACTTTTTCAGTAATTCTAGATACAGCTTCAATATTATTCCCAAACTCCAATCCCCCTTCCTTAACATTGGGGCACGATACATTAATTTCAAGTGCAGAAATTGCTTCCTCTTCATTTAATATTTTTGTACACTCTACATATTCTTCAATTGTACTGGCAGCAATATTGCAAATAATGGTTGTATTTAATTTTTTAAGGAAATGTACCTTATCTATTAAAAATGCTTCCAGTCCAACATTAGCCAAACCAATTGCATTTAACATACCTGAAGGTGTTTCACAAATTCTTTGGGGTGGATTTCCTTTTCGCGGTCTTAGTGAAATTGACTTTGTTATTATTCCACCTATTTTACTTAGATCAATAAACTCTGATATTTCATTACCATAACCCACCGTGCCTGAAGCAAGCAAAATAGGATTCTTTAAAACCAGAGAACCGATTTTTACACTAAAATCAATTTCCATAATTTATCTTATTATTAATCAGAATATTATTGTTTCTGCATTGAAGACAGGTCCATCTTTACAAACCAGGTAGTATCCATCACCATTAGATTTTTCAATTGGGCATCCCTGACAAATCCCAAACCCACATGCCATTTCACATTCTACAGAAAGTTGACAATCCAGTTTATTTTCTATTGCTACTCTCTGTAACGATCGTAACATAGGTGTGGGTCCACAACCAAATATTCTCAATTTTCTATTTTTAATATTTATTAATTCATTAATAAATAAATCAACTACATTTCCTTTAAAACCTTCTGAACCATCATCCGTTGCAATTAAAGCGTTTTTCAATTTGTACTTTATTAAATGTTCTTTTGTTCTTCCACCAATAAAAGAAATAACTTCAATTTCAGGAGAAAGATTTTTAATTAGATATGGAAATGGAGCTGTACCTATTCCTCCACCCACAATAATGGCTATTTCATAATTACCATTAAGGTTAAATCCATTTCCAAGTGGACCTAAAATATCTAACTTATCACCATTTTTTTTAGATGACAAAATTTTAGTTCCTTCCCCATGAACATCAAATATAAAAATCAAATTATCACCTTCGACATCGCATATACTAAATGGTCTACGCAATAAAGGGAAGTTTGAATCAGAAACTTTGATATTACAAAATTGACCGGGTTTAATTTCTTTTGCTATTAAAGGTGATTTAACTTTAATAATGTAATTATTATTAGATAATATCTCAATTGATTCAACAATACCTTTTTCGATAGTCAAGAAAATAACTCAATTTTTGTGTGCAAATTTAATTTATGATTAATTAAATGACAAAAACTTGCTTACTTTTTCATAAATTTTTCTTCGATTGCATGAATTTTATCCAGCCTTCTCTGATGACGATCCCCCAGAAATTGTGAATTCAACCATACGTCGATTATCGATTTAATTGTTTCTTCACCTAAAGTTCTTGCCCCAAGCACAAGAACATTCGCATTATTATGTTCACGAGAACTTCTTGCAGAAAATTCATTATAACAAGTTGCTGCTCTAATATTCGCTAATTTGTTTGCTACTATTGCAGAAGGAATTCCTGTTGCATCTAATATAATCCCGCAATCAAATTCATTGTTCGAAACTTTTTGTGCTACATTCAATGCAATATCAGGATAATCAACTGCATCTTCTGTAAAAGTTCCGATATCCATTATGTCAAAATTTTTGTCTTTTAAATAATCAACAAGATTTTTTTTAATTTTTACTCCTGTATGATCAGAGCCAATTACTATTTTCTTAAATAACTTTCTTGTATCATATTGTTTATCTTCATAAACAACTTTCAAATTTGAAACTTTTATTCTGTCTATTGCTAAAGGAGTCAAAATTTCGTTCCTATTTAATTGGATTTCTGTTAATCCACTTTTCAATAACTGAAGAATATCTTTCTCAGTAATTACTTTTTTCATATTAAATCAGTTCTGTTATTCATTTTTAAATAATTAACTACCTGTCGAACATCTTGTGCATAGTTTCGATTACAAATTAAAAGTGCATCATTCGTATTGATAATAATCAAGTTTTCTGCACCAATTACTGCTGTAAATTTTCTTGGAGAAAATATATAAGAGTTATAAGTTTTTTCTGCATAAATATCCCCAATAATAACATTTCCATCTTCATTTTTTTCTGAAATTTCATAAACAGCTTCCCAGCTGCCAACATCGTTCCAGTAAAAATCTGCTTTCGTAACAAAAACATTATTGGATTTTTCCATCACACCGTAGTCGATAGATATGCTTCTCAATTGGCCATAAACATGAGTTAATGTATTTTCAAAATCGTTTGTATTTATTGAGGCTTCTATTTTTTCAAGGCCTTCGTAAAGTTCTGGTAAGTATGTTTTAATTTCATTTAATATTACATCTATTCTCCATACAAAAATACCAGAATTCCATAGAAAATCTCCACTTTCTAAAAATCTTATTGCTGTGGATAAATTTGGTTTTTCAGCAAAAGTAAGTACTTTATAAATATTGTCTTTTATTTGATTATCATCAAACTGGATATAACCGTAACCTGTTTCTGGCCTTGTTGGTTTAATCCCAATCGTAATCAGACCTTTAGATTCATAAGCAAAGTTGCAAGAATTAAGTAAACATTTCTGGAATTCATGTTCATTTTTTATTAAATGATCAGATGGCATAACAATAGTTACTGCTTCAGGATTTTTTTGTTTTATTAAAATTGATGCTAAACCAATACACGCAGCAGTATTTTTTCCGAAAGGTTCATCTATTATATTCTTTTCTGGTAAATTGGGGAGCTGTTCTTTAATTCTAAGCTTCTGTATCCTGTTTGTAATTACAAATATATTTTTATTATCAACCAATCCATCCAATCTTTTTACTGTATCCTGAATCATTGTATTTTCACCAAAGATACGAATTAATTGTTTTGGTTTTCTTTCCTTGCTTCGGGGCCAGAAACGAGTACCAACTCCCCCAGCCATTATAACTACAAATATTTCCATTTATATTGCCCTTTTTATTTGAGAAATCATCTTACCAAAATTTTCTGCTTTGTTCAAATAATTTGTGATATCAACTTCTTTCCCCCTTACAACAGCCACTATAACAATCAAACATGCTCTCAAAGATTCAATAACAAGATTACTTGGGGCTATTTTTTTTTGATTAATTGCTTCAAGACCCTGCGCAAATATTTTGTGCATACTCGATATAATTTCAAATCCTATTTTTTTTGAAAGTTCGCTATTTTCATTCATTAATTTTATATAAGAATTAATTTCACTCTCAGTATAATCATACTTCAACACTCTGTTTAAAAATGAATCTAACTCTCTTATCGGTCTTAATACTCTTTCTTCAAATTGCTCAAAGCTAAAATCTCCTGCCTTTGATAGTTCCTCGAAAATAATTGCTTCTTTTAATTCATCAGCTTTAGTCCTTTGAGGCATTTTTAATGATTCTTTCTCTCTTAAGACGGATAACTTTTCTTCACGCTTGGTTAAATCAACTCCGATTGGTTGACTATCCAAGCGATTTAGAATATTTCTTATAATTTGAGGAGTAACAATATCCAGAAAATAATTTAACTCTTTCACAAGATAGTGACTATGTTCTTTAAATTTATCCGATAGTTTTAAAAAATCTATTCTACTATTTTCGAGATAATTTAGAATTTCCCCCAATTTAATTCCAAGCTTCGAAAGTTCTGTTATTTTCTTGAAATTGTTAATTTCATCTTCAAGACTTTTTGAATTATTTAATCTTTCTCGCAATATTGCTACGGTTTCTATTTTTTCAGAACTTAATCTCAAGTTATTTGCAGCACAGGTAATACATTGAACTATGTATTGTTTTACAAAATCCAACTCTGACATCAAATAATGTTTTTATATATCAAAAAATTCTCAGATTGAAATTATAACATTTTAAAAATATGCAGAAAAATTGAAAGTGTTAAACAAATAATGGGGGAATTCTACAAAAAGTTTTAGCCCTCTATATTACTCTGAGAGCATAATTTTCACTATACGCTCATGATCATCTTTTATTTTTCTTCTTGCAGATGCAAAAAATCCTTTAGATAACTTCAATGTATCCCATATTTTAACGTTAGGCTCAGGAATAAAGTTATCACCTCCGTACCCCAATTCCAATGTTCTTGCTAAAATGTCTCCCAAATGAACTGATGCTAACAATGTGTTCAGATTATTTCCGATTAATCCTGTGTGATGATAACTAACTATTGAAACAATGTTCTGTGGCAATTTCCATTTTTCAGCTATTAACTGTCCTGCACGTGCATGATTTAATCCTAATATTTCAAGTTCCGCATCTTTTATAGGAATTTTTTTCGATTCAACAAGGTCAATTACTCTTGAATATTCGTTCGGTACATATTCAAAAAATATTAACTTGCCTATATCATGAAAAATACCTGCTAAAAAGTAATTTTCTAAATTTTTTTCTCCTACTGCAGCACCAATAATTCTTGTAGCTACTCCTACCCCAATAGAATGTGACCATAAATCCAGTGGTTTAAATTTTCTAAAGATTTTGTTCCTCGAGAATGAATTAATAATCGATAATGCAAATACTATATTTTTTACTTCGTTAAATCCTAAATACAAAAGTGCCTGTGTTATTGTATCAACTCTTCCTCTCAAACCATAAAAAGGAGAGTTTGCTACTTTCAATATTTTGAAAGATGCTGCCTGATCTGCAGAAATAATTTTTGCTATTTCTTCTTTTGTGGTATTTGGATTTTCCATTGCTTCTGAAAGTGTTGTATAAATTGTAGGTAGAGTTGGTAAATTGTTTACACCTTCGATTATTTTTTTTATTACATCCATTGCACCCTCTTAAATCTCTTAATATTTCTCAAGAATATTTTGAATTGCCAGTTCAATTAATTCATTTTCAAATTCATTTTTAGGTTTCCAGTTTAATCTTTGATTTAATATTGCTTTTGCTTTTTCTAAAGTTTCATTGTCGTAATCTTTTTTAGAATTACTCTCATTTTCATCAACAATATAAATAGTCTGTATACCGCAAGATTTTAAAAACTTAATATGTTTGGCTTCCAATTTTACATTTGCACCCAGTAAAGTATGTCCAAAACGATTTTGAATTGGTTCTGCAAGAACCATTCCATCCTGTATTTCATCAACTGAAATTAATCTTGACATTTTTATACCAAAATTATGTTTTTTCCATATTTATTTTCGATTATCTTTTAAAAATTTAAAGAATTTCATTCTATTATATGAAAATTTTAATATGAGCATATCTTGATTTATAAAAATCTTAAAAGATTTCTCAAAAAATCAGGTCAAACCATAAAATCCCGATAGCCAAGGAAATTATTGTAATAATAACTCCTGTTTTAAGATATTCATAAAAAGTGATTTTGATAAAATGCTTTTGAGCTGCTTCTGCTACAATTAAATTTGCAACAGAGCCAATTAATGTAAGATTTCCAGCATATGTTGTTGACATCCCCAGCACTAACCAGGCATTTCCTGGATTCCCCATACTTTGTACTACAGGTTTTAGCAACAAAACTGCTGGTACATTCGAAACTATATTACTTAAAAATGCAGACGATAATGCTAAAGAAGAAATGGAATCAGTTAAATATGGCTGGATTGTGAACGACAAGTACTTTCCCAATCCTGAAGTATCAATTGACATTGTAACAATAAATAGTCCTGCAAAAAATACCAGTAAAGACCAATCAATCTCTCTAAAGACACGTTCGGGTTTTAATCTTCTTGTGATTAATAAAATACCCGCACTTCCTAATGCCGCTAAGGGAATGGATATTCCCGATAAAAACGCTATAATCATTAACGAAGTTGATATTATACTTTTTATCAATAATGGCTTATAAGGTTTTGCTACTTCAACTTAAATTTCTTTAAAAAATGTTCTATAAAATTCTTTTCTATAAATAAAATAAATAATCAAGATTACTAATAACAAACTTAAAAAGGCAGGTAATAGTTGGTAATAAGTAAATTTCAAAAATGGTATACCTGAAGATACTCCTATTATCATATTCTGAGGATTACCGATTATAGTTGTTGCAGAACCGATATTTGCTGAAGTAACAAGAGTAATTAAGTATGGTATTGGATTTCTATTTAAAGCTTTTGTTACTTCAATAATTAATGGAGTAAAAACAATAACAATAGTATCATTCAGAAATAAAGCGGAGAGTAAGCCAGATACAAAAGTTATTAGAACTATCAATTGAAAAGGCGTTCCAGCAATTCTAATTATTCTTATTGTTACTAATTTGAAAAAGCTGCAATTCTTAAATTATCATTTATGATCATCATAGAAAAAAGTAAAACAAGTGTATCCATATCTAATGCATTGTATGCATCTTTAATTGAAATTGCATTTGTAAATATTAAACATATTGCCCCTACAAGTGCAATAGTAGCACGATTCATTCTGAACTGTGGGAAGCTACCAACCGCAATTCCATACAAAGTGATCAGTATTAAAAAAGTATGAAGATAAAGATTTATGTTACTGTTCAATTATTCACCATGTTTTGTTTTAAATCCTTTAAGCATCCAACTTCTCGCAATTATTAAGCCTATTGGACTTATAATAGCAATGCAACCATAAATAAACCACATTAATTCGGTATTCATTTGAGAAGGAGGAACACCTGCAGGACAATATTTCATTAAAAACCAGCCAGAGTAAAGGCTTGTGATAATTTTTGTAAGGAACCATGGGAATTGACCAATGCCCATATAAATTCCTGTCATATTTTTAGGGGCAATTTCAGCAACCCATTGTAAAAATCTTGGTTGCCACATTGCCTCACCAATTGTCATAATAATCAAATATGCCATTAAAGTATTTAAACTTGGTCCCAGAGTCAGGATAAATGTTGGTGATGCCATTACTAAAGTTCCAATTACCATCATATTATAAGTATTTCTTTTTGATGTTAATGCAGCAACTAATGGTGTTAATATGAAAATTAAAATTGGATTTAGATTTACAAAAAATTCAAAATTATCCTGAACAAAACCTTCAAATGCTCTGCTTGTATATTGAGGAAGAGTTAGCCAGTTGTGTGCAAATAATGTTTGAACAGGCATTAGTATAAAAATAAAGTACAAAAATCTTATATCTTTTAATGGAAAATTTTTTATATAAAATTCGAATTTTTCTTTGAGGGTCAACTCAGCCAAAACATCCTCATCTTCTTTTTTTTCTTTATTTTTATCTTTTTCTACTGCTTTTATAGCTTTCTCGTATGCTGACCTGGATAATAGAAAATAGACTACTAATATACCTACTAAAGTGAATATCACATAAACCCAGAATACACCAAGTATACCGTAAGATTTTCTAAGCGGTGGAGAAATTATACCTGGTAAAAATCCTCCCAGATTCATTAATGCATATAGCATAGCATAACCCATGGCAGCAGTTTTTTCTGTTGTCAATTTTTTTACTCCAGTATAACAAGCAGGTTGATATATACCATAACCTAATACTATACCTAATATGCCCAGCATTGCAAAAATGTGAGCAGTATTCCATAATCCCGGAACCCCAATATTTGGAGCAATGGAGAGTAATATTCTTCCAATTAACATAAATGATAAGGCTATTAAAAGTGATTTACGCAATCCAATCCAGTCTACTGTTGCACCTAAAAAAAGCATACTCAATGTAATCCCTGCAGTTAAAAAGCCAACCATATTTCCAGCACGTATATCATCAAGTTTAATATATTCATTGAAATAAATTGCAAGTAAACCAACAACACCAAAATATGTTAAACCCTCGATTACATAGGATAAATTTATTCCTAAGAGTGCACGTGATGTATGGAGTAAATCCTTAAATGGTTGTGTAATTTCATAATAAGTTTTTTTAATAATGTTCTCAGAGTTTGAGTTTGTCATATTTTCCTCTTTAATTTTTTAGTATTAACTATATGATAATAACTTCATACTCCAGCATTATATTAAATTTATTAAACACGGTCTGCCTGATTTCCTCTGCAAAATCTTTTATCTCAGATCCCGTGGCATTCCCGTAATTTACGATTACTAAAGCTTGCTTTTCGTAAGTACCTGTATTCCCCTTTCTTATTCCTTTATAGCCACACTTTTCTATTAACCAGCCGGCAGGTACTTTGTACCTATCTTTGATTTTATGAAATGGTATTTCTGGAAATAATTTTTTTATGTCATCTATTTGAGATGAAGTCAAATCTGGATTTTTAAAGAAGCTCCCTGCATTTCCTAACAAATTAAATTCAGGTAATTTACTTTTTCTAATTTTGATAACAGCTTCGCGTATATATTTACCAGTTATAAGGTTTTCATCCTTTTCTGCAAAATATTCCTGAAGATCACGATAATTTATATTTATTCTTTTTTCCTTACTTAAACGAAATGTTACTGATGTTATTATAAAATTATTTTTTAATTCATTTTTGAAGATACTATCTCTATAAGCAAATTTACAATTGTCATTAAAAAAAATTTTCTTCTTCGCATCATCAATAGAATAACCTTCAACACATTCAATATAATTACCAACTTCCACACCGTAAGCTCCAATATTTTGAACAGGTGCAGCTCCCACTGTCCCCGGAATCAATGACAAATTCTCAAAACCATAATAATTTTTATCCACCGTATAATTAACCAGATCATCCCATAAAACATTAGCATCTGCACAAATTATTACATGTTTATCATTCTCATCCAGAATTTTAATTTCGTTTCTCTTGTATTTTATAATAATGCCATCAAAATCTTTTGTAAATAAAATATTGCTGCCTGAGCCAAGAATTAAAAAATTTTTATTACACTTAATTAAATTTATTATTTCCTTTAATTCATTCTCATCAAAAACTTCATAATAATATCTTGCTTTTACATCAATATTAAATGTATTGAGAGGTTTCAACGAATAATTTTCATAAACATTCATGAATATGCTCGTGGATTTTTGGGTAGGTTTTATTAGGCAACATAATATACAAAGTGATCCCCACTTTTTTAACAATCAATTTTTTTTAATATCAAAATATAAAGCTGTTATCAAGTTTTTTCCAATCAATATTAGAAATATTATATCCATCTGAATGGAATAATATAGACCCTTCTAAATCGGTTCTAAAAATTTTTATATTTCTTTTTTTAATTCTTTCAAGAACTTCTTTATGTGGATGTCTGAATTGATTTGATACTCCAGCCGAAATAATTGCAAACTCAGGTTTTACAACATCTAAAAAAATCTCGCTTGTCCCGGTTTTACTACCATGATGGCTAACTTTTAAGACATCAGAATTAAGGAAGTTTTTATAGTTATTAATTAATTCTTTTTCAATTTTAGAGTTTATATCTCCTGTAAACAAAAATGATGTTTTTCCATAAACTAATTTAATTACACCACTTCTTTCATTTGAATCCAAATATTTATTGTTAACAATGTCGCTGTTATTTATTATATAAAGTCTTGCACCTCCAATCTTCAATACATTTTTTGTATAGTATTTAAATGGTATTGAATTAGTTCTTAAATATTTCTCAAAATAAATATCTTCTCGATCAAGTGAATCTGGAACAGGCTTAAAAATAAAATTAACTTTTCTTTCTTTAATTATAGAATAGAAACCACGATAATGATCGGCATCAACATGAGATACTAAACCATAATCTATTTTCTTTATTCCTAATCGTTCAAGTAACGGAATAATTATTCTTTTCCCGCTATCAAAAATTTTACTCGCATTGCCTGCATCTATTAAAGTAGTTTTACCATCAGGGAATTTAATTAGATAAGAATCGCCCTGCCCTACATCAATAGCCAATACTGAAAGAATTTTATCTGGTAAGTAATCTGAATCATTTACCTTTGACCAAATATAAAAATTTAATAATAGTAATATTATAACGATAAATCTGGAATATGCTGAATTTAACCCTTTCCAGATCTGAGTGGAAAAAAGTAAGCATATGTAAAATAATAAAGCATCATAAAAGTTGAATTGTCGAATCGGAACATATGCAAAAGGCAAATTATTTAATTTGTTTATAGTTAAAAATAAAAAGTATGTCAGTAATTCATTACTTGCAGCATAAAAAGAAGATATGACTAAAGAAATTAATGAAAGAAATATTGTTAATATTCCTAATGCTATTATTAATCCAATCAATGGAATAACGATTAAATTTGAAAATATTGAGATTATTGATAATTTATAAAAATATACAAGTACAAATGGGAAAGTACCAATCTGTGCTGCTATTGAAGTTAAGCTGAATAAAATAATATTCTTTACTAATTGTGACTTTAGATTTAATTTTGAAATAATTTCTTTTAATGGGGGATAAAAAGTAACAATTGATATTACTGCTGCAAAAGATAATTGAAATCCTGGTTCAAATAATTCATTGGGATTCAAAATCAAAATAAATAATGCTGATAGTGCAACTGCATTTAAGCTATAATATTTCCTCCCCATTAATATACTTATAATTACAACAATTGCCATAATTGTTGCACGCGTAACCGAAGGAGGTGAATTTGTAATTAACATGAAAAGTATCAATCCAAGAATAGTTAGCGAATATTTTAAATAAATATTTAACCGTTGAAATAATATGATGAATATCAATGAAATATAGCCTACATGTAAACCTGAAACTGCAAGCACATGTACAACCCCGGTGTTTATAAATTCAGTTTTAACATCATAATCTATTAAGCTACGATCTGCAAGTAATAAACCTCTCAGTAATGAAGAAGTAGATTTATTGTGAAGAGCTGTTATATGTTCATCTACCTTTTTTCTAATAGAAAATATTATATTTTTTATTGTATTTACTGAGTGAGTAATAATTTTAACATCAGAAACATTATAAATATTTAATAATGCATGAACCTGTCTTGAGTTCAAATAACTTTCATAATCAAATTCACCAAAATTTCTTTTATTACGCGGTTTAATTATCACTCCATTAATTTTTACTCTATTGCCAATACAAATCGAATCATATAATTTATTTAATTTAGTTTTTTTATCTATCAAAGAACAGAAAAACCTGATTTGCCTTTTATCAATTGTGTCATTAATAATTACAAAGTTCGATTCTATAATAAATGTTAGACGATCTTCTTTTATTAAGTCAACATTTAAGATTTTTCCTGTAATTAAAGCATTATGGTATTTTGGTAAATTAAAAGGATAATATACTTTTGATTTATAGGAAAAAGAATAATATGTTGAACCTATTACAATAATTGTTAGAATAATTAGAAATACATTAAATGAATTAAAGCTTTTACGTGCAAAATAGTAAGTGGTTAGAGAAATAATAATTAATGAGATTGATAAATATAAGAGGAAATTATTACTAAATTGAAAGATTTCCTGAATTAAATAACCGCAAATAAAAAGTAGGGTAAATTTTATAAGCGGATAATTATTCACTCATAAAGCTCCATTATCGCTGGTTTTATATGATAGAGTTTCTTTATTTTTGTTGCCAGTTCATCGGAATATTTGCCATATGTAATGCCCAGTGCCGGATTAAGTGTATGAGCTTTTATAGAAAGATCCTCAAAATTTCCATGGTCTGAACAAATTAATAGGGTCATATTCAATGGTAAATTTTTAATGATATAAGTAAGAAAATCATCCAATACTTTTATTGTTCTATCGAACAGTTCTAAATTTCTGCCGTGCCCAAGGTGGTCTGTATAAAAATACTCAAATAAAGTAAAATGATTTTGGCTTGAAATTCTCAATAATCTTTTTGCTGACTTTTCTGCAGAATAAAGAGGAAGTTTATAATTCATTTTATGTATTAATCTATAATTTTCAATATCAGCACTCAAAGCACGTCCATCATAAATATCTTTGATTTTATTTAATCTTACATTGCTTAAAATACAACTTAATGTGGTCACACTTAATATTCTTTTCCCTTTTTTAACATAATCAAAAAAAATCTTGGGATATGCATTAACGAAGGTAACTTTTTTTCTTCTTCTTATAAATTCTTTAAAGATATTTTTTTCTTTTATTAACGGAATTAAAGAAGAATGTGGATAAGGACCAAAATGTTTTCCCAAAATCTTCTGAGCATTAACACCACAAAATATTGAAGTTTGTCCAGTACCGCTCAGTGGAATATCAGGCACATCCAGTAATGCATCAATAGGGAATACATTTACTCCATTTACAGAAATTCTTTGTTTTTCAAGATGAGGGATTTCACCTGTAATTTCTGTAAACATTTTAAATTGATATTTAAAGAAAGGATTGAATTGAAAATCTTTTTTTCCTATTCCAACACCATCAAGGAATATCATTAATGTTGAATGCATAATTACTTTGATTCTACTAAAAATGTGACTGGTCCATCATTAAAAATTTTTACTAGCATCATTGTTGCAAATATTCCACTTTTGACTTTTTCATCTCCTAAATTTTGTTTCATTCTCTCAATGAATTTATTATAAAGCTTTTCTGCATATTCAGGTTTTGCTGCATCAGTAAAACTCGGACGATTTCCTCTTCTTGCATCTCCATAAAGTGTAAATTGTGAAATAATTAAAACTTCGCCATCAATATCCTTGAGCGATAAGTTCATTTTACCATTTTCATCTTCAAATATTCTTAAATTAGAACATTTGTCTGCTAAAAAATTAAGATCATCCTCAGTATCACCTTCTTTTATACCGAGAAGTATAACCATTCCCTTTCCTATTGAAGCAAAGTAATCTGCTTCTTTAATTTCAACCGAACCTTCTGTAACTCTCTGAACAAGTGCTCTCATATTTTCGTCCCATAAATTATTCTTTCTATTTGTTGATAGTCTTTAATAATTTGAATATTATCAAAATTTTCCTCCTTCATAAGCTTATGAATATTATCTGATTGACCTTTCCCGATTTCAAAATACAATTTTCCCTCTTTATTTAAATAATCACTTGCAATTTTTATAATACGTCTGTAAAATTTAAACCCATCGTCATCATCAGTAACAGCAACTCTGGGCTCATAATAAATTATTTCTTTTTGCAACTTCTGATATTCATTTACACTTACGTAGGGTGGGTTGGAAACAACTATATCGAACTTCAAATCATAAAAATCTATTCGATCAAAAATATTTTTTCTAACAAATTGAATTTGATTTGTTGTATTATAAAATTGCGCATTCTCTTTTGCCACATCAAGTGCTTCGTTTGAAATATCAATGGCGATTATTTCCGATTGTGGAAGATTTAATGCCAGTGCAATAGCAATGTTACCACTACCAGTTCCAATATCAAGAATCAGGAGTGAACTTTTTTCTTTTTCATTACAAATAATTGTCTCTACCAGCAATTCAGTTTCAGGACGAGGGATTAGAACAGATTTGTTTACTTTTAACTCCAAGCCATAAAAATCAACCTTACCAATTATATATTGCAAAGGTTCATTTTTACTTCTTCTTACTAAATATTCTCTATATTTATTAATTTCATCTTCGGTTAAAGGTTGGTCATACTTAAGATATAAATCAAGTCTTTTGCAATTTAATATGCTTCCAAGTAACAATTCAGCATTTAATCTCGGAGATTCAATTCCTTTTTTCTCTAAATATTCAGTTGATAATTTCAATGATTCTAATACAGTAAGCATTCATTAAAAAAGAAATTTCAGTCAAAGAAAAATAACAAAAATGATACAAATATTAACTAATTTACTTTTTATACGTCTGTAATAAAAAATTTGCCAGTGCTTCTGCTTCTTTAGGTTTTAATCCCTGATTAGGCATTGATGGATATTCAGGATTTATTTTTGTGGGATTCAAAATAAAATTAGCAAGTTCTTCTATTTTACCTTCGTATTTGGGAAGCACTTCATTATAAGGGGGACCAACTACCTTTTTATCAAACTGATGGCAAGCTACACATTTGCTATTAAAAATCTCTTCTGCATTCACTTTTTTTTCTATCAAACCGGAAGCTTCAAATAATTTCTTCTGATATTCTTCATAATTGGATGCTAATTTCAAAAAATGTTTTTTCGCTGATGTGTTAAATGCATACTGATCTTTAATTATCAAAAATACAATTACCATAATAAATAAATAAACTGAAATAAAGCTATATTTAATCTTATCTTCCTTATACATCACATACAAAAGTATACTTACAAAAAAAATAAAAATTAAAGCAAGCAATGTAAAATTGAATACATTATATGAAAGTGAATATTTTGATTTAGTAAATAGTGTAAGGATTACAATAACTGGTAATGTAACTATGTTTATCATACTAAGCTTCAAAGAAAATTTGTTAACAAACGTTTTATAGGAATTTTCAACTTCTCTATCCTTTGCGTTTTTCAATAGCAACATCAAAGATGCAATACCAAGTGAAATTAAAATAAATTGTATGTAATTAATCAAAGAATTAAATGAAAAAATTATTCCAGAGTAACTATTTGCATAATTCCATCTTTCTGGATTTTGTGTGAATTCCACAGATGCAATAAATAAATATGTAGATAAAAACATAAAAATAATTCCAGAATAAGAGCTTATCCTTAAAAGTCGATTTGTTTTTATGCGATAATTATACACATCTTCTTCAACTATATTATTATCAACATTATTAACAAAATCAAAAACATTACCTATGTGAAGTGAATGTTTATATGTGTAAATAAACAACAAAGCAAAAAAGAAAAGTAACGTCGAAACTAAAATTGTCTCGGGTATAATTAAACCGGATAAATGTAACAATTGAGCATAACAAAATACTGTACTGAGTAATGGAATAATCCCGAGTGAAAATGCAATACCTTTATTAAAAGTAATAATATCTATCAATTCGAAAGATAATTTTTTATAAAATGAGTTATTATTTTTTTTGCTTTTTCTAATTAAAAATACTGATAAAATAAACGAACCGGTCAATAGGCTCGAATAAGTGATAAACAATACAAATGTTAATACAAGAATATATTTAAGTAACAACAAATGTTGAGAAGATTGCGGAAGTATAATTTTTTCTATCAGACCCATAGTTTTCAACCATTTATTTTTCTATTAATAATAATCTATCTATTGAGATTATGGTTACTACTGCGAGTACATAAAGATTAATACGTATGAATGTTTCTTTTATAAAATTCTTTTCTGTGTATTTAAATAACAAAAAGCTAGTCTCAATAATTAGCCATAATGATAAAGTAATCAGAGCTATTACAGAACAAGTTTTATATGTATGATCAGGAATAAAAATAAAATAACTGCAAATGGCTAAAGAAACTATCCACACAAAAGTTATACGCGAAAGTTGAATTTCAGAGAATATTCTTGTTAAAGTTGGAAAGTTCGCTTTTTCATAATCTTTACCAAACAATAAAAGTAATAACCAGAAATGAGGTATCTGCCATATAAAAAAGAAAAGTGCTAAAGCTAAAATTCTATAATCAAGAGGAGAACCGTCAGCTGATGTATATCCTATCATTGGAGGTAGTGCACCTATTAACGACCCCGGAATAACTGCAAATGCAAGTTTTTTCTTAAGAGGTGTATAAACAAAATTGTACCAGAATAAAGCAAGTAAACTCAACAAAAATGATACTATGTTAGTTGTAAAATAAATTACGATTAATGATGATAATATTATTAATATCGATATTATTAATACATTTTTTGCACTGATCCTTCCAGAGGGAATAGGACGTCCTGAAGTTCTTACCATTAAAGCATCTGTAAATCTTTCCTGATAATGATTTAATGATGATGCTCCACATGACAATATAAAAACTCCTAAAACAGGTAAAATCATTCTGGTTGATAATTCATTTGAATAAAGAATATATCCGACTGATGTTGAAACTGCTACAAAAGAAGTAATTTTTATTTTACATAATTCAAGTAAAATATTAATATGTTTTGCTATATCTTTTAACATCTAAAATTAATTTTTATTATACCACTCATTAAAACTATTCTGTGATAGAACTTTAATTTTAGTATACATCACAGAATGCCCTAAACCACAATATTCAGCACATGCAACATCATAATCTCCAACTTTATTTGCAGTAAAACTCAAATATGTAGTTCTTCCAAAAATTGCATCTTCTTTAATTCTGAAAGCTGGTATATAAAACGAATGATTAACATCCACAGATTGCATTTCTAATTTTATTGGAACATTAACAGGAACATATAAAGTATCTGTAACTTTACCATTTTTATATTTGAACTGCCATTGCCATGTTTTGGCAGTTACATTAACAACAAATGCCCCTTCTGGAATATCCCGTAATTCTCTAAATCCAGTATAACCAAAATAAAACATTGATAATACTAATAAAGTTGGTACAATAACCCAGGTTATTTCTAACCAGAGGCTTCCGTGAACATCAACGGGTTTATGCCCTTTCTTTTTGTTATATTTTATAACAAAAAAGATCATCGTTGCAGTAATACCCAGAAGTAATATTACCGCAATTGTTACTATATAAAACATTACAAAATCAACTGTTTCAGTATGAACAGATGGTGCAATTGACATTTATTGACCTCATCTATATATAATATCAAAAAATGTTAATATAAATAAAACAATTAAAGTTGTTCCGCTTAATGCTAAAAAGGCTTTAAATATTGGTTCATCAAATTTAATATGCATAAAAATATTTATTACAAGTGCAGATTTAATTGCTGCAATCAATAAAGCGATAAATAAAGTATAATCACCGAGTCTTATACCTGCTATTGTAACTGTAATAGAAGTAAGTGCTAATAAAGAAACCCATACTATTAAATATGTGGTTACACTCACATTATGCTCTTTTTTATCCATATCACCTCACTGAATTAAATAAAATAATGGGAATAAAAAAATCCAGATTAAATCGACCAGATGCCAGTATAAACCGGAATTTTCCAGTTTTATATAATTATCACAAGTGATTTTATTTTTTAACAAAAAGAAGAGCATAAATGACAATATGATTATACCAATTATAACATGAAGAGCATGCAGGCCTGTCATTACATAATACAAGCCAAAAAATAAAATTTGTCCATTTGGTCTGTTCAATAATTCTTCTGAACCAGGGAAAATCCCATGTTCAAATTTTGCTGACCATTCAAAATATTTATTAACAAGAAATATAAGTGCAAATAAAATTGTAAATGATAAAAATAATACAGATAAAAATTTATTGTTTCTTTGAATGTATGCAATCGACAGAGCCATAGTAAGGCTACTTGTAAGAAGAATAATTGTATTAACTGTTCCGATTAATGTATTTAACTCCATTCCCGCAATATGAAAATCGTTATTATACTGATAACGATAGACAGCATATGCGAGAAACATTCCACCAAAAAGTAAAACTTCAGTAAATAAAAACAACCACATTCCCATTTTTGCACCCAGATGATCAACCTGGGAGTGACTATGAGTTACTGATACTGTATTAAGATTTTCATTCATCAGATTTCTCCTTAGGCTTACTGAAATCGTAAGGCTCATGGTCAATAACAGGAATTTTTTCAAAGTTTTCCATTGGTGGCGGTGATGGTATTTGCCATTCCAAAGTTACTCCACCCCAAGGATTTGCAGAAGCTCTTGGTCCTTTGAAAAGTGCATAAACTAAATATCCAACCATAAAAAAGACCGAAGCAGCTAAAATCCACGAACCAATTGTTGAAATCATTTGTAAATGTGCAAATTCTGGTAAATAATCATAATATCTTCTGGGCATTCCTTTATAACCCATAATGAATTTCGTAAAATAAAGCATATTGAATCCAATGAAATAGAATGGTACCGTTAAATATGCTAATTTTTTATTATACATTTTTCCGAACATCTTCGGAAACCAGTAATGAAGAGCAGCAAAAAATATTGTACCTGTTCCTCCAAACATAACATAATGAAAATGTGCAACTACAAAATATGTATCGTGCAGGTGAATATCTGTAGCAAGTGAACCCAAAACCAAGCCTGTTAAGCCACCAATAGAAAATAAAAATATGAATGTCATAACCCATAAAAAAGGAGGTTGAACATCGATCGAACCTTTATACATGGTTGCAACCCAGTTAAAAACTTTAACTCCACTTGGAACAGCAACTAAAAATGTAAGTAATGAAAAAATCCATCTTGCTGTATCACTCATTCCGCTTGTAAACATATGATGTGCCCATACAAGATATCCAATAAATGCAATTGCAAGACTCGAAAGTGCAATTGCTTTGTAACCAAAAATTGTTCTTTTAGTAAATGTGGGAATAATTTCTGAAACAACTCCCATTGCAGGTAAAATCATAATATAAACTGCAGGATGAGAATAAATCCAGAAAAGATGTTGAAATAAAAGTGGGTCTCCTCCAAGTGCAGGATCAAATATACCTACATTAAACATTCTCTCAATTATAACCAGTAAAATTGTAATTCCTACTACTGGAGTTGCTATAACCTGAATCCAGGCTGTTGCATATGTTGCCCATACAAATAATGGCATACGGAAAAATGTCATACCGGGAGCTCTTAACCTGTGAACTGTCGTTATAAAATTTATTCCTGTCAGTATAGATGAGAATCCCAGAACGAATGCCGCAAATATTGCTAATGAAACATTCGAGGTGGTTCTAACACTGTATGGAATATAGAATGTCCATCCTGTATCAATTGGTCCACCAGGCGTAAATAATGATATTAAAGCTAATACTGCACCTACTACATAAATGTAATAGGATAACAAATTTAGTCTTGGAAAAGCTACATCTCTTGCACCTATTTGAATAGGAAGAAAAAAATTACCAAAAATGGCGGGTAAACCAGGAATTATAAAAAGAAAAATCATTATTACTCCATGTAGAGTAAATAATGAGTTATATTCCTGAGCAGACATAATTGTCTTGCCTGGTGTCATTAACTCTAAACGCATTAAGATACCAAGTACTACACCTACCAGAAAAAAGAACAAAATCGTTACTAAATACATCAAACCGATTCTCTTATGGTCAGTTGTTAATGCCCAAGAAAGAATTCCAGAAAACCTATTTGTACTTGTATTATAAAAATCCTTTTCTTCAATAGCAATTGTTCCATTAGGCATTATTTAATTCCTCACTTTCTTGTTTTTGTTACTTAACAATAAAATCAGTAAAAAAATTCCTAATATAATTATAATAATTATACCGCTAACTCTTAAAAAATTAAAAGTGTATTTTTTCCCTTCAGGGTCGTAGCTATAACATAATTGTAAAACTTTTGCAACTGTTGGACGTGTTATTCCTGAATTGGCTTCTATTAAAGCCATTTTTACATCAAATGGATTAAATGTCGGTCCAAGTATATATCTAACTATCTTACCTTTTGGTGATATTGCAATTAAAACAGCAGGATGAATTATTTGTCCTTCTTTGTTTTTTTCAAAGTAGTATCCTACTTCTTTAATAATTTTATTAATATTTAAACTATCTCCAGTCAAAAATATCCAATCATTATCATTTAATTGCTTCTTCATAGCAGCCAGATAATTTTTTTTCCACTTAGCTGCTAATTCTGGTTTTTCTTTGTAATCAATACTCAGCGATATTACCTTATAATCAATACCTGGTACAAGATCCATTTTATCTATCACCCATGCCACTTCTTGCTGCATTGGACTACATATTCCAGGACATTCATAATAAACCAATGCTAATAACGTGGGTTTATCAATCAGGTCTTTCAATTTTATAGTATCATTTTTTGAAGTGGTAAAACTTAAATCCAGAGATATATTTTTGCCTAATTTCTCATCAACTCCAACGTAATCGACTTGTGCTATAATACTTCCTAAATAACATCTGTAATTAATTATAAATAAAATGATTAATGACCATCTCATAATATTTTTCATTATATGTTCGCTAAATTCTTATAAAGATATTCATAAATTGATTCCCATTCATTAACGCTTATACCAATTACAGTAGGTTTATATCCCAAATTTATTGGGTTCATAGAAACAACAGAAATAAAATTATTCAATGATTTTTCATTGAGCCTGGAAAATGAATAGAGAACTTTATCAATATTATCTGCATATTTTATCAATAATCTTGCTCCGGATTCATTTGAAATTGTTAATCTCTTCTTTAATTGTTCTACCTTTTCTAATAGTGAATTATTTTCCTTCATTAAAATACTTTCTGCTTTACCAACTGGAATTTGATTTGGTGTGATTGAACCAGTGCTTAAATTATATTCTTTATCTAAATTTTCTAATTGTGCATCTGTTATTTCTGGAAAGTTTGTAAAAGTTCTTATATATAAGATTAAACTAAACTTATCCTGTGGACTTAAAAAGTCGTATGCTGGCATGCCACTTTGTACTATTCCCTTTTGAAGCGTTTTATACATTGCATCTATTGTTCGACCATTTTTCCATCCATCCTGTTGATGAAAATTGCGTGGTTTTGGATTAAGTCTAGCACCCGCAGGACCATCCCCAAATCCGTTATCTCCATGACATGATTTACAATTTAAGTCATACAATTCTTTCCCCTTTGAAATTATCTCTTTTGCAGGATTTTTAATTTTATCAAAATTTACAGCAGGTATTACTCCCCCTTTCCTTTCAATAATTTCTTTTTTAATATTGGTAGAATCAACAATCCCAGCATTTACTTCATTAAATGAGATTTGATTTAAATGCTGTGCAAAGTATATCCCCAAAATCAGAAGCAGAATAAAATACAAGGGGAAATACCAGCCAAATAATTTAATTGGCTTTTTGAAAATATTTCTGAAGTTTATTTCGTCAATAAAATTATTACTTTTTTCCATAGGCTATAATTTAAATTCTATTCCTCGTTTTAGTTTTGGATCTCCAATTGGAACTAAGTTATATTTTTTAGAAAAGTAATAAAATGTCAAGACTAAAATCCCTATTGCTAAAATAATAAATGATATCTCATTCCAGCTGAATATAAATCCACTCTTACTATAATTTGGCATCGCCATCCAGTATAAATCATAATAATGTGCAAATAGAATAATAATTGCCATTATTAATAATCTTTTAGGATTCATCTTTGAGGTCTGAGATAACAAACCAAAGTATGGTATTACAAAATGAATAATAATCAATCCGATACTAACAAATTTCCAGTTCCCCTGCCATCTATTTAAAAACCATATTGTTTCTTCTGGAAGATTCGCATACCAGATTAATAAATACTGTGAAAAAGCTATATAAGCCCAGAAATTTATAAAAGCAAAAAGCAATGCTCCAAGGCTATAATAATGATCATAAATTAGACCTTTAATCAAAAATCCATTTCCATTCAATAATACAATTGCAATTGTAGCAGAAGAGAGGGCAGCCAGCACACTACCAGAAAAGTAGTAAACTCCAAATATTGTTGAAAACCAGTGGGGCTCCAGACTCATTAGCCAATCGATTGCAGTAAAAGTAATAGTAATAGCAAAAAATGGTAGAAATATGGCTGAATATTTTATATTAATTTTTGTTAATACTTGTTCTTTAGTTTCATCCTGTTTGAATGAATTTTTTGTAATTAAATAAAAAAATACTATCCATATTGATATGAATACTACTATTCTGATTATAAAAAAATCCTGATTTAAATATGGAACTTTACTAAGCAGTAATTTATCTATTTTTAATACTTCAGGATGTAACCAATGAAAAATATTTTTCATATTATAAATTAAAGGAAGAACAATTATAGGAAGTAACAAAATCACTCCAGCCAAAAATTCTGTTAATCTTCTAAATGGAACACTCCATACTGCACCAGAAAGATATTCAATACTAATTAAAAACAGAGAACCAATTCCAATACTTATCAAAAATAAGAAGAGTATTATATTGTTATACGATGCTCTCAAAGGTTCTACAAAATAACTCAATATTACCCCAAATAAACCAAGGATTAAAAATATTATTCCATAAGATTTAACTTTCTGTGGAATTTCTTTTTTTGCATAATCGATATCAATATAGTTGCTCATTGTAAATCTGTCTCCTTAGCATTTAATGATCTTTGTAAAACTCTGATAAAATGAACAATTGCCCACCTTTCATCAGAAGTCAACTGAGAAGAATATGATGGCATAATATTTTGACCTTCTGTTATCACATAATAAATTCTTCCATCACTCCAGGTTCTCAATTTTTCTGAATGAAGACTTGGTGGATTAGGAAACTGTCCTCTCAATCTGCTATCTCCTTCACCGTAATAACCATGGCATGGACTGCAATATATATCATACTTTTTCTGTCCCAATTCCAGAACAGACTTTGAAATAGACAATGGATTTACCAAAAATTTCCCAGCATCTTCAGGTTTGTTTTTAAACATAAAAGGCATATGTCCTCGCGCTACTGTACCTTCCACAGGGGTACGCATACCATACAAATCATTAAAGACTTTCGATGTTTGTTGGGGATTCAATTTAGATTGTTCCATCATCCAGTCGAATGGAGGCATATATAGTAATTTATTCAATGTAAAATATGTTAATCCAGATGTAATAGCAGCTACAAAAAGCAGAAAAATTAAAAACTTGGGTTCTAAAATTTTCTGATTATGATTAAGTTCCTTTTCATCATAATATATTGGTAGAATCTCTCTTGCATTAAGTTTTTCAAATAATTTCACCACTGCTAAATTATCAAACATCCCATCATCACATTGAATAACAATTCCATATTTATCTGAAGAAACTTTTTTCATGTATTCAGTATCATTAAGAGGATGTGAATTATTTGGAAACTTAAATATTATAAAAAGCATTGTAACAACAGTTGCAATTGAAGCAGATAGAACGGTAACTTCAAAAATAACCGGGATATAAGCTGGAAAAGAAAAAAATGGTTTTCCACCAATTATTAACGGATAGTCTATAGCAGAAATCCAGAATGTAACTAGTAATGCTGTAATAGCACCAGTTAAACCAAATATTAATGCGACATAACCTAATTTTGATGGGGGTAAATTCATAACCTTAGGCATGCCATGAATTGGATAAGGAGAATGAACATCATATTTTTTATAACCTTCCTTCTGGACTTCTTTAGCAGCCTTAACTATTTCATCTGGTGTGTCAAAAATCGCTCCAAATCCATATAATTTTTTATTCTGCATTTTTTCCTCGTAGATTTTCAATATTTATGAGTTGGTTGTGAACCATCCACAACAGCTTTTACCTCTGCAATTGAGACAACAGGCAATGCTTTTGTAAATAATAAAATCCATGTAAAGAAAAATCCAAAGCTTCCAATTAAAATCATTAAATCAATTATTGTTGGTTTAAAGTATCCCCAGCTCGAAGGTAAAAAATCACGCGACATCGAGGTTACAACAATAACAAATCTTTCGAACCACATACCTATATTAACCAGAACCCCGATAATAAACATTATCGGTACCGACCTTCTAATTTTCTTGATCCAGAATAATTGAGGTGATATAACATTACATGTAACCATAATCCAATATGCCCATGCATAAGGACCAAAAGCACGATTAATAAATGTAAATTGTTCGGCTTGAATCCCACTATACCAGGCAATAAAAAATTCCATCCCATATGCATAACCGACCATTGAACCGGTTACAAGAATTATTTTATTCATTTTTTCGAGAGTGTCAATAGTTATAATATTTTCATAATTAAAAATTTTTCTAATAAATATCAGAACGTTTTGTACCATCGCAAAACCAGAAAATACTGCACCTGCTACAAAGTAAGGTGGGAAAATTGTTGTATGCCATCCAGGCATAATTGAAACAGCAAAATCGAAACTAACAATTGTATGAACAGAAAGCACAAGTGGTGTTGCAAAACCTGCAAGTATTAAATAAACCATTTCATAGTGCTGCCAGTGTCGATTTGAAAAACGCCAACCAAGACTAAAAATTGAGTAAATAATTTTTTTAATTTTATTTGTTGTTCTTTCTCTAAGAGTTGCAAAGTCGGGAATCAATCCTACATACCAGAATATTAATGAAACAGTAAAATATGTCGATACTGCAAATACATCCCATAATAATGGGGAAGTAAAATTAACCCATATAGAATGTTGATTTGGATAAGGAAATAAATAACCTGCAAGCCATGGTCTTCCTGTATGTATAATTGGAAACAATGCTGCTGTCATAACTGCAAAAATTGTCATCCCTTCTGCAAAACGAGCAATTCCTGTTCTCCATTTTTGTCTGAATAGAAATAAAATCGCAGAAATTAATGTTCCTGCATGACCTATTCCAACCCAGAAAACAAAGTTTACTATTCCTAAACCCCATCCAACCGGATTATTATTACCCCATGTTCCTATACCATAATAAAAAGTAAATCCTAATCCTATAAGAAATAAAGCCAGCATGCTAAGTGTTATAGATAGAGCTATATAAAATTTTCTATCTGGCTTTGTATCCAGTGGTTTTGAAATTAATTCATCCAATGAACGCAGTGAAGGTCTGCCTTCTATAACAGATAATTCTTTTGTGTAATCAACAATATTCACTCAATTTCCTCCGAATGTATATTTCTTAATTTTGCTAAATATGTAACATTTGGTCTAACATTGAGTTCTGCAAGTACATAATAAGAAAGATTATGTCTTATCAGTTTTGAGATTTCAGAATTTTCATCATTCATATCTCCAAAAACAATTGCACTGGATGGACATGCCTGTTGACATGCAGTTAAAACATCTGTGCCTTTCAGTTCCTTCCCTTCTCTAATTGCATTTGAACGAGCTTCCATTATTCTTTGAATACAAAATGTACACTTCTCCATTACTCCTCTCGAACGAACCGTAACCTCTGGATTATGAACAAGTGATGTTAGTTCGTTATTATAGTATGCATTTTCAAAATGATCTCTGAAATTGTAAAAGTTAAATCTTCGAACTTTATATGGACAGTTATTTGAACAATACCTTGTACCAACACAACGATTGTACACCATCTGATTTAATCCATCAGGGCTGTGATTGGTTGCATTTACTGGACAAACATTCTCACATGGGGCATTATCACAATGCTGACATAACATTGGTTGATTACTTATGATTGGTTCTTCTTCTATACCTGAGTAATATCTATCGACTCTTATCCAGTGCATCTCTCTCCCTAAAATTACCTGATCTTTCCCAACAACAGGAACATTATTTTCTACATTGCACGAAGCTACACATACACTACATCCTGTACATTTATTTAAATCTATTGCCATTGCCCATTTAATTCCCTCAAACTTTTGTTCACGGGTTATATTAAACAATTCATGTTTTCCTTCATGTAGAAAATGAGGTTCTTTCTCATACTTAATGAGAGTTCCTTCCTGTATGATTTTTCTTATTCTATGAAAATCTTTAGTAAATTTTTCGGTAAGTAGATGATGCTCTTGAGTTGTAGCCAGTTTATATTTCCTATCAACTTTCCTAACAAAGGCATTAGTTAATACATAAGGAGAAATTGAATAATTCTTTGACATTAATAAAATTGCATTAAATCCTACATCTTTACCCACTTCACCAACAACTTTTCTCCCATAACCTAATTCAATATGAATAGTGTCATCTGTCATTCCTTGTTGTACTAAAACTGGTAGCGTTAACTTTCTGTTTTCAATTGTTATTTCAATTAAGTCATTCATCCTCACATTTAATTCTTCCGATGTCTTATATGATATCGATGCATAATTATCCCATGCAACTTTAGTTACCGGATGTGGCAATTCCTGAAGCCAACCATTGTTTGCTAAACTTCCATCTCCAATGAAATAATTCCCTGTAAGATGTATTGTATAACTTTTATCATTATCTTGCATTTTTGCATAATTAGAATTAAATAAATTTTTAATAGATGAAATATTAAACTCAGGTACCCGAATATTTTCTATAAAATTAACAACTCCGTCATGAAGTGAAGAAAACCAGAATAATTCAAATTCAGCAGCTGGATTTACTCTCGAATAAATTTCGTTCTTAAAATTTTCTTTTAAATAATTATGATAAATTTTTTCATCATATTGATTATTGTTAATCCACGTTAATAGGATTGCTTCTTTTTGTCTTGTATTGAAAATAGGTGCGATAACAGGCTGTGCTAAACTATATACTCCTGACCGTACATACGCATCACTCCATGACTCAAATTGAGTATTTACAGCTAAAACATATTTACTTAATGCTGAAGTTTCTGTCATACTTTCTGTAAGTGTTATTACCGTTTTCACCTTTTTAAGTGCACTTGCATATTCATAATCCTCCGGGAAATGGAATACAGGATTGGAATCAAAATGGATTACAATCCCCACTTCATCTTTTTTCATTAAGTCTATTTGAGTAAGAATTTCTTCTATTGTTGAGCTTTTCATTTGTTGTTTGAAAACTTTCGTATAATCGTACAAAATACTATTACCCAAAATTTCATTCAGTAAGTTAACAGCTATATGAACATCTTCAGAAAGAGTATTTCCTGCATAGATTATTGATTTACCTCTGTTATTATTTAAATCATTTATCAGATATTCTAATTTTTCTTTATTAACATTTCTAAATTTATCTAAGTTGAATTTTTTAATTTGTTCATAAATCTCATTATCCAGTTTGATTGAAGATCCATTTTTTAATAATTCATTAATCAAACCCATTACAAATTCAAATTGATGATGGGGAGCTATGCGTAATCTATAATCTGCCATCATCCCTGTAATTGTCATTCTGCTTTCTGCTACATAAAGTCTATTAAAATTAATCTTATCTATTGCATCTCTTTTCGAAGTAAATTTAATTGTGTTTTCTATAAAATTATCTTCACTCCCGAGGAAATCTGAATCCATAGAGAGTATTATTTCAGCTTCATCCCATTTTATGGATGGATATTCATAACTGCCGTAACATTTAAACCATGCATTCCTTCTGGCATTATCATCTATTAACTCATAAGATATAATTTCTGTAGTAGGAAATTTTGATTTGAAATTTTCTAACAATTTCTTTGTGGTAATCGAAGTAATGGTATTAGTAACTATCAATATTTTTTTATTACTCTTAACTGCTTCATTCAATTCTGCGAGAATTTCTTTATTGGCTGTTCCCCAGTCGATAGGCTTAGCATTTTTAAGTGGTTCTTTAATTCTTTCTGGATCGTACAAATTAAGTATACTCGCCTGTCCCTTTGCACAAATTTTACCCTTATTAATAGGATGCTCAGGATTACCATCAACTTTTATTGGTCTTCCTTCTCTGGTTTTAATCAATATTCCACAGGAGTTAAAGCAACAAGAACATGTTGATGCATAATAATTAGCCTCGCCTGGTAATAGTTCTTCGGGCTTTTTATTATAAGAAACAATTTCTCCTTTATCCCGATAATCAGTGCAGGATGTTGCAGTAAAAGCAGCTGAAGCAGATAACAGAGCTAAAAATTTTCTTCTCGATACTTTAGATAATTTAGATAAATCAAATTCTTCGGTTACACTTTCTAAAAATTCATCTGTTCTTGTTATGATTCTTTTATCTGCTTTTTCTTGCTCTTCACTAAATTTTTCAACCATATTTATACCTTCTTTACTCTTTTAACTGCTAATGGATTTGGTTTAATTGAAATTTTTTTATGAACCTTTTTAACAGAGTTTAATTTTAATGGATTTAATGAACCAATCAGTGTCACAAATACACTTAATCCAATTATCCTGAAAAAGTTTTTTCTACTTATTAAATTCTTCATATTTATTACCTCTATCTATGGCAGGCAAAACAATTTTCTGGACCTTTATTGACATTTTTTAGATATGTAAGATTTTTATGAGGTTCTCTGTGACAATCCAAGCATGCAGCCATTGTGAATTGACGTACCTGAGAGATTTTTTCCATTTGCTTTACATCCGCATGACAACTTTCGCACTCTATCCCTTTATTTACATGAACACTGTGATTAAAATATGCATAATCCGGAACTCTATGTACTCTCCTCCATAAAATTGGCTTACCTTCTTCATAATATCTGGTTAGCTTAATAATTTCAGGTTTATCTTTTCTTGCAATTGTATGACAATTCATACAAATATTTGTAGATGGAATTAAAGCATTCCGTGTTTTCTCAACTCCAATGTGGCAATACTGACAATCAATAGCCATATCGCCTGCATGTAACTTATGCGAAAAGTTTATTGGTTGTTCTGGAGTATAGCCGAGTCCATCTCTTTCAGGTCTTGATATGTAATACGTTAAAACAAATGTAATTGCAATAACAAATAATGTTAAGGGTAAGCGTATTTTTAGAGTATAATCTAGAATATGTCTTCTCATGTATTTGTGTCATTTGTTTAAAAGGATATAGTGTATATTTATAAAAATTTTTATCTACAAAATATCAAATCATTATTTAATTACAAAAGTTCAATTCAAAAAAAT
>FWPU01002414.1_pt1 | contig 52021 bp, 49 predicted proteins | sample 2228361 | NCBI WGS metagenome assembly FWPU01 (sample SAMEA103939777, study PRJEB20133) | metagenome | reverse complement strand
CCTGCTAGCGTAACCGCTTTCGCCTAGATTGTCAAGGTTCTAACGTCGAACGAGCAAGAAATTGGCCGAGAAATGTGCCATTGTCAAATTACTATGCGGGCGGGTTCAAGTCTTTGCGCAATGGCTCGGCCAACATGGACGTGCTCATCGCCATGGGTTCGTCGGCCGCCTACTTTTACAGTCTTCCGGTGACCTTTGGCCTGCTGGGCGGCCACGTGTATTTCGAGACCGCGGCCCTCATCATCACCCTCATCCGGCTGGGCAAGTTCCTGGAGGCCCGGGCCAAGGGTCGCACCAGCGAGGCCATCAAGAAGCTCATGGGCTTGCAGCCCAAGACTGCTCGCGTGCTGGGTCCCGGCCCGTCCGGCGAGATCGTCGAGGTAGACATCCCCATCAGCCAGGTGCAGGTGGGGGACGTGATCATCGTGCGGCCGGGCGAGCGGGTGCCGGTGGACGGCATCATCATCGAGGGCCACTCCAGCGTGGATGAGTCCATGATCACCGGCGAGAGTATGCCGGTCGAGAAGGGGCCGGGCGACCAGGTTATCGGCGCCACCATCAACAAGTCCGGGTTGCTCCGCTTCGGGGCTACGCAGGTCGGCAAGAACACCGTCCTGGCGCAGATCATCCGCCTGGTGGAGGAGGCCCAGGGCTCCAAGGCGCCCATCCAACGCCTGGCCGATCAGGTGTCGGCCGTGTTCGTGCCGGCCGTGATCGCCATCGGCCTGCTGACCTTCTTGGGTTGGTACTTGGTGGGGCAGGCCGGCTTCACCCGGGCCATGATCAACATGGTGGCTGTGCTGGTGATTGCCTGTCCGTGCGCCCTGGGATTGGCGACGCCGACGGCCATCATGGTGGGGACAGGCAAGGGTGCTGAGTGCGGCGTCCTGTTCAGGAACAGCGAGAGTCTGGAGCGCACCGGCAGCCTGCAAATCATCGCCCTGGACAAGACCGGCACCATCACCAAGGGCGAGCCGGAAGTCACCGATGTGGTGATTGCGGATATCGGGTTGCGGATTGCGGACTCAGGTCTCCAATCCCCGGTTGCCGATGCCCGATCCGCCGTGCTCTGGTTGGCGGCCAGCGCAGAGCGCGGCAGTGAGCACCCGCTAGGTGAGGCCATCGTCAGTGCGGCCCGGCGGCGGGGGCTGAAGCTCGGCGAGCCGGAGGGGTTCCAGGCCATTCCGGGGCACGGTGTCTCGGCCCGGGTGGACGGCCACGAGGTGTTGTTGGGCAACCTGCGGCTCATGGAGAAGCGCCAGGTCAGCCTGAACGGGCTGGAGCCGGAAGTGGCGCGCCTGCAGGCTGAGGGCAAGACGGCCATGCTGGTGGCCGTGGATGGACAGGCGGCCGGCGTCATCGCCGTGGCCGACACCCTGAAGGACGGCTCCAGGGAGGCGATTGAGGAGCTACATCGCCTCGGGTTGGAGGTCATCATGATCACCGGCGACAACCGGCGTACTGCTGAGACCATCGCCCGGCAGGTGGGGCTGGATCGGGTATTGGCCGAGGTTTTGCCGGGTGACAAGGCGGCCGTGGTGAAGCAGCTCCAGGCCGAGGGGAAACTGGTAGGCATGGTGGGTGATGGGATCAACGATGCGCCGGCCCTGGCTCAGGCCGATGTGGGCATCGCCATTGGCACCGGCACCGATGTGGCCATGGAGACGGCCGACGTGACCCTCATCAGCGGCGACCTGCGTGGGGTAGGCCGGGCCATTGCCTTGTCCCGTGGCACCATGCGCACCATCAAGCAGAACCTATTCTGGGCCTTCTTCTACAACACCATCCTGATCCCGGTGGCGGCTCTGGGCTTCCTGCATCCCGTGATCGCCGCCGGCGCCATGGCCTTCAGCTCCGTCTTCGTGGTCACCAATTCCCTCAGGCTCCGGGGCTTCAAGCTGGAGACAGTGTGACGCGCTGGTTTTGACTTCCCCGTCGCCCTGGGCTATAATCCGCGCCTGGCTACTTGCCTCGGCTGGACCTTGGTCCAGCCGCTTGTGTGGAATGCTGGCTAATCCTGAAGGGGAGGAAGAGACCATCAAGCCCTTATGTCTTCCACATTCGTCCGGCGTGCCCTCGCAGTTGAGCATCACGACAGCCTTCATCCTGCTGGTGACGGCTCTGGCTGCGTTGGCGGTCCCCGTGGCCCTGGCACAAGAGGCCGGCGAACTGACTATCAGCCGCCTACAGGTCTCCCTGTGGCCTGAGTATGACGACCCGCGTCTTTTGGTCATCTACAGGGGCCAGTTTGCCCAGGCGGAAGCCTTCCCCCGCGAGATCAGTTTCCCCATTCCGGCCACGGCGCAGGTCAACGCCACCGCCTACGTGGAGGAAACCGGCGAACTGCTGGCCAACCCCCATGAGGTGCAGCCCCAGGGAGACGTCCAGGTGGTCACCTATCCTCTCCCCCGGCCCACCTTCCACTTCGAGTTCTACGATGACATCATCCAGGGCGATCCGGCCAATCGCCGGTTCACCTTCACCCTCCGCCTGCCGTATCGCGTTGACGGCGTGTCGGTGGACGTGCAGGAACCCCTGCGTGCCACCGGGTTCCAGGTGAGCCCCGGGGCGTCACAGGTCATCACCGGGAGCGATGGGTTCCGCTACTTCATCCTCGACCTGGGAAGCCTGGAGTCGGGCCAGACCGTCCAGATCACGGCGTCCTACTCCAAGCCCGATGCCAGGCCGTCGGTGATGGCGACGCCGGCTCCGGCCGTGCCTGCCTTACCTCCGGCCTCCGAGGTGCCCGCGGGGCCCGGAACTAGGCCATTACTCCTGCTGGCTGCCCTGGGGCTTGGCGGCGTGGGCCTGGCGCTGATCGGCGGGGCGGTGCTGATGCGAATGCAGGCCGGGCGCGCTGCTCCTGTGGTGCCGCCGAGGCCGACCCTAACTGCGCCAGGGGCTAAACCTCCTGCTGTGACAGCTGCTTTCTGCACCCAGTGTGGTCGGCGGCTCGCGCCCGGCGCACGCTTCTGCCCGCAGTGCGGGGCGCCGGTTCGCGTGCTCGACGTGGAAGCCGCATTGCAGCCCGGTCGGGGCGCGCAGGTCAACGACCTGCTCACGCTCCGGGTGTCGCGCCGGGTCCTGGGCGTGCTCCTCCTTGTGGTGCTGGTGCTGGTGGCCCTGGCGCTGGGTTGGTGGCTGGGGCACCAGACGGCGGCGCGGGGCGTAGGGTGGCTGCTGGGCGGGATGCTGCCGGCGTGGGTGACGTAGGAGGGGAGCGTGATCGTCGACCGGACCGCCTTCACCATCGTGATGGCCCTGGTGGTCCTGACTCCACTGATAATCTTGTTCCTGTGGGTGCTCAAGATCTATCGGGACCTGACGGTGGAGGACCCGGAGGCCCATCTGGACCTGATACCAGAGACCAAGGTCTGTCGCTACTGTGGGGAGGTGCTGATGCGGGAGTGGGCCCATTGCCCCCACTGCGGTCGGGAGACAGAACCGCCGGCCCCATCTGAACCGTGACCAAAAGCGGTACAACAGCGTCCGCCGCTGTGGGTCGAAGTCGCTCTTTGCTGTGGACTGGGGTCCAAGGCGAGGGTAAAGTGAATGGGCGTGCCTGAGCCTTAGTGCCTATCCCGAAACCGCTCAGGAGGGGCGTCCTCGCCCCGTCCGACGGCGAGGACGCCGTCGGATAGCGGGCTTTCCGGATAGGTTCTTAATCAAACTCTCATCTACTGGCCGTATCTTTTCGCGCACCCGTGCGTTGTAGCATGCGGATTTCTGGCCTTACAAGTTGTAAGAGTACCAGGGGAAGGACTCATGGTGCGCAGGGCCCAATCAGGGGCGAAGGCAGCAGTGCATGCCTTCAAGCTAGATCAGCGCGGGCTGGCTCGCGTGTTCGGCAAGCTGGAGGCTCGCATCATGGAGGCGGTCTGGGAGCTGGGTGAGCCCACCGTCCAGGACGTGTGTGACTGGCTGGGTGAGAGCTACCACTACAAGACGGTGATGACGGTGATGAATCGTCTGGTGGACAAGCGGGTGCTCACCCGGCGCCGGCTTTCCCGTGCCTACCGCTACGCGCCCCGGGAGAGCCGCGAGGAATTCCTGCGGCGGGTGTCCCGCCACGTGGTCGAGGGGCTCGTTCGAGACTTCGGTGAGCTGGCCATTGCCCAGTTCGTTGACGCGGTAGACGCCATTGACCCCGATCAACTGGCGGCTCTGGAACGCATGATTCAGGAGCGCACGGCCGGCCAGCCATCTGCCACGGAAGAGGAGGATCAGAGGTGACCATCATCGTCAGCTTGCAGGGCGACCGATCGGCTGCCGACGGGCCGTTCTTCGCCCTGCTCATCATGGGCGCCGGGCTGGTCTTGGGGCTTGTGGGGCTTGTGACCCACTACCTGGTGATCGTTCAGCGCACGGTGGATGCCTGCCGTGAGACGTGGGCCTTGGCCATCGCCCGCGGCCAACCCCTCAGCGGTCTCATCCCCCTCGCCGTGGCCAGCCTGATAGTGCTACTGGCCCTGTTCAGCCTGGTACGACAGTGGGTTGTCACCCGGCGTCTGCTGGGCCAACTGTTGGCCCGCCGGCTGGAAGCGCCGCCCTCCCTGGCGGCTTTGGCCCGTCGGCTGCGGCTCGACGACCGGCTGGACTACGTGGACGACGACTCGGCCTACGCCTTCTGCTATGGGTTGCTGGACCCGCGCATCTGCGTGAGCCGAGGGCTGGTGGATTTGTTGGAGGCGCAAGAACTGGAGGCTGTGCTGCGCCACGAGCGGCACCACCTGCTCCACCGCGATCCGCTGAAAATCCTGCTGAGCCGGGCGCTAGCAGCGGGGCTCTTCTTCCTGCCGGTGGCCGGCGAACTGCGGAATCGCTACCTGGCGGTCAAAGAGATCACCGCCGACGAGGTCACCACCCATGGCGGCGACAGGAACAAGGTGGTGCTCGCCAGCGCTCTAGTGAAGCTTATCAAGGCTGCACCGCAGTCGTGGCCGGAAGGGCTGGCGGCCATCGGCAGCTTCAACGTCACTCAGGAGCGCGTCCAACGTCTGGTCAACGGCTACTGGTCGGGAACACCTTTCCCGCGCCTGAAGACGGTGGTTATCAGCCTTCTGGTGATTGTGGCTATCTTCCTGGTGAGCTACGCGCCTCTCATGGCGCAGCAAGCTGCACCCCTGCACGACGAGTGCCTTTCGGAGGCAGCCCTGGTGTACCTGCCCAGGTGAACGGGTAGGACCCCGGGATTGGCCAGGGTACTCGTTTTTTGAGGGTGGAAGTCTGACAAATTGTAAGAAACCGAGGAGCGATCATGTTACGGAAGTTCTCAGGTGCTTTGTGGGTCGTCGTGGTGCTAAGTGTAGCGCTGCTGGGTTGTGGTGGGGGTGCGACCCCGGCGGTTCCGCCCCCTCCGGCGCTGCCCACTCTCCCGCCGGCCGTAGCCACGGGGTCGGGAATGCCGGCGCCCAGCGAGCCGGCGGCCCAACTGGTGCCCAACACGCCGGATCCCAACATCAAATTGCCGACTTTCACCCCCGGCCCGAAGGTGGTATCGGCCAACCGGCTGGTGTACGTGCGCGGCAATCGCTTCTGGACCGCCAACGCCGACGGCTCCGACAAGCAGCCCTTGCTGGGCGACGACGCGCCACCCATCTACTCGCCGCCCAAGGACCCCGGCCGCGCCTGGGCCTCTCCCGGCGGAGACAAGGTGGTTTACATGGCCGGGCCGGATGGTGCCTTGTGGATGGTGAGCGTGGACGGCAGTGACAACCACCAGGTGTCGGATGGCTTGCTGCCGGCGCCTGGCAGTGGCACTAACCGAGACCTCGAGGATATCACCCGCAAGCTGTATTCTCAGGAAATGGCATGGAGTCCTGATGGGAGCCGCCTCGCCTTCCTGGGTGCACCTGATGGCCGCTATCACCTCTACATCGCCACGCTGGGGGGCTCTGAGGTGGTTCAGGTGACCGATGATGAGTTCAGGGAGGGCGACTTGGCTTGGTCGCCGGATGGGCGCTATCTGGCATACACCGGCCTGGATGAGAAGCACGCCAACGAGTACCTGTACCTCACCACCGTTGACGGGAAGCGGGTGACGCCGGTGGACATTCAATCCCTTCTGGAGCAGGCGCAGTCCGAGTACCAGGTGCTGGGCGGCGTGGAAGGGGTCACCTGGCTTGATGAGGAGACCTTCTTCTTCTACCCGCTGTCGCCTAAGGGCTCCCTGGGCATCTGGAAGGCCACAGTGCCGTCGGGTGCGGTCTCACCCATCTTCACCGAGCCCATCACCGCGGCTGAGTGGTCGCCAGAGGCACGGGCCTGGGTCATTGCCTTGTTGGCGGAGCCGGGCAAGCTGTGGCTGCTGCGCGAGGGCGAGTCCAGCCCGGAGCTGCTGGTTGAGAACGGATCGGCGCCCTTGTGGTCGCCGGATGGCGAGCTGATTGTCTACTCGGCGCCGTCGGAGGGTTCGGGGACCAGGTGGGACATTCGTGCCGTGCGCCAGGACAGCACAGGGGACCGTTTGTTGGCGGCGGGCGTAAGCCTCGTCGGGCGTGAGCCGCCGGAACTCGGACCGGAGGGTAAACGCTACTGGTCGCCGGATGGCAAGACGCTCCTGTACACAGCGGTGGGCCGGTCCTACGGCAGCCCCGGGCCGGACCTGGAGAACTGGTGGGCGGTCTCCCTGGAGGGTGGGGAGCCGTGGGCCATGTCGGACCTGCGCACGGTGTTCTACCTGCAGAAGCCTGAGCCCTCGCCGGACGGGAAGTCCTACGCCTTCGTCGGGTTCTGGTATGTGGACAAGAACGTGCGTATGTGGACGATGAGCACCATGGGCGGCAACGTGACCCAGGTGGACGTGCCCGTGCGCTGGTTCCTTTGGCTGCCGTGACGATCGCAGACCGCTGACGCCGGACGGCCGACGTTGGTGGGTGCGTCTGTGGTTTGCAGGATGACTGCTAGCAGTTGTCCTACAGACCGCACAGAAAAATAACAGCAACAGGAGGTAGCAATGGACAACGAGAATGGTGGGACGCAGGTAGTCATCAAGCTGGATCAGCGGGTGTTCTACGGCCTGGTGACCATCATCGGGGTGTTGGGCGTGTTCGTGGTGGGGGTGTTCCTGGGCCGGATGCTCAGCGGCTCGTCGCCGCGGGCAGCACAGCTCAACCGCTCGGCCATCTTGCAGCAAATGCAACAGCAGGCCCAGCCGGGCCAGGTGCAGCCCTTCCAGGCTCAGCCGGGCCAGGCTAATCCCTTCCAGCAGGCGGTGCCTATGGCCAGGCCACCTGCCGGCGAGGATGTGCCCATCGGCGACAACCCGCGCCTGGCCATCCCGGAGCTGGCCGACAAGAACTACACCTACGATTTTGGCGACATTGGCCCCGAGCAGGTGGTGGAGAAGGCTTTCACCATCAGGAATATAGGCACCAAGGACCTGGTGATCCAGGACGTGAGCTCCTCGTGCGGCTGCACAGCGGCCCTCGTGTCCCAGGACGTCATCTCACCCGGCGGTGAAGGGCAGATCCTGGTGAGGTATGATCCGAGGGTGAACAAGGACCAGGGCACCTTCGTGACGCGCAAGGTGCGTATCCGCTCTAACGATCCGGCTGCACCGCTGGCGGAGTTCACGATTACGGCCAACGTGGGCCAATAGCATTTGTCCCAAGCAGGCCGGAAATGGCGGCTGGGCGCCGTGTTTGGTCTCTTCACAACATGGCGCCCGGCCTGACGGCCTTTCGGCTTGCCTGTGACTTGATCGGCGTAGATGCCGACAGGAGGGCAACATGACCAAGACGAAACGGCCTGCACCTAAGCAACGTGCAGCCCCGGAAGGGCCGACCGGCAGGCATCAGGTGGTGATCAAGCTCGATCAGCAGGTCCTCTACCTGGCTCTGGCTGCCATCGGCCTCATCCTGGCGCTGGTGGCAGGCATCCTTGTGGGTCAGGCATTCTTCGCCCCGTCGCCGGCGGTCCCGGCTGCCTCCAGGCCGCCTCAGGCGAATCCCCAGGCTGCCCAGGAACAACCCGGGATCGTGGTCGCCACGCGGGTGCCGTCGGCCTCGGCTGCGGAATCTGACATTGACCCCAACCTGCAGGGATATCTCCCGGCCGACCCGTCGCTGCCCGTAGGGGATGTGCCTCGCATCACCATCTCGGACCTGGACGACAAGGGGACCTTCGACTGGGGTGACATCCCGGCCGATCAGGTGGTGCAGCACACCTTCAAGCTGTCCAACACCGGCAACGCGGACCTGGTGATTACCCAGGTGTACACCTCGTGCGGGTGCACCATCCCCGCTCTGGCCGGTCGCGAGTTGGGGGAGAACGGCGAGGTCAACCCGCCCCTGGTCATCCCCCCTGGTGAGTCGCACGACCTGACGGTGAGCTACGACCCCAAGGTGCTGCAGGATGAGGGGCCCATCGTCAAGTACGTCCAAATCTTCTCCAATGACCCGGCCGGGACGCAAGGGGAGGTGCGTTTTCGGCTGATCGGGAACGTGGTGAAGTAACCGGGGGAGGACCATGCCCAAGTGGATTGACATCCGCATCGAGCGCGGTGAGGAGGAGCCTGAGCCGCGGCGACCGCGAAAACGGCCTGCGGAAGAAACGGTGCCAGAGGACGCGGGCGAGGCCACGACGTCCGGCTTCCGCTTCCTGTTGATGGTGATGGGTGCCTGCCTGGTCTTCATCCTGGCGTTTGCCGGCGCGGCCTATTTCCTGCGAGGCCGAAGCTCGACGGCCGCCAGCGGATTGCCGCCGGTGGTGGCCGAGGTGAACGGCGAGAAGATCACCCGCGAGGACCTCCTCAAGCTGGTGGGGGTGAACCGGGCCATGTACCCCCTCTCGCAGGGCCGGGAGCTGAACATGGACCCGGCGGCTTTGCGGCAGTTCGAGGTGCAACTGCTGGACCAGATGATCGACAACACCCTCATCTCCCAGGAGGCTGCCAAGGCCGGGATCACCGTCTCCGAGGAGGAGGTTGACGCTGAGTTGGCTGCTCTCATCGCCAATTACAACATCACCCAGGCCCAGCTAGAGGCTCAGCTCCGCAGCGCAGGCGTGAACCTCGATGCCTTGCGGGAGTGGTTGCGGGGCGCGCTGGCTGCCAACCAGTTCCTGGCACAGTTGGTGAGCCAGGCCAATGCAGCCGGCGAGACCTTCGACCTGGAGGCGTGGCTGAATGACCTGCGCCTGAACGCCGACGTCAAGATTTACCTGACGGAGGGCGAAGGTGGTGCGGCCGCCCGGGTGGGTCAGCCGGCCCCGGATTTCACCCTGGAGGACCTGGAGGGGCGGACGTGGGCGCTGCGGCAGCTCAAGGGGCGCCCAATCATGATCAACTTCTGGGCCACGTGGTGCAAGCCCTGCCGCACGGAGATGCCCCTCATGCAGCAGGCCTATGAGAAGTACCGCGATGAGGATTTCCTCATCCTGGCGGTGAACATCAGGACGGACCGCGGTCGCGAGGCGGTGGAGGCGTTTGTCGAGGAGTTGGGGCTGACCTTCCCCATCCTGCTGGATTCTGCTGGCCAGGTTGAGGACTTGTACCAGGTGCGTGCCTACCCCACAAGCTTCTTCGTGAACCGGGATGGCGTGATCACCGACATCAGGCGGGGTGGAATTAAGACCGAAGCGGAGATGGAGCGCTACCTGAGCCGCATCCTGGGCGAGGCTACAACCCAACGGGGGAGCGAGTAGGTGGGATGAGCGACCGAAAGAAGCAGAGCAAGGAAGTGGTAATTGTAGTGGACCGGCGGGTTGGGTTGGCTGTCCTGGGCGTCTTCCTGGTGATCCTCTCGCTGGTGGCCGGAGCGTTCTTGGGACGTCAACTGGCAGGCCGGGAAGCCACCATGGGCCAGACGCTGCCGCCGGCTGCGCCCGGCGTCCCTTGGCCTGCGGCGCCGGCCTTGCCGCCGGCCCCTGCTGCGGGGTCTGCCAGGTCGGAGGCGCAGCCACGCACCGAGTTGCCCGCCGGCGCGTCCTCGACCCGGGCGCGGCTCAACGAGCCGGCGCCGGAGTTCGGGCTGGAGACCCTGGAAGGGGAGATGGTGCACCTGAGCGACTTCAGGGGCCAGGCGGTGATGATCAACTTCTGGGCCACCTGGTGCCCGCCATGTCGCTTCGAGATGCCCATGCTGGAGAGCGCTTGGCGCAAGTACAAGGACCAGGGCTTCGTGATCCTGGGGGTCAACACCGGCGAGCGTGTGCGCGCTGGGCGGCTGCGCGAGGAGGTCCAGTTCTTCGTGGACCAGATGGGGTTGACTTTCCCCATCCTGCTGGACGCCGAAGACAGGGTCGCTGACCTTTACAACCTGCGTGCCTATCCCACCAGCTTTTTCATCAGTCCCGACGGGGAGCTGGTGGCTGCCAGGCGGGGTGCTTTTCCCAGCCCGGCTGAGCTGGAGCAGTTCATCATCCGGGTGCTCAATCCGGCTGAGCAACGGTGAGGGTAGACTCGCTCATGGCGGGGAGGGTCTCACGTGTGGTGAAGCCCGAAGTCTTGCGCTGGGTCTTGCTGGGGTTGTTGGGATTGGTGCTCCTGGTTTTCCTGGTGGCGCCCTGGCCGCTGCTGACCAAGCTGGAGGCCCTCTCCTTCGGGATTGACCCGCAGCGCCCGGCCCACTCCCACTTTCTGGGCGGCACCCGGCTGCCGCTGGAGGCCCGCAAGATGGGCATCTACGGGGGCTTCACCGTCGTGCTGGGCTACCTGTGGGTGCTGGGGCGTTGGCGGGCTGGCCGGATGCCACCTGTGCCCGTGCTGACGACTCTGGTCGGCTTCCTGGGGCTGATGGCCGTTGACGGCACCAATGCCTTCTTCTACGACCTGGGACTCCCTCACCTCTACGCTCCCGACAACCGGCTGCGCCTGGCGACCGGGCTGCTGACCGGCGTGACCATCGCGGGTGTGCTCTGGCCCATCTTCAGCGCCACCTTCTGGCGTGAACCGGCACCGGTCCCCGCGCTGCGTAGCCCGGGAGAACTCCTTGGAGCCGTGCTCCTTTGCGTTCCCATCTACCTGGTGAGCGTCCTCGGGTGGGGGCCAGCTTTGTATCCTCTGGCCGTCCTGGGTGCCCTGGGCGTGGTGGTCGTCGTCGGCTTGTTGAATGCGGTGATCCTACTGGTGATCAGTGGCCGCGAGGGCCAGGGCGAGGGGCTTGGGGACCTGGTGCTGCCTGGGGCCGGAGGGTTGCTGCTGGCCTTGGCCGAGCTGGGCGCTCTGGGAGGATTGCGCTATGCGTTGTTGGGACAAGGAGGATTTAATTGATGAGTAACCGTCTGTGGAAAGCCGCGTTTCTGGCCATCCTGGTGGTTGCTGCCGGGGTCCTGCTGACTGCCTGCAGTGGTGACGGGTCCGGCAGGGAGCTCAAGTTGGCCCCGGTGTCCCAGCTCCCGCCGGAAATCGCCAGGGCCCCAGCGCAGGTGCGCGAGGCGTATCAGTTCGCCATCGCCAACCAGGACTACCTGGCCAACTTCCCGTGCTATTGCGGCTGCGGGGCCGTCGGGCACATGAGCAACCTGGACTGCTACATTCGAGAGGTGCGCCCGGACGGCACCATCGTCTTCGACGATCACGCTTACGGCTGAAGCATCTGTGTGGACATCACGCGTGACGTGATGCGAATGACGCGCGAAGGCAAATCGGCGTACGAGATCCGCGCTTACATTGACAAGACCTACAGCCGGTTTGGCCCACCCACCGACACTCAGCCGGTGGAGCCGGGGCAGTAGGCCGGTGGAGGCTTCCGTGCCCAGTCAGTAGCGTGGGCTTCAGGGCGCTGCCGGATGCGGCGGAAGCCGCAGTTTCGCTTGAGATGGTCAGGTGGTGGAGTTCGAAAAAGCGTTGGAACCGATGGGTGCTGCTTGTGGCCTGGGTTGGCCTGGCGCTGCTCGTTGCCTTTGCCCCCGTGCCGGCCGGCGCTACGCCGGTCGAGCGCCAGGTGCGCCTGGAGGCCCGCAGCTTCGAGTTCACGCCCAACGTTATCCGCGTCAATCGGGGTGACCGGGTTGTGCTGACGCTGGAGGCGGTGGACTTTGTCCACGGCTTCTACCTGGACGGTCATGACGTGCGGGTGGAGGCCGAGCCCGGCCTCCCGGCTCAAGTATCCTTCATAGCCGACCGGGCCGGCAAGTTCCGCTTTCGCTGCTCGGTGAGCTGCGGACCACTGCACCCCTTCATGATCGGGGAGCTGGTGGTGGAGCCGAATCTGCCTTTCTGGCGCGCGCTGGGACTGGCCTTGGTGGCGACCATGGGCACCCTCACCTTTGTGGCCGTACGGGGGCAGGAGGCACGGCACAGATGAGTCAACAGGTAGTCGGCCTGGAGCGCATGCGCTTCGACCTCTTGCGCATTCGGCCCCTGCGCTGGGTTCTTCGACAGCGGGCCTTCCAATGGAGCCTGATGACCTTCACCCTGGCCTTCTTCGTCCTGGCCATTCTGACCGGACTGCTCGGTACCCCTGTCGGCAACCGCAACTTCGCCATCGTCTTCGTGTGGATCGTGTGGTGGGCGCTGGTCATCATCCTGCTGGTGCCCTTCGCCGGGCGCCTGTGGTGCACCATGTGCCCCATCCCCGCGCCCGGCGAGTGGTTGCAACGCCGCGCGCTCATCGGCGTGCGACCCGGGCGTCTGCTGACCCTGGGCAAGCAATGGCCCCGCCGGCTGCGCAACATCTGGCTGCAGAATTTCGCCTTCCTGGGCGTGGCCCTGTTCAGTGCGGTCATCCTCACCCGGCCACTGGCCACTGGCATCGTCCTACTGGTCTTCGTGCTCGGCGCTCTGGCTCTCGGTCTGGTCTTCGAGCGGCGCGCCTTCTGCCGCTACCTGTGCCCGGTGGGTGGCTTTATCGGCCTGTACTCGATGGCCGCACCGCTGGAGCTACGGGTGAAAGACCGTGAGGTGTGCCGCACCCACAGGGACAAGACCTGCTACCTCGGCAACGCCGAGGGCTACGGTTGTCCGTGGATGGTGTTTCCGGGCGGGCTGGACCGCAACACCTACTGTGGATTGTGCACCGAGTGCCTCAAGACGTGTCCGCTGGACAACATCGCCCTGAACGTGCGCCCATTTGGCAGCGATCTCCTGGTGGCGCGGGGCCGCAGCCTGGATGAAGCCTTCAAGGGTTTCATCATGGTCTCCTGCGCCCTCATCTACTCGGCGGTCTACCTGGGGCCGTGGGGTTGGCTGAAGGATTGGGCCAACCTGATCTCGCCGGCGCACTTCCTGCTCTACGCAGCCGGTTTCCTGCTCATCAATCTGGCGCTGGTGCCCGGCCTGTTCTACCTGGCTACGGCCCTTGCGCGGCGCCTGGGTGACCTGCGCCAGGTCTCGAGCCGCCGGCTGTTCACCCACCTCTCCTACGCGCTGGTGCCGTACGGCTTGCTGGCCTGGATGGCCTTCAGCCTCTCCTTCGTCCTGGTTAACGGCTCCTACGCCATCTCGGTGGCTTCGGATCCCTTCGGTTGGGGCTGGAATCTGCTGGGGACGGCGAACTTCGCCTGGATGCCCTTCATGCCCGAGCTTCTGCCGCACCTCCAGGTAGTCCTCCTCATCGGTGGCCTGGTTGCAGGGGTGTACGTAGCGGGGCGCATCCTTGAGCAGGACGAGGTGCCCTGGGAGAAGGCGTTGTGGGCTGCGCTGCCGGTGGCTGGGTTCATGTTGGCGCTGACGGCTGCGTTTCTGAAGTTGTATCTGGGGTAGGGGACTGTTCGCGGATTGGTCCACGGATTGGGATGCGGATTGGGACACGGATTCGGCGGGGTGGGCAACTGATGACTCCACTGAAAGAACATCGTATGAGGGTAGGCGAGGGCATTGCCCTGGGCTAGCTGGGGCTTTTTCAGTGAACCCAATGATGGGACGTGGTGATGTTGACCGTGAAGAGTCACCGCCGGAGCGAGGTTTTGGCGCTCCTGGTTGTATTGCTGGTGGTGCTTGGCATATCGGTGGCCAGCTTCGCGTACCAATGGGCACTGACCCGGGCAGCAAGCCAGGTGAAGGTCTTCGAGCTGCTGGCCCAGATGCCTGAGGGCGGCGGGTGGCAGCCGGAGCGCATCCGCGTGACGGCCGGTGACCGGGTCCGCCTGCGCCTCTACGGACGCGATGTGGTCCACGGGTTCGCCATCGGCCGGCTGGGTCATTCATCCCCGGCTTCGTTGCTTGTCTGGCGAGGCAGTGGCGATCCGCCACCGGGTGGTGGGATGACCGCCGATCGCGCCGTCGTCTATCCCGGGGAAGTGGTCACCGTGGAGTTCACGGCCGAGAAGCCGGGGCGCTTCACGTACTACTGCGACGTGTGGTGCAGCCCCAATCACTGGCGCATGCGTGGCCTCCTGGAGGTGGTTGATCCGTCCAGGCCGGACGAGCCTCCCATTGAGGAGCGCACGCCGGATCAGATCACCCTGGAGAGCATGCATCTGGACCTGGACGCGCCTCATCCGGCCGCCCACTATCCCCAAAGCCCGCCGTCAGCCAGGCGTGGCCGGGAACTGGCCGCCCGCCTGGGGGACGAGCTGGCCGGCTGGGCCGACCGGGACCTGCTGCGCCGCACCAGCCCTTCGGACGTCTTCGCCGCCCTGCAAGCCGGCCCGGCTGCGGGCTTGCCGGCCGACCAGGTGTGGGACCTGGTGGCCTTCTTGTGGGCGCAGAGCACGACGCCGGAAGACTTGGCAGCTGGCAAGGCGCTGTACGACCGCAACTGCGCCGCCTGCCACGGCCCTACGGGGGCCGGCGACGGGCCGGGTGGCCGCTACCTGCAGGAGGCCACGTTGGGGGCTGGCATGGCCGACGGCAGCCATGGCGCGGGCCAGAAGCAGCCGTCCAACTTCCGCGATCCGCAGAGCATGGCTGGCGGGACCGGCTGGCTGTACTACGGCAAGATGGCTCGCGGCGGCATGGGCACCGGCATGCCCTACTGGGGTCCCATCTTCACCGATCGGCAGATGTGGCAGATCATAGATTACCTGTGGACTTTCCTGTTTGACTACGAGGGCTGACAAGGTGGCCGGTATTCGCCTGTTCCTGATTCTCTGCTCCCTGTTCTTCTTGCTCTGGTCCACACTATCACCATCCTTGGCCATATCACCACCCACCACACAGCCTCTACCAACACACGACTCTGGCTGGATCGCCTTTGCTGCCAAGGTGGACGACGGCACCGACGGCGACTGGGACCTCTACGCGGTGTTGGCGGGCGGTGGGGAACCCATCCGGCTGACCCGGCACCCGGCCCCGGACGTGGCCCCGGCCTGGTCGCCGGAGAGCCATCGGCTGGCCTTCCAGTCACGGCGGGGCCAGGGTTGGGACCTGTACCTCCTGGACGTGACCAACGGGAGCGTGCGTCAGCTGACCCATGACCTGCCATACGACGGCCGGCCTGCCTGGTCGCCCGATGGCCGGCGCATCGCCTTCGACTCGTACCGGGCCGGTGACCTGGACATCTTCGTGATGGACCTGGAGACCGGTGAGATGGTCAACCTGACGGCTGACTCGCCGGCTGCCGACTACGGCCCGGCCTGGTCGCCCGATGGCCGTTGCATCGCCTACACCTCGACGCTGGATCCGGCTGCCCCGGCCGACGCCGGCACTAACAAGGAGGTGTTCCTGATCCCGGCCGAGCCCGGCGGCAGTTGCCTGGGGACTTCCGGCCCGGTGAATCTGACCCGTCACCCGGCCCTGGATGAGGACCCGGCTTGGTCGCCGGATGGCCGGCTGGCCTTCACCTCTGACCGCGATGGGGCGCGCCGGGTGTACGTGATGGAGTGGTCGGCAGGTCGGGAGCCGTGGGCGCCTCTGGCCGGCGTAACGGCCCTTGATCACCACAGGACGCCCGCGTGGTCGCTGGATGGGCACAAGGTGGCGCTGGTGAGCTGGGGGGGCTGGCAGAGCACCGAGAGGCGGACGCTGGCCGTGCTGGACGTGGATGGACGCTGGATGCGGCAGGTGCTTGACCCGGACTGGCTGCTGCGCGATCCAGCGTGGGGCCGGCCGGTCAGTCCACCGCGGCCCGCCGTTGACGATCCCGAACCGGGGCGCTTATACGCGGAGGAGGTCACCCCTGCATCCTCGCAAGGCGGGCCGCCGGTCGCGCTGGTCCGGCTTGAGGGTATCGAGGCGCCTATCCGCCGGCTGAGCGACCGGGTGGACGACAGCTTCCTGGCCCTGCGCCGGCGGGTGCTGGCCGAAACCGGCCACGACTACCTGGGCGAGCTAAGCGAAGCTTACCGGCCCATTGACTACAACAGCCCTGATTCCGGGTACATGAGCTGGCACAAGGCAGGCCGGGCCGTTGACCTGCTGTGGGACTTCTACAGCGAACAGGGCGAGCAGGTGCTGGAGGTGGTCCAGGAGGACATCGGCGGCGAAACCTTCTGGCGGCTGTACCTGCGGTGCGCCCGGCAGGACGGCAGCCAGGGTGAGCCCCTGACGGACGTGGTCTGGGACCGCAGCTACGAGGCTCGCTGGGGGGAGAACCCCGGCCAGGGCGGCCGGCCCAAAGGCGTTCTCTACGGCTACTACGTGGACTTCACCGACCTGGCCTGGAGCTACGGCTGGCGGCGTATTTCATCCCACGACCTGGCGAACTTCAACTGGAAGACCAACTTCCTCGCGCTGGAATACTGGCACTTCCAGAAGACCGAGGGGCTCACCTGGTACCAGGCCATGCAGGAGGTGGCAGACCCAGATGACCTAGAACGCTATTTCTCCTGGGACGTGCTGGAGGCGATGGGGAAAGATCAGTGGCTCATGCTGGCCAAGGGGGTACCTTATCCACCTGGCGTGCGCCTGATACACGGTGGCGAGCAGCGTTGAGGAGGGGTTTGGGGACCGAAATTGGACCAAACGCGGACCGGATTTTGACCTTGGTGTGGTAGAATGTGGCAGCTTCGCGTGGGGGTTAACCGTTGACAAACAGGATGGGTGCGGCTATAATTCTGTGAAGGTAAGAAACCGGGTTTCTTAGTCGCAGAAAGGATGGTTACCATGGCGCAGATGAGTGGAATCGCAGAGCAAATCGAGGTTCGCCAGGGGTTCCTGGGGGGCCGGGCGAAGTTCATCATCGGTGGGCTCCTGATCGTTGCGGCTATCGCCTTCCTGGCGGTGCGCTCATTCCAGAGTTCTGCCGTGTACTATCTGACGCTGGAGGAGCTGGACGCCAAAGGCACGGCTGTGATAGGGCGCGACGTGCGCATCGCGGCCCAGTTGGACAAAGAGTCCATCGAGTGGGACAATGCCAGCATGACCGTGCGCTTCAACGTGGTGGAGGGCGACCGCGTGCTGCCCATCGTGTACTCCTTCGCCAAGAACCCCGTCCCGGACACCCTCGAACTGGGCGAGAGCGTGGTGGTGGAGGGCCAGCTTGGTGATGATGGCGTCTTCTACGCCCACACCATCTTCGTCCAGTGCCCGTCGAAGTATGAGGCTGAGGTTCAGGGCTGAGCCATGTTGAGCGACCTGGGTTCCATCAGCCTTATTCTGGCATTGGCGCTGGCCATCTACGCGGCTGTCGGCGGGGTGGTGGGGACCAGGCGCCGGCTGCCTGAGCTGGTGGCCAGTGCTGAAAATGCGGTCTTGGCGCTGACCGCCCTGACCTGGCTGGCTGCCCTCATCCTCATGTACGCCTTCTGGACCCACGACTTCCAGATCGAGTACGTGGCCCAGAACTCCAGCCGGGACATGCCGGGTTATCTCCTGCTCACGTCCCTGTGGGGCGGTCAAGCAGGCTCCCTTCTGTTCTGGAGCGGGCTCCTGGGTCTCTACAGCGCTGCCGTCGTCCTCGTCAACCGTGGCCGGCACTGGGAGCTGATGCCTTACGCCATGGCGGTGCTGGCCGGCACCCAGGCCTTCTTCCTCCTGCTGATGACAGTGGTGAACAACCCCTTCACCCGGCTCTCCTTCGTGCCGGCTGACGGCCAGGGCCTGAACCCCCTCCTGCGCCACCCGGCCATGGCCTTGCATCCCCCCAGCCTCTACTTGGGCTTCACCGGCCTCACGGTCCCCTTTGCCTTCGCCATGGCGGCCCTCATCACCCGTCGTCTTGACGCCCAATGGATCAAGATTACCCGCCGTTGGACCCTCATCGCCTGGCTATTCCTGAGCATCGGGATCATTTTGGGTGGTCGTTGGGCCTATGATGTGTTGGGTTGGGGCGGCTACTGGGGGTGGGATCCGGTGGAGAATGCCTCCCTTATGCCCTGGCTGACGGCCACTGCCTTCATCCACTCGGTGATGGTCCAGGAGCGCAAGGGCATGCTTAAGGTCTGGAACATGGTGCTCATCATCCTGACCTATGGGCTCATGCTCTTTGGGACCTTCATCACCCGCAGCGGCATTGTGCAATCGGTGCACGCTTTTGCCCAGTCGGCCATCGGCCCCTTCTTTCTGGGCTTTATCAGCCTGGCGTTGTTGGGCTCGGTGGCCCTGCTCTTCGACCGGCTGAGCGACCTGAAGAGCCGGCAGGAGATCACCTCGCTGGTGTCGCGAGAGGCTTTGTTCCTGCTGCAGAACCTGCTCTTCGTGTCGGCCATGTTCGTGGTCTTCTGGGGCACGATCTTCCCCATGATCTCGGAGATCGTGACAGGCGAGAAGATCACCGTGGGACCGCCCTTCTTCAACGCTGTGGCCGGACCCATCTTAGGCGCCATCGTGCTGGTGATGGGTGTGGTGCCGCTCATCGGGTGGGGAGGTGCAACGCCCGCCCGGTTGGCCCGCAACCTGATCCCGGCCCTGGCAGCGACCGTGGTTGGGCTCGCGGTCCTGTTCGCCCTGGGGATCCGACTGCCCGTGGCGCTGTTGGGGTTTGGGTTGGTGATATTCTCAGGCTTCACAACCCTGAGTGAGATGGTGCGCGGGGGGCTGGTGCGCAGCCGGGCCACAGGTCAGAACTACTTCCTGGCGCTCATCGGGCTCATTGGCCGCAACCGGCGCCGCTACGGCGGCTACCTGGTGCACATAGCCGTGGTGCTCATGGCCCTGGGGATCATCGGGTCATCGGTCTACAAGCTGGAGAACACCGCAGCCCTGAAACGGGGCGAGTCCATGCAGGTCGGGGCCTACACCCTGACTTACGAGGGACTTACCCAGGTCAGCCAGGGAGACAGGCAGGTGACCGCGGCACGGCTCGCGGTCACGGAGAAGGGACGGCCCATCGGGGTGGTGACACCAGTCCGTGAGTTCTACCCGAAGTGGCAGCAGCCCATGACCATCCCCTTCGTGCGCACCACAGCCAAGGAAGACCTGTACGTCGTGCTGAACACGTGGGAACAGGGCGGTGAACTGGCTACTTTCAAGGTGGACGTCAACCCGTTGACCGTGTGGATCTGGGTCGGGGGCCTGTTGTTTGTGGCCGCCACACTGGTAGCTTTGTGGCCGGAGGCGGAGCGTCAGCCGGTGCCCGTTCGAGCGCCGGCTGGCGGGTTGCTCGCCCGGTAGCGTCGTGGTCGGAGGGAGGGTGAGACCGCTGTGAGGAAGTTCTACCTGGTGTTGATGGCGCTGGTTGTGCTGCTCGTCCTGCCGGCTGCCGCCCGGGCACAGGGCTCCAAGGTTACTATCAACGATGTGAACCGCATCGCCAAGCAACTCTACTGCCCGGTGTGCCCTAACACGCCTCTGGATGTTTGCGAGACCCAGGCGTGCGAGGATTGGCGAGAGCTGATCCGGCAGAAGCTGGAGGCCGGCGAGTCGGATCAGGAAATCATCAACTATTTTGTGGCTCAGTACGGCGAGCGGGTGCTGGCGACGCCGCGGCCTCGCGGGTTCAACTTGCTGGGCTACTTGGTGCCGCCGGTGCTGCTCCTGGCCGGCGTCGCCTTCCTTGCCTTGCTGCTGCGAGGGTGGATCCAACGGCCGGCCCCGGCTGCCGCAACCGGTGAGCCGGCTGCGCCTGTGGATGAGCTGCCGGCAGAGTACGTGGAGCGGCTGGAACGCCAACTTTATGACTATCAGTAGTTGAGACATCCCCACTCTCGGGTGGCGTCCTCGCCACCCGGATGGGGCGAGCCCGGGTGCGCCAGTCCCCCGTCTGTGGATTTGCCCAGGGCGGATTTTCTCAAGCACCGTCTATCTGAGGTGCTCATGGCTGAAGATACCGCTGCAACACCTCAATCATCTCCAGGCTGGCGCAGGCTCCTGCTACAGGGGCTTGCGTTCTTGGTGTTAGTTGCCTTCCTGGGCCTGCTGGCCTACGGCCTGCGCATGCGTGGTCACCCTGGCCCCCAGGTGGGCCAGCCGGCGCCGCCCTTCACCCTCACCCTCTACGGCGGAGGCGAGGCATCGCTGGAAGAGCTGCGGGGCAAGGTGGTGGTGGTCAACTTCTGGGCCTCGTGGTGTCAGCCCTGCCGGGTGGAGGCGCCGGTCCTCGAAGGGGCCTGGCGGCGATACCGGGATCAAGGGGTGGTGTTCCTGGGTGTGGATTACGTGGACACCGAGCCCAAGGCGCTGGAGTACCTGCGCGAATTTGACATCACTTACCCCAATGGTCCGGACTTGGGTAGCAAAATTTCGCATCTGTATCGCATCCAGGGTGTGCCGGAGACCTTCTTCATTGATCGCGACGGCAAGATTGCGCCCATCCGCCTTGGAGACCTGGAACTCGCCAAGTTCGCCAGCCCCATAGACGAGGGCTTGTTGAGAGACACCATCGAGCGGCTGCTGGCGGAATGACGACCACCCACCGCTGACGCCTGGGCGGAGACCCGCCGACAGCGGATTGGTGTGCCATTTTCCTGCGAGGTTGTATTCCATATGGACATTCTTGTGTTGGTTGCCGGGATCATCGTCGTGGCGCTGTCGCTGATCTCCGTCGCCCACCCGCTGTTTGGGCGGGCGAGGGGGCGAGAGGCTGTGCTGGCCGCGGCGGACTCCAGGCTATCCGACCTGCTGAGCGAGCGCGATGCCGTGTTGCAGGCCATACGCGACCTGGACTTCGACTACCGGCTGGGCAAGCTGTCCGACGAGGACTATAAGGCCCTGCGGGCTCAGTACACGGCCCGGGGCGTGGTCATCTTGCAGCAGTTGGACGCGGCTGCGGGTCTGGCCGGCGAGGCGGTCGCGGGGGCAGAAAGCTTGGACGAGGAGATCGAAGCCGAGGTGCAGCGGCTGCGCCGGCGCCCGGCGCCGGCAGAAGCCCAGCCGACAGCCCCAGCTGCCGCGGACCTGGAGGCGGAGATCGAGGCGGAGGTGCGCCGGCTGCGAGCCCGGCCCAAGCCGGCAGCAGCGCCCACGCCCCAAGTACAGCAGGTGGCGACGGCGGCGCCGGCCGGTACCAGGTCGGAGCCCGCCGGGCATTGCCCCGAGTGCGGCCAGCCGTACCTGCTGGGTGACAAGTTCTGCGCACGTTGTGGGCATGAGCTGGCCCGCATGTGTCCATCATGTGGTGCCGTGGCCGCGCCGGAAGACCGCTTCTGCTCCCAGTGTGGGATCAAACTGTAGGTAGTGAGTCGGGCTACTGTCGGAACCTGGGAGAACCTTTGAACTTGTCAGCTAACACCTCTCGGATTACCCGGAACTTGTTGGTTGCTTTCTGTGCCGGCCTGGTGCTCGCTGTGACCGCTCTGTCACAGGCGCTAGCAGGGCTGGCTGCTCAGGCTCTGGCCGAGAAGCCTTCGGCCCTTCGCGGGCGGCAGCTCTACGCCGAAAACTGCGCGGCCTGTCACGGTGACACCGGCCTTGGTGACGGCCCAACGCTGCGCGGCTTGGAGGTGACCGCGCCCAGCTTCACAGAGGAGAGCTATCTCCGCGAGAACAGCCCGGCGGCGCTGTTCGAGATAGTCACCAACGGGCGTATGGACCGCTTCATGCCACCGTGGAAGGACCGGCTCAGCTCGGACCAGATCTGGGACGCGGTGTTCTATACCTGGTGGCTGGGGACGCCGGCGAAGCGTCTGTCCCGCGGAGCTGACGTGTACGACGCCAACTGCGCCGGCTGCCACGGCGCAGAGGGCAGAGGCGACGGCCCGGAGGCGGCCTCGTTGACCACTCCTCCGCCGGACTTCACCGCTCTTAGTCGCATGATGGCCCTAAGTCAGCAGGACCTTTTCCAGGCGGCCGATGGGGTGGCCGACCATCCTGGCTGGGCCGACCTGCCAGAAGACGACCGCTGGGCAGCGCTGGACTATGTGCGGACCTTCTCGTACGAGCCGGCGGGGGTCATTCGCGACACCTTCGACGGTATCATCGCCGGTGAGCTGGTGAACGGGACCGAGACGGCCATCCACCCGGACCTGTCAGGTGTGATGGTGAGCCTCTTCCCCGTGGTGGATGACTCGGTGCAGGCGCCCATCACCACCACGACCGGCCCCGACGGCAGTTTCCGCTTCGAGGGGCTGGGGACCGGGACAAACCGCCAATATGACCTTTCGGCGCGCTATCAGGGCATAGACTATTTCGCCGATGACCTTTTGCGCTTCACCGCCCCCGGCCAGGTGCTCACCACCACGGTGACCGTATACGAGACGACCTCGGATCCTGACGCCATCGTGCTCGATCGCTCCCACCTGATTCTCGACTTCAGCGGCAGCGACGCCATTGACGTGGCCGAGTTGCACATCTTCCTGAACACCACGGATCGCACATACGTCGGGGAGGTGGTGCCGGAGTCATCGGGGCGGCCAGTCACCTTGCGGTTCGGGTTGCCTGCCGGCGCCACCAACCTGCGGTTCCAGGACCCGCGCATGGAGACCAGCGTGATCCGCACCGACAGCGGGTTCCTGGACACGCTACCCGTGTTGCCGGGTGGGCGGCAGGTGCTCTTCTCGTACCGCGTGCCCTACAGCCCGCCCAGGTTCCACTTTGCGCGCCAGATGGAGTACACCAGCAACAACCTCAACGTGCTGGTGCGTGACGTGGGCGTGAAGGTCACGGTGCCCGGCCTGACGGAGGGCGAGCCCCGGGAGGTCGGCTCCGGCGTGCGCTACCTGAACTTCGTGGGACGAAATGTGGTCAAGGGGCAGGAGCTGGTGGTGCAATTTGAGGGCACGCCGCAGTTGGCCACCGAGACCACGGCTGGGGAGGCGGCTACCACGGGGCCGGCCGGTGGCCTCGGTCAGGATTTACTGCGCTGGGTGGCGGTGGCTCTGGCGCTGGTGGCCGGAGCCGGTGCCATCGGCTACGCGGTGGCGCGTGGTCGCCCGGCTGCGCCGGTTGAGGTCGAGTCGCGAGAGGACCTGGAGGCCCTGCGCCAAGAGCTGCTGCTGGCCCTGGCGCGCCTGGACGACGCCTACGAGGCCGGACAGCTCCGGGAAGCCGACTACCAGGAGGAGCGGGCACTGACCAAGGCCCAGTTGGTGGAAGTGATGCGCCGGCTGCGAGCAGCCGATGAAGGATCGGAGTAGCAGTTTGTGGTGCGCGCTCTAGTGGGCTTCCTGGCCCTCGGCCGAGCGCCTGCGCCCGGGTCCCCTACAAGCACCTTTCGGAGGACGATGTGGAGTACGTGATTGCGGCCTATACGCTCATCTTTCTGGTCCTGATAGGCTATACCTGGAGCCTGCTGCGCCGTCAGCAGGCTCTGCGACGGGAGCTTGAGGCGCTTCGGCGCGCCAGGGCCGGCCGGCCTGAAGAGCGCCAGGAAGGATGACAAATGATCATTGACCCACAAAATGTGACCGCATTCGCTGCGGTGATTGCTTTCCTGGCAGGGTTGGTATCGTTCCTATCGCCCTGCGTCCTCCCGCTGGTGCCGGCCTTCATCGGCTACCTCAGCGGGGCTACGGTGACGCCGGAAGGTGTGGTGGTGGGCCGGCGCGAGACGTTTCTCCACGCCCTGACCTTCGTCTTGGGCTTCTCCCTCATCTTCGTGTTGCTGGGGGCGTCGGCTAGCGCCATCGGCTACCTGTTGCAGGATAGTGTCTCCCTGCTGGTGCGTGTTGGTGGGGTGCTGCTGGTGGTCTTCGGGCTGCGGGTGGCCGGGGTGCGTGCACCCCTCAGCCGCTGGGCTGCTGCAGTCGTGGTCGTTGGCCTGGCGACGTACGCCTTTACCCTGGGGCCTGTGGAGCACCGGGCCATCCAGGGCGTGATGCTGGCTTTGGTGACCGTGGCCGGCGCCGAATTACCCCGGCCGGCTCACGTGGTCCTGGGCGTAGCGGTGGCGGTGCTCAACTACGTCATCAGCCCCAGCCTGGAGCTGGTGAGGCTGGTGGAGTCGCTGTTGCTCATCGCTGTGGTGGTCGCCGTCAGCCGCACGGACCTGTTCTACACCGAGCGCCGGGTGGAGCTGAGCGAGTCGTATCGCAACCGAGGCTACTGGACCTCGGCGCTCATGGGGATCGTGTTCGGGGCCGGCTGGACCCCCTGCGTAGGGCCAAACCTGGGGATCATCTTCACCCTGGCCGGAGCGTCGCAGACCGTCCTCCTGGGCGCAGCGCTGCTGGCCGTGTACTCCCTCGGCCTGGGCGTGCCGTTCTTGCTGGTGGGCCTGGCCTTCGGCGCTGCCACGGCATACCTGCGCCGCATGACCCACTACCTGCCCGTCATCGCTCTCATCAACGCGGCCCTGCTTGTTTTTATGGGCATCTTGCTCCTCAGTGACCGGCTGGCGCTCCTGGCCTCATACGGGACGTTCCTCGACGTGGGTTTGTAGCCATGCGACGGGCGTGGCTGTACAGCAAGGCCGGTTGTCATCTCTGCCAGCGGGCGAAGGCCATCCTGGACCGCCTGGCAACCGAGTACGAGCTTGATGTGGTCGAAGTGGACATAACCTCCGACCCGGTCCTGTGGGATCGCTATCACGAGCTCATCCCGGTGGTGCGGCTGGACGACGGCACGGAGTTTGTCTCGAAGATCAGCGAGTTCCGGCTCCGCCGGGCTCTCCGAGGTGAGGGCTAGTGGCCGATGTGACGTTGACCGATGGCGTGCAGGTCGAGCCTCGCCCGGGCGAGGTAGGGCTGGATTGGCCCAGCCGGCTGGTGGATTTCATCGCCCGGCACTGGCTGCTGATCGTCAATAGCCTGGTGGGCGTCTTCGCCGGCCTGCCCATCCTGGCGCCCGTGCTTATGGCCCGGGGCTGGACGCTGCCGGCGCGCCTCATCTACTGGCTCTACCAGTTCACCTGCCACCAGTTGCCCTATCGCTCCTTCTTCCTGGGTGGTCCCCAGTTCACGTACACCCAGGAGGAGATCGCCCAATTGACCGGCCGATCCGGTTTGCTCGAGCTGTTCCATCGGCCCATCACCGTGCCCGACATCGGCTACCAGATGGCTTGGTGCCAGCGTGACTTCGCCATCTACACCTCTATCTTCCTGGCCGGGTTGCTGTTCGCCCTGGTCCGGCCCCGGCTGGAGCCCCTGCCCATCTGGGCCTACCTGATTGTCATCGCTCCCATGGCAATAGACGGCTTCACCCAGCTCCTGGGGTGGCGGGAGAGCACGTGGGGGTTGCGCGTGGTGACCGGGGCGCTGTTCGGTGTGGGTACGGTCTGGCTGGCGTACCCGTATGTCGAGCGGGGGATGCAGGAGATCCGCCGTACCATCAAGCCTCGGATTTGAACCCCACCACAAAGTCTACGCACGCAGCGGTATGACAGGCTTTCCTGCCCGTCTGGACAGGCTGGAAAGCTTGTCCTAAGGCTCCGGGGTACCCTGGTGGGCGGGTTCTGGAAATCAGTACCGGTAGCTGTCCACCAGCCGGCCCTGGGGGTCGCGGAGGAAGGCAGCGTCACCGGAGTTGTTCCAGATGGGGGTCTGGGCACCCCAGTAGAGGGCGCCCGGGCCGTCGGTACCTGAGCCGGAGTACAGGCGTAGGCTCTCCCCAGGCCCCAACGTCGCGCCGCGGAAGGTGTAGAGGTTCGTCCCCTCGTCCTTGAGCGTGTAGTCCTGCAGGTCGACCGGCTCGCTCCCCTGATTGGTCAGCTCGACCCACTCGCCGTTCATGTTGGCCTCATCCGGCCCGGGCGGGTTGTACTCCAACCTTGTGATGCGCACCGGGCTGGGCGAGGGTGCCCACAGACCACGCCCGGCCTCCCGGGCAGCGCGCTCCGCGTCCAGGAAGTACTGGGCGTAGCGTATGTTAGGTGGCAGGGTGTAGGCGTTGGCGAAACCGTGCAGCACCAGCTCCACGTTGGCCATCTTGTCCCCGATCCACACGTAGGCCAGGAGCCGGCCGTACTGGTCGCGGGGCAGGGTGTCGAACTCCAGGAGCACGTCCTTGCCTTCCACGAGCTGGCGATTGAGGGCCGTGGCCTCCTCGTAGAAGGGGCGGTCGCCCTCGGGGGCGTTGACGCCGATGTAGCGCAGGTGCTCGCCGGAGGACAGGATGACGGTGTCACCATCAATCACCTGGGCCACGTGGGCCGGCTCGACGCGCGCCGGCGTTGGCAGGGTGATGGACGGGGGTGTGGGGGTTGGTGCCGGCCGGCAGCCGGCCAGCGCCATCAAGAGCACAAACCACAGGCAGCGACGCAGCATATCGTTCAAGCTCCCGGTATACCTCCGGCAGGCGCGCGACGCCGTCTTGGCCAATCTTGCCGGAAGCAGTGGTGGTAGCATGCCTCGTTTTCTCCTAGGCAGATTATACACCAATTCGCGACAAGGTGAAAGCGCGACAAGGCTAAAGCCACGGCTTAAGTGCCTATCCGGAAACCGCTCAGGAGGGACGCCCGCGCCCCGGGGTGCGCAACGGCATTGCCGTCGCCCGAGGACGCCGTCGGATAGCGGGGTTTCCGGATAGGTTCTAAACTACACCGTTCACGGTGTAGTGCTCAAGAAGGCGGGCGTTTCCTTTAACCTTCACGTCCTTTCAGGTTCGTGCTATAATTCCAGTTGGGTATAATGTGTTGATGAGGAGATGCTGTGAGCACCAAGCCCATCGTAGCCTTGGTGGGGCGACCTAACGTTGGGAAGTCAACCCTATTCAACCGTCTGGTGGGGGAGCGCATCGCCATCGTCGAGGATGTGCCCGGCACTACCCGCGACCGGCTATACGGTGACGCTGAGTGGGCCGGCGCCCCCTTCACCGTGGTGGACACCGGCGGCCTCATCCTAGGCGAGGCAGACGACATCACGGTTCGTGTGCGCTATCAGGCCCAGCTCGCCATGGACGAGGCCGACGTCATCGTCTTCATGACGGACGTGAAGGAGGGCGTGACCACTGCCGACCAGGACATCGCCAACCTCCTTCGCCGCACGGACCGGCCGGTCATCCTGGCGGTCAACAAGGCCGACAACCAGCAGCGCCGGGCAGAGGCTATGGAGTTCTGGTCGCTGGGCCTGGGCGAACCCTACCCTATCTCTGCCCTGCACGGGACTGGCACGGGCGACCTGCTGGACCGGGTGGTGGCGGCTTTCCCGCGCCAGGAAGAGGAGGAGGAAGACGAAGCGGTCAAGATCGCCATCGTAGGCCGGCCGAACGTGGGCAAGTCGTCGCTCCTGAATCGTCTGCTAGGGCAGGAGCGGGCGATTGTGAGTGAGGTGCCTGGCACCACGCGCGATGCCATCGACACCACGCTGGAGTGGGAGGGTGAGCCCGTGGTCCTCATTGACACCGCCGGCATCCGGCGTCGCGGGCGCATCGAGCGCGGCGTCGAGCGCTACAGCGTCATGCGGGCCCTGCGCGCCATCCAGCGCTGCGACGTGGCCCTGCTCATGATTGACGCCACCGAGGGCGTCACGGCGCAGGATGCCCACATCGGTGGCTACATCCTGGAGGCAGGGAAGAGCATCGTGGTGCTGGTGAACAAGTGGGACCTGGTGGACAAGACTAGCCATACCATGGAGGAGTACACCCGGCACGTGCGCACCGGATTGCGTTTCCTGGACTACGTGCCGGTGCTCTTCATCTCTGCCAAGACCGGGCAGCGGGTCAGCCAGGTTCTGCCCACTGCCCTTGAGGTGCAGGCGGCGCGGCACGTGCGCGTGCCAACGAGCGAGTTGAACAAGCTGGTTCAGGAGGTGGTGGCCCGGCACGCCCCGCCTTCCAAAGCCGGCAAGCGTCTGCGCTTGTACTACGCCACTCAGCCGTCGACCGATCCGCCCACCTTCGTCTTCTTCGTCAACGACGTGCGGCTGGTTCATTTCTCGTACGAGAGGTACATTGAAAACCAGATCCGCGAGCGGTATGGCTTCCTTGGCACGCCGCTGCGACTCAAGTTCCGCAACCGGTCGGAGAAGAAGTAACCGCTGTTTCCTGCGGGCCGTCGTAGTGCGCGCTTCAACGCTCCCAGCGCCATGGATGGCGCGCTACAAACCAGGGCCGGGCGCGGGAGTGGGGTCCTGCACGAGCGATAGGGCGCCAGCGGGAAAGGGCATATCACTCCGTGGCCTGGGGGAACACGAAGGTGGTCTTGCCCTCCTGGACGGTCACCAGCTTGGTGAAGATCTGATCGCCGACCTTGACGCGAATGAAGTAGTTGCCGGCGGGCACATCGCCGAAGACGAAGTTCTCGCCCCAGCCATCGTCGGGGTTGACGCCGGGGCCGTAGGTCTCTGTCTCGCGCCAATACTCGTCGGGGTTCACGGCGCGGTACAGTAGCACGGGGAGCCCGCCTGGTGCCGGCATCCCGGTCTCGTCCACAATGCGCCCGGCAATGGTCCCGAACCCCGGATACGGCTGAATCCACAGCTCGGGGTTACGCGTGTGCCAGTAGCTGTTCTCGCCGACCCGCACCTCGAAGTGCAGGTGCGGCCCCATGGCCACGCCCGTCATGCCCACCTCGGCGATGACCTGGCCGGCTTCCACGTGTTCCCCGGGGCTGACCAGCCAGCGATCCACGTGGCCATAGAGGGTGAAGACCGGCAGCCCGTGGTAGTCGCGGTCGAGCTGCACCACCACCGCCCGGCCGTAGAAGTTTGGCATGGGACCCAGCCCGCCCGCGGCGTCGGTCCCGGCGAAGACCACGGTGCCGGATGCTACGGCCCGGATGGGCGTGCCCAGCGGGTTCACGAACTCCACGCCGTGGTGCACGGGGTACGAGCCGCCGGCCGTCGAGCCGTACGGGTAGAAGTGGGAGACGTTGTCGGTGTCCTCCGGCCCGATGGGCCGCTGGAACCAGTAGTGATCCTCAGCGGCCACCGGGAGAGGTGACGGGCGGACGGGCGGCAGGATCGCCGTCTCGGTCGCCACTGGCGGTGGGCTGGTGGGGACGGAAGCCTCGGTAGCATCGGGCGCGGGGCTGGCGGTCGCCGTGGGCGAGGGCGTGGTGGTAGCCGTGGGTTGTCGTGTGGGTGTGGCCGATGAGGTTGCAGTGGGTGGTGGAGAGCTGGTGGGTGTCGCCGTTGGGTTTGGTACGGGCGTTGCTGTGCGACTGGGTGTAGGTGATGGTGGCCGGACGGTAGGGGTAGGCGATAGCACAGCGCGGGAAGGGGTCTCACCAATGGGGTTCTGCGCTACAGATTGGCTGCGTTTGTGATCCTGATTTGCCAGGAACACTGCCCCCAGGACCGACGCGAAAAGGATGGTCCCCAGGAGGGCCACCATGATGGGGTTGCGGGCAGGTGATTGATCTTCAGGTCTCGTGAGCATGTGCGCGATTATAGCACAACGCCGCGCGGAGGGCAATTGTAACCATGAGGTTCGACATCTTCACCTTGTTTCCCGGGATGTTCGCCGGACCCCTCTCGGAGAGCATCTTGAAGCGGGCGCAGGAGTCCGGCCTGGTCTTCATCCACATCCACGACATCCGCGCCTATACCACCGACAAGCATCACGTCACCGACGACTACCCGTACGGCGGAGGCGGCGGGATGGTGATGAAGCCCGAGCCCATCTTCGCCGCCGTGGAGTCGGTGCTGGGCATGCAGTTTGACGGCTCCACACCGCCTAACCGCCTATCTCCGGTCCCCATCATCCTCCTCAGCCCGCAAGGCCGGCTCTTCACCCAGGAGGTGGCGCGCGAGCTGGCCGAGCATGACCACCTGGCCCTCATCTGTGGCCACTACGAGGGGGTGGACGAGCGCGTGCGCCAGTACCTGGCGACAGACGAGATCTCCATTGGCGACTACGTGCTGACCGGCGGGGAGCTGCCGGCCATGGTCATCGTGGACGCGGTGGCCCGGCTGGTGCCGGGGGTCCTGGGCGACCCGCAGGCGGCGGCGCAGGACTCCTTCTCCCAGGGGCTGCTGGAGGGTCCACACTACACCCGCCCGGCGGAGTTTCGCGGCTGGCGGGTGCCGGACGTGCTGCTCTCGGGTCACCACGCCGAGATCGCCCGCTGGCGCCGCCAGCAGGCCCTGAAGCGCACCTGGGAGCGCCGGCCCGAGCTACTGCGCAAGGCTCAGCTCAAGCCGGAAGACTGGGACTTCCTGCACGGCCTGAAGGGCGAGGGCGACTAACAGCCTATCCGGAAGGTCCCATGTGCCGCACACCTTCAGCGTGTCGACCCACCCAGCACGTGCTCTCCTCGTGACTTGCGGGCAATCGCCGGGCGCGTCACCGTTGACTTTTCCTCACGCGGGTGTTATAATCCGCCCCGGTTGTGGTCAGACTCAGGAGGAGCGCGGTGCATGACTCAAGACGGTAGGATTAGCGAGTTCTTGCGACGTCAAGCAGAGGCCCGGCAGGGCGGCGGGGAGGAGCGCATTGCGGAGCAGCACGCCAAAGGCAAGCTCACCGCGCGGGAGCGGCTGGACCTGCTGCTCGACCCCGGCACCTTTCAGGAGATCGGCGTCTACCTGACCCACCGGGTGACGGATTTCGGCATGGCCGACAAGCAGATTCCGGGCGATAGCGTGGTGGCCGGCGTGGGCAAGATTGACGGCCGCCGGGTGGGCGTCTTCGCCCAGGATTTCACCGTCTTCGGCGGCTCCTTCTCCGAGCCCCACGCGGCCAAAGTCTGCCAGGTGATGGACCTGGCCATCCAGAGCGGCTTCCCGGTCATCGGCCTGAACGACTCGGTGGGCGCGCGCATCCAGGAGGGCGTCCTGGGGCTGGGCGGTTACGGCGACCTCTTCTGGCACAACACCCAGGCCAGCGGGGTGATCCCGCAGATTTCGGTGATGCTGGGGCCGTGCGCCGGCGGCTCGGTCTACTCCCCCGGCCTGACGGACTTTATCATCATGACCAAGGGCACCAGCCACATGTTCATCACCGGGCCGGAGGTCATCAAGACCGTTACCCAGGAGGAGGTGGACCTGGAGACGCTGGGTGGGGCGGTGACCCACAACACCATCAGTGGCGTGGCCCACTTCGCGGCCGAGGATGAGCGCGATGCTTTCCGCATCACCAAGCGCTTGCTGAGCTACCTGCCGCAGAACAACGCCGAGCTGCCGCCTTACGTGGCCCCCACTGACGACCCGTGGCGCGAGGACCCAGAGCTGGACTACCTGATCCCGGAAGACCCCACGGAGGCCTACGACATGTACCGGGTCATCGTGGGGGTCTTCGATCGCGATAGTTTCCTAGAGGTGCAGGCCGGCTGGGCGCAGAACGTCATCGTGGGCTTCGCCCGACTGTACGGTGCGGTGGTGGGGGTGGTAGCCCAGCAGCCCAAGGTGCTGGCCGGCGTACTCGACATAAACGCATCGGACAAGATTTGCCGCTTCGTGCGCTTCTGCGATAGCTTCAACATTCCGCTGATCACCTTTGTAGACTCGCCCGGCTTCCTGCCCGGCGTGGCCCAGGAACATGGCGGCATCATTCGCCACGGCGCCAAAATCGTCTACGCCTACGCTGAGGCCACCGTCCCCAAGATTTCGCTGGTGACCCGCAAGGCCTACGGTGGGGCGTACATCGTCATGAGCAGTAAGTACACCCGCACCGACCTGTGCTACGCCTGGCCGTCGGCGGAGATCGCGGTGATGGGGGCGGAGGGCGCGGTGCGCATCCTCTACAGGCGCCAGTTGCGGGAGGCGGAGGACCCTGAGGCGCTCCACGCCCAACTGACGGCCGAGTTCCGCGCCAAGTTCGCCAACCCGTACAAGGCGGCGTCCACGGGCCACATTGACGACGTCATCCGGCCGCGGGAGACGCGCCCCAGGCTCATCGCCGCGCTGGAGTTTCTGCGCGACAAGCGGGTGACGGGGCCCAGGAAGAAGCACGGGAACATGCCGGTGTAAAGACGGCGCCCCCTGTCCCCCGCTTGCGGGGATAGCTCCCGTACACGAGGGCAGGGGGACAGGGGCAGCGGTCAGCGGTCGTTGTGGAGGGATGAGGTGAATCTGGCCGAATTGCAACAAGGTTTGATCATCGCTGCCGCCGGCATGGGGCTGGTGTTTCTGGCCCTGGGCCTGCTGATGGTGGCAATGCTGGTGCTGGAGCGTGCGCTGCGGCCGGCTCCACAGGAGGCCGAGCCGGCCCCGGGGCCTACGCCGGCGGAGCTGGCGGCCATCGCCGCGGCGGTGGCGTACGTGCTGGCCGGGCCGGCAGCCGGGCGGCACATCGGCGGTGAGAGCCTGGGGGCGGGGCTGGCTGCCCCGCCGGGCCACTGGTGGCAGATGATCATGCTTGAGCATATGGGTTCGTAGTATGCAAGTGAGCGCTTCCCCCTGGTGGTGGCTCCACAGCGCTCCAAAGGGGCGCTGAAGTGGCCACTACGAACCGGTTTTGTCAGCTACTAGTGATGACTGGAGGTGTGATGCATGACCCCGCGGCGTCTTGAGGTCATCGTGGACGGCACGCCGCACACGGTGGAGATCGAGGATCCGGGTGTTTCGCCGATGACGGTGAGGGTCAACGGGCACACCTTTCGCGTGGAGGTGCGCGAGAGGGGTGAGGTAGTGGCGGAGCCGCAGCCGGCGGCCTCACGGTCTGCTACAGCGGAGCCGAGACCGGCCCCCGCTCCTGCCCCTTTGGGAGCGCCGGTTGCTGCCCCCGGCGGTGACACTCATCAGGTGATCGCGCCCATGCCGGGCACCATCCTGGAGGTTCTGGTGGCTCCCGGCGACCACGTGAGCTACAGGCAGGACCTGTGCATCCTGGAGGCGATGAAGATGAAGAACGCCATCCGCTCACCCAGGGACGGGGTTATCGCCGAGGTGAAGGTGCAACCCAATCAGACCGTAGCCTACGGCGACATTCTTTTCGTCTTCGAGCGGTGACCATGGACACGATGACATTGACGCAGCTTCTGGGGGCGATCCTGAGCCTTACGCCGGGCAATGTGGCGATGCTACTGGTGGGCGGGGCGCTTATCTACCTGGCCATCGTTAAGGAGTACGAGCCGGTGCTCTTGCTGCCCATCGGCGCGGGGGCTATCCTGGCCAACATCCCGCTGACGGGGATGACGGAGCCGGGGGGCGTCTTCCACATCCTGTACGAGGTCGGGATCGCCAACGAGCTGTTCCCCCTGCTCATCTTCATCGGCGTGGGGGCGATGACGGATTTCGGGCCGCTCTTGGAGAACCCGCACCTGGTGTTGCTGGGGGCTGCCGGGCAGTTCGGCATCTTCGGCACACTACTAGTGGCGCTGCTCATGGGCTTCAAGCTGCCGGAGGCCGCCTCCATCGGCATCATCGGCTCGGCCGACGGCCCCACGTCTATCTACGTGTCGGCTATCCTGGCGCCGCACCTGCTGGCGCCCATCGCGGTGGCGGCCTACTCGTACATGTCGCTGGTACCCATCATCCAGCCGCCGGTGATGCGCCTGCTGACCACGAAGGAGGAGCGGCGCATCCGCATACCCTATACCTCGCGTCCGGTCTCCCGCGCCACCCGCATCCTCTTCCCCATCGTGGTCACGCTCATCGCCTCGCTCCTGGTGCCTATGGCGGCGCCCCTCATCGGGATGCTGATGTTTGGCAACCTGATGCGGGAGGCCGGGGTGGTGGAGCGCCTCTCCAAGGCCGCGCAGAACGAGCTCATCAACATTGTGACCATCTTCCTGGGGATCACCATCGGCTCGACGATGACGGCCGAGAGTTTCCTGAACCTGCAGACCCTGCTCATCATCGGGATGGGGCTGGTGGCCTTCACCCTGGACACGGCCGGGGGGTTGCTGTTCGGCAAGTTCGTGTGCCTGGTGACGCGGGGCAAGGTGAACCCCCTAATCGGGGCGGCCGGCATCTCGGCCTTCCCCATGTCGGCGCGGGTGGTGCAGAAGGTGGGGCAGGAGGAGGACTTCGAGAACTTCCTGTTGATGCACGCCATGGGGGCCAACACTGCGGGACAGATCGGGTCGGTGATGGCCGGGGGGGTGGTGCTGGCGCTGCTGGCGCGGTGAGGGCCGGAAATCAGTTGCGGAACAGGCTGGAGAGCCTGTCCCACGACGCTGTCAGGTTTCTAGGCGATCCTCTAGTTCCAACGGCGTGCCGGTAAAACCGTTAGACGCCCGGACAAACGCCACCCGGCGGGCTCAAATCCCCAGGTACGCCCGGCGCACCTCCTCCCGGCGCGCCACCTCCCTGGCCTCGCCCTCCAGCGACACCCGGCCTCCGCTCAGCACGTAGGCGTAGTTGCTCACGGATAGGGCCATCTGCACGTTCTGCTCCACCAGCAGCATAGTCAGCCCCTCGGCCTTCAGCCGGCGCAGCACGTCGAAGATGTTGAGCACCAGGAACGGCGCCAGACCCAGAGACAGCTCGTCGAACATCAGCACCTTGGGCTCCGCCATCAGCCCCCGGGCCACCGCCAGCATTTGCTGCTCGCCGCCGGAGAGGGTGCCGGCCTTCTGGTTGGCGCGCTCTTTCAGCCGCGGGAAGAGGTCGTACGCCTTCTCCAGGTTCTCTGCGAAGTGCGCCTGTGCCCGAGGGGTGAAAGCACCCATCTCCAGGTTCTCGTACACCGTCATGTCGGTGAACAGTTGACGACCTTCCGGTACCAGCACAATCCCCTCCGCGGCCTTTCGATGGGGCGAGACACGCGTTATGTCCTTCCCGTCAAAGGTGATCTTACCCTGCCAGGGCTTTATGAGCCCCACCACCGTGCGCAGCAGGGTGGTCTTGCCCGCGCCGTTAGAGCCAACCAGAGCCGTCAGCTTGCCGGCTTCCAGCTTCAACGACACGTCCCACAGGATTTGAACCTCCCCGTAGCCGGACGAGAGGTTTTGGATTTCCAGCAAAGCCATCGCTCGTCTCCCTGCGAACTCGAGATTGGTTGCACAATAGCCGCAAGACAGGGCATGTTAGTTTTCAGTGTCTCATCGGTGCACAAGGCGTAGTGCTAACCCTTGATTGTGCAACCCCTCTACTCTCCCGCCAATAGCTGCTCCGCCAGCTTCGGATCCCCCAGGTAGGCCTCGATGACCTTGGGATCGTTGGCCACCTCTTCGGGCGCCCCTTCCGCGATCTGTTCGCCGTAGTCCAGCACGATGACCCGGTCCGACACGTTCATCACCGCCTGCATGATGTGCTCGACCATGAGGATGGTGACGCCGTCATCGCGGATGCCACGGATGGTGTCCAGCATGGCGGCAACTTCAGCGGGGTTCAGCCCGGCCAGCACCTCGTCCAAGAGGAGCAGGTACGGATTGGAGGCCAGAGCTCGAGCCAGCTCCAGGCGCTTTTTTTCGGGCACGTTAAGGCTGCCGGCAAGCTGCTCCGCTCTATCGGCCAGACCGACCCTCTCCAGCGCCGCTTGGGCCACCCGCACGGCCGAGGTGCGCGAGTGGGCCTCCCTGCCAAAGCACGCTCCCACCATCACGTTCTCCAGCACGGTGAGCTCGTTCAGCGGACGTACCACCTGATGGGTGCGCGCCAGGCCCAGCCGGGTTATCTCGTACGGGGGCCGGGCGGTGATGTCCTTGCCACGAAAGATCACTTGCCCGCCGTCGGGCGGATACACCCCATTTATGACGTTGAAGAGGGTGGTCTTGCCGGCGCCGTTGGGACCGATGAGCCCCAGGATTTGCCCTTCCGGCAGCTCAAAGGTGACATTGCTGAGCGCCGTCAGGCCCCCAAAGCGCTTGGTCACATTCCGCACTTCCAGAATTGCGTTCATGGTATCACCTGCGGGGTCATGAATTCGGTCACGTGAGCTGACGGCCGGTCACTCCAGCACGCGACGCAAACGCGGAAAACGGTGGCGCAGCCAGCCCAACACCCCTGTCGGCACAAACAGGACAATCAGGAGTAACACCAGGCCAGCGAAGGCCAGGTGCAGGCTCTTGAACACAGGGCTGGTCAACAGGTAGCGGCGCAGCTCCTGGTAGGTGGCTGCACCCAACAGCGGCCCAAACACCGTACCCTGACCTCCCAGCATCACCATGACCAGGGTCTCGATGGACATGTGCAGCCGGAAGGCGTCGCCCGGTTCCACGTTGCCGTTCTTGAAGAAGAAGAGCGTGCCGATGATGCCCGGGAACAAGGCCGAGACCATGAAGGCCACGGTCTTGGCCGTGGGCGCCCTGACCCCCATCACCAGGGCCGCATCTTCGTCTTCACGAATGGCCAGCAGCCCCAGGCCAAAGCGCGAGTACTTGATAAGAAAACTGGTCACCAGCACGACTATGGTGATCAGCCACATGAAGACAAAGGTCAGCCACAGGGCCTGGGATGCACCCCCGTACTGCTGGTACACGGCGAAGTTGACCCACATTCCTGTAGGCCCTCCGAAAGGCTCGAAGTTGTTCACGAAAGCGCGTGCAGCTTCGTTGATGCCGATGGTGGCCAGGGCGAAGTAGGCGCCTCGCAGGCGCAAGATGGCCAGACCAAGGAGCCCGGCCAGGATGGCCGAGGCCAGCCCCCCGGCCAGTGCCGCCACGTGAAGTGGCCAGCCTCTCTGGCTCAAAAGGTAGAAGCCGCAGTAGCCGCCCAGCCCGAAAAACACGATGTGCCCAAAGCTGACGTAGCCTGTGTAGCCCAGGAGGATGTTGAGGCTGGAGGCCAGAGCCACGAACATCAAGAGGGTGAACATCCCTTCTCGCAGGGTGTCCTGCCGGGTCACCAGCGCTAGCAATCCAAAGGCCAGCGCCACCGCCATAGTCAGCCAGAAGGCAGGTCGTCGCCACACGTTCATCGGTCACTCTCCTAGCAAGCCCCTGGGGCGGATAAGCAGAACCAACACGAAGAGCACGAACTCCACGACCGGCACCCAGCTCACAGCCAGGAAGATGGGGATCAGCCCTTCCAGCAGCCCGAGGATGAGCCCTCCGACAAGGGCCCCCAGGGGATTGCCCAGGCCCCCCAGGACGCAGATGACGAAGGACTTGAGCTCGTAGGTGCCACCGCTGAGGATGGTGAAGGGGAAGAAGGTGGAGATGAGGCCGCCGGCTACAGCCGCCAGCATGGTGCCTATGCCGAAACTCAGGGCCAGCACCTGGGCGGACGGGATGCCCATCAGCTCGGCCGCAGCACGGTTGTTGGCTACGGCGCGGATGGACTTGCCGGGCCGGGTGCGATAGAGGAACAGGTACAGCCCTGCCGTAACCAGGATGGCGGCCACAGCCGCTACAATCCGGGTGCCCTGCAGGGTGATGGGGCCAATTTGCGTGGAGCCCAGGGAGAAGTCAATGTTCCGTGGCGAGGTGGTGAAGACGGCCGTGCCCACACCGATGATCATCATGTTGACCGAGAAGGTGGCCAGGAGGCTGGACAGGTGAGGCGCGTCAATCACGCGATGCACTGCCGCGAAATACATTAGCACGCCGAAAAGCAGCCCTAGAGCCCCCACCAGGAAGAGTGCCAGGTAGGGGTATAGGCCCAAACCCGCGAACAGCAGGTAGGTGGTGAACATGCCCAGCGCAATGATGGGCCCGTGACCCAGGTTGATGACGTTCATGACCCCCCAGATCAACGAAAGCCCCATGGCGGCCAGGCCGTACACGAATCCCAGAAGCAAACCATCGGTCAAAGAGGCCAGCAGTTGGCTGGTCATGAGCCCATACCTCCACAGGAATCAGGCGTGGTGCATGACGCACGCTACGCGCGCATCACGCACCACGCTCCGCTTGTAACACGTTATCGCGCCAGCGGGTAAAGGGCCTCGGCGGACTTTCCTTCCTCCGGCCACACTACCTGCTTTACCAGGTTGCCCTGGGCATCCTTCTGCCACTGGATGTAGACCATGTCGTGGCCGATCTGCAGCCCGTGGGCCTCAGCGCTCGTGTCGAACTTGATGCGGCCGTAGAAGGTGAGGATGTCCATGCCGTCCAGAGCTGCCTTCACCTGGTCCGTGTCCAGGGTGCCGGCCTCTTCAATGGCCTTCTGCAGCACCAGGCCGGCTACATACCCGCCTGCGCTGTGGTAGGATGGGTCCTCGTTGGCCTTGGCCCTGTAGGCGTTCACGAACTCGTCCACAGTGATGCCGTACCATTCGAAGCCCGCTGCCTGCGCGGATTCCGGTGAGAACTTGACCAGAGGCTCCCACTGGCTGGGCCCGATCACGCCCAAAGCGGCATCACCCAGTTCGGCGAACTTGGGCTCAGGCGGGGCTACCAGCAGGGCGATGAACTTGGCCTTGACGCCCTTCTCGTATAACTGGCGCGCAAAGGTGCTGGTATCGGCGAAGTGGCCCCCGCCCATGATCGCATCCACGTCGCCCGGGATCTTGTTAATGAAGGGTGCAAAGTCGGTGGTCCCCGTATCGTAGCCCTCGAAGAGCACGATCTCGTACCCCTTGCTCTCGCCGTAGGCCTTCGCAGCATTGGCCACATCGGTGGAGAACTTGTCGTTCTCATGCACAATGGCCACTTTCTTGGCCGCCGTGTCAAGCTTGGCCAGCAGGTCAAAGGCGCCGGTCAGGTAGCGGCTGGCGGGGGTGTATGTCTGGAAGACCTTGGTGTAGCCCTTCTTGTACGTGGCGTCCGAGGCTGCACCCGTGGTAATCATGAGCTTACCGTACTGCTCGGCGATGACCGCAGCCGCGTCGGTGAGGCCACTGCTGTACGGGCTGATCAAGAAGTCGGCCTTGTCTTCGCTGATCAGCTTGGTGTACAGCTCTTGGACCCGGTCCTTGTTGCTCTCGTCGTCGTAGAACTTGGCCACCACCTTGACCTTGGTCCCGTCGGCCAGGGTGATGCCGCCGGCAGCGTTGAGCTGATCCATCCACACGTTGAAGCCGTTTATCTGCCGGGTAGACTCCACGTTGTACTTGCCGGTCTGGGAGGCGGTGAAACCGATGGTGACGGTGACCTCTTTGGCCGCCGGAGCAGCCGTGGGTTGCGCCTGGGCACAACCAGCCACCAGGAGTGTGGTTGCAACCAAGATCGCCAACATGCAAAGCACACTGCGCTTCATGTTATCTCCTCCTCTGGTTACAAGGGTGGGAAATCAACCTACGGGGAAATAGCAGGTATTCTGGCCGATACATCCCTCCTTTCGTCATCGCGCGCCTGGCGCGTTCCCTGACAGCTTGATCGGCGCACGTGGCATGGTCGCCCAAGCCGTCTGCTTTGATCCGACGACGCATGAGTGCGACCTGGTTATCTGCTGCCCCTCGGGCCTGGTTACATCATACCCAAAAACACCCACCATGTCAAGTCCCTTTCATCGTTCCGCTTGCACCGGCCCGCTCGCAACAGACCCTAAGCAGGTAACCGTAGGTTCTTTGAACTTCTCCATCGCTACAAAGGGGCGTCCCCGCCCCGTCTTTCAGGGTCGCACAGACGCGGACACCCCTTGACAGCCGTTTTGGTGCGAGGAGAAAGCGCAAAGAACTTATGGCAAGTTTCTTAGTCCGTTGCCTCTGCTCATCCCCTCCGTCCCCTACCGCCCGCCGACCCTGTTCCTCTTTAACCGCGCCAGCAGCTCATCCACGGGGTATGTGTTCACCACGTCCCTCGGTTCCGCCCAGCCCCGGCGGGCCATAGCCACGCCGAAGGGCATGTCCGCTAGGCCGGCCACGTCGTGGGCGTCGGTCCCCAGGCTGAGCAGCACCCCCTGGTCCCGCGCCAGCCGGGCGTGCTCGCCGTCCAGGTCCAACCGGCGGGGGTTGGCGTTAATCTCCAGGATGGTCCCCGTCTCCCCTGCCGCCTCCACCACCGCCTCGAAGTCCAGGTCAATGGCTTCCCGCTCGCCCAGCAGCCGGCCCGTAGGGTGGGCGAGGACGTCCACGTACGGATGACGTAGCGCACTGAGCACCCGCCGGGTCATGGTCTCCCGGTCCTGGCGCATGCCCGAGTGGATGGACGCCAGCACGATGTCGAAGCCGGCCAGCACCTCGTCTGGCAGGTCCAGCGTGCCGTCGCCGCGGATTTCCACCTCGCACCCGGCCAGCACCCGGAAGGGCGCCAGCTTCTGGTTCACCGCCTCGATCTCCCGCCACTGGGCCTGGAACTGCTGGGGCGTCAATCCGCCGGCCACGCCCAGCCCCTTGGTGTGGTCGGTGATGGCGATGTACTCGTAGCCCAGGTCCATGGCGGCCCGGGCCATCTCCTCGATGGTGTAGCGCCCGTCGCTCCACTTGGTATGCATCTGCAGGTCGCCGCGCACGTCCTTGGTCTCGATCAGGTGGGGGAGGCGTCCCTCCTGGGCGGCTTCGATCTCGCCGGCTGCCTCCCGCAGCTCCGGCGGGATCCACTCCAGGCCCAGGATGCCATAGACCTGTTCCTCCTCGGCGCACCCGATGCGGGAGCCATCGGGTCGGGCGAAGCCGTACTCGCTGAGACTCAAGCCCTGCTTCTGGGCCAGCTCGCGCAGTTGCACGTTGTGCTCCTTGGAGCCCGTGAAGTACTGCAGCAGAGCGCCGTAGTTGTCCGGCGGCAGCACCCGCAGGTCCACCTGCAGGCCGTCTTCTAGCACCACGCTCGTCTTGGTGTCGCCCCGCAGTTGTACCTGCTCGATGCCCGGCAGCTTCACGAAGTGGTCCATGACGGCGGCTGGATGGCGGGACGCGGCCAGCAGGTCCAGATCACCGATAGTGGGCTTGCGGCGGCGGACGCTGCCGGCCGCATCGGCGCGGATGACGGCCGGGCACTGGCGCAGGCCGGCCAGTAGGCCCTCGGCGATGGGGAGGATGGTGCCCAGCAGGGAGCGGCCCGTGCGCCGGCGCAGCATCTCGATGCCACGGATGATGTTGGCTTCGGACTTGGCGCCCAGGCCCGGGAGCTGGCGCAGCAGGCCGGCCCGGGCAGCCCGTTCCACGTCCTCGATGCTGGTGAGGCCCAGCTTCTCCCACAAGAGCCTGGCCGTCTTGGGACCCACATCGGGGATTGACATAAGCGAAACGACGCCGGACGGGATTTCGGCCCGCAGCCGGTCGTGCAGCTCGATGTGGCCGGTGGTGAGGAGGTCGTTGATCTTGCCGGCGATGGCCTCGCCGATGCCGGGGATCTCCTGGAGCCGACCCTCGCGGGCCAGGTCGGCGATGGAACGCACCTCGGAGGCGATCTGATCGGCGGCCCGGCGGTAAGCCAGGATGCGGTAGCGGTTCTCGCCCTTGATCTCCAGCATATCGGCGATCTCGCGGAACACTTGAGCGATTTCCTGGTTTTTCATGGACGTACCTCCGCAATCAGACCGGGGTACCGGGAAAGGCGTCAAAGGCCAAGCGAGAGGCCAAACAATTAGGCTTTACGTCTCACGTAAGTGATCCCCTCCTCGGAAATTGTCAACGCTTCCAACCCCTCCTCCGTCACCACCCACGTGTTCTCGATGCCGATGGCACCCTGGCCGGGGATGGCCACCTTGGGCTCCAGGGCGAAGACCATGCCCGGCTCCAGGGTCAGGTCCCCGCCCCGGCCTATGATCGGCAGCTCATCCAGCTCTATGCCCACGCCGTGGCCCACGAAAGGCACCCGGCCCTCACCGTGGCCCATGAAGTAGTCGGCGTAGCCCAGTTCCACCGCCTTGGACACGGCCAGGTCGTAGAGCTGGTCGCAGCTCACGCCGGGCCGGGTCGCCTCTTTGATAACCTCCTGAACGGACAACATGGCTTCGTGGGCCGCCAGCCACTGGTCGGGAAGCGATCCCAGGGCGAAGGTGCGCGACTGGTCCACGATGTAGCCGTCGTAGGCGAAGACGTAGTCTATGATGATGGGCTCGCCGCGCCGGATGGATCGGAAGCCGGGGCCGTGGGGCACAGCCGGGCTGAGGCCCTCGCCGGCCAGCGGCCCGTCGAAGTAGCTGGGCTCGGCGGCGCCGTCGCCCGCCAGCACGTGGCCGTAGAACAGACCCTGGTTCCAGTTGCGCATCCAGATCTCGCCCTGATGACCCTCGCGACGGGCCAGGGCCTCCAGCCGGCCGGCCAGCTCCACCTCAGTCATCCCCTCTCGCACCAGTTCCGGCACCTGTCGCAGCACTCGGTCCAGCCGGCGTGCCGCTTCACGCTGTATCTCCAGCTCCCACGCCGACTTGACCATGCGCACCTGCCGGATGAGGGGGGAGACGTCCGCCAACTCGACCCCGGGGAACAGTTCCCCATAGCGCAGGTAGAGGTTGGCCGGCAGCACGTCCATCTCCAACCCCAGGCGACCCAGCTTCCCGTGGCCGTGGTTTGCCAACGTCCCCGGTAGTTCCCGCAGGCTATCGAGGGGGATGACGGTGTCCAACGCCGACTCGCGCTGGGCCCGGCTGAAGCTCTTGCGGACCATCAGGAGGGGTGTGCCGTCGGTGGGCACGAAGAGGTGGGATTGCTGGATGGTGCCGGCGAAGTAGAACAGGTCCGCCCGCTGGATGATCAGGGCTCCGTCCAGCCCATCCCGGGCCAGCAGGGCCTGCAACCGAGAGATGCGTTGGGCCAGTTCGGTCTTCGGGGTGATGCGCAAGGCTGCCTCCTGGATGATTCACGTGACTGTAGCGGACTTTTCGGTCGCCTCTTCGACGATGCGCACGCCGGAGCTGGTCCCCAGCCGGGTGGCGCCGGCGTGGATCATACGCAGGGCCTGTTCGGCGGTGCGGATACCCCCGGCGGCCTTGACGCCCATCGCTGGGCCCACGGTCGCCCGCATGAGCGCTACGTCGTGCTCGGTGGCGCCGCCCGGGCCGAATCCGGTGGATGTCTTGACGTAATCTGCGCCGGCCTCCTGCGCCAGGCGGCACGCTGTCACCTTCTCATCATCCGTGAGCAGCGCGGCCTCGATGATGACCTTGCAGACGGCACCCACCTCGTGGCACTCCTGCACCACCCCGGCGATGTCCTCCCTCACCAGGTCGTGGTTGCCGACCTTCAGGGCGCCAATGTTGATGACCATGTCTATCTCGCGGGCGCCATCGGCCAGAGCCCGGCGCGCCTCCAGCGCCTTGATCTCCGGGAGAGACGCGCCCAGGGGGAACCCGACCACCGAGCATACCTTGATGGACGTCCCGCAGAGCAGTTCGACTGCCCGGCGCACGTTCACGGGGTTCACGCACACGGCAGCGAAGCCGTGCTGTTTGGCTTCCTCGCACAGCCGGGCAATGTCGTCCGGCGTGGCATCCGGCTTGAGCAGGGTATGGTCAATGTACTGTGCCAGTTCCATGGGCACTCTCCTGGCTTTTCTATGCTTTGGGCGAACTGCCCGGTGACCAGAAACCGGGTTTCTAGCGCTTGCGAGCCCGGTATCCTCATCTGCGAAAAGAAAGAGAGGCCCTCGTGGTGATCCGCATGCCACTCACAAGGCCTCTCTCAACATCCTACCTGAAACCCCGGCTGGCATTTGTCCGGGTCGCCACCGGCTACTCTTCCTCAGGCGAGGCAAAGGAGTAGCCGCTGTTGGGCACAAAGCCCCAGGTTTCGGGCGGCCAATAGGAGATCCACGCCTTGCCGATGATGTGTTCCCTGGGCAGCATACCCCAGGTGCGCGAGTCGCTGCTATTGGGCCGGTTGTCCCCTAGCACGAAGTACTCGTTGGGGCCGACGACACGCGGGCCAAAGGACCGATTGGAAGGTGCAGAAATGTACGGCTCATAGAGCCGCTTGCCGTTGATGTACACCACCCCGTTGCGGACCTCCACCTCCTCACCCGGCAGCCCGATGACCCGCTTGATGAAGTCGCGATTGGGTGCCCGGGGGTACTCGAAGACGACGATGTCGCCCCGCTCCGGCGGGTGCAGCCAGTACACCGCCTTGTTGACGATGAGGTACTGGCCGGCGTGGAGCGTGGGCTCCATGCTGCTGCCCTCGATGCGGAAGTTCTGCACCACAAGCCTGATGGCCAGGAAGATAAGGATGGTGAGGACGGCCGTCTCCAAGAGCTCGCGCGCCAGAGAGCGGGCCCTCTCCGCCGGCGTTGGGGCGGTTTCCACCTCTTCGACGGGCGCGGGGCGGATGAGGCCCGGCGGCTCGCCAACGGCCTCGCCCCGCTCCCACTCCTCGGGCGGCCAGGCCATCCCCTGCCATTCCGCCTTGATCTCCCAGACCTTGCGGCGGGGGTCCAGCTTCTCGGTTTCCACGGTTTGGTCTTGCATTGGTGACACAGGGCCAAAAAGAAACCCGTTTTCCGTTTACCTCAAGGAAGCCCTCCCATGACGTTGGCACAAGGTGCGGATGCCCGAGTCTTGCCTCCCACAAGAAAACGGGTTTCGGAATAGTTCCAGGGTCAGCTCCCAGCGGGGCAAATCCGAGCGGAATTATAGTACAAGTCCCGTCGGTGGGCAAGTTTCGTCTTGTCCCTTCCCACCCCCGCAAGCGTAGGGAGGAAGAAGCTGCCCACCACACCCCCTTCTCCCCCGCGTGCGGGGGAGAAGGGGGTCGGAGGATGAGGGGCGAGTAGTACGCCGATGTGCAGCCGAATTGTATGCCAGGGCGATTTGTGGTACAATATCAATGGAGACGCGTGGACTCTGATGGTTGCCGGAGGTGAGGGAGATGCAGTGTCCGCGGTGTGGAGCGCCTTGCGGAGAAGGGGACAACTTCTGCGCCCGGTGCGGGGCCGAGCTGGCGACGCGCCTGCCGGCCCGGGTGGACCTGCCGCGTTGGCCCGCGCGTTGGGGGCCGCTCCGCGGGGTGGTGCTGCGGGGGGCGGCGGCCTTGCTGGTCGGGACGGCCGCCGAGCTGGCCCGGCGTCAAATCCGGCGCCACCTGAGCCCGGCTGCCCTGGCCGACCAGGTTGAGGGGCTGCTGCGCCGCGGGGCCGAGCGCCGCGCACCCGTCCGGGTGCCCGTGCGCGTCGTGAAGCGGGCGGAGGAGACCGTGGCGCCGGCTCAGGAAGCGCAGGTCACTGTTTACCGCGCAGCTTTCTTCCAGCGCATCAGGATTCTGCGAAGGTGAAACCTGACGGGCCTTCGAGGCCTGTGAGGTCGGGTGGATACAACCCATGGTCGTCGGAACATGCACGATTGACTTGCGGTTGCCGGCCAACGGCTCCCTGAAGGACAAGCGCCGCATCATCAAATCCATCATCGCCCGGGTGCACCGCGAGTTCAACGTGGCCATCGCCGAGGTGGACGACCACGACACCTGGCAGGCTGCCACCCTGGGGTTGGCCTGCGTGTCCACCGACTCGGCCCACGCTCACCAGGTTCTGGAGGCGGTGGTGGCTTGGATCGAGCGCGCCCGCCTCGACGCCGAGGTGCTGGACTACCGGATTGAGATTTTGTGACACCGGAGTGAGGCAGCTAGCTGGCGGTGGTTGGTGTGAGACTACCTTATGGAAAACCCTGACCTCGATATCCTCGCAGACCTCAATCCCCTCCAGCGCGAAGCCGTGACCCACGTCCAGGGGCCGTGCCTGGTGCTGGCTGGGCCCGGCTCCGGCAAGACCCGCGTCATCACCCACCGCGCCGCCTACCTCATCGCCGGGCAGCACGTGCCCCCGGACCAGCTCCTGGCCGTCACCTTCACCAGCAAGGCCGCCGAAGAGATGCGCCGGCGCCTGGAAAAGCTCTTAGGAAGCGACGTCGAGGGCGCCTGGGTGTGCACCTTCCACGCCGCTGCCCTGCGGCTGCTGCGCGAGTTCGCCGAGGCAGCCGGCCTGCGCCCCGACTTTGTGGTCTGGGACGAGGTGGCCCAGGAGGAGGCGTTGGAGGAGGCCCTGCGCCGGCTCGACCTCAGCCGAGAGCTGTGGGACGTCCCCAACCTGCGCCACTGGCTGAGCCTGGAGAAGGGCGGCCTGCGCGACCCTGCCCGGCCTGAGCTGGCCGGCGAGTTGGCCACGGCCACCCGCGCCCAGGTCGCCCAGGCCTACGCCGAGATCCTCCACGAGGCCGGCGCCCTGGACTTCGATGACCTCATCGTGGGTGTCGTGCAGCTTCTGTCCCAGGACAGGCAGGTCCGCGAGACCATCCAGGCGCGCTTCCGGCACGTGCTGGTGGACGAACTACAGGACATCAACCGCGCCCAGTACCAGTTCCTCAAGCTCCTGGCCCCGCCGCCGGCCAGCCCCGTCCTGGCCGTCGCCGACGACGACCAGTCCATCTACGGCTGGCGTGGCTCCGACCTGCGCTTCGTCGAGTGGTTCAAGCAGGACTACCGCGCCCGGGTGGTGGAGCTGGAGCAAAGCTACCGCTCCACGGGGACCATCCTGGAGGCTGCCCGGGCCATGATCCAGCGCGACGAGCGGCGCTCCCGCCGGCCTCTCCTGCCCCGCGAACCCGGCGGCCACCTCATCCATCACTACCTCTTCCAGACCGCCCAGGGAGAACTACACTGGCTGCCCCAGCTCATCAAGAGGCTGGTCGAGCGGGAGGGCTACGAGTACCGCGACATCGCCGTCCTCTACCGCATCCATCGCCTGGGCGAGCCGATCGAGCGAGTCCTGTTCGAGGCCGGTATACCCCTGCAGCGCATCCAGAAGGACCCCTTCTTCGCCCGGCCTCAGGTTCGCGAGGTGGTGCGCTACCTGCGCCTGCTGCGCGGCTTCACCAACCAGGACGTGGAAGCCGCCCTCAACTTCCCCCGCACCCTGGCCGACGAGCTAACTATGATCCAGCTCCGCCGGCTGGCGAGGGACAACCAGGTGAACCTGCTGGAATTGGCCCGCCGGGCCGATGACTTCCCGGAGATCAGCCCGCTGACCCGGGCCCGGTTGCGCGCCTTCCTCCGCGACCTGGACGAGCACCTGCGCCCCCTGGCCGATGGGAACATCGGCAGCATCGTGGAGGCGCTGTTCGAGGTGCTGGAGCGGCGTCGCAGCCCCTTCAGCGAGGAGGATCGCCCGCTGCTGGACGGCTTCGCCGCTTTCCTCGGTCTGGCCGAGGAAGGGGAGCGGGTGCGCCGGGCCGTGGACGCCGGTCGGTCCATCGCCGTTATCGCCCCAGCCACGGTGGACGGCGCCTGCGCAGCCGTGATCCTGGAGCGCGCCCTGACCGACTACCTGGGCCGGACGCCGAGTCTCCATCTGGTGGATTCACGGACTTGGGAAGCCCCCAAGGACTTCCGAACTCTGCCCGCTGTGCCCATCATCCTGGGGGAAGGGACGGCGGAGCTGGCCGGGTTCGATGCGGCGGAGGTGGGGGCTCGCGGCGGGCTGATCGTCGCCGGGCAGGATCGCGGCAGCCTGCGCTACAGCCTCTCGACCTTGGCCTGGCGGCTGGCCCAGGCTCTGCTGCTGACCTACGAGCGGCTGGACCAGGGGCGCTTCGTGGTCTACGACCTGGAGACGACCGGCGTGGACCCCTGGCGGGACGAGATCGTGGAGATCGCTGCTCAGGCGGTGGAGGAGGGGAAGCCGGCCGGGGAGCCCTTCTACAGCCTGGTGCGCCCCATGGACCGGAAGTACATCCCCAAAGAGGCCACCGAGGTCCACGGCATCACCTGGGCTGATGTGGAGGATGCGCCCACCGTCAAGGAGGTTCTGGAGCAGTTCCTGCCCTACGTGGAGGGGGCCACGGTGGTGGGTCACAACATCCGCGAGTTTGACAACCGCTTCATCGACCGGGAGATGGGCCGGCACTTCCAGCGGGGCTTTCACAACCCGTGCGTGGACACCCTGGAACTGGCCCGCCGGCTGCTGCGAGAGGAGAGCCACAGTTTGGAGCACTTGATGAGCCGGCTGGGGTTGGGGGAGGAGCAGGAGCACCGCGCTGCCACCGACGTGGAGCAGACCCACGTCCTCTTCCGCCGGCTGATGGAGGAGAACCGCCGGCAGGTGGGGCTCTCGGCGCTGCCCGAGCTGTTGCCGCTAGTGGCTGGCGGTACCCTGGCGGCGGGCGTGCCCCTGGCCGACGAGAACGCCGCACTGGTGAGGGCCGGCGCCAGGGTTGCAGCTCGCCGCAACGCGTCCCAACTGTGGGCGCGGGTGGGCCGGGTGCTGGGGCCGGACCGGGCGTGGGAGATGCTGGAGGCCGAGGGCCGGCTGCGGTCCGTGGAAGTGGAGGACGGGGACGCCGCCTGGGCGCGGCTCAAAGAAGACTTCACGCGGGCCGTGGCCGACTTCGAGGCCTACTCGGCCGACCGCAGCCTGGATGCCTTCCTCGGGTACCAGGCCCTGGCCACCAGCGAGGACATGTACGATCCCTCTGCCAACAAAGTGACCCTGATGACCCTTCACAACGCCAAGGGCACGGAGTTCAAAGTTGTCATAATCGTCGGGGTGGATCACGGGCTGATCCCGCTGTGGACCGTTGAAGGGGACGTGGCGGCAGTGGCTGAGGAGCGACGTGTGTTCTACGTGGGGATGACCCGGGCGCGGGATCGCCTCTATCTGTTCTCGGCGCGGGAGAGGGGCGATGGCTTCAACCGCCCCCCGTGCCAGTTCGCCCTAGAGCTGCCCGAGGAATACGTGAAGCGCTGGAGCCCGGGGCAGGGAGAGAAACCCTCGCCGTTTAGGGGCCGGTAAGGTGCAACGCACCTTGTATGTCACCCTGCAGCCACACCTGCCAGCATGAACCGGCGCTGGCGCTTCGGCTGCACCTCCAGGCTGGCGGCCACGTGCCGCGCCAGGTCCACCACCCGCGCGCTGTAGCCCCACTCGTTGTCGTACCACGCGGAAACCTTGACCAGTTGGCCTACGGTCATCGTGGACGGCGCATCCACCACAGCAGAGTACGGGTTGCCGACGAAGTCCGACGAGACCAGGGGATCGTCGGACACCGAGAGCACGCCGCAGAGAGGACCGGCGGCGTCTTCGCGGAAGGCATTGTTCACCGCCTGAGCGTCGGCCGGTCGCTCAAGCTGGGCTACCAACTCGACCAGCGAGACGGCCGGCACGGGGACGCGGACCGCGCTGCCGTCCAGCCGGCCTCGCAACTCCGGCAGCACGTCCCCCAGGGCTTTCGCAGCACCTGTGGTGGTGGGGATGATGTTGATGGCGGCGGCCCGGGCCCGGCGCGGGTCCTTGTGGGTCTTGTCCAGCAGGCGCTGGCTGTTAGTGTAGGCGTGGACGGTGGTCATCAGCCCAGAGGCGATGCCAAAGTGCCGGTGGAGCGACCAGGCCACAGGTGCCAGGCAGTTGGTAGTGCAGGAGCCGGCGGAGATGATATGGTGGCAGGCCGGGTCGTAGGCCTGGTGGTTGACCCCGTAGACGATGGTGACGTCGGCGCCTGAGGCCGGCGTGGTGACGATGACCTTGCGGGCGCCGGCAATCAGGTGGTAGCTGAGGTGCTCACGGCTCTTGAGGGAGCCGGTGGCGTCAATGACGATGTCCACGCCCATCGCACTCCACAAGGGCACCGGCCCAAAGCGGTTGCGGGCGCATACCTGTATCTCGTGACCGTCCACCACGATGGCATTGGTCGTGCCTTCTACCCGGGCTTCCACCCGGCCCGGGAACTCGCCGTAGATGGAGTCGTGCTTGAGCAGTTCGGCGCGAATGTGGGTCTGGTAGGGGTCTGTAACCCCGATGGCCACTACCTCGAACTCGTTGGCGTAGTGCAGCAGCAGGATCTTGAGCACCTGCCGGCCGATCCGACCGAAACCGTTGATAGCGACTTTGGTTTTCACAGGTGCACACCCTCCTCGTCGTGGTACGTCCTCGGCGAGCAGACACGCGGTCAATTGGGGTCTGCCAAGGTGTGAATGGTCTCAGTTGCAGGGTCCCACGTCCTCGCGGGTTGGGAGGTCGCGTGGCGGGGGGCGGCGGACGACCCAGGGTTTCAGTCGGTGAAACCGTCCAGATAGGTGTCACACATGTAGCGCCCCTGGTCGAAGTCAAACACTTCCATGGGGCAGCCGCCATGCATGGACCGGAGCTGGCAATCAGGGCAGTTCACGCCACTCTCCATCATCGTGCGGGATACGATGCCCCGCCCTTGCTCAGATGCCTGCATCTGGGCAATGCCTGCCGTTTGGATCAGCGGCCATAGTGCCATGCTCGCACCTCCGGTAGGCTGTGTGTGTTGGACTTTGGACAAAATCTGAGAAACCCGGTTTCTGATCACCTTAATTTTAGCCCCGAGTTGCACGTCTGTCAACGGGGACAGCATATGCGCGCATATGTGTATTTGTGTGCAAATGTGCATCAATCCTGCGGGACTTGCCATTTTGTGCAGATTGGTGTATACTGGACAATAGTTCGGCCTCAGCCGCCAGCACCGATCCCCAAAGGTTCTGTACGCTAAGTTGGCGGCGGGAGGGGAGAGAAGCCATCTCACGCCTCTACGCTTGAACGCTCGGAGAGACTGCCATGCCTAGAGAGAACGAGTTGATGCTGCAAGCTGCTCAGTTGCACTACGAGGAGAGCCTGACTCAGGCGGAGATCGCCGATGTCCTGGGGGTGAGTCGCATCAAGGTCAACCGGCTGCTGCAGACCGCCCGGCAGACGGGCATCGTGCGCTTTCTCGTCGTGCCCCGGGTGGAGCATGCCTACCTGAAGGCCATTGAGGACGAGCTGAAGGACGCCTACGGGCTGCAGGATGCATTGCTGGTGCCGGGACGCACGGAGATCCTGGACAGCACGCTGCCGGCCAACACCCGGGAGGCCATCGTTGAAGCTTTGGCCCAGGCGGCCGCCCAGTACCTGGACCGTTGTCTGACCGAGGACGACATCCTGTGTGTCAACTGGGGCCGGGTGATGCGCAGCGTGGTCGCTCACTTGCGACCTTCCCGACCTCTGCCCGGCCTGCTGGTGTTGCCCATGCTCGGTCTCCTCAACGTCCGCGCCGACGCATTCGAGGCCAACCTGCTGGCCAGCGAGATCGCCGATGCCTATGCTGCCCAGTACGCCTGGTTGGTGGCGCCGGCCATCGTGCGCAACCCGGACCACAAGCGCGTGGTGATGGAGTTGCCCCTGGTGCGGGAGACGCTGGAGCAGATCCGGCGCAGCACCATCGCCATCACCGCCATCGGCCCGGCGGACCCGGTCCACTCAACCATGGTCCAGCGCGGGTGGCTTGAGCGGGCCGAGGTTGAGGACCTGGTGGCCAGGGGGGCCATCGGCGAGGTGTGCTCGTGGTGGTTCGATGAGAACGGGGAGGAGGTGCGCGATGAGCGCTGCCACCCCATCGGGCTGGGCCTGCAGGGGTTGAAGGAGATGGTGGCCAGCGGACGCCGGGTCATCGCGGTGGTGGGGGCCGACCGGGCGCGCTTTGAGCCCGTCCGGGCGGCCATGGTGGGACGGATCGTCAACGTCCTCATCACCGACCACATCACCGCCCGCTACCTGCTGGATCGTAGGGCGGACCGGAGATGAGATGTGCTCCGGCAACGGGCGGAGATAGAGAACAAAGCGTTTGTCGTAACTGATCGGGCTGTGGTATACTACGAACTGGCTTTCTGATGTGCAGACTCTACTGCAATTCCCTCAAGGAGGCATGGCTATCATGGACATCCGCATCGAATACTGCGCTGTTTGACACTACACCCCAAGGGCCGTCAGTTTGGCGGAACAGTTGCTGAAGGACTTCGAGTTCTCCATCAAATCGTTGACCATCATTCCTTCGGACGGTGGGCGATTCGAGGTCACCGTAGACGGGGAGTTGGTCTACTCCAAGCTGCAGACCGGTCGCCACGCGGAGTACGCAGAGATTAAGGAGGCGGTGCAGGCTCGACAGAAGGACCGCTAAGCAACCTCCCAAAAGTTCTTTGCGCTTTCTCCTCACACCAAAACGGCTGTCAAGGGGTGTCCGCGTCTGTGCGGTCCCTGTGCCATCCTGTCTGTCCCATGCAGGCGGCATGGATTGCGCTGCGGCAGACAGACGGGGGACTGAGGCGCACAGGCTCACCCCATCCAGCGGCTGTTTGAGCCTGAAAGACGGGATGGGGACGCCCCTTCGTAGCGGTGGGCGCACAGGCTCACCCCATCAGCGGCTGTTTGAGCCTGAAAGACGGGGCGGGGACGCCCCTTCGTAGCGGTGGAAAAGCTCAAAGAAATTATCGTTGCTGCCTGTTACCTGCCTAGTGGTCTGTCAATCCTGAATCTTTGGATACAGGCGCTTTAACTTGGTGCGCGCATCAGCAGTGGTAAAGTGCCAGTCCACTCGAACGGTCTTTCGGTTTCGTTCCTCTGCCCACGCTTGTGCTTCCTTCCACAAGGTGGTTTGATCCGGG
>FWPU01002409.1_pt1 | contig 52059 bp, 42 predicted proteins | sample 2228361 | NCBI WGS metagenome assembly FWPU01 (sample SAMEA103939777, study PRJEB20133) | metagenome | reverse complement strand
GGGGGTTAGGTTTCATCGTCGGCGCGGACGAAGTCTTGCCCTCCAGAAGTATGCCACCACCTGATCGAGGGCGAACCTCCCGATGAGCCGTTTAAAACCCCTCTCCCGACCTCTCCCCGACGCGGGGAGAGGAGTTCGCTCCCCTTCCCTCGCAGGGAAGGGGGTCAGGGGGTTAGGTTTCCTCAACGGCTCGGCAGAAGCCTCGCCCTCCAAGAGCGTGCCCCATCACGTCATGCTGAGCGAACGCGAAGCATCTCGTTTTTCACGTAGTTGAGACCCTTCGCTTCGCTCAGGGTGACGATAGCATTGTCATGCTGAGGCGTCAGCCGAAGCATCTCTTGAGATTCTTCGCTTCGCTCAGAATGACAGGATGTGGAAACCAGAATGACATGAAATATCGTGTCATTGCGAGCCTTCGCCAGAAGGCGAAGCAATCTCCGGGCGAATCGCGGTAGCCGGAGGGGATTGCTTCGTCGCTACGCTCCTCGCAATGACACGGTTTGCGAAGGGGATTGCTTCGTCCACGCAATGCGACTGGCTGAGTTGGGCGGTTACGGATGGGCGGGGGCGCCCGTGCTACGAATGGCGCTCATCAGGCGGGCGGTGTCTGCTTTCTCTGGCGCAGGGTAAGCAGTACCGACAACACCGCCAGCACCAGCAGGCTGAGCGCAATCGGTCTCTGCACAAACACCATCCAGCTTCCACCCGACAGGATGAGCGCGCGGCGCAGGTTCTCTTCCACCATGCGTCCCAGTATCAGCCCCAGCACCAGCGGGGCAATCGGAAAGCCGGCGCGCCGCAGTATCCAGCCAACCATCCCGAACAACAGCATCGCGCCCACGTCGAACATGCTGTTGTTGATGGCATAACTGCCCACCACACACAGGACCACAATCAACGGAAACAGGTAGTGCCTCGGAGCACGCACCGTCTGCGCAAACAGCCTCGCACCCGCCAGCCCGACCGGCAGAACCAGCAGATTCGCCACCAGCAAGCCGATGAAGATGGCGGATAGCAGATGCGTCTGCTTCTCGAAAAGCTCTGGACCAGGGCGCACGCCGTGCATCATCAGCGCTCCCAGGATGACGGCGGTCACGGCGTCACCGGGGATGCCCAGTGTGAGCATCGGAATCATCGCGCCGCCGGTCACCGAGTTGTTCGCACACTCCGCGGCAGATAGCCCCTCCAGCGAGCCTTGGCCAAACTCTTCGGGATGGCGCGACACCTTCTTCGCCTGGTCGTACGCCACAAACGAAGCCACGTCTCCGCCCACGCCGGGCAAGGCGCCGATGAACGTGCCGGTGATGCTCGCGAGCAGGGTGGGCAGGGCAATCCGTCTGTACTCTTCGCGCGACGGCAGCACCCGCCCGATTTCCCGGAACAGGCTCCTGTCCGGTTCCGGCAGGCTTGCCTGATACAGCACCTCGCCCAGCGCAAACACTCCCACCAGCACCGGCACCAGCGCCAGCCCCTCCAGCAGGGGGGTGAGACCAATCGTGAAGCGGGGAACGGCGGTAATGGGGTCCATGCCGATGGTCGCCAGAAGCAGTCCGCACACGCCCATCAGCGCCCCTTTCAGCAGATGGCGTTCCGACAGACTGGCAATCACGCTCAAGCCGAAGACCGCCAGCGCGAAGTATTCCGCCGGCCCAAACTTCAGCGCAAAACGGGCTACCTGCGGCGAGGCGAACATCAGCACGAGCGTGCTGAATACTCCACCGATAACGCCTGTGATGCACGAAACACCAATCGCCAGCCCGGCTCTGCCCGCTTGCGCCAGAGGGTAACCGTCCAGACTGGTAGCGGCGGCTGCGGGGGTGCCGGGCGTGCGGATGAGCACCGCGGGAATCGCTCCACCGTACATCGCGCCCACGTACACGCCCAGCAATACCATCAGTGCGGGAAGAGTTGGTAGCCAGAAGGTGAAAGGCACCAGCAGAGCCACACCCATGGTTGCCGTGAGACCGGGCAGAGCGCCGATGATGATACCCGCCACCACGCCCACCAGCATCAACCACATGGTGTTGCCGGTCAGCAGCTCGCGCAATGCGTCCATCATGGCAGAGGCACCCCCAGCACGTTGACGAAAAGCCACCACACGCCTGCGCTGACCACGCCCGCGTATGCCACTGCCTGCCACCACTTCACCCGCGCCCACCAGAGTACCCCGGCGAGCAGGTACAGTGCACTCGCCAGCAGGAAGCCCGCGAGGGGAATCAATACCACATACAGCAGAGTCAGTCCCGCCATCTTCAGCGAAGGGGCTACGGCAACCAGAGGCGTTTGCGCTTCCGCCGTTCGCCGGCGCAGAACCGCAAGCGATACCGCCATCAGCAACGCCAGCACGACGAGCAGTCTTGGCACGTAGAGGTGCCCCACATCGCCCCGTGTCAGGTTCACCCCCATGGTGGCAATCAGTTGCCGGTTGAGTTCGCTTTGCTCCTGCACAAACTGGCGGAACGGCTCGCCCTCCAGCCAAGCCAGACGCACGCCTCGCTCCTGCATCATCTGCCGGAACTCGGGCTTGCCGAAAGCGGTACGGAAGCCGTCCAGCAGTTTCTGGCGTCTCTCTGGTGGCACGCCTCTAGGCAGAGCCAGTCCGCCCCACGCGCCGATGTCGATGTCATAGCCCAGCTCGCGGGCGCACGGGACGTCCGGAAACAGCGGGTCGCGCTGGGTGGTGAGCACGGCTAACATGCGCAATTTACCTGCCTCCACGTGTGCCTGCACCTCGGTGGGGCTGACGCACACCACGTCCACATGCCCACCCAGCAACGCCTGCACCGCGGGAGCCGCTCCGCCAAACGGCACATGTTTGAACCTCGCACCGCCCGCCTCCTGCAGAGCCACCGCCGCCAGGTGCCATATCGAGCCAGTGCCCGAGTTGCCCGCGCGTATGGTTTCGGGATGCGCTTTGGCGTCGGCGAGAAGGTTCCTAAGAGTGTGCCATCCGCTGTCGGCGCGCACGGTCACGGCGGCGGGGTTGTAGTTGGTTCGCGCCAGCAGGTCAAAGTCGTCGGGCGAGATGGGGCTCAAGCCGAGATGCGGAAGGATAGCCAGCTCCGCCACCACATAGGTCACCGTGTAGCCGTCGGGCGCGGCGTGTGCACCGTAGTTGATCCCCACCGCGTTTGCCCCGCCCGGCTTGTTCTCCACCACCACCGGCACGCCGAACTCCGCCTGCGCGGACGCCGCCAGAGCGCGGGTGAGGGTATCGGAGATTCCGCCCGGCGCGGGTGGGCAGACGATGGTGATGGCGCGAGAGGGGAATGGCTTCTCCTCGCGCAGGTGGCATCCCGCCACAAGCATCAGCACAGCGAGTGCTATCCATAACTCTGCGCGGCGCATCGTTACCACGCCCAGAGCACGATACGTTCGTGGTTGCAGGTGGTACCTTTCGCCATTCAGTCCCCCTGAAGCACCCACTCCTCGTTGAAGTGGGCGTATTTGATGGCAGAACCTTTGCCCGGCTGGCTCCAGCTGTAAGTCACGTACAGGCTACCGTCCTTCGCTTGAATGATGGAGGGGTAGGAGTACGAGCCGGCGCCGGGCGGGTCCAGTTCCAGATGACGCTTCCACTTCCACGTCTTGCCTTCATCGTCTGACAGCAGTACGGCAAGGCTGTGCCTGCCGCGCTCGGTGTCGTTGCAGACCATCGCCCACCGCCCGCTCTGCAGACGGATGACCTCCAGCCCGGAGCCGGGGTTGGGGATGTCGTCATCCACGACGGGCGACCAGGTCATACCGCCATCGCGCGACTCGCTGCGCATCACCCGCTGTGGGGGCGGTCCGTTGTCGCGCATGTAGGCGACCAGCGTGCCGTCCTTTTTCTGCACAAGGCTGGGCTGGACACCACCCAGACTGACCAGCGGCCGGCTCGCCTGCCAGGTCTTCCCGCCGTCGTCGCTGATTGCCATGATGGAGAAGTCGAACCCATCCGAGTATAGCGGCACGATGATGCGCTTGCCGTCCAGCACGAAAGGATGCACGCGCGTCATCCAGCCCATTCGCCGGAAGTATTTGTCCGCGGCATTCTTTCGGCGTTCGGCAAGATACTGCCGCCCCCACTCGATTCGGTCAGGGGGCAGTATCTGCTCGAGGCGTTTTTCATCCTCGTCGCACTGTTTGGCAACCATCTCGACGAACTCATCGCCCGGCTTGAGAATCAGGATGTCGCTGTGCGTCCAGCGGGGTGCGCCCGTTGCACTCGGGTTATCCGAAATCTGGTAGCGCAACAGCGCGGTGTGCCACTCATTGGCGATGATGGCAACCCACATCAGCCACAGCCTGCCCTTCGGGTCGACGAGCATGCACGGGTTGCAGTCAGGGAAGCCGATGGTGTCCGCCATCACAAATCGCCCGCTCCATGACTTTGCGCCCTTGCGTTTACGCATTCCTTCCACCTTCACGTCGTCGGCGGTGCGCTCGCCCGAGCCGTTGTACCAGCACACCAGCAGGTCGCCGTTGGGCAGCTCCACGATGCACGAGCCGTGGTTATGCCACTTTTCGGGTGGAAAAAGCAGTTGCGATTCGAGGAACGGCTTCTGCGCCCATCCCGGCAGGGTGAGAAGCAGGAACATGATGACAGCACCTCCTGTCCGCATCGGTCGCCTCCTTTGTTCAGAAAAGCTCAGGGGTTACGCGCTTCAGCAAATAGCCAACGCATGTCCCCTGGTGCTATGTCCGTATTCTCCGGCAGGGTGCAGGCTCCCTGCATCGGTACCTTCTCGTGGGGAAGGAGACGGGGTACATGTTGATCGCCAGAGTGAGCGAGCCCCTCGGCTTCATGGCGCGTATTCCCTGTCACTTCGGGCAACGCGAAGAATCTCAGAGATGCTTCGGCTCGCGCCTCAGCATGACGGATGTAGCGTGTCATTGCGAGGAGGGTAGCGACGAAGCAATCTCCTTCGTCTGGCGCGATTCGCAGGGGGATTGCTTCGCCTGCTGGCGCAGGCTCGCAATGACACGCTATTTGTCATTCTGAGCAACGCGAAGAACCTCAGAGATGCTTCGGCTTGCGCCTCAGCATGACGATAATGACGATAGCTACTGGAGGACGAGGCTCCAGCCGAGCCGGGGATTGCTTCGCCTGCTGGCGCAGGCTCGCAATGACACGCTATTTGTCATTCTGAGCAACGCGAAGAATCTCAGAGATGCTTCGGCTTGCGCCTCAGCATGACGATAATGACGATAGCTACTGGAGGACGAGGCTCCAGCCGAGCCGTTGAGAAAACCTAACCCCCAGCCCCTTCCCTGCGAGGGAAGGGGAGCGGACGCCTCTCCCCGTTTCGGGGAGAGGTTGGGAGAGGGGTTTCAAGTGGCTCACCGGGAGGTTCGCCCTCCATTCGTGTATCCCCATTCGGCGAGAATCGGGGTAAAATACAGGCAGAGCGATGGAGATTCATCGTCTGCAGGAAGTGGTACCCACCCTGCACGCTCTGGGGGGCGTGCATGCGTTCGCTCATCTCCTCTCCGCTGATTCTCACCGCACCGAGTTCACCGAGGTCACCGGAAACCTGTTGCCCCTGCTGATAGCGGGCGTTGCCGACGGGCAGGTACCCTTGCTGTGCGTGCTGGTGGCAGACAGTCAGCGGGCGGAAACGCTGGCGCAGGACCTGGCGGTTATGGGCGTGCCGGAGGCGCAGGTGGTGGTTTTGCCCTCCATGCTCGGCGAGCTGTTCGAGGACACTCCCCCCGACCTGCACCTCATTGGCAGTCGCATCGAGGCGCTGTGGAAGGTTGCCATCGGGCAGGCGAGGGTGCTGATTGCCACCGCGCAGAGCCTTCTGGAGCCGACCCTTCCGCCCGACGCCCTGCGCGAATCGGCGTTCACCCTTCGGCGGGGTGCGATGGCGGACATGGAGCAGTTGATGCGTCGGCTGGTGCGTCTGGGCTACGAGCGCGAGGAGATGGTGGCGCAACGCGGGCAGTTCAGCCGACGCGGGGGCATTCTGGACGTGTTCCCCGTGCATGCCGACGAGCCGGTGCGCATGGAGTTCTTCGGCGACGAGATCGAGCGCATGCAACCCTTCGACCCCGACTCGCAGAGGGCAACCGGGCATCTGGACGAGTGCGTGATTACCCCCGCGCGGGAGGTACTGTGGGAATTCGCCGATGTGGAGGGAGCGGTCGCACGCCTGCAGGAACTGCTGGAGGAGACGCTTCACGAGCTGGCGCAGACGGACAACCAGCGCGCCCTGACCCTGCTGAGGGAGACCATCGAGGACGACATCCTGCGCCTGCAGAACCGCGTGGCGTTCGACCGACTGGAGCACTACATCGCCCTCCTGCATCCCGGCGTCAGCGCCCTGCACTACCTGCCCGCCGAATGCCTGCTGGTGCTGGACGAGCCGATTCAGCAACAGACCGTGTATCATCAGTCCAGCCGTGATGCGCTGGATGTGCTGGTGCATCGCGTACGGCGGGGCGAGATGTTGCCCATCGACCGGCTGTGGCAGAGTCTGCCTGTCGCCATCCCCCAGCCCGACGGATTTCCCAATGTGCTGGCTCATCTGCTGGAGGGCAGAAAGTGGGTAGCGTTCAGCAGTATTCCCGCGCCCCGTGAACTCCTTCCGAAGCTCAGAGAGCAGGAGCTGACTGCCCGCGCCCTGCCCGGCTATCGGGGACAACTGCCTGCACTGATGGGCACCCTGCGCAACTGGCTGGCAAGTGGGTGCGCGGTGGTCATCGCGACCGAACAGCCTCATCGCGTGACCGAGATTCTGGAAGAACACGACCTGTTCCCAACCGATATTCCTGCAGAAGGGACGTTGACCGTCGTGCACGCCCGGCTCTCCAGTGGTTTCCTGTGGGAGAGCGCGAAGCTGGTGGTTCTGACCGACGCGGAGCTGTTTGGTGCGAGCCGACTGCGCATCCTGCGTCGACGTGTGCACGAGGGCATCCCGCTATCGTCCATCCTCGACCTGCGCCCCGGCGACTACGTGGTGCATATCCATCACGGCATCGGGATTTATCGCGGTATCGTCCAGCGCGAGGTGCTGGGCGTGCGTCGCGACTACCTGCTCATCCAGTACGCCCCGCCCGATACTCTGCTGGTGCCGACCGACCAGATTGACCGCCTGCAGAAGTACATCGGCTCGGAGGAGAACCCGCCGGAGATACATCGGCTGGGAGGCTCGGAATGGGCGATGGCAAAGCGACGGGCAAAGGCGAAGGCGCGCAAGATGGCGGAGGAACTGATTCGCCTGTATGCTGCGCGCGAATCCGCCGAGCGCCCGCCCTATAGCCCCGATACTCCGTGGCAACAGGAGATGGAATCCGCTTTCCCCTACGAGGAGACTCCCGACCAGCGCCGCGCCATTCTGGAAGTGAAGCGGGATATGGAGACCAACCGTAAGCCGATGGACAGGCTGGTGTGTGGGGATGTGGGCTTCGGCAAGACGGAGGTGGCGATTCGCGCCGCATTCAAGGCGGTGATGGAGGGTAGGCAGGTGGCGGTCATCTGCCCGACCACAGTGCTCGCCGCCCAGCATTACCAGACCTTCCGCGAGCGGTTCGCCGCCTATCCCATCCGCGTGGAACTGCTCAACCGCTTCCGCAGCCCGAAGGAGCAGAAAGAGGTGGTGGAAGGCTTGCGTGTGGGCGCGGTGGATGTCGTGGTGGGCACGCACCGGTTGCTGTCGAAGGATGTGCAGTTCCACAACCTGGGCTTGCTGGTGGTGGATGAAGAACAGCGCTTTGGGGTGGCGCAGAAGGAGCATATCAAGCGTCTGCGCACGCAGGTGGACGTATTGACTCTGACCGCTACCCCTATCCCGCGCACTCTGCACATGGCGCTGGGCGGACTGCGCGCGATGAGCGTCATCAACGACCCGCCGTTCGGACGACTACCTGTGCGCACGATCGTTCGCCCCTATGATGACGATGTGGTGCGCGAAGCCATTCTGCGCGAGCTGGAGCGTGGCGGACAGGTGTATTACGTGCACAACCGCGTGCAGAGCATCTATCACGTTGCCCAGCATGTGCAGGAGCTGGTTCCGTTTGCGCGGATTCGCGTCGCACACGGACAGATGCCCGACGAGGAACTGGAAGAGGTGATGCTGGGCTTTTATCAACATGACTTCGACGTGCTGGTGTGCACCACTATTATCGAGAACGGGCTGGACGTGCCCAACGCCAACACGCTGATCGTGGAACGGGCGCATCGTCTGGGGCTGGCGCAGTTATATCAACTGCGGGGGCGTGTGGGGCGCAGTGACCGTCAGGCGTACGCTTACTTCTTCTACCGCAACGATGCGAAGCTGGACGAGCGCGCCCAGCAACGCCTGAACGCCCTGCGCGAGTTTGCCGGGCTGGGCTCTGGGCTGAAGCTGGCGATGCGCGACCTGGAGATTCGTGGTGCGGGTAACCTGCTGGGCGCGGAACAGCACGGTGCGATGGTCTCCGTGGGCTTCGAACTGTATGCGGAGATGCTGGCGGAAGCCGTCCGTGAGCTGCGCGGACAGCCAGAGGAGACCTTCTTCCTGCCGCCGGTGGATGTGCCGGTCAACGTGTACATTCCCGCTGGCTACATCGGCGACGAGTCCCAGCGTATTTTCTTCTACAAGAAGATGGCGGCGGTGCGCAAGGAGGCGGATGTGGACGAGATTGAGGCGGAACTGCGCGACCGCTTCGGTCCTCTGCCTGAGGTGGTGCAGAACGCTCTGTGGCTATTGCGGTTGCGTCTGCGCGCGGCGCAGATCGGCATCGCGGAGGTGAAGGCGGACAGGCAGTGGGCGAATATCCGCTTCCAGAGCCATGTCCGGCTGACTCCGCAGGCGGTGCGACTGCTGACGCAGGTGTATCGTCAGCATCAATTCACCGGTGAGGGGGTGCGGCTGTCGCTGGCGGGGGCGGCTTCTCCCCTGATGGCACTGGCGGAGATGTTCGACCTGCTGGAAAACGCCCTGCGCCAGCCGGTGACGAAATAGGAGAAGAGGTGACGAAAAGAGATACCGTGTCTGCGAGAGACCTGAATCAGCCGGTTAGCGCGTATCGGAGGCAAACCATCTGTGGCTTCACGGTGCTGGTGCATCGGGAGGTGCTGGCGCACCGAAACGACGCGCTGGAGGCGTTGCTCGAGCTGAGACAGCAGGCAGAGCGCGTGGTGAAGGTGCTACCCGCGCCTGCGCTGGAGCGTGTGCGTCGGGTGCGCATCTGGCTGGAGTGGGAAAACAAGCCGAACGGCGCCGCGGAGTACCATCCCTCTGCCGAGTGGTTGCGTCAGCACGGCTACAATCCGGTGAAGGCAGGCAGTGTGGAGATCAATAACGCTCGCAACTTCGTCAAGTGGTCGCGCGGGGAACAGCCGTGGATGCTTCTGCACGAGCTGGCACACGCATATCATCATCAGGTGCTGGGTTACGAGAGCCGACTGGTGCTGATTGCCTATCGGCACGCGATGCGCCGTGGGTTGTACGAACAGGTGGCGTATATCCGCGGCGGCACCCAGAGAGCCTACGCGACCACGAACGAGCAGGAGTACTTTGCGGAGCTGTCGGAGGCATACTTCGGCAAGAACGATTTCTACCCGTTCGTGCGCGAGGAACTCGCCCGCCACGACCCCATTGGTTATCGGATGGTCGAGTCAGCGTGGCAGGTTAGCTGACAGGACGTATCCCCTTTTCCGACAGCACCTTGTTCAGCCACACAGCGGAATCGGCGTCCAGTGGCGGTTCTGGAGACTGAGAGTAGTCGATGATTTCGTCGTACCTGCCGACTTCGTAGCACCGGTTAAGCAGTTCCTGCAGGTCGAGCCGGGCGTCGGCGTCGGTCGGGCGTAGAGGGATATACACTTCCGGCAGGCGCTGGTTCAGCGCGATAGGGTAGATTTCGCGCTTGCCGGGTTGCCAGCTGCGAAACACGCATACCATGTAGGGCGTTCGGTAAGAAGGCGGGATGTCCGTTTCGCGGATGCTGAGCGTTCGCTGACCGCTACGAAGCAGATCGACCTCCACCAGGCTGACGCCTGCCTCGATCAGCTCACGCTGTTTGCGCAGATAGATATTCTGCCCTTCGCCCGGCAGTTTGTTGGCAAGGCTGAGCGCTTCGATGACAGTGATGACTCGCCCACCACTGATGTCCACAATCTCGATGTAGGTCTCGCTCACCGGCTCCTCGTCGACTTCGACGATGATGCGCTCCACTTGCGTTTTGTCCGCTACGGCGGTAGCTGACGCTCCAGCGGATGGTTGTTCGTGCGTTGTGACAATACGCACGTCAGGGTAGATAATGCGCCGGGCGCCTTCGGGCGGAATATCCACGTACACCCGTTCCTCTATTCGTGCGATCAGCCCAGCTGGCAGCTGTTGCTGGAGTGCCTCGCGAGCGTAGACAATCAGCGAGGCGTGGATGTCGCGCCAGTAGCGTTCCAGATATGGATTCATGCCGGGGAAGGGATTCATGGTTCGATTATACCGCACAGGTATTACCACAGGCTACTGTTGTATCATCAGCGAGCGGGAGAGACGGGCGGCGCGATCGGGCGGCATGAGCGCCAGAATTGCTGCCACCTGACGCTGTTTCATACGGCGGAGGAGGGCAATCACCTCGCGGTCGTTCATCTTCTCCAGGATGCGTACCGCCTCCTCTGGCTCCATGTTCTCGTACACCTTCGCCACCCAGCCCACCTGCCGATTGGTGCTGTCCGGTGCTGGGGAGACCGTCGTGGTTACCGGCGGTGGGGACGGAGGGGGCGGCAGGCGTGGCGGAGGCAGAGAAGGAAGCTTCTGTTCCGATGGCTGGCTTCCGCTGTGCTCTTTAGTGCTGGCTTGAACCTTCTTCGGGCTGGGGAGCAAGCCGATGGTGCGGGCGACTTTCGCCATCGCCGGGTTCTTCGCGGTCAGCTTCGCCATCGGAATAATACCCAGCCTCGCGAGGGCGTAGGGCACGCCCAGCAGAATCAGCAACAGTATCAGCACCAGCAGAAGACGCTTCACCGTCGCTCACCCTGCCACAACTGCATCACACGCTGGACGAACTTCTGCGTCTCGGTGTAGGGCGGGATACCGCCGTACTGCCTGACCGCTGGTCCACCAGCGTTATACGCCGCCAGCGCCAGCTGAACATCGCGGAACTCGCTAAGTAAACCGCGCAGAAGGCGCACCCCGCCGCGCAGGTTCTGTTCGGGGTCAAACGGGTTGCTCACTCCCATCGCCTCGGCGGTGCGCGGCATCAACTGCATCAGACCCATCGCCCCTTTGGGGGAGACAGCGTTGGGGTTGCCGCCCGATTCCGCCTGCACTACCGCCCTCACCAGTGCCTCGTCCACGCCCTCTTCTGCAGAGACTCGCGCGATGATTTCGCCGATCGGTGTGGGAAGCATGAGGCTGGTTCCCCTCTGTGCTACGCGCAGGGCGTCCGCAAAGTTCACCGAAGCCGGGGCAGGCGCTAACCCCGCCGATAACTGCTCCACGCGCTGCCATAGCGCGTGCATCCGGGCGATTGCCTGAGCATAGTGGCTACTCATGCTCATCACCTCCTGCGTGCAGAGTGAGTTCGCCGGGCGCGAGCACCGCTCGCACGGTCGCCAGGTCGTCCAGCGCCTTCTGTTCGGAGCGCAGGAGCTCCTGGCGCCATTGCTCGTAGTGCTTTTCGCGCAGGCGTTCGAGCGCTTTGCGTTCGCGCTGAGCCTCTACCAGCTCCTGACGGCGCGCCTCCAGCGCCTCTTCTGCCTCTGCGACACGCTGAACCTGTTGCTCGATGCGCTCCTCCAGCGCGGAGAGGTAGGTCTGCTCCACTTCCAGCATCGGTATCGGCAGGCGATGTCGCCGCTCGGAGCGCATGAGGCAGTCCTGTCGGGTCTGAATCAGCTGGGCAAGCAACAGCTGTTCCGCCTGCAGGCGTCTCTGCGCTTCCGCGAAGTGACGGATCGCCTGTTCTTCCAGACGCTGACGATAGTCCAGCACCTTCTGCAGAGAGAACACGAACCGCCGCATCGCGCTACTCCACGAACAACGCCTTCATCCGCGCAATGGTCTGCTCCAGCGGACAGCCCTCCATCTTGCTCTGCTGGAGAAACTCACGCACCTTGCCGATATAGCGCAGGGCGTGGTCGATCTCCGGGTTACTGCCCTGCTGGTATGCGCCGATGTTGATCAGGTCTTCTGCCTCCGCATAGTTTGCCAGCACCCGACGCACTTCGGCAGCTGCTCGACGATGCTCCTCGTCGGTAATCTGGGGCATCACGCGCGAAACACTCGCCAGCACATCGATGGCAGGGTAGTGATTGCGGTGTGCCAGCGCTCGCGATAGCACAATGTGCCCGTCCAGAATACCGCGCACGGTGTCGGCAACGGGTTCATTCATGTCGTCCGCCTCCACCAGCACGGTATAAAGCCCGGTGATGGTGCCCCTGTCGGACGTGCCTGCGCGTTCCAGCAGGCGCGGTAGCAGAGCAAACACCGATGGCGTGTAACCTCTCGTGGCAGGGGGCTCGCCGATAGCCAGTCCCACCTCGCGCTGAGCCAGCGCCAGACGTGTGACCGAATCCATCATCAGCAACACGTCCAGTCCCTTGTCGCGGAAGTACTCAGCGATGGTGGTCGCCACCATTGCCGCCTTGATGCGCATGAGGGCGGGCTGGTCGGACGTTGCCACCACCACCACCGACCGCTTCAGCCCCTCCTCGCCGAGGTCCTCTTCCATGAACTCGCGCACCTCGCGCCCTCGCTCGCCGGTGAGCGCAATCACGTTAACGTCCGCGCTGGTGTAGCGAGCAATCATGCCCAGCAAGGTGCTTTTGCCCACTCCCGACCCGGCGAAGATACCGATGCGCTGTCCGCGCCCCACCGTCAGCAAGCCGTCTATCGCGCGCACGCCCAGACTGATGGGTTCGGTGATGCGTTTGCGGGTGAGCGCATTGGGGGGCTGGCGGTTCACCGGGTACAGCGTATCGGGTGCAACAGGCGGTCCGCCATCCATCGGTCTGCCCAGCCCGTCCAGCACCCGCCCGAGCAGGCACTCGCCCACGGGCACCTTATGCACCATGCCGGTTGCTACCACCTGACTGCCCGGCGTGATGCCCTCCATCTCGCCCAGCGGCATCAACAGCACACGGTTCTGCCGGAAACCCACCACCTCGGCGAAGATAGGCGGTCGGGTGCGCTGGAAGTGAATCTCGCAGACTTCTCCTACGCGCGCTGAAGGACCCACGCTCTCGATAACCAGCCCGATGACCTGCTGGACGCGCCCGTGAATCTTGATGGGGTCCAGCAGGCGCAGGCGTTCTTTCGCCGCGCTCAGGTCGGGGCACGGAAGGGGCTCCAGCACCCTCACGCCGCCTGTTCCTCCTCTTTCAGCGCCTTCTCTACCGATTGCATCTGCGTGCGCAGGGTGGCGTCGATGGTTCCGCCCGGCGTCTCGATGATACAGCCGCCATCGCCCACGCGCCGGTCATCCACGATTTCGATGGTGCGAACACCGTCGCACACGGCGAGGAAGTCGTCGCGGTGCTCGCGCGCGATTTGCAGGTCATCGGGGTTCACCCGAATGCGCACATGCTCGGTATCGGTCACGCGACGCAGGGCGTGCTTGATGATGGAGAGGGTGGCTTCGCGGCGCGCCTGAATCTCCTCTCTCAGCACTTTGCGGGCGATTTCCAGCACCAGCGCGATGATTTCCGGCTCCATCTGCTCCCACAGTCGCTGGCGCTCGGCGAGGATAGCGTCGATCAGCTTCTGCACCTCCGCGCGCAGGTCTTCGATAGCCTGCTGATACTGCTTCAGCCCTTCCTCGCGCCCTATCTGCAGACCGTCCGCGTAGCCTTTCTGCACCGCGTCGTTGCGCATCTGGTCCGCCTGCCGGTGCGCCTCTGCCAGCACACGCCTTGCCTCCGCAAGCAGGTCGTCCGGAGTGGGGCCCTGAGGCTCTGGCTCTTCCGGTTCTACCTCCGGCGCCGGATTGATCACGCGCAGGGGCGTGCCCACCCAGCGGGTGAATCTCACCAGCTGTTCGCTTTTGAGCACCTGTCCCATCATGGCTTACACCACCATCTCCTCCGCGCCAGCGCCGCCGCGGGCAATGACGATCTCTCCTGCCTCCTCCATGCGGCGGATGATGGCGACGATGCGCTGTTGTGCCTCCTCCACGTTGCGCAGGCGCACGGGACCCATGAACTCCATATCCTCCTTGAGCATGTTGGCGGCACGCTCGGACATGTTCTTGAAGATGCGTTGCTGTACCTCCTCGCTGCAGCCCTTGAGCGCGAGCGCCAGTTCCTTCATGTCCACTTCCTTCAGCACCTGCTGGATGGAGCGGTCGTCCAGCTGCACGATGTCCTCGAACACGAACATCATCTTCTTGACCTCTTCCGCCAGCTCGGGGTTGGTCTCGGAGAGGCTGTCCAGAATCATGCGCTCGCTGGTGCGGTCGATCCAGTTGAGCAGTTCCACCAGCGCCTTCACACCGCCCGCAGTGGTGAAATCCTGCGAGATGACAGAAGAGAGTTTGCGCTCCAGCACCTTCTCTACCTCGCGGATCACGTCGGGTGGGGTACGGTCCATGATGGCGATGCGGTGCGCCACCTCCGCCCGCAGTTCGGGGGGTAGTCCCTGCAACACCTGTGCGGCGTGGTTGGGCGGCAGGTACGCCAGCACCAGCGCGATGGTCTGCGGGTGCTCATCCTGAATGAAGTTTAGCAGCTGGCTGGGATCGGTCTTCTTGATGAAGTCGAAGGGCACGATCTGCATCGCCTGAATGACGCGGGTGATGAGCTCGTTCGCCTTTTCCGGACCGAAGGCGTTCTCCAGCACCTGCTTGGCGTGCTGTAAACCACCTTCCGCGATGTATTCCTGCGCCACGCAGAGCTCGTGGAACTCCTCGATCACCGCCTCGCGCACTTCCGGTGCAATCTTGCCCATGCGGGCGATCTCCAGCGTGATCTGCTCCACCTCGTCTTCGTCCAGATGGCGCAGAACCTTGCCTGCAACATCAGGGCCCATCGCCACGATCATGATCGCCGCTTTCTGGCGATGGGTAAGGGAAGGGTGTGCCGTTCGTGGGTTCATTACCGTTCATCCTCCGCCAGCCAGCCTTTGATGAGCATTGCCACCTTCTCCGGTTTCTGATCCGCCAGCCGGATGACGCTCTCCAGATTCACGTCCACGCGCTCGCGGATGGGTTTGATCTCTATCTCTTCTTCCTCATCGGAGCCTTCCGCAGTGCGTTTCACCCGTGCGCTCACCGCCGCGGCGACCTCGTGTGCCAGGTCCTCGCCCTCAGCCTGCACCGACTCTGTCGGCACCTCACCGCCGGGCAAAGACATCACCACGCCTTCGGGCGTCTGTACCGCCCGCTGAGGTTTCAGCGACTTCGCCAGCAACAGCAGGACGATCAACAGCACCGCCAGAGGCAGGTAACGCAGAGCCGTGTCGATCAGCTGACGGCTCTGGAACTGCTTGCGCGCTGCCTCTGCCTCCTTCGCCAGCGTGTTGTCGAAGGGGATGCTTTCCACAATCACGCGGAAGCGGCGGCTGGGGTCGGACTGGTCAGCGCCGACCGCCCCTTCGAGAAAGGTGCGCACCTTCTCCACCTGTTCCTGTGGCACCGAGGCGTCCACCATCGCCGCCACCGACATGCGCACCACCTTGCCCGGCGTCTTCACGCGGTGGATGGTGCTCTGTCCGACTTCATAGTTGGTCACTGTGGATGAGTGCTTGTATTCGCCGGGCGAACCGGCTGGGGCAGTGGGGTAGGTGGGTACGGCGGATGCCGTTCCGCCAGTCCCGCGAGGAGCTGCGCCCCGCACGGTCTCCTCGGTGCGCGTTTCGCTGATGGGCGTGCCCTGCCCGTCGGGGCCCGTCTCGATCTGCTTCTGGTTTACCTCTTCGCGGTCGAGGTCGAGCTCCGCCGTGACGGTGAGGCGCGATTTGCCCGGTCCCAGCACGGCGTCCAGCTGTTGCTGGAGCTGTCGCTGGATGGTTTCGGCATAGGCTCGTTCCAGCTCCAGCTTGTTGCTGGCGACGCCCGGCGCCATATCCGATGCCTGCGAGCCATCCCAGAGGAGATTGGCGTATTCGTCCACCACCGAGACGTTCTCCGGCGACAAGCCCGCTACACTGCGCGACACAAGAAACACAATGGAGGCAATCTGCTCGCGAGTAAGCTGCTGACCCGGCTTCAGGTCGACCATCACGCTTGCCTTCGCTGGTTTTTTCTCACCCACGAAGGGCGAGTCGATGGCAGGGGTGATATGCACCCGCGCGCCAGCCACCGGCTGGAGGCGACTGATAGTGCTCTGTAACGCCTCTTCATGCGCGATGCGAGTGGTTTCCTGCTCCACCGTCTGGGTCGTGCCGAAACCGAGTTTGTCCAGCCTGCTGTAACCGAGCGTGCCCTGATTGGGCAGACCCTCCGCAGCGAGCGACAACAGCATCTCATCCCGGTGCTGGGCGGGCACTTCGATGGTGCTTCCTCCAGCCGTCAGGCGATAGGCTACCTTCGCCTGCTTGAGCCGGGCGACAATCGCGCCCGAGTCCGACGGTGACAATCCCGTGTACAGCACCTCCCACTCGGGCTGAGTCGCCCAGAAAGAGAGAGCAATCATCACAATCACCAGACCCGCCGCCGACGCCACCGCAATCAGTCGTGTCTGGCGGTCACTGGTCTGCCACCACTCGCGCACACGTTCCAGCATCGGCTATACCTGCATCCGCATGATTTCCTGATACGCTTCCACCACTTTGTTGCGCACCTGCACGGCGAGTTGCAGGGCGACCGAGGCTTCCTCCGCGGCGGTTACCACTTTCACCAGGTCATCGGTCTCGCCGGCGGCGAATTGTCGCGCCAGCTCTGCTGAGTCCAGTTGCATCTGGTTAATGCGCTCGAACGCAGATTGCAGGGTCTGTTTGAACGACGCGGTGGCATCACCGCCGCGAGAGGCACCGCCTGCTGTCGGCGTGGTGTTTGGCAATACGGTGTCGAGTCGAATCTCCATGACCCGCTACCCCCTTTAGGCGTTCCTGCCGATGTCCAGAGTGCGCAGAGCCATCTGCTTGGCGGCGTTCATGGCGGTGACGTTCGCCTCATAGGCGCGGGTGGCGGTGATCATATCCACCATTTCGGTCACCACGTTGACGTTGGGCATCTGCACGTAGCCGTCCGCGTCTGCATCGGGATGTCCCGGATTGTAGATCCTTTGCGGGGGAGTGTTGTCTTCTGCGATCGCCGCCACGCGCACACCGCCGCGCCCCATCGCCGGGGCAGACTGGATGCCGAGCAGGTCGGCGAATCCGGTTGGTCGCTCTTCCAGCACCACCACCTTGCGCCGGTAGGGACCGCCCGATGGCGTGCGTGTGGTATTGATGTTCGCCAGATTGTCGGCGATGACGTCGAGGCGCAGTCGCTCGGCAGTCAACCCGGATGCGCTGATTTGCAGGGAACGAAAAATGCTCATCTCAGATTACCTCCCTCCGCCCGTGATGACGGTCTTCAGGCTCTGGTAGCGTCCGGTAATGAGCTGGCTGAGCGCCTGAAAGCGTATCTGGTTCTCGGCGAGCATTGCCATCTCGTATTCAATATCTACCGTGTTACCGTCGGGTCGCATCGGAGCATCTTCATCGGCACTCACCTGCGGGTTTGGCATTTGAGGGGGTGCTGACGGGAAATGGCGCGGGTCGGTTGTTTTCAGAGAACTCGTCCGCGCGGAACGCAGAAACTCTTCGAACGAGACGTCGATTCGCCGGTAGCCGGGGGTGTTGACGTTGGCGATGTTGTGGGCAATCGCCTCCTGTCGCAGGGCGCACGCATGGAGCGCCTGCTTCAGCAGGGGATAGTTTCCACCAAACAGTTTATCCGTCATCGGTCTCCCTCCTCAGAATGCCCCGCAGGAATCTTCTCCAGCGATTGGGTTCGCGTGAGCTCTGTTGCCAGATGTCTGTGATTGTTATCTTTTCCCCACGCAACAGCGCGGCAGGCACCTTTTCGGTCAGCATCTGCGCGACGTGCCTTCCGCAGGTGCGCTGTAGCAGGGCGTATGCTGTACCCATGTCGCATGGTCGGCTGGTGGCGTTGTGGCAGTCCGACGCTACCACGCTCACCATCTGCCGCTCCAGCAGTGCGTAGGCGCATCGCGCTGAGGCGGGGCTGGCTTTGCCCGGTATGAGCGAGCCGGTGGTTACCTGCAGAAGCACGCCCATCGCTACCAGCTCTTCCAGAAGAGCCAGGTTGCGCTGGAACACGCTGTGTCGCTCCGGATGCGCCAGCACCACCGTCCAGCCCGCATCGACCAGCCTCTGCAGGATACGGGTGTGGTCATCCTGCCACTGGTGCCAGAGCGGTTCCACCAGCACCGCGCGCCCGCTATCGCCCAGCGACATCCACTCGCCGCTTTCCAGTCGCTCCGGCAGATCGTCGCTCAGCGGAATCTCGCACCCGGGCAGGATACGTATCTCCATGCCCTTCGCCTGAAGCAGGTTGTTCAGGTCAGCAACCGCCTGCCGGATGTGAGCAGAGGTCAAAGGCTCTTCGTACCAGCGCAGGTGGGGCGTTGCTACCATCACCTGTACGCCCTGAGCGATAGCCTCTTCCGCCATCAGCAAGGACTCGCCAGTGTGCTGAGAACCGTCGTCCACGCCGGGCAGGATGTGGGTGTGGATATCGATCATCGGGGTGTTAGCGCCGGAACACCGAATAAGCCGCCAGCAGAGTGCCGAGTATCGCCGTCCACTCGTAGTTCGGGCGCGGGCGCGAGGGCACAATCACCACGTCGGTCGGCTGGAGCAGAAAGCGCGCGCCCTGCGGGGTGGTAGCGTTGACCTGCAGGAACCGGTTGCCGCGGTTCACCACGATGCGCTCCAGCCGGGCGTCGCGGGTGGGACCTCCGGCAGCGGTGAGGGCATCCATCAGCGTCTCCATGCGTCCTTTCGCCCAGCCGTACGCTCCGGCGCGAGCCACCTCACCGATGATGAACAGGGTGTTCTCGCGCTCCGGCACGCGGATGGTCATGCCCGCCTGCAGGGGGCGCTGGCGCACGCTGGCGTCCAGCAGGTCTACCACCTCCACCGTCTCAGCCACCTGCACCTCGGCGCGAGACGGGTCTCCGAATGTCAAGGTGCCTCCCGCGGTCGCCAGTGCTTCCTCCAGGTTACGCAGGTTGCCCACCGGATACACTCCGGGACGCGCCACTGCACCGGTAATGGTCACTGTTGCTTCGGACACGATGAGGTTGTCGCCCGGTTGAAGCACGAAGCGTACCGCCGAATCCTCTCGTGAGGGATTATCGGTAAATCTCACGGGGAACTTTACGTCTTGCACGCCCTGTTTGCGCAGGACGGTGAGGCGATTGCGGTCGGCGGAGGGGGTGAGACCGCCTGCCAGCGCGATAGCTTCAGCAACGGTCAAGCCGGGTTGCATGGGATAGACGCCGGGGCGCGCCACCGCGCCGAGGATGTAAACCTGATGTTGCGCGAAAGATTTGACGATGACGCTCACGCGCGGGTTTTTGACCCAGCGCCCCAGCGATTGGGTGACCTGCTGGGCGAGCTCCGCCGGGGTAATGCCCTGCGCTCGCAGTTCACCCACCAACGGCAGAGAGATGTTGCCGTCCGGGCGGACAATGACGGTGCGGGACAGGTCTTCGTAGCCCCACACCGCCACTTCCAGCGTATCGCCGGGCGCGATGCGGTAATCGTCCGCGAAGCCCGGCATCGCCAGCAGAGACAGCATCCAGCTCAGCAGGGCGAATCTGCCCCACATGGTGCCTACTCCTCTTCTTCCTCTTCCGCGCTCTGTTCCTCTTCCTGAGCCAGCTCCTCCAGCGAGGTGGTTTCCAGCCCTTCCTCGCGTTCGATGATATCGAGGTCGCCAGGCGGCTCGTCGGTCAAAGGCAGGTCGTCCACAACCACAATGGGGGTGCGGTGCTTCACCCGGCAATCCTCACACAGGAACTTGATGTTGACGCTCGCCAGCCAGACGGGTATCTTCTCCAGCGGTTTGCCGCACTCCACGCAGGTGACTGCACTCATTTGCGCACTTCCTCCTTCTTCGATGATTGCTCTTGCTCCTTCATCTTCTGCTCGTAGTGGCGTACCGACAGCACCGCGTTCACAATCATCAGCAGGGCAGCACCGAAATAGAGCCACGGCAGCCACGGATCATGCGGCTGTCCGGGGTCGCGGATGGCGTCCGCACCGTATACCAGCCCCACGGCGCCGATGATGAACAACAGCACCGCCAGCCCGGTGAAGCTATTCAGGAACTTCCACACCTCAGGAGCCTCCGTGAAATCGAGATTGCACAGTGTTCATTGTACCCGCTTTTTCGGGCGGATGACGGGCATGTTTAACTTCGCGATGCCAGTTCGAACAGGCACGCGGCGGATGCCAGCGCCATCATGCTGGTGACGGGCGGCTTGCTGTTGTCGCCGTACCAGTCTTCCGGATAGTCGCCATCGGTGGAGCGCAAGGTCTGCACGAAGCGCGCTGTGCGGTCGACCAGTACCATCCACCGGCTATCGGCAGAGACCTTCGCCAGATGCGCGTACGCCTCGCACAGCTTCACCACGAACGGCGCGAAGCCCTCGATGGCGCGACTGCGCCAACCAACCCAGAACCGTTCCGCAGAGCGTGCCAGTCTAAGCGCCTCGCGCAGGTGGTCATCACGGGAGGTAAGGTGGTACCACCACAGATTCGCGTCGATCATCAGGGCGGTATTGTAGGGGAACTTGGTGCGGTCGATGCGCCCGTCCATCTGCACGTTATCCCAGAACAGCCCATCATCGGGGTCCTGCAAGCGTGCGGTGAGCCATGCGTGGATCTGGTGCGCCTGCTGGAGGTACTCCTGCTGGCGCGTGACGGCATGGAGCCTCAGGGCAGATACCAGCGCCGGTGCGTTCGAGCAGGTGTTCTTGCTCTTACGGCTCTGGTGCCAGTAGATGCCTCCGCCCAGCTGGTCATCCCAGCCGCTCCAGACGAAGCGGTGCACATCCTGCGCCCACTTCAGCCACTGCCGGTCGCGGGTGATGTCGTACAGGTCCAGATAGTTCAGCACCATCCAGGCGTTGTCGTCGTAATACTTGTCGTTGCCTCTGGGGTAGGCGTCGAAGCCGGGCGGGGAGTGTTTGTCATCCCAGTAGGCGTGAAGGGTTTCCTGAAGGCGCTGGATGGCAGGCAGGTAGCGTTTGGCATCGCGCTGAACAGCATAAATCAATGCCGACTGCCACATGCTGAGAGGCCACAGAGTGGCGTAGGGCAGGTCGGCACGGGGTGCCCGGTCGCGGTACATTCTGTTGTCGACGCGCAGGGTTTTCTCGATGCGTTGCAGGCACTCTTCTGCCAGTTGTGTGTACATTCAGCTGCTCTTCTCCTGCTCACAGTTTGATCGTGTATGATGATAACGAGAAGTGCCTGCGTTGTCAAATATCTGATCAAAAGGAAAGAGCCTTTCCAGCAAGGGAAAGGCTCCGTGCGCGGCGGGGCGAGTGGTTGAGAATCTCAGTCGTCTTCTATCGTGAAGCGGAACATCAGGTTGTTGTAGGTCTGTCCGTTCCAGACGACGGAGCGTGTTGCTGAAAGATACTCGAGTCGCACTGCTTTCGCGTGCCCGTCACACCACACGACGTTGGTCAGCTTCATATGTCTGCCGAGGATAGCGCCGTTGTTATTTCGGTTGATGAGCGCGGGGAACGGGAAGGTCTCATGCGGCGTCGTGGGCTGGGGATCGTTGAGGTCGCGGCGATAAAAGTCTGCGCTCTGACCATAGCCCTGTACCTCGGCAATCAGCACCGTGTCCGCGGGCAGGGCTATCGCTGCCATCGGCATGTTATTCGGGGCTGTGAATGGGTCGCCCGCTGCATAATACATGTTATTGATGGCATAGCTGCCAAATCGCCTGCCAACATTGGTGGTGCCTCGTGGGTCGCCGCAGTCGGCCTCGCGGTACACGTGAGAGCCGTCTGGCGAGTAGGGCTGAAACACGTAGCGCTTGTTCGGCATCAGCGTGTGCGCTTGCCCTGTCCAGAGGGTACCGCTGATGGACGAGAACGGGTCGCTGGGGCAGTTGAAAATCTGCAGGTTCTTGATGTAAGGGTGAAGCACATCCATCCATCGCGGACTGGAGCAGTTGACAAAGTGGTCGCCTTCCAGCACGCGGGGCGGGTCGGCGTAGGCGTTGCGCGGTAGCACTTCATCATAGTCTTGCGCGTACATGTGCACCGCTGTGCCCAGCTGACGCACGTTGCTCAGACAGCTCGTCTGCCGCGCTTTGTCTCGCGCCTGAGAGAAGACGGGGAACAGAATGGCAGCGAGGATCGCGATGATGGCGATGACGACGAGCAGCTCGATGAGGGTAAACGCCTGGCGATTTCGCATTCTCGAACCTCCTCTCGAATTTCTGAACTGATTATACTGCCCGCATGTTAAAGCCATTTTATCCTCAGCTAAAAACCCGCTTTGGATGCCATCATGCAGGGGCGAACCTCCCGGTGAGCCGCCCCCTCACCGGCGTGGAGAGGCGTTTACTATTTCCTCGCAGGGAAGGGAGTCAGGGGGTTAGGTCTACAATCGGCTCGGCGGGAGCCTCGCCCTCCAATCGTATTCTCTGTCATCGGGCTACGGGCAGGCGTGCCTCAGCCGGGACCAGCGCGAAGGTGTCGTGTTCGTTGCCCTTCCATCGCTCCTTCACCTGCCACAGGAAGTGCGCCAGCTTCATGTCGCGGCTGGCGTCCACGAAGCCGTCGTAGTCCAGATTCAGCACGGGGATGTTGCCGTAGCGGCGACGCAGTTCGCGCGTGAACGCTGACACTACGTTGCCGGGCATGCAGTTGAACGGACGCACCGCCACGATGCCCGCCAGCCCGCGCCGGGCAAAGTCCACCGCCTTGCCCAGACTGCAGATCGCCTCCCCACCGAAGTCGGGATGCACGAACTCGGAACCCAGCCGAATCACCTCGTCCGCGCTGATGTCGGGGTAGTCGCCCAGCGTCTCATGCACCACCTCAGCCAGCGTGTGTTCCTCCCGCTTCGCGAGGCGACGGTTAATCCACGCGGACAGGAAGTTCACCAGATGCTCGCGACGCAGGGTATCGAGCCAGCGGTTGCGTTCGTTGTGCATACCGATGCAGTTGGCGTAGGCGAAGAACTCGGTAGCGGGCGCCAGCCACGCCTCGCCGCCCAGCGCCTCGATGCGCCGAATCACATCCTGATTGGCGCCCTCATGGATGCGCACGTAGAACTCGCCCACCACGCCAATCAGCGGGCGACGCTCGTCGCGCTTCGGTAGGTGGCGGAACTCTTCCTGCGCCTGCCACAGCAGTTGCTGAAGCGGCTCCAGATGCTTCGTGCCGAGCAGAGAGCGCACAGCGTTCCATCCCTCCTGTACGCGCCGACGATGTTCCGGCATCATCTCGCAGGTGGCATCCAGGTACTTCAGGTAAATGACGTCGGCGTCTGCAGGGTTGATGGCGTAGGGTCGAGTGCGGTGAAGCATTCGCTGGAGCAGGTCATGCGCCACCAGCCCGTCCCACACCACCATCGCGAACAGCGTGCCCAGCCCGTGTCCCTCGTCGCCTGTGCCCAGCGTGACCATATCCACCGTGTGCAGTCCCATCTTTTCCAGAATGCGCTTCTGCAGGATATGATACATGCCAAACCGACAGGGACCGTCGCTACTGCCCATGAAGAAGGCTTCACGCTCGGCGTCGAAGTCTGGCTGGCTGACGCGGTGCAGGATGTCGTCGGTGGTCATGAAGGCGGGCAGGCACACATCTTCGGTAATAAAGGTGCGTGCGCGTTTCAGGGCGGGGTCGGGGGAGGGAGGCAGTATCTCGGCGTCCACCCCACATGCTCGCAGCGCCGCGGCAATCACCTTCGCTCCGGGCGAGGCGTAGGGCACCCACACCCGCCTGTCTTTCACCCGCAAGGGGCTGACCGCCGAGGCGCGAATGACAGGGGCAGGGGTGTGCGGCTTGCGGACACGCACGGTATCGGCGAATGCCTCCAGTCGGGTGATGATTCCTGCGTCGGCAGTATGTTCGTCAATCTGCAGGATACAGCAGGGCTCGTTCAGCTCATCCTTGAAGAAGGGGTTGGCGAACGAGTCGGGACCACACCCGAAGTAGGTCAGCACCACCGCCCGCAGGTGCGGATTCTCGCGGATGAGGCGTGCGACCGCCAGCTTGCGCTGAATCTGGCGCGGGTTCACCGCTTTCCACGTCTCGCAGATGTGCACGTCGTTAATTGGCAGGAAGTCCTGCGGGATGGGCAGGATACCCATGTCGCGTATCTTCTTGCCGATGTTGGTGTTCACCGTCTCGTCGTACAGCACGTACTGCCTGCCCACCACGACGAAGGCGATCTCGTCCTCCCGAAGCGACGCCAGCACCTCCTGCCCGCGCTCTCTCTGCCATTGCCGGAACCGCTCCAGCGCCTGCAGTCCTACCTCCAGCGCACGCTTCGCCTCGCGAGGGCTTTTGCCCAGCTCCTTCGCCACCTGCGTGAAGACGCGCTCCAGATGGCGTTTACCGCGCTGGAAGTGCAGTCGCGGCGCCAGGTACTTCACGCCTCGCTCTTGCACCCGGCAGTAGGTCGCCAGCAGTTCGGGCAGAGCCTGCAGGTAGGGACAGGTCAGCGACTTGCGGATGTGGGGGTCAGGCTGTTCCGTGGAGATAACGCCCGGCACGAACAGCACATCCACGCCTTTCTCCAGCAGGTTCAGCACGTGTCCATGTGCCGCCTTCAGCGGGAAGCAGAACTCGCTGTGTGCCGTCACCAGCCCGTCGCGCACGATGTGGCGGTTGGGTTTATCGGAAGGCACGACCTCGAAACCCAGCCCGGTGAAGAACGCTTTGTACAGCGGGTAGTACTCATAGAACATGCCCACGCGCGGGATGCCGATGCGTTTTGCGCCCTGCGGTGGCTTGCCGTCGGTTGCCTCCAGCAGTTTGGCTTCGCGCTCGGCGAAGAGGTCGGGCAGTTGACGCTCGGAACGGGTACGGTTGGCAGAGCCGAATCGCTCGCATCGGTCGTTGTAGAAGAACTTGCGCCCGCCGGGTATCTGGAAGGTGTTGACATCGCAGTTATTGGCGCAAGCGTGGCATTCAAAGGAGCCGACCTGATAGCGCCCCTCTGCCACCTGCTCGAACCCCCGGAAGCGCGATTCGGCGGGAGCCTCCTTCAGCGCCAGCCGCGCGACACCGATCGCCCCGGTGAGGTGCGGATAGGGCGGGACGATGATCTTCCTGCCGAGCACGGTCTCGAACGCCGCCACCATGCCCTTGTTGAACGCCACCGCGCCTTGAAACGCCACGCGCTCGCCGATGGGACGCCCACCCACATTCTTGCTCAGGTAGTTGTGCACCGCCGCGAGGCATACTGCCGCGCACAGTTCCTCTACCGGCACGCCCACCTGCTGGAAATAGACCATTGCGCTTTCGGTGAAGACGGTGCAGGTCCAGTCCATGTGGGGCGGGTTCATCGCTCTGAGCGCACGCTCGCCGAACTCCTGAATGGGGATGCCGAGTTTCGCCGCCTGCTTCTCCAGAAACGCCCCGCATCCCGCCGCGCACGCCTTGTTCATCTCGTAGTCCACCACCACGTCGCCCTCAAGGCGGATGTATTTGGAGTCCTGCCCGCCGATTTCGAGGATAGTGTCGATGCCACGGATGAACGCCAGCGTGCCGCTCGCCTGCGCGGTGATCTCGTTACGGATGATATCCGCGCCGATGAAATCGCCGGTGAGATAGCGCCCGGAGCCGGTGGTTCCTGCGATCACCTTGCCCAGACGGTAGCCCTTCTCCCGCACCTGCCGCTGGACCTGCGCAATCGTGTCGCGCACGGCAGAGAGCGGGTCGCCATCGGTGCGGCGGTAGTAGCTGGCGAGCACGATGATTTCGCCGCCTCGCTCCGTCACCAGCGCCGCCTTCGTGGATACCGAGCCGATGTCCACACCCAGCGCGGCAACGGGGATGTCGCGCACGAAGCCGTCCTGTGCAGGCGGTTCGAGAATCTGCGAGCGTTCGAAGCACAGTGCGCCTGCGCTGGCGTAGGTCACGGGGCGGGCAATCTGCTCGTCCAGACGGGCGATGGCTTCGCGCAGGTCGATGCTCTGTTTAGCACACAGCGCCGCGCCCAACGCCCCCAGGTCACGCCGGTATTCGGGCACCAGTATCCGTTCCACGCCGAGTTCCTGGGTGAGGAACCGCACCATCGCCGGGTTTTCCGCCACTCCGCCGATGAAAGCCACCTCTGGCAGGATTTGCTTACTGCGCGCGATTCGGTTGCAGAAGTTGCGACAGATAGCCTGATGGATGCCCGCGGCAATACGCTCGCGTGGGGTGCCCTTCTGGTAGAGATGCACGATGTCCGACTCGGTGAACACACTGCATCGCCCGGAGAGGGAGGCGGGTTTCTCGGTGTGGAGCGCCACCTGTGCGAACTCTTCGATACCGCCGAAGTTCAGCCTTACCGCCATGTGTTCCAGAAATGCGCCCGCGCCCGCCGCACAGCGGTCGCCCATGTCGCAGTCGGAAAGAATCAGTCGCCCGGTGCGTTCGTCCAGTTCGAAGGTGAGCAGTTTCTGGCACTCTCTGCCCATCTCGATCAGCGTGCGCACCTGCGGGTAGAAGCGGTTCACCGCGGTGGTAAGGGCAACGGGTTCGTCGACGGGCGTTGCGCCGATAGCTTTCGCCACCGAGACGCCACCGGAGCCGGTGAGCGCCAGGGGAAGAGTATCGAAGCCTTCCTGCAGGAGTTGCTCAAACATCTCTCGGGCGCGAAGAAGCGGACGTCCTTGCACACGACGGATGGGAAAGCGCCGTACAGAGCCATCGGGAAGGATGAGCAACGCTTTGACTGTGTCGGAGCCGATGTCCACACCTGCGCGAACCGTCATGTCGGACACCTCCCTTCAGGGCGAATCCAATGCACAACTATATTAACTATACTAAGTATATCGCACGGGAGATTGGATGTCAACTGCGACGAGCGAGGGTGTTTGATATCTCAGACTCGTGGCATGGGCGTCCTCGCCCAAACGCCCAGAAATCCACGTCAACCGACTCCATCGTGTCGTCAGAGACGGGTGGTCAGTGCCTTCATCATGGGCAAGATGCCCGTGCTACGGGTTTTCAAAAACCCCCTCAGGGACGAGCGAGAGCGTGACAGCTAAGGCGGTTGGTGTTGCCCTGTGGAGGGCGAACCTCCCGGTGATCCGACCCCTCACCCTTCCTCTCCCCGACGCGGGGAGAGGTGTTTGCTCCCCTTCCCTTGCAGGGAAGGGGCAGGGGGTTAGGTTTTCTCAACGGCTCGGACGGAGCCTGGCCCTCCACACCAGGTGTCATGCTGAGGCGTTAGCCGAAGCATCTCAGAGATTCTTCGCGTTGCTCAGAATGACAAATAGCGTGTCATTGCGAGCCTGCGCCAGCAGGCGAAGCAATCCCCCGCTAATCGCGGTAGCCAGAGGAGATTGCTTCGTCGCTACGCTCCTCGCAATGACACGCTACATCCGTCATGCTGAGGCGTTAGCCGAAGCATCTCAGAGGTTCTTCGCGTTGCTCAGAATGACAGAAACATGTCATGCATGGAATATCGTATCTGCCTGATATTCAGCTCCTCAGCAAAGCGGCTATCGCGTAGATCAGCGCGCCGTTCCAGTTGATGGCAATCTCGTTGGTGCGGAAGTCCGCCTGCTCATCGCGCCAGTCTTTCGCTCCGCGCTCTGCCCCTCCGACCAGATAGCCCGGCCAGGGAGCCTCTACCTTATCACCACCTGAACGCCGGTCATGCGGGTGCCTCGGCGGCTGATAGCCCAGCCCTGTCACGAACGACCGCCCGAAGACGTTGCGCCCGAACAGATGGTTCACTGCGTCCGCGATGGTATGCAGATACTCTGTCTTGCGCGTGAGGCGATAGGCTGAGTAAAGCACCACCGATTGCCTTGCCACCGCACCGTTGCATCCCCAGTAGTAGACCGTACCGAGGGGGCGGGCGTAACCGTGCGATTGCGCGGTCTGCACGATTCTGTCCGCCGTTGCCAGCAAGTTCGCTCGCACTTCTGCCACGAGGGCACTATCCCGCCCGCTTCGCCGCGACATCAGATAGGTAATCATGCCCAGATTGCGCACATCACCCCAGTCGAATACCTGATCAACCTGTGCCCGCTGGTCACGGATGCGTTGTTCCAGGTCTTTCAGCAGGTCGGGGTCTCCGGTGGTCTCCCAGAGCTCCGCCACTGCCCACAGGCGGTCGTCCGGGTCATTGGTCTGATATGCACCGGTACTGAAGCCACGCAGGTCGGCGGGAATGTTCTGCGGGTGCGTCTGCAGGAATTGCCATGACCTGCGTGCCGCCTGCACACAGCGGTCGGCGTAAGCGGGGTCATAGGGTCGCACGGCTCGCGCGAAGGCGGCGGTCATCGCAACAAAATCGGCGGTGGCGGCGGTGCTCCATCCGGCGATGTAGCGTGGTTCTTTCTCCGCTTCGGGTGGAATGAAGCCGCCGAAGTTGCGTGTGCTCACCTTGTGGTACACCCTGCCGTCTTCCGCCTGCATCTTCAGCAACCAGTCGATCTCCCACTTGATCTCGGCGAGGTAGTCGGGCAGTTTGCCTCCCGATTCGGGGATGTCCAGTCGTACCTTGCGCAGGCGAGTACCGAAGTCTTCCCACGCTCGCAACATAACGCCCACCGTGACGCCGGCGTTCACCACGTATTTGTTGTAGTCGCCCGCGTCGTGCCATCCACCGGTGGTGTCCTTGCGCGTGTTAACACTGCCCACGAAATCCATGTAGGCGTCCTCCATGTGGCACGGACCGTGCGCGAAGGTATCGCCGTTGAACTTGCCGGACACCGCCGTTCCGCACCGCCACAGGTACATCGCACGCACTGCCGTGACGAACGGAAGGGTGTACACATCCGAGCCGATGCGGAATGGCGCTGACGAACCGACGTCCGGTATCTCCAGCCGATATTCGCCGGGTGTTTTCAGCGCGCTGAAGTCGGCGATATACAGCTGCTCTTCGGTATCGGTGTTGGTGATGGGACCGGAAGCCTCACCCTCGTACACCTTCTTGCCGTCGTTAACGCGTACGACGATGAATCGCTCAAATCTCTGGGCGACCGACGCGCGCTTCGGGTAGTCAGGTAGATAGCCAATGGTGTTCAGACGGATCAGAGGGGAAACGCTGATCTGCTCCTGCATTCGGGTTCCTCCTGTCAGTTTCCACAGCACCAGTAACGCCGCACAACCGACGGCGATCATGGCAAGGGTTGTCTGTGTCTTCCATTTGCTCATTCCGTTGAGGAATCTTCTCCATGTATGGTATATTTCACCTGCTATGAGCAGAGCTTCGGTGCTGGTGCTGGGTAGCGGCACGTCGCACGGCGTGCCGATGATCGGATGCCGATGTCCCGTTTGCACTTCTGATGACCCGCGCAACCAGCGCGCCCGCCCCTGCATCCTGCTGGAACTGCCCGAAGGCAACGTGCTGGTGGACACGCCGCCCGAACTGCGCCTGCAGTGCATCCGCTTCGGGGTTGACCGCGTCGACGCCGTGCTGTACACGCACGCCCATGCCGACCACCTCTTCGGGCTGGACGATATCCGCCGCTTCAACGACCTGCAGGGTACCGAGGTGCCGGTCTATGCCGAGGAGAACGTGCTGGAGACCATCCGTCGCGCCTTCGCGTATGTGTTCATGCCCACGCAGGCGGCGGGTGGCAAACCGCAACTGCGTCTGTATCCGCTGAACGGTTGCCTGCGGTTGTGCGGTGCGCTGGTGGAACCTCTGCGCGTGTATCATGGCGAGCTGCCGATACTGGCTTTTCGGGTGGGTGGGTTTGCTTACGTCACCGATGTCTCACACATCCCGCCGGAGACGGAGGCGCGCCTGCAAGGGCTGGAGTGGCTCTTTCTGGACGCGGTGCGCTACGAACCTCATCCCACCCACTATCACTTCGAGCAGGCGATTGCGGTAGCGCAACGAATCAGGGCGAAGCGCACCGCCTTTGTGCACCTGTCGCACGACTACGACCACGAGGCAACCAACGCCCTGTTACCAGACGGCATCGAACTGGCGTATGATGGAATGAGGGTGGAGTTCGCGATTTAGACGGGTGCAGGCGTTATGCCCTCGCGGGGCGAATAGTACTATAGCAGACTGTGCGAGGAAGGAGATGAGCAACGATGGAGTTCTTCAGCACGGTGCACTTCATCAGCGGGCATCATCTGGATGTGATTATCGAGGCGGACAGCCTCGAAGCCGCCGTGCAATGGTGGCAGGAACAGCTGGCGCAGGAGAAACCTGTGCTGGCGTGGCGAGGCTTCTCCCCCAAGCGACCGGTGGTGATTAACACCGAGAACGTCGCCTATGTGGACAGCATCGAGCGCGCCCGCCCCGAAGCCGAACTGCGTCACCCCACGCCCTTCGGCACGGTGTAAGCCTATCCCACCGGCACGCCCGGCTGGAGCTCAATTACCTCCAGACCGGAAATGTCGCGCGTCAGCTCGCGCAGTTGCTCAGGCGTGCCCGTCAGCGGCGGGAAGGTGCGATAGTGCATGGGGATGACTTTCTTCACGCCCAGCAGACGTACCGCTACCGCCGCCTCGCGCGGGTCCATCGTGAACAGCCCACCGATGGGCAACAGAGCCAGCTCCGGCTGGTAGATCTGCCCGATCAATTGCATATCGCTGAAGACGGCTGTGTCGCCCGCGTGGTAGAAGGTGAATCCGTCTTCACACTTCACTACGAAGCCCGCCGGGTCGCCCAGATACACTATCTGTCCGCCATCGCCCACATGCGCGCTGGAATGGACGGCGTGCACCATCGTGACCTCCAGACCAGCCACCTTCACCGTACCGCCTTTGTTCATGCCAATGGTGTTCTTTACGCCCTGTGCGTTCAGGTAGCTGGCGAGCTCGTAGATGGCAACCACCTGCGGCTCAAACTGCTTCGCCAGCGACACCGCATCGCCCACGTGGTCGCCATGCCCGTGCGTCAGCAGTAGCACGTCCAGTTTGGGCAACTGCTTTGCCGAGTCGGGGCAGAGCGGGTTGCCAAGCCACGGGTCGATGGCGAGATGCATCCCGCCCGGCGTGCGAATGAAGAAGCCCGAATGTCCCAGCCATGTTATCTGCAGTCCCGCATGTATCTGCGCCATTGCCTGCACCTCCTCTTTCCGAGCAGTGAACAGTTGTGCCTTGAACAGGTGTTGACCCCTCACCCTTCCTCTCCCCGATACGGGGAGAGGCGTCTCGGCTCCCCTTCCCTCGCAGGGAAGGGGACGGGGGTTAGGTTGTGCTGTCAAACCCCTCTCCCATCCTCTCCCCGACACGGGGAGAGGCGTCTCGGCTCCCCTTCCCTCGCAGGGAAGGGGCTGGGGGTTAGGTTTCATCGGCTGTAAAACAGTTCGTTACTGCTGCGAATGCCTCCTGCACGGGGGAACCGTTATGCCTCAGCGCGAACTCTGTTGGTAACACACACTTCTCGAAGGAGGTTGCGAGTGCGCACAGCAGGTGTTATTCTCATCCTTCTCTTGCTCAGTTTGCCGTCGGCGAGCCAGTTGCCCAGCCTGCAGAGCCTGACGCAGTTGCGCAACGAGATACCACGCCGCGAGTCCAGCAGTGACCCCGACTGGCGAAACGGCAACCGCGACGCCCGACCCATCGAGCCGGGACAGACGCTGGTGCTGGCAGACCTGAAGAGCCCGGGCGAGATCACGCATATCTGGTGCACAGTCGCCTCAGCGGAACCGCAGTACTCTCGCCTGCTGGTGTTGCGCATGTACTGGGACGGAGAGGCGCATCCGTCGGTGGAGTGCCCGCTGGGAGACTTCTTCGGCATGGGGCACGGATGGGATGTGCCTGTCGATTCTCTGCCGGTGCGCGTGACCGCCAACGGCAGGGCGCGAAACTGCTACTGGGTGATGCCCTTCCGCAAGTCGGCGCGGATTACGGTCACCAACGAGGGGCGTCTGCCGGTGCGTCTCTTCTTCTACAACATCAGCTGGCGCCAATTGCCCCGACTTGCGCCCAACACGGCATACTTCCACGCGATGTACCGGCAGGAGTTCCCGACTGTGATGGGGCGCAACTACCTGATTGCGGACAGCGAAGGGCGCGGGCACTATGTGGGCACGGTGATGAGCGTGCGCCAGCTCGCCAGCCGATGGTGGGGAGAGGGTGATGAGTTCTTCTTCATCGACGGTGAGCGGGAACCGAGCCTGCGCGGCACGGGTGCCGAGGACTACTTCGGCGATGCGTGGGGGCTCAGCCGGCAGTCCGGGCTATTTTACGGCGCGCCGCTGGTGGAGGGAACGAACGTGGGCAGTCGTTCTACCATGTTCCGGTGGCATATCCCTGACCCGGTGCCGTTCCGTCGCTCCCTGCGATTGGAGATAGAGCATAAAGGCGCCGTGAGCAACCCCGACGGCACTCTGCTGACCGGCTTCGCCGAGCGGGAGGACGACTATTCCTCCGTCGCCTTCTGGTATCAAACCGAGCCGCACAAACCCTTCCCCCAGCTTCCGAAGGGCTACGCGCGGGTGTTCCACACTACCGCGAACGATGGCATCGAGGCGGAGACGCTTACAGACAAAGTCACTGTGACCGCAGGCAAAGTGGAGAGGCAGGAACTGCCCCTGTTCAGCGGAGGAGCGCAGCTCTTCTGGACGCCAGGCGAGGAGGGACACGCACTCAGCATCCCTGTTGAAGTCAGGCAATCCGGCAGGCACGTGCTGTTTCTGGTAACCACTTACTCGTTCGACTTCGGCATCTTCGTGCCGGAGCTGAACGGCAAGCCTCTGGGCACCCCGATCGACCTGTATGCGCGCACACCCTTCCTGCACGAGCAGGTGATCGAGCTGGGCTATCTGGAGCCGGGTACCTACACCTTCACCCTGCGCAACAAAGGCAAGAACGAGGCGTCACAGGGCTACTTTCTGGGTATCGACGCGCTGTTCGTACGACGGATGGCGCGATAATTTCGTGGAATCTTCCATCCTCAGGTGTCGTCTTATCCTTGAGAAAGACAGGCGGGTGGGCATCATGGTCGAGGTGGACAATCGGCTGGTGGAACGCGCGAAGGCGGGCGATGTGGACGCCTTCGGCGAGCTGTATCAGCGCACCCATCTGCGCCTCTACCAGTACATCCGCCAGATGATGCCCACCCGCGAGGATGCCGAAGACGTGATGCAGGAGGTCTATCTGCGTGCGTGGGGCGGACTGAAGAGCCTTCACGCCGCGGAGGCTTTCTGGGTATGGCTCCACCGCATCGCGCGAAACGCCGTGCTGGACAGGGCAAAGCGTGCGCGGCTGGATACGCTGTCGCTGGAGAGCGCGTTTGCCGACGATGAGGACGGCGAAACCAGCTCCATCGACATCGTGGACTGGAGCGCGAATCCGGAGCAACTGGTGATGGATGAGGCGACGCAGGAGGCGGTGCGCGAGGCGGTGCGCTCTCTGCCGCCGATTCACCGCGAGGTGGTCACTATGCACCACCTTGAGGGCATGGAAGTGGCGGAGATCGCACAGATACTGGGCGTACCGAAAAACACAGTGCTATCACGGCTGGCGAGGGCGCGGGAAGCGTTGCGTCACAAGCTGAGTCATCTGGTGGACGGGAAATGAGGCGATGGGAATGCAGTGCAACGAAGTGAAAACCAGGCTGGCGGACTACTCGGTGGGGTTGCTCAACGAAGCCGAGCGGCAGGGGATAGAGACACACCTGGCGGAATGTCCGTCGTGCGCTCGCGAACTGCGCGCGCTGGAGAGGGTGGACAGGGTGCTGAACGCACTGAGCGTGGAGGAACCTCCCGCGCATCTCTGGGAGAATATCCGCGCGCAGATCGAGACGGCGCCGAGGCGACAGGTTCCCTTCTGGAAGAGGTGGTTCACCCTGCCCCGGCTGGCGCTTGGCGGTGCCGTGGCAGCGGCGATACTGTTTGTGGTGGTCTACCTGGGCGTACCGCGCGCGCCGGAGGACGGAACGCATCCGCATCCTGAGGCAAACGAGCTGATGCAGGCGCACACCATGCTCTCATGGGGCGACCCCCTGAGCGACAAAGCCGCGCTGGGAGCAATGCTCGCCAGTCGCCCGCAGGAGGTACCGTAGCAATGAGGCGCGGGCTGTGGGCTGTGATCGCGCTAACGCTGGTTCTGCAGGGCATGTTGTCCGCACAGAAGGTGGACCCGGCACAGCGCGTGCGCGCCGCGTATGAGGCAGATCGAAACATACGCCTGAGCGGCGAGATGCGCACTACCAGCTTCCTGCAGGGGCAAGAGGTGAACACCGAAGTCACCGTCTATCGCAAGGCGGGCATGACTCGCTACGAGTACCGCTCTCCTGCGCTGGGTGGACTGGTGCTGATCGACAAGGGCGAGACGCTGATCCGGCTGGAACCGGCGACGCGCACCGCCGTTGTGGAAACGGTGCACCGCGGTCCTGCTACGGTGGACCTGTTACTGAGGAATCACCGGGCCACGCTTGTGGGTACGGAGATCTTGCTGAACAGACAGGTGGACGTGATCCTGCTGAAGGCGAAGCAGGACGCAGGGCCCTCGCGCAAGCTGTGGATTGACCGAAAAACGGGGGTGATTCTGCGCACCGAGCAGTATAACTCTACCGGGAAACTGGTTTCCCGCTCCAGCTTCACCTCTGTGAGCTGGAACGCCAATCCCGACGATAGTCTGTTCGCCATTCCGGAAGGCTGGAGGCAGACGACCTCACCGCGCCAGTCGGAACGGCACTGGGACAAAGCGGAGCTTTCCCGGCAGGTCGGCTTTTCTATCCGTGAACCGACGTATGTGCCTCCGGGATTCGTGCTGGATGGGTTCCATCTGGTGTACCGCCCGAATAACCTGCCCACTGCCCACATCCGCTATGTGGACGGGCTTAACAGCATCTCGGTGTTTCAACATCGCTGTCCGCCCGGGCGGGGGCGTGGCTTTCAGTGGGGGCGACGTATGGGCAGACGCGGTAACTGCGAGTTCTTCACCAGCGCGGAGGGCAACGTCGCGGTAAAGGAGGCTGGCGGTATCCGCTTCATCGTGGTAGGCGACCTGCCCGAAAGCGAATTGCAGAAGATTATCGACAGCCTCCGCTAAATCAGCCGGAGCCGTTCCATCTCTGGAACGGCTCCTTTTTGTTCTACAGCTGCCCTCCTGTGACGCTGTATGCCTCGCCGGTGATGTAGCTCGCCTCGTCGGACGCCAGAAATACCAGCAGGTTGGTCACGTCGTCGTAGGTACAGCCTCGTCCCAGAGGTACCTGGTCCTCGTATTTGCGTCGTACCTGTTCCACCGTCAATCCCCACTTGCGGGCGTACTGCTCGTACAGGCTGTCGCGCCACAATGGGGAATCGAGCAGGTTGCCCGGGCAGATGGCGTTGACCCGCACGTTGTAGGGTGCGAGGTCGAGCGCGATACTCTGCGTCAAGCCGATGCCTCCGAACTTGCTGGCGGCATACGCGCTGTTGCGGAACGAGCCTTTCTTGCCCGACTTGGAGTTTATCTGGATGATCACTCCGCTCTTCTGCTGAACCATCACCTTCGCCGCCTCGCGGGCGCACAGGAAGTAGCCGTAGAGGTTCACATCCACCACCTTCTTCCATGCATCGGCAGGGAACTCGGTGATGTCGTGCGCGATGAGGATGCCCGCGTTGGCGACCATGATGTCCAGCTTGCCGAACGCCTGCACGTGTCGTTGAACCAGCTCCACCACGTCCGATTCGCTGGTCACGTCGCACCTGGTCACCAGCGTTTTGCACCAGGAGTAGTCTTTCTCGATGCCCTGAGCTACTTTCTGTGCCTTTTCCACCTGCAGGTCAGCCAGGCTGATGCCGGTGCAACCCTCGCGGGCGAGGCGGATGGCGATGGCTTCGCCCAGTCCCTGCGCGGCGCCCGTGACGATAGCGGTTTTGCCTTCCAGACGCTTCATCTCCTTCCATCTCCTCCTCATCACAAGAGGAGTTCAGCGGGCAGGGGTGCCAATCCTGCCGACAAGATGATGAGGAGGTGGGGCACGAAGGGTAAAAATTACGTTCATTTTTCCTTCGCCCGCCCTGTTGCTTTTTCGGGGGTGCAGTGCTACAATACCAGCTGTAATGTGTTTCACTCAGCCTGCGAAGGAGGAAGGAAGGTATGAAACTCGCACGATTCGTGGCAATGTCCCTGCTGGTGGGGGTGCTGGCGGCTGGCGTCGCCGCGCAAACGTTCCCCATCACCGATTTCGAGGCGTTCCCTGCGCCCAGCGCAAACGGAGCGGTGATGTTCCGTCAGCCCAGCTTTTCGGGATCAACCGGGCTGTACATTAACACAGATCCCGCTCCTAACAACACCACGCAAGTGGTGACCGATCGCGCCTTCAGCGGCACCAAGTCGCTGAGGGTCATCTGGCAGTTCGTGTCCACTGAGCCCCCTTCGGGGAGGAGCCGGTGGTTGAGGCTTACCACTTTCAATACCTCGAATTTGCCGAACCCTGCGCTCGATTTCGCTCATGCTTTGCGGTTCAAGATCTACGTGCCCAGTGGTGTGCCAGATTTTTACGTTACGCTGGGCGTACGCGAGACAAATACTACTGCTCCCATCGGTGGAAACGGCGGCACGTCGGGCGGCATTGAGTTCTTGGGCGCAACCGTCATCCGCGGTAGCGGACCGGATGCTCCTGAAGGCAAACTCATCACCACCAAAGACCAGTGGGTGGAGGTGGTATTCAACATTCCTGTGGAGCCGGTAATGGCATTTGCGGGCGCGACGGCAAACGGCGTACTGGAGGTGCCGCGCGGGGTGCTGGAGCAGCTGGCTTTTACCCCCGTCGACCCGAATGCGCTGGGACCGTACACCATCTACCTCGACGACTTTGAGCAGGTAGCGGTGTGGTCGGTATCGGGCAATGTCGAGCTCCGCGACTTCGGCGGCGACATCACGCAGGTGCCCGTCGCGGTGGAACTGCGCCAGGGCGGCAACGTGGTGCGCACCGCCACGGTCAGCCTCGATGCGAGTGGTAACTACACCCTCCCTGCCGTCCTGCCGGGCACCTACGACATTGCCTTCAAAGCCAGTCACTGGCTGAGGGTGGTGGTGCCCGAGGTGACCGTTGAGGACTCGGACGTAACGGGTGTGGACGTGGCGTTGACCAACGGCGACATCGACGGCGACAACGAGGTGACGCTGTTCGACTTCGGTGCGCTGGTGGCAGCGTTCGGCAGTGCACCCGGTGACGAGAACTGGAACGCTGACGCCGATCTGGACGGCGACGAGGAAGTGACGCTGTTCGACTTCGGCGTTCTGGTGAGAAACTTCGGCGCGGTTGGGGATGAGTGACGCCTGAGCGACGGGGCGGGGCATACCCCCCGCCCCTTATGGGCATTTTAGCACAAAGCCAGTAAAAATGCGGTATTTTCCCCGCTCTCTTGTCATGAGTGGGCAGGTACGTTATAATTATCATAGAATCGATTCTCGCAACGAGGTGAGTGCGATGACACGTCTAGCCACGCTGCTTGTGCGGGGGGGGGGTAGTAATTGCGCTCGCCCTGCACTGCATGAATGATGCCTGCGCGGCGGTGCGCATGTACGCGCTCTGGTACCCGTCGCTCAACCCCGGCGCCACGGAGGCGGTAGCCAATTCCGGCGCCACGATAGGTGGACAGTTCGCGGTGCGAGTGGTTGTGCAACCACCTTACGGTTCGATCATCACCGCAAGTGTGGTGGAGCAATCCATCACCGAGCAAACTGATGTGCATCCGGTAAGCCCACGACAGCTTGCAGGTTTTGATTCGGTTGCTCCCAACCCCCAGTATGGTGACCCCACCAGCAATGTGGTCGTGTTTCAAAGCCCCTTTGTGAACTTTGTTCCGCACAACGGGACATATGTTCTATCTGTGACCGTGCGTTACTACGTTGGCCCTCCTCCCTTCTACTGGGGAGAGTTTACAGAGACCGCCACGATGACGCTGACGATGCGCAATCTGGTGCTGGTGGAGGCTCATGAAGACGCGCCATACTTTAAGTGGAACCCGGCGGAGATGACGGGTGTCACGTTCTCGGCGCAGCTTCAACACGCCCAGCAGTTGACCGTGTTTAGTGGTGACAGCCCTTACAGTCGCGTGAAACTGGAGATATTTCCAAGCGAGGACAATCAGCACCCGATATTCGTCAAGGAGTTCGACCGCGTGCCGCGGCCGGGCAGTTGGTCATGGACGTGGGACGGCAAACTGCCCAACGGCACTGTAGCCCCACGCGGAGTATACAGCTATCGGCTGTCAGCGGTGACCTCTGTGCCAACCCTGCCCGATAGCGACAGCAACCGTTCTGACACGCTGTGCATCACCGAGACAAAGCTGGAAATGCAGGAAGGCAGCCTGATATTCAGCTACAACCTGAACGAGGCAGCGGGACAGGGCTTTGTGCTGGTGTTCGACCCCACGCCTCAGGAGGTGATAATGTATGATGCTGAGGTGACGTCCAATCCTGGGTGGAACCACCTCCAGGTGAGTGTGGCTCCCTCTGGCGAGGACACGCCTCCGGGATACATACGCTATCTCGCCATGTTCTATGACCTGGGGCGTAGCACAGGCAGAGACAAAGCACACCGCGACCGCTGGGCACTGCCGCTGAATCAGCGGTTGCCTCTGATAGGAGTAGTCATTGATGTGGGGCATTCAGGCAGGCAGAGCGACCCAGGCGCTGTCAAGAGCTATGGCGATCCGCCGAAGGTTATCTACGAATGTGACCTAAACCTCGTGCTTGCAAGACTACTGGGGTCCGAACTAGTAACTAATCACCTTACGCAGACTACTTGCTGGCTACTCGAAGGCCCAGCGGGCTATACCGCTGCGTACACTAGGTCATCCCCGGAAGACCCGGCAGTTACGTCGACTAAGAAAGGGCGTAAGGAGCGCATTAGGCGGATAGCCGACCATGTAGAGCTCGGGTTCAGCTGTTTGGTCTCTATCCATCACAACAGCAGTGACCAACCTACTCAACGCCGCGACATCGAGGTGTTCTACGCGCCGCGGAACGCCCATGGGAGCGCGCTGGCACAGACAATATGCGACTGGCTTCGGGTGACGCTACGTCCTGAAGTCAGACCCGCCCAAGATAACCCCAAGGCTGGCAATTTCTTCTTCCTGTACCAGCACTCTTACATGGAGGGGAAGAGGCAAATAGGCCACCAAGTACCTGCCGCATTGGTCGAAGCTGGGTGGATGAGCAATCCGGAGGACTTAAGGGAGCTCGACCCAGACAATCGTGAGGGCAGGGAGAGACGGCTTCAAACAGTACTGGGAATTCATTTTGGGCTCGATGAGTTCTTCGGTCAGTGAAGTGGAGGTGAGGAGAATGAGTCGGTTGATGCTTTTCGTAATCGCAGTAGCCTTTGCCGTCAGTTCGGTGGCGCACGCGACCCCGTCCCCGGGGGATGAGGAATTTGCAGAGGCATTGGAAACTCTTTACCGGGTAGGGGAACCGACCTGGCAACCGAACGGTGACTGGATCCTTTTCGTGCGCTATGCCCCGGGCGATGGTCCCATGCGAATCTACAAGGTGCGTGCCGATGGTACGGGGCTAACTGCCATCACCCCGGAGTGGTATGCTAACCCTATCTGGTCGCCTGACGGCACAAAGTTTGCTTGCGTTGGCGGTACCGAGACCACCGACGAGCTGTATGTGCTCGACCTGAATGGCAATCATCTGCGCTCTCTGGGAACTCACACTGGCTTTCTGTGTTTTGAGGGGTGGTCACCAGACGGAGGCACGATTGCCTTTAGAACGCGGCGTGGCGATGGCGGACCGTATGTAGCGCTGATGACGGATACCGGAGCAGAGATTCGATTCGTGTGCACTGGCTACTCTGCCAGCTGGCATCCCTCCGGCAGATACCTGGCAGTGGAAGACCGCGTTGGCCTGAGTCCGGTCATGCATCTCTTTGAGGTAGACGTACAGACCAAGCAGAGGAGGCAGATAACCTCCGAGGGCCGTTCGCCGTCGTACTCGCCCGACGGCGAGTGGATTGCTTTTTGGTCCGCGCGGCCGTGCGAGGGAGGGCGTTGCTCGGGCATCTGGCTCGTCCGGCGTGATGGCAGCGAACTGCGTCCGCTGGTGGTGGAAGGGGACGAGGAAGAATATGCCTACACACCGGCGTGTTTCTCTCCCGATGGACAGTATCTGGTATTCGGAAGAGGGAAATGGGTTGAGACCGACCTCTACATCTGCCGGATAGACGGCACGGGTCTGCGTAAAATCACCAATTTCTATCCGGACGAGACAGCCAGCGGGAAGAGCACGTTGAAGATGGCGAAGACTCCGGTGGCGCCGAAGGCGGATGCGGGTGTTGGTCAGTCGCCCGGCGGGAAGAACACATCTCCGTTGGCGAAAACACCTGCCTCGCCGGCAAAGCGGTCACAGCCAGCCAAGCCGGCGGAGAAGCGCGAGAAGGGTGGTGTGCCGTTTCCGTGGCTCGCGCCGCCGATTCCGGTTCGGAAGCCGTGACATCGCGGGGTCTGACCCCTCTCCCGTCCGCTCCCGAAACGGGGAGAGGCGTTCCCCCATTCTCTTGCACGGAGGGGGGCAGGGGGGTTAGGTTGTTCTGTCAAACCCCTCACTCGTCCTCTCCCCGACGCGGGGAGAGGCGTTCCCCCCTTCCCTTGCAGGGAAGGGGACGGGGGTTAGGTTGTCTTGTCAAACCCCTCTCCCGTCCGCTCCCGAAACGGGGAGAGGCGTTCCCCCCTCCCCTTGCAGGGCAGGGGGGCAGGGGGGTGGGTCTTCACCCCCACACGTCGGCAGGGGCTCCTCGCCCTCCAGAGCCTGCCCCGTGCCTGTCATCCTGAGGCGTCAGCCGAAGCATCTCAAGAGATTCTTCGCTTTGCTCAGAATGACCGTATAATTAAATCAGCAGGATGGCAATTTTGCTTTGTGGAGGAACGCAATGACCTCTGGCGAACCGACCGGAGCTTTGCAGATAGTGCATACCAGCATCACGCGCGACACGCGCGGCAACGGGCACACCATCGACATCACGTCCGACCTGCAGTCGGCGATTCGGGAAAGCGGAATCACCGAAGGGATAGCTGTGCTGTTTGTGCTGGGCTCCACCGCCGGGCTGACCACGATGGAGTTCGAGCCGGGGCTGGTCAGCGACCTCCAGCGCACCTTCGAGCAGATTGCACCGGCAAACGCGCCCTACGCCCACGAAGCCCGCTGGGGCGACGATAACGGACATGCGCACGTGCGCGCTTCGTTGCTGGGACCGTCGCTAACCATCCCCATCGTGAGGGGACAGGCCACACTGGGCACGTGGCAGCAGGTGGTGCTGATCGACTTCGACACGCGCCCGCGCCAGCGGCGAGTGGCTGTGCAGATCATCGGCAGGTGAACGAGAGGCTACGGTTCGGTACCGAACATCTCCTCCATCTGATCGCGGGTGATGAGTATCTCACGCGGTTTGGCACCGTCCAGCGGACCCACGATGCCTCGCTGTTCCATCATGTCGATCAGTCGCGCGGCGCGGGTGTAACCGATTTTGAACCGCCGCTGTAAGAGGCTGGTGGAGGCGTGTCCGTTCATCACCACGAGGCGCACGGCTGGCTCGAAGAGCTCGTCTTCATCGCCCGGCTCGATGTCATCGCGCGTGCTGAACCCGCTCTCGATGGGCGTGAGGGTATATTCCGGCACGCCCTGCTGTTTGAGGAACTTCACCAGCGATTCGACCTCCTGCTCGCTGATGTAGCATCCCTGAATGCGGGTGGGTTTGGGCGCGTCGATGGGCAGGAAGAGCATGTCGCCCCGCCCGATAAGCCGCTCCGCGCCGGTCATGTCCAGAATCGTGCGGCTGTCCACCTGCGACGACACCGCAAACGCGATGCGCGAGGAGATGTTCGCTTTGATGGTTCCGGTAATCACGTCTACCGATGGGCGCTGGGTGGCGATGACCAGGTGAATACCCGTCGCCCGCGCCAGCTGCGCCAGTCGGCAGATAGACTGCTCCACCTCCGCCGCCGCCTGCATCATCAGGTCAGCGAGCTCGTCCACCACGATGACCACATAAGGCAACCGCTCCTCCTCGGCGACACGGGAGTTGTGCCCGTCGATATTGCGCACGCCCATACGGGAGAAGATGTCGTATCGGCGCTCCATCTCCTTGATGGCAGCACGCAGGATACCCGCCGCCTGCTTCACATCCTTTACCACCGGGCACATCAGGTGCGGGATGCCGTCGAACAGCGACAGCTCCACCCGCTTGGGGTCGATCATAATGAACTTCACTTCGTTGGGTCGGGCACGGTAGAGGATGCTGGCGATGAGTGAGTTCAGGCACATGCTCTTGCCGGAGTTGGTGGCGCCACCGATGAGCAGGTGGGGCATCTTAGCGAGGTCGGCGTAGCGGTTTTCGTTGCCCACATCCTTGCCCAGCGCGAAGGTCAGAAGCGACGGCGCGTTGCGGAACTCGTCGGTGTCTATAACCTCGCGCAGAGTGACGATGCGCGGGTTGTCGTTGGGCACCTCCACCCCAATGGCAGACTTGCCGGGGATAGGCGCCTCCACGCGCACGTCGATAGCCTCCAGCGCCATCGCCAGATTGTCCGCCAGGCTGACGATTTTGCTCACCTTGATCCCGGGCGCCAGCTGCACTTCGTAGCGGGTGACGGTGGGACCGTGTGCAATCTCCACCACATTCGCGCCGATGCCGAACTCGTCCAGTGTCTGCTCCAGAATGCGCACTTTCTCGGACAGCTCCGCCTGAATGCGCTTGGGCGGGGGCGGAGGCTCTTTCAGCAGGGACAGGGGCGGGTACTCGTACTCCGACAGGTCTCCCCCGTTAGCCAGCACCACCGTCTGCTCCTCATCTGGTGGTGAAGACTGGCGGCTGATTTTCTGCTGAACAGCTTCGACTATTCTGGCAGTTGCCTTCGGTGACTCCTTAGCAGGAGCAGGCGCTGAGGTTTGTGCCACCGCGCGACTCTCGTTGCTCATCAGGGTGCGTTTTACATCCTCTTTGCCCGCTTTGCGAGCGGCACGCGCACTGCGGATGGCAGCGCTTTTCTCTTTCACAGTGCGTGCGCCCTGCTGAGCCATCTGGAACCCCTTCACCCATCCGGCGACCGTGCGGCGGGCAATGTCCACAAACGGCAGGTCCACAATCAGCAGGAGTGCGATGATGGTCAGGGCGGTCAGTACGATATACACTGCCGCCAGGTTCAGCAAAGAGTGCACCACGTATACGATGGTGCCGCCGATGTAGCCACCGCCTGCACGCAGGCTTTCGGGAGCGAAGTTGCTCTCGAAGGACACGCGGGTGACGTGCGCCCAGCCGGTGAACGCCAGGAACATCAGCACCGCGCCCCACGAGGTGTTGGTGAAGGAGAACCGCTCGTAGCCCACGAGGAAAAGCATTCCCAGCAACATCAGCAACAGCGGTACCGCGAACGCCCCCAGCCCGGCGATTCGACGCAGGAGCTCGTTCAGCCACTGACCCAGATAGCCGTTTTCTGCCGTGGTCAGGCTCACCAGCACCACCGCGCCGACGGTGAACAACACAATCCCCACAATATCATACACGCGCCGGCTGAGTACGACCGGTGTGACCGGTTCGGGTTTGCGGATGCGAGTGGACATACGCCACCACCCTCTTCATCGAACGAAGGTAGAGTCGGCAAAACCTTACTGTTACCGCTATTATACCAACCTCTTCGGTTTCCCTGCATCTCCCGCATTGCATACGGCGCGTTATTCTGCCATAATACCTGCGGAGGTGGCATGATGCTGTTGAAACTGATTGCCTGCGAGGTGCTCACCCGCGAGGTTTGCCGCTATGTGGCGGACAGTCCGCATACCATCGATCTGGAGTTCACCCCGAAGGGGGCGCATGACGATAGCGACAAACTGCGCGATCTCATCCAGTCGCGCATCGACGAGGCAGATGCCTCCCCACGCCACTATGATGCTATCCTGCTGGGCTACGGATTGTGCGGGAACTCCACGGTGAACCTCTGCGCACGCCGAACCCGACTGGTGTTGCCCCGCGCCCATGATTGCGGGACACTGTTTCTCGGCTCGCGCGACAAGTTCAGGGAGTATTTTGCCGACGCTCCCAGCACGCCGTTCAGTGCGCTGGGCTATGCCGAGCGTGACGGCGCATACACGCGCGAGTCGAGCCTGTCCACCGCTACCGGGCTGTATGGCACGCTGGAAGACTACATCGCACAGTACGGCGAGGACAACGGCAGGTATATCTACGAGACCCTGCAGGAGAGTATGCGCCGGGCGGAAGGCAACCGAATCGTCTTTATCGATATGCCGGAGACGCGCCACCTGGGTTTTCTGGAGCGCTTCCGCGCCTATGCCCAGCAGGAATGCAAGGAGTTCGTCGTTGTGACGGGCAGTGCACGCATCCTGCGCAAGCTCATCTTTGGCGAGTGGGACGACGAGTTTTTGATTGTGGAGCCGGGTCAGCGCATCATTGGGGTGTATGACTGGCATGAGATCGTGACTGCTGAATAGACCCTATGGAGTAACCACATTCAACCCGATCTGCGCTTTGTCTCCTGCCTCGTTGATGATGCCCTCCTTGCCGCGGAAGCGGTTGCCCACGATCATCGCCGCGTCGATGTCGGGTCCGAGGCGAATATGCGTCCGGTCTCGCTCGCTGAAGTCGCAACCCATCACCGTCAAGCCGCCGCGCTCCGCCACAATGCAGGGTGCCCCTGTGCGCTTCTTGTCCCAGTTGTTGAAGTGGCAGTTGTGGAAGAAGGTATGTCCTTTGCCCTTCAGGATGGCGTGGCTCTCGGTGGTATCGATGCCCCAGAACCCGCACGCGGTGAACTTGACGGGACCGGTATTCGTTTCCTCAATTTCGATGCCTGCCATCATCTGCCCGTTGACGAAGGAGATGCCCGCGTGTGGCATCACGCTATCCACCTTCACCGCGAGGGGACCCACGTCCGAACCGCACTGCGTTAACAGTACGTTGGCGTCGCCCACTTTGGTGCGGATGAAGTGGAAGCCTATCTTGTAGCCGATGCAGAAGCAGTTGCTCATGTACTCCCAGTCGGTGCGTCCGATGATGAAGGCGATGCCCTCGCGCACCATGAACTGCTTGAGTGGGGTCTGCCACACCTCCCAGAAGGGCCAGATATGCAGGTTCTCCACCCTGCCGATGTCGTAGCACTGGTCGATGTACAGCCCGCGGTACAGCGCCTCCATACCCACGTTGCGGATGAAGTGCCTGCCGGAGGGAAATGTGCCAAAGTCGATACCCTGATAGGGATTCACCAGAAGCACGTCCACCAGTGTACAGTTATCGCCGGTGCCGCGGATGGTCCACGGATAGGGATGGGGCGGGTCTTGCTGAATCTGCTGCGGATAGAAGATGGTGATGCCGCGCAGGGTGGCGTTCTGCCTCAGGGTGATGAAGGGTGTGCCCTCTACCTGTCCCTTTCCCGCGGTCGCCAGCAGGGTGGTGCCTCGGTTCTGCGAGCCGTAGGTGGGTCCGCGAAACACCCCTTCCAGCACCACATGCTCGCGCACCTCCAGCGTGCCTTCGATGAGGTAGTCGCCGCGCGGGATGAAGACGATATTACCTCCCATGCCGTGCGCCTCGTCGATGGCTTTCTGGAAGGCGGTGGTGTCGTCGGTCTTGCCATCGCCTTTCGCGCCAAAGTCGCGCACGTTCAGCACGCCAGCCTGCCCCGGCGTTTGCGACGCCATCGCCGGACTGATACCACCACCCAGCGCCCCGAATGCCGTCATCCCGCCGAGACCTTTCAACAGGTTCCTGCGCAACAGGGCGAACTCGTCCATTGGTTCTGCTCCTAATCACCAGTTGTTGCGACTCTTGTTCGCGCCCTGTGCGCGGATTCCTGCTTATCTGGGTTGAGATGCTTCGCTGATGCTGAGCAAGACGGAGAGTGCGAACCTGCGAAAACAACCCTTAACATGTGGCTGGCAGGAAAGACTCAGCGAGCCTTGAATACCGTGATGACTACCTATCGGAGGGGAAGGACATGTTCGGCAACAGGTGGCGCTGGTATCTGGCAATCGCAATGGTGGTATTCTGCCTTCATCCGCTGTGGGCACAGTCGGTGGGGGAGCTTCCCGGCAGAAAGCCTACAGGCGAGGTCCTGCTACCCAACGGTTGGCGCATTCAGCCGGTGGGCGAGCAGGTGGAGATTGACGTGGGCGCGCTGGGAATGGCACTGTCGCCCAACGGCATGAGGCTGGCGGTGTTGCACTGTGGTGTGCCCAAGCACTCGGTGATGCTTATCGATACGGCAGGCAAACGCATCCTGCACCAGCAACCCATCGCCAAGGGATGGGTGGGCATCTGCTGGAGCACGGACGGTCGGCGTGTGTATGTCTCCGGCGGCTCGGACGACGTGGTGCGCGTATTCCGGGTAGGGGTGGCGAGGCTGATCGAAGATGGCAACATCCCAGTGAGACCAGAGGGCGAGACCGCCACGCAGTTCGTTGCGCAGGTGACCACCAGCCCCAACGGCAAACTGCTATACGCCGCGCTGATGAAGGGTAACGGCGTCGCGGTGGTGGCCCTGACGGAGCGCAAACTGCTTCGCAAACTGCCGGTGGAGGGATCGCCATATGGGGTGGCGGTGTCGCCGGACGGCTCTCTATTGGCGGTCAGCCGCTGGGGACAGGCGTCGGTAGAGCTGTTCGACACCGGCACGTGGCAGAGCGTCGCCCGCATCCCCACGGGCACGCATCCGAACGAAATGACCTTCAGCGCGGACGGCAACCGGCTGTTCGTCGCTTGCGCGAACAACAACACGGTCACGGTGATCGACGTACCTCAGCGCCGGGCGGTAGAGCAGGTGAATGTTGCCTTATCGCCGCGTGCGCCAGCCGGTTCCACGCCCAACAGCCTCGCGCTCTCGCCCGACGGCAAGCGACTGTATGTGGCGAACGCCGATAACTACAGCGTGGCGGTGGTGGACGTTTCCGGCAAAGAGAGCCGGGTGCTGGGCTTCATCCCCGCGGGCTGGTATCCCGCCGGCGTGCGCGTGTCGCCCGACAACAGCATCCTGTATGTCCTCAACTCGAAGGGCGTCACGCCTAAAGCGAACCCCCAGCGCGAGTACATTGGCAGTATCCTGCGGGGCACGGTGCAGTTCGTGCCGGTTCCCGATGCGTCCACCCTGCGTCAATACACTCAGCGTGTGCGCGATCTGATGCCTTACAAAGATAGCCTGCTGACGCGCGCTCCATCCAAACTGCCGAAGGTCATCCCGGCGAAGGTGGGTGATCCCAGCCCTATCAAGTACGTCATCTACATCATCAAGGAGAACCGCACCTACGATCAGGTGTTCGGGGACATCAAGGAAGGCAACGGCGACCCGAACCTGTGCATCTTCGGCGAGGAGGTGACGCCGAACCATCATGCCCTCGCCCGCGAGTTCGTGTTGTTGGACAACTTCTATGTGGACGCGGAGGTGTCGGCGGACGGGCACAACTGGTCTACCGCCGCCTACGCCACCGATTACGTGGAGAAAATCTGGCCCTACGGCTACGGCGGTCACGGTCACGGCTACGACTACGAGGGCACGAACCCCATCACCTATCCCGATGCGGGGTTCATCTGGGATGCGTGCAAACGGGCGGGGGTGAGCTACCGTTCGTACGCCGAGTTCGTCACGCAAAACCCCGATGGTTCCCTGCGAGCTACGATGCCGTCGCTGGAGGGACACTTCAGCCCTATCTTCAGCCCGTATAACCTGGACATCCCCGACATGAAGCGGGTGGAGCAGTTCCTGACCGAGTTCCGAGAGTACGAGAAGAACGGCGACCTCCCGCGCTTCATCATCATGCGTCTGCCCAACGACCATACCTACGGCACGCGCCCCGGCAAGCCCACTCCCCGTGCGATGGTTGCCGAGAACGACCTGGCACTGGGCACGCTGGTGGAGGCACTGACGCACAGCCGATACTGGAAGGAGATGGCGATTTTCGTGCTGGAGGACGACGCGCAGAACGGTCCCGACCACGTAGACGCGCACCGCAGTCCCGCGCTGGTCATCTCGCCCTATGTGAAGCGACACAGTGTGGACAGCACGCTGTACACCACCTGCTCGATGCTTCGCACGATGGAGCTGATACTGGGGCTGGAGCCGCTGAGCCAGTACGACGCCGCGGCAACGCCCATGTATCGCTGTTTTACCGACAAGCCCGACTTCACGCCTTACAAGTGTCTTCCTGCTCGCTGGGACATCAACGAGAAGAACCCGGACAACGCCTGGGGCTGGCGCGAGTCGCTGGCGATGGACCTCAGCCAGGAGGACCGCGTGGATGACCTGCTGTTCAGCGAGATTATCTGGCGTTCGGTGAAGGGGGCGGATAACCCGATGCCCGCGCCGGTTCGCAGTATCTTCAGCCAGCCGATAGTCGCACGCCAGTAGTGGCGACAGGGGTTCCCCATGCCCTTACAGGGGGGCACGGCTCGGGCGCTACCTTGCCCTCCAGATGATTGCCCCTGAGCCTTTGGAGGGCGAACCTTCTGTGTGAGCCGGTGACAGGTATGTTCTCGGCTCGGCAGGAGCCTCGCCCTCCATGAAATGTCCTCACTGCGTCATGCTGAGCTGAACGCGAAGCATCTCGTAGACAGCACCAAACAGGGCAGGAGCTGTGGCGATGAGGACCTCTACCTCACCTCCTGCCGAACCGATAGCCGGCGATGGTCGGGTCGCTGGTGAGTATCACGAAGTCTGCCAGACAGCCTTTCGGGGTGGTGGCTTCCAGCTCCAGCGTGTGCGCACCGGCAGTTAACGACACCGGTTCCGACCGCAGTACCTCCACCCCCTCCATGACCGGAGAAGACTCGATACGCACCGGCTTGCCGTCCAGCAACACGCGCGGAGCCACCAGCCTGCCCTCCGACATGCACCTCACAAACAGCGTATACCTGCCCGCCGTCTCCACAGGGAAGCGGGTGCGGATGGACTTGCCCGCCGGGATGGCGACACAGGTGTCGCCGGTGCCGGGGCTGAAGTCAGGCAGGGCGCGCTTCGGGTTGCCGCGCAGGTCGGTGAACCCTTCGCATTGCAACAGCAGTTCCGCCGGTTGCGCAGTGAACGGCACGAAGGCGACCCCGCGCGTGGGTATCTGCACGCGGATAGTAGCCGAAGGCGGGTTCTGTATCTGCGGATAGGCGGAGAAGGCTTCGCGCGTCAGGCGCAGTTCGCGGGTGACCGGTTGCTCGGTGCTGTTGTAGAACAGGATGCGGTTCGTCTGCAAGGTGGTGTACACGCCATCAGGCTCGTTGTCCACAAGTGGGGCGTTGCGATAACCGGGCGACAGGTCGGAAAGGCGGTACACCAGCCGACGGAGTACCTCGATATAGGCAGAGATGCCGTCCTGCGCACGTCGTACCGGCACGAACACACACAGCCCTTTGCCCACGCGTTGAGTCCAGCGCGTGGCAAGCGTCTGCGGGTCGATCTGATACACGTAATTTCCGGTGGGTGCGCCCTCCAGCGGAGGGGTCGGGCTGTCGAGGGCGGTGACCTGTATCTCCGCCACGCGCGCGCCTCGCCCGGTTCTGGCGTCGCCTGTTACGGTAATCTGCAATGTGGGTGCGGTGTCGGCTTTCACCCACTGCGCAGGGATGACGAACTTGTATACCGTCTCGCCGGGGCTGTCCAGATAGCCCAGCAGGTCCCGCCCGAAGCGCACGGCGTAGCGGGCTGATTTGTCCTCTTCGGGCAGGAAGGCGCGGATGGTGATGCTGTACGCCTGCGCCGGTTTCAGCAGGAGGTCCACCTGCGCGTTGCTCCCCGTCCATCGCCATGCGCGGTTACCGAACTTTTCGGGTGCAGACCACTCCCCGCGCAGGAAGCCGGCGGCCGCCGGGTCGTCCATACGCAAGACGTATCCGCCCGCCGGTACCTCTCCGCGAAACGTGGGGCGCAGGGGTTGCAGTGTGCCCGCATAACCGAACAGCCGGCGCCATGCGCTTCCGTCGCCCTCCACGCTGGTCACCTTACCGAAGTCGTACGCCACCGCCACACCGCCCGCATCTACCCACTCTACGATCTTCTCCAGCACATCCTGCTCGATGAGCGTGCCTTCCCAGAAGATTAGTAGGCGGTATCGTTCGAGCGCGCCGTCGCGAATCATGCGCTCGTCGATGATGTCGAACACGAACAGGTCGCGTGCCTGCGCACAACCTCGTCGCATGGTGGGCGCCTCGCCCACATCCGCCAGACGCACGGCAGTGGACGGGAAGAACATCGCTACATCCACCACCGGCTGACCTGCGGTGAGATGGCGCAGGTTCTGTTCGTACACTGCCTTATGTGTGATCGGGTTTATAGCCCAGTCAAACAGTCCGACCGCTCCCTGCGCCATTGCCTGATAGAGGGCTTCAGCCTGCCGCATGGCGTTCACGGTGCCGGGCGTCTCCATCCACAGAGGTACTCCGTAAAAGCGACACGCGGAGGCGATGCGCGCCAGCAGGAAGCTTTCATTCTCGGCGAGAGGCAGGTAGCCTGCATGTGTGGAGCGTACTGCCGTCCCATACCGCGAGGCAACCTTCACCAGCGCCGAGATGTCCGCCCCGTAGCGCACGTCCTCGTCCGCGAAACCGATGGGCAGGATGCGCAGGGTGCGCGGGAAGTAGCGTTGAGCCAATCGGCAGGTCACGTCCACCCAGTAGGTGACTCCGTTCTGATACCATCCCACGAAGTCCAGCCACCAGCGCCTGCCTTCTGCAGGAGAGCGGGGATAGCGAATCTCCTCTTCCTTGGCGAAGGAGGTGCCCCATGCCTTGTTCAGCGCGTCGAGGTCGCCGTATTTCCTCAGCATGGCACGACGGAAGCTCTCTTTTGCCTTCTCATCACCGCACCAGAAACCTTTGTGGTTGTGCGCCTTGCCGAACCGTTTTTGCCAGTCTTCGCGTTGTTCGGGAGAAGCCAATCGCGCGCCGGTGAACAGCCCTGCCTCGCCGTAGTCGCCGTGGATGCCCAGCACAAGCGCGTCCACGCGGGGTTGTGCCCTGCCGAACTGCCTTGCCAGCGCTGACCACTGCCGGTCGAGCCAGCTGGCGAACAGCGGTTCCCACGGCGACAGGGCGGGTATCTCCTCGCCATGCTCGACACAGCGGGTGAGTGCCGGATTCTCCTTCTCGATATACCACCTGGCAGGGAAGGCAAAGTGAGGAAACATGGCGAAGAGGAAACGCTCCTCTCGCGCACGCTGGTATACCTCTTCCGCCTCCTGCCATTCCCACTGCCCGGGCGCCGTTTCGTTGCTGGACAGGTGGTCGGTGTCGTACTGCCACAGCGAGAACCCCAGCAGGCGCAGGGCGCGGAACCATTCTGGCTTCGCCCCGCCGAAGCTCAGTATTATCCGCGCGCCGGGGGAGGTAGCACGCAGGAGCGCTTCAGACGAGGAGGGAGTAGTATACACACGCAGGAACCGGCGGGTATCCTTCTGCACCGATCGTTGTGCCCCGACGACTCCCGCCACCACGCTGACAACGAGCAACACGCCCAGCCACACCACGAACCTGCGCTTCATATCATTCTACTTCGCGGTAGTCGGGGCGCTTCCTGCCTGTAGGAGTGATAAAAGGGGCAACCGCCGTCGGTTGCCCTGCAAACGGCGTTTCAGAACATCGCTCTAGCCTTTCCGGCGGCGCAGTGCCAGGGGGGCAAACAACCCCGCACCGAACAGTATCAGGCTTGCCGGTTCAGGAATGACCGATGGAGACATTGTCCTGCTGACGATGGTCTGGGTATAACGCGGATTGCCCTGCCGGTCGGTTCCGTTGGCAAAGATATAGCGAGCCTGATAGGGCCAACTATGTGTCTCCAGCGACGTGCCTGTCAGATCCACGCGATACGAGAAGGTAACAACCGGTCTAACTCCAACGACTGGTATCGCTATGTCGGTCGAGTCCGGTGGTGTGCCGGGACCTCCGACAGTCGCTGACTGAAACTCCACCTTTCCTGCACTACTGCCCACATACGACCAGCCTGATGGAATGCTGATATTGGTTACAGATGCCGGTTCTTGTGGCGAAACCTTGAGATTTACCCAGTCCCGCGTTTCCTCAAAAATAATCTATTCGAACATAGCCTGTTTCCTCATAATTGCACAATCGGGTAACCATCCGGTAACCTGTGGGGTGGAAA